>FTKT01000601.1_pt1 | contig 13585 bp, 13 predicted proteins | sample 1658271 | NCBI WGS metagenome assembly FTKT01 (sample SAMEA3914811, study PRJEB12502) | metagenome | biome: forest; material: soil | place: Canada | collected 2011-08-04 | depth 0.3 m | reverse complement strand
CGGCGGCGCGGCCGGCGGGGGTGCGGCCGGAGGCGTCGAGGTGTGGCCGGTTCTCGGGCTGCCGGAGATCGAGGCGGGCACCGACCTAGGCGCGCTGATCGCCAAGGCCGCGGACCCGGTGGACGGCGACATCCTGGTGGTCACCTCGAAGATCGTCAGCAAGGCCGAGGGCCGGCTGGTGCACGCGGACGACCGGGAGGCGGCGATCGACGCCGAGACGGTCCGGGTGGTCGCCCGGCGCGGGCGCACCCGGATCGTGGAGAACCGGCAGGGCCTGGTGATGGCCGCGGCCGGCGTGGACGCCTCCAACACCGCCCCCGGCACCGTGCTGCTGCTGCCCGAGGACCCGGACGGCTCGGCGCGCGCGCTGCGCGCCCGGATCGGCGAGCTGACGGGACGTCAGGTGGCCGTGGTGATCACCGACACCTTCGGCCGGCCCTGGCGCAACGGCCTGACCGACGTGGCGATCGGCGCGGCCGGCCTGGAGGTGCTGGACGACCACCGCGGACGCACCGACAGCCACGGCAACGAGCTGGCGCTGACCGTGGTCGCCACCGCCGACGAACTCGCCGCCGCCGGCGACCTGGTGAAGGGCAAGGCCACCGGCACCCCGGTCGCCCTGGTGCGCGGCCTGGGCCGACTGGTGACCGAGGAGGACGGCGAGGGCATCCGCCCGATGATCCGCCCCGTCGACGAGGACCTGTTCCGGCTCGGCACCTCGGAGGCGGTCCGCGAGGCCGTCACGCTGCGCCGCACCGTGCGCGAGTTCACCCCGGAGCCGGTCGACCCGGCCGCCGTGCGCCGCGCGGTCGCCGCCGCCGTCACCGCGCCGGCCCCGCACCACACCACGCCCTGGCGCTTCGTGCTGCTCGAATCCCCCGCGGCGCGAACCGAGTTGCTGGACGCGATGCTCGCCGCCTGGCAGCGCGACCTGCACGAACTGGACGGCTGGGACGAGGCCAAGGTGGCCCGCCGCACCGCGCGCGGCAACGTGCTGCGGACCGCGCCGTACCTGGTGGTGCCCTGCCTGGTGATGGACGGCTCGCACGACTACCCGGACGCCCGGCGGGCCGCCGCCGAGCGCGAGATGTTCACCGTGGCGATGGGCGCGGCCGTGCAGAACCTGCTGGTCACGCTGGCCGGTGAGGGGTACGGGTCGGCCTGGGTCTCCTCGACGATGTTCTGCCGGGACACCGTGCGCGCGGTGCTCGGCCTGCCGGAGGGCTGGGACCCGATGGGCGCGGTGGCGGTCGGCCGGGCGGCGACCGGGCCCAGCGAGCGCCCGGCGCGGTCGGCGGAGGCGTTCATCGCGGTGCGCTGACAGGCGCGGCCCGGCGACACCGACCGCCGGACCCGGTGGGTTCGCCCGCTTCCAGGGGTCCGGTCTGCTCTGCTGGACCCACGATCGGCCCTCTCGAAAAGTCGCGGCGACCTCGTGTCGATCCGCGGCCGTCCCGTTCGACCTTGGGGTGAGAGGGTCGGGAAGCGACCCCGATGCGGAGGAGAGCGACGATGGCGAAGTACATGCTGATCATGCGCGGTACGGACGAGTCGATGGCCAAGATGATGCAGACCCCCTTCGAGGAGATGCTCGAAACGGTCGGCCCCTTCAACGAGGAGCTGATCCGGGCCGGCGTGCTGGTCGCCGCCGAGGGCCTGGACGACCCGTCCCAGGGCGTGGTGGTCGACTTCAGCGCGGAAACGCCGGTGGTCACCGACGGTCCGTACGGCGAGACCAAGGAGCTGTTCGGCGGCTTCTACCTGATCGACGTGGCCTCGAAGGAGGAGGCGGTCGAGTGGGCCAAGCGGATCCCGGCCATCACCGGCTCGAAGTGCGAGGTGCGCCGGGTGCCGGGGATCGACGAGTTCCCGCAGGACAACGAGTGGATCACCAAGGAGCGGGCGTGGCGCGAGCGGACCGGCCAGCTCTGATGCCGGACGCCACCGGCGGCCCGCCGAGTCCCGAAGCGGCTCGGCGGGCCGTCGAGGCGGTCTGGCGGATCGAGTCCGCCCGGATCGTCGGCGCGCTGTCCCGCTACACCGGGGACTTCGAACTGGCCGAGGACGTCGCGCAGGAGGCGCTCGCGGAGGCACTCGTCAGCTGGTCGCGCGACGGCGCCCCGGCGAACCCGGTGGGCTGGCTGCTCGCCACCGCGCGGCGCCGCGCCATCGACGGCTTCCGCCGCCAGTCGGCGCTGCGCGAGCGGTTCACCATGATCGCCGGTCAGCTCACCGAGGGCGAGGCCAGCTCGGGCTCGGCGGCGGCGCCGGACCGGTCGGCGCAGGACCTGCCGTGGGACCCGGACCGGGTCGACGACGACGTCCTCGCGCTGATGTTCGTGGCCTGCCATCCGGTGCTCTCCCCCGAGGCCCGGGTGGCGCTGACGCTGCGCGCGGTCGGCGGCCTGACGAGCGAGGAGATCGCCCGGGCGTTCCTGGTGCCGGTGCCGACCGTCCAGGCGCGGATCACCCGGGCGAAGAAGACGATCGCCGCGGCGGGGGTGCCCTTCGAGCTGCCGCCGGCCGAGGAGCGGCGCGAGCGGCTCGGCGGCGTGCTGAGCGTGCTGTACGTGATCTTCACCGAGGGCTCGACGGCCACCACCGGCGACCGCCTGCTGCGCACCGACCTCGCGTACGAGGCGATCCGGCTGGCCCGGATGCTGGCCGCGCTGCTGCCCGAGGAGCCGGAGGTGTACGGGCTGCTCGCGCTGTTCGAGCTGACGGCCGCGCGCTTCCCCGCCCGCACCGGGCCGGACGGCGAGGCGGTCCTGCTGGAGGATCAGGACCGGCGCCTGTGGGACCGCTCGGCGATCCGCCGCGGGCTGGCCGCGCTCGGCCGCGCCGCGGGCGCCGGCCGGGGCCTTGGACCGTACGGGCTGCAGGCGTCGATCGCCGCCTGCCACGCCTCGGCGGCCTCGGTGCGGGAGACCGACTGGGAGCGGATCGTGCTGCTGTACGAGGCGCTCGGCCGGGTGGCGCCGTCACCGGTCGTCGAACTCAACCGGGCCGTCGCCGTCGCGATGGCCGAGGGACCATTGCAGGCCCTGTCCCTGGTGGACGAACTGGTCGCCACCGACCGCCTCTCGGGGTCGCACCTGCTCCCGAGCGTCCGCGGCGAGCTGCTCCGGCGGCTCGGCCGGACCGCGGAGGCGCGGGCCGAACTGGAACTCGCCGCCCGCCTGTGCCGCAACAGCCGCGAACGGTCACTGCTGCTGCGCAAGGCGGCCGCGCTGCCGTGAGCGGGCCGGCATCCTTTGGCGGGTCTTCGCGTACTCGCGGAGTGCGGCCGGGGCGGCGCCGGCGCGGACGTCATGGGAAAGTTCTGGCGGGGATGTCAAGACGTCGGCGGCGGCTCCGACCAAGGGGGCGAAGGGCCCCGCCGGGGCTCGCGAACCACGAGGAGAACGAGATGCAGTTCCTGATCAGCCTGCATATCAACCCGGCCGTGCTGGACGCGCTGACCGACGAGGAGAAGGCCGCGATCGGCTCCGGCCACGGCGAGTTCATCGAGGCGCTGAAGCAGTCCGGCGAGCTGCTCACCACGCAGGCGCTGGTCGATCCGTCCCAGGCCGTCGTGGTGACCGTCCGGGGCGGGCAGCCCGTGGTGACCGACGGCCCCTTCCTGGAGTTCAAGGAGTACCTGGGCGGCTTCTACCTGGTCGACTGCGAGAACAAGGAGCGGGCGATCGAGCTGGCGGCGCGGATCCCGGACGCCGCGATCGAGGGCCTGGGTGTCGAGGTGCGACAGGTGATGTTCGCCGACGGACAATTGGAGGCATGACAGCGCCGGTCGTCGAGGACCTGCTGCGTGACCTCACGCCGCGGGTCCTCGGCGTGCTGGTACGCCGGTACGGGCAGTTCGAGGGGTGCGAGGACGCCGTGCAGGAGGCCGTCCTCGCCGCCGCCGTGCAGTGGCCGGCCGAGGGGGTGCCGGACAGTCCGCGCGGCTGGCTGGTGACCGTCGCGTCCCGGCGGCTCATCGACCAGATGCGCAGCGACCACGCGCGCCGCGAGCGGGAGTCGGCGACGGCCGCCGAGGTGCCGCCCGAGGACGTACCGGACACCGACGACACCCTCGTCCCGCTCTTCCTGTGCTGCCATCCGACGCTGACCGCGGCCTCCCAGACGGCCCTGACGCTGCGCGCGGTCGGCGGGCTGACCACCGCCGAGATCGCCCGCGCCTTCCTGGTGCCGGAGAGCACCATGGCGGCCCGGATCAGCCGGGCCAAGCAGCGGATCAGGGCCGCCGGCAGCTCGTTCGGCCTGCCGCGGGGCGCGGAGCGCGAGGAGCGGCTGCGGGTGGTCCTGCAGGTGCTCTACCTGATCTTCAACGAGGGCTACACCGCCTCCTCCGGCAGCGAGCTGTACCGCGCCGACCTCGCCCGCGAGGCGATCCGGCTGACCCGGACGGTGCACGCGCAGCTGCCCGGGGACGGCGAGGTGACCGGGCTGCTCGCCCTGATGCTGCTGACCCACGCCCGCCGCGGGACCCGGACGACGGCCGCCGGCGACCTGGTGCCGCTGGACGAGCAGGACCGGAAGCGGTGGGACCGCGGGCTGATCGAGGAGGGCACCGCCCTGGTCAGGTCCGCGCTGGCCGAACCGATGCTGGGTCCCTACGCGCTGCAGGCCGCCATCGCCGCCACGCACGCCGACGCGGCCACCGCCGAGGAGACCAACTGGCCGCAGGTACAAGCCCTTTACCTGATCCTGGAACGGATCGCGCCCAACCCGATGGTGACCCTCAACCGGGCGGTCGCCCTGGCCGAGACCGAGGGCCCGGCGGCCGGGCTGGCCCTGCTGTCCACCCTGGACGGCGACCGGCGGATGGCCGGGCACCACCGGCTGCTGTCCGTCCGGGCGCACCTGCTGGAGAAGACCGGCGACCCGGCCGGGGCGTACGAGCACTACCGGCGCGCCGCCAGAGCCACCGCCAGCCTCGCCGAGCAGCGCTACCTGGAGTCCCGGGCCCGCCGGGTGCGCCCGGAGCGGTGAGCACGGAGCGCTGAGCACGGCGAGCGGGGGGCGACACGCGGGGGGGCGACACCACCGCGCCGCCGCGAGCGGGCAACCGCCGCTTGTCACAGGCGAATGCCATGATCTTGGCACGGCGAGGCAGTCTCCACCGCCGAGCATCCCGTACATCCCGAGCATTCCGTGCATCCCGTGCGACCAAGAGGGGCAATTCCATGCGCATCGTGATCAGTGAGTTCATCAGCCTGGACGGTGTCGTGCAGGCGCCCGGCGGAGCCGAGGAGGACACCGACGGCGGCTTCGCCCACGGCGGCTGGACGCACCCGTTCTTCGACCCGGAGGTGGTGGGCGGCACCTTCGCCGACGCGCTGGGCAAGGCCGAGGCGCTGCTCTTCGGCCGCCGCACCTGGCAGACGATGGCCGCCGCCTGGCCCGAGCGCGCCGGCGACCCGTTCGCCGACCAGATGAACGCCATCCCCAAGCACGTCGTCACCAGCACCCTCGGCCCCGACGAGCTGACCTGGCACAACACCACCCGGATCCCCGGCGCCGAGGCCGTCACCCGCATCCGCGAGCTGCACAGGGCCGACGGCGGCGACCTGCTCGTCATGGGCAGCCCCACCCTGGCCCGCACCCTGCTCAGCGAGGGCCTGGTCGACGAACTCCGCCTGATGATCATGCCGATCCTGCTCGGCGGCGGAAAGTCGATCTTCCCCGAGGACGGCACCCTGCACACCCTCGAACTGATCTCCACCACCACCAGCAAGGCGGGCGTGAACGTGTGCACCTACCACCCGGCCAACCGGGGCTGACCTGCGGACGCGCGGGTGCGGGACCCGCTAGGTTGGCCTGGGCGACCTCACCAACCACCGGGCACAGCAGGCTGCCTGACGGGAGTTCAGCATGGACCAGCAGCCCGACGCGGCCGACGTCGTGATCATCTTCGCCCACGGTGCCGTGGCCGCGCTCCTGACCTGGCTCACCCTGGCCGGCCTGGCCCACCTGCTCGCCCTGGACTCCCACCTCGACTGGGCAGCCTGGCTCCTCGTCCCCCCGGTCGCCGCCGCCGGCCTCCTCCACGGCCGCACCCGGATCCTGACCCGCCGACGGCGACAGCCCTAGCCGGGCCTTGGGCGAGCCGACCGGACACCTTGGCCGCTTGAGTGCTTCGACGGGCGTGGACGCAGCGTCGCGCCCTCAGCGCCGGCTGGGGATCGTGGCGAACAGGTCGGCCACCAACTCGGCCATACCGACGGTCGGGGCGCCCCGGTACTGCTCCGCCTCGCGTGCGGCACGTTCGTCCTCGGTGTTCTCCATGGCGCCCGGCCCGGGACCGGCGCCACCGCTGACGGCGTCGCCGTCCCGGGTGTTGACGGTGACGCAGTCGGCGGTGCTCAGTTCCTCGGCCATGCCGTCAGGCTACGTGCGCGGGTGGGCGTCCGTCAGCGTCTCACCGCCCCCGGTGGTCGTTCGGGGTGAGGCGGGGGCCGTAGCGGGGTGGGTGGAGGCCGGTGAGGGGGATCAGGCGGCAGAGGCGGTGGCGGTGGGGGGTGTAGGGGGCGAGCAGGGTGAGGAGTTGGGCGTCGTCGGAGCGGGGGCGGCCGGCCAGGGCCCAGCCGACGATATTGGGCAGGTGGTAGTCGCCGACCGAGACGGCGTCGGGGTCGCCGTTGCTGCGCTGGAGGGTCTCGGCGGCCGTCCACTCGCCGACGCCGGGGACGGTGGTGAGGCGGGCGAAGGCCTCGGCGTGCGGGAGGGTGGCGGCCTGTTCCAGGCGGGGGGCGAGGCGGACCGCGCGCTGGACGGTGGCGGAGCGCTTGGGGTCGACGCCGGCCCGGTGCCACTCCCAGGACGGGATCAGCGCCCACTCCCGGGCCGAGGGCGCCACCCGCATGCCCTCGGCGGGGCCGGGCGCGGGGGTGCCGAAGTCGCGCAGCAGGACCCGCCAGGCGCGGTACGCCTCGTCCGTGGTGACCTTCTGCTCCAGGATCGCCGGGACCAGCGACTCCAGCACCAGCCCCGTCCGGCAGAGCCGCAGCCCGGGGTGGGTGCGCTGCGCCTCGCGTACCGGGCCGGGCGGCAGGACCAGGCCTGACGGGTCGTCATCGGCGCCGAGCAGCACCGGCAGCCGGTCCAGCAGCCAGTCGGCGCCCGGGCCCCAGGCCTGCGCCCGCACCTCGCCGTACCGGCCGAGCACCCGCAGCGTGCCCGGCCCGGCCGGGGTGCGCGAGGCGCGCCAGAGGGCGCCGTCGCCGGCGATCCGGCAGCTGGGGTCGCCGGGGCCGCGGCGCAGCGGGGCGAGGGTGCGGTGCAGGTCGAGCGGTCGGCCGGGCAGCCAGGCGCGTTCCAGCGGGGCGTCGTTCACCCGTCCAGTGTGGACCGGGCTACTGACGGCCCTGGAGGTGGGCGGCCAGGGTGCGGACGGAGTCCAGGCGAGCGAAGAGGGCGTCGCCCGGGCATTCGGTGTTGAAGGCGTCGCGGTGGCCGGAGAGGGCGTCGAAGGTGTGCGCGGTGCCCTTCGGGTAGCGGCTGCCGTCGTTGGCGGAGACCAGAGTGGTGGTGCCGCGGGCGTCCTGGCCGGTCAGGCCGAGCTTCCAGGCCGCGATCTGGGCGATGCCGTCGAGCTGGGCCTGCGGGGGCTGGGCGGAGACGTAGGTGCCGAGGGCGGCGACGCCGGCCGAGTCGGTGTTGAAGCCGAGGGTGTGCGCGCCGAGCACCGCCCGGGCCACGCCGCCGGCCCGGCCCTCGTAGACGGTGCCGCACTTGTCGACCAGGAAGTTGTAGCCGAGGTCCCGCCAGCCGTTGGACCGCACGTGGTACTGGTAGACACCGCGGATCAGCTTCGGGGCGTCGGCGCAGCTGTAGTCGTTCCCGGTGTCGGTGTGGTGCACGAAGACCGCGCGGACGTCGCCGGTGTAGACGAAGTCCGGTTCGCGCAGCGACTCGTCGGCTCCCCAGCCGACCCGGGTGACGATGGCGGGCCGCGGGGCGCCGTGGTCCGCGGCGGGCCGCGTCCGCGGGCCGGCCGGGGGCGGCGGGAGCGGGTGCGGCCGGTCGGCGGCGGCGTCCGTACCCGGGTCCACCAGTTCGACGCGCAGGCCGGCGGGCAGCGCGGCGGCGCCGCTCACCCGAACCTCCACGCCGTCGCTCGGCCCGACCCAGAGCGGGGCGGTGGCACCGCGCGGGGCGGTGGCGCCGGGCGCTCGCGGACCGGTGAGGTCGGCGGAGCCCGGGTCGGGGCGGTCCTCGGAGTCCGCCGCCAGGGAGCGCCACGCGCTCCAGCTCCCGTCGGCCGCGGCGCGGGTGCGGACCTGGACGCTGCCGGCCGGTGCGGCCGCCGGGTCGTCCCAGCTCACGCCGAGCAGCGAGTAGCGGGCGGTGGCGCGCGAGGTCAGGACGCGGATGCTCTGCCCGTCGCGCGGGGCCGTCCGCGGGGCCTCCAGGGCGAGGGTGACGGTGCGGGGGGCGGTGGTCCCGCCGGCGTCGCCGACGGGCGCCGCGCCCGAGACGGTGGCCTGCAGGAGGAGGGCCGTGGTGCAGCCGGCGCCGATCAGGGTGGCAAGAGAAATCCGCATAAACAGGATGATGGTCCCATATCACCCACCCCGCCATCCGCCCCCGCACGGTCTTCTGACGCAGGCTCGGCAACGGCCACGCCGTGCGCGGGCCCCCTCCCCTCCCGCCCCGGGGAGGCCTTAGGCTGGGGTGCACCATGACTGCGCCTTTCGCTGCCGACGCCCGCACCCCCGCCGAGCTGCTGCGAGCCGCCCTCGATGAGGACCCCGCACGCCCCCTGATCACCTTCTACGACGACGCGACCGGGGAGAGAGTCGAGCTCTCCGTCCGGACCTTCGACAACTGGGTCGCCAAGACCGCCAATCTCCTGCAGGACGAGCTGAACGCCGCCCCCGAGGACCGCGCCGCGCTGCTGCTGCCCGCGCACTGGCAGACCGCCGTCTGGCTGGTGGCCTGCTGGTCGGTGGGTGTCACCGCGGCCCCGGGCGGTGACCCGGCCGAGGCCGGCCTGGTGATCAGCGGTCCGGACGGCCTGGAAGCCGCCGGGGCCTGCTCCGGCGAACGGGTGGCCCTGGCCCTGCGGCCGCTCGGCGGGCGTTTCCCGCAGCGGCCGGACGGTTTCCTCGACTACGCGGCCGAGGTGCCCGGCCAGGGCGACCGCTTCGCGCCGTACTCGCCGGTCGACCCGGAAACCTCCGCGCTGGAGACTCTGGTGGACGGCCTGCCGCTGAAGTTGACCGGGGAGCAGACCGTCCAGCTGGCCCGCGAGGGCGCGGCCCGGCTCGGCCTGGCCCGCGGCGCCCGGGTGCTGAGCACCCTGGCGTACGACGACTGGTCCGGCCTGGAGGCCGGGCTGCTCGGGCCGCTGGCGGCCGGCGCCTCGGTGGTGCTCTGCCGGAACTCCGAGAAGCTGACGGACGACCAGTGGCAGAGCCGGATCGACTCCGAGCGCGTCACGCTGCGCCTCGGCTGACCACGTACTCGCCGCGTGACGCGGTACCAGGGACCCCGGGACGCCCCGGGGTCCCTGTCCGCGTGGGTCCGGCCGGGTCCGTGTGCGCTCGGCCGGCCGGACCGTGACACCGGGTCAGGCGGGCGCGCCGACGGGCCGTCTGCGATCCATCGGGAAATCGGGGGAGACCTGCCGGATCCACAAGGCGTTGCGCGCAACCGTTCTGATTATGTAACAAATCTGCTGGCCTGTCGTGATCCCAAGGTAGGTTTCCCGAGGCAGCCAACGGGGGGCGTCCGCCGCAAACCCGTGGCCTCCCGTCCCCGAAAGGCGACCGGGACCCCACGAAAGGCGGTAAACCAGCCATGACGGCCAAGAAGCAGCCGGCGTCGACCCCCCGGAAGGGCGCCCGGCGCTGGCTGAAGCCCGTCGCCCTGACACTCGGCGCCACCCTGGTGGCGGGCTGCGGGGCCGGCTACCTCTACCTGCGGCACCTGGACGCGAACATCCAGCACGTCCCGCTCAGCGCGGGAAACCCGCCGCCGCCACCCGGTCCGACCGACTCCACCGGGCACAGCGCGATGAACATCCTGATCATCGGCACCGACAGCCGGGCGGGCCTGAACGGCGCCTACGGCGACCGGGACAACACCGGAACCGGCAACAACGACGTCGACATCGTGCTGCACGTCTACCCCGACCGGAAGTCGGCCGTCGCGCTCAGCCTCCCCCGCGACACCCTGATCGACCTGCCGCGCTGCACCGACCCCAAGACCGGCACGGTCTACCCCGCGCACAAGCACCGGCCGCTGAACGAGGCGCTCGGCCGCGGCGGCCCGGGCTGCGTCTCGGACACCGTGCAGTCGATCACCCGGCTGAAGATCGACCACTTCGCGCTGGTCAACTTCCAGGGCGTCAAGGACCTGACGGACGCGGTCAACGGCGTGGAGGTCAACCTCTGCACGCCGATCCACGACAAGGAGTCCCACCTCGACCTGCCGGCCGGGAAGAGCACCCTGACGGGTGAACAGGGACTGGCCTTCGTCCGCACCAGGATGGCCGTCCAGGACGGCAGCTCGCTCGGACGCTTCTCCATGCAGCGGGCCTTCCTGAGCGCGCTGCTGCGCAAGGTCACCAGCGCCGGGACGATGCTCGACCCGACCACGGCGTTCCCGGTGATCGAGACCGCCACCAAGTCGATCACGGTGGACGACGGCATCGCCGGCACCACCCGGCTGGTCGGCCTGGCCGGAGAGCTCAAGAACATCAAGCCGGCCGACGTCGCCTTCGTCCAGCCGAGGATGCGGTACACGCCGGACGACCCGAACCCGGAGTTCCAGCAGAAGGCGGCCTTCGTGCAGCCGGACGCGGACCAGCTGTTCAACCTGATCCTGGCCGACAAGTCGCTGACCGGCGGCCCCGACCAGACCTCGGACCCGATACCCCCGACGTCCCCGACGCCCTCGACGTCCGCGCTGTCCCCGACGAACGACGCGCCGACCACCGGCGCGGCCACGGACACCGCCTCGCCGTCGGCCACGGACACCGCCACGGACACCGCCTCGGACACGTCCTCCGACGCGCCGTCAGCTTCGGCCTCGACCGGCGCGGACCCCGGCGCCACGCCCGGCACCGTCCCGACCACCGTGCACACGGGCGACGAGCCCGGCTGCGTGAAGGGCTGGACCGGCTCCCTGGACCAGTGAGCCGCCTCGGACCGGGCCCGGCGCCGACGTGGCCGCCACGGCCGGTCACGCACTCGCGGCCGTCCTCGGCGCCTCGCGCACCTGCGCGAGGCACCGAGACGCCGAGGCTACTGGCGCACCGTGCTGTTCGAGGCCGGCACGGGAGCGGTGCTGTCGATCACCCGGCGGGCCAGCGAGCGCGGGGAGGTCAGGAAGCCCCAGCCCCAGCTGAAGTGCATGGTGGCCAGCGCCAGCGGCAGGCGCAGGCGGGCCTTGGCCGAGAGCCGGCGCCCTTCGACCACCGAGCCGCCCAGGATGCCGACCAGGTAGGCGCCGGCCAGCGCGAAGAAGGCCGGGTGCACGGCGAGGCCGAGCACCACCCCGAGGGTCACCGCGACCAGCGCGGACGGCGGCGCGAGGTAGCGCAGGTTGACCGAGCCGCGGTGGTAGCGGGTCACCACCCGGCGCCAGCGGCCGTAGTCCTTGTACTGCTTGGCCAGCGCCCGCACGCTCGGCCTCGGGCGGTAGGTGACCCGCAGCTGCGGGGTGAACCAGATCAGCCCGCCGTCCTGCCGGATCCGGTAGTTGAGCTCCCAGTCCTGGGCGCGGATGAACTCCTCGTTGTAGCCGCCCAGCCGTTCCAGCACCTCACGCCGGAAGACGCCGAGGTAGACGGTGTCGGCCGGGCCGGCCAGGCCGCCGGTGTGGAAGGCCGCGTTGCCGACGCCGATCTTGGAGGTCATCGCGGCGGCCACCGCCTTCTCCCACTCGCTCTCCCCCTCGGCGAACATGATGCCGCCGACGTTGGCCGCGTCCATCTCGCCGAGCAGCCGCACGGCGGTGGTGATGTAACCGGGGGTGAGCAGACCGTGGCCGTCGACGCGGACCACGATCGGATGGCTGGAGCCGCGGATCGCCGCGTTCAGCCCGGCCGGCGTGCGGCCGGTGGGGTTCGGCACGGTCCGGACCCGGGGGTCCTCGGCGGCCAGTTCCGCCGCGATCGCGTCGGTCCGGTCGGTGGACGGGCCCAGCGCGATCACCACCTCCATCGCACCGGGATACTCCTGGTCCAGGATGTGCCGTACGGCGGTGCGCAGGTGTCGTTCCTCGTTGAGCACCGGCATGATCACGGAGACCGCCGGCAGCTCCTCAGCAGCCTTGGTGTTCATCGGAGCCAACCGTACCGGTGCCGCACCACCCGCGTCGCTGCCAGGTCCTGGGAAACGGCGGGCCTGATTCCCCGGGCGCCCGCTCTCTCACCTGGAGGAACGTTTCATCATCCGGGCCGAAGACCGCCGCGTTCCATCCGGCGTGTACGCACCGGCCCGCAACGGCGGCACGCCTACCATCCGAAAGATGCCGGACACCCGCGCCACCCCCGCCACCAGCCCCGCAGCACGCCGCCGCTGGGCCCGGTGGCTGTCCGGTACGGCCGCTCTCGCCGTCCTGGCCACCTCCTGTGCCGGCTGGTCGATACTGAACGGCGTCGGCGACGCGATCGGCCGGGTCGACGCCTTCGGCGGGGCGCACGACCGGCCGGCCGACGACGGCGCGACCACCTTCCTGGTGGTCGGCACCGACGACCGCGAGGGCATCCCCGCCGACCTGTTGAAGAACACCCTGCACGCGGGCGGCGAGTCCTGTCACTGCACCGACACCATGATGCTGATCCAGCTGGCCCGGGACGGCGGCCGCGCCGGCGTGGTCAGCCTGCCGCGCGACTCCTACGTGGACATCCCCGCGCACCAGGACCAGGCCACCGGCAAGCAGGTCCCGGCCGGCCGGGGGAAGATCAACGCGGCCTACGGGATGGGCGGCGCGCCGTTGACCGTGCAGACCGTCGAGCAGGCCACCGGCCTGCGGATCGACCACTACCTCCAGGTCGACTTCCTCGGCTTCGTCTCGGCGGTGGACGCGCTGGGCGGGGTCGAGGTGTGCAGCACCAAGCCGCTCCGGGACGACTACTCCGGCCTCGACCTGCCGGCCGGCACCACCCGGCTGGACGGCGTCGGCGCCCTCAAGTACGTCCGGGCCCGGCACCTGGACGGCTCGGCCGACCTGGGGCGGATGCACCGTCAGCAGAAGTTCCTGGCTCAGCTGCTGCACCAGGCGACCAGCGGCGGCACCCTGCTCAACCCGGTGAAGCTGGGCACGGTGGCCGACAGCGTGCTCAAGTCCGTCAAGGCGGACCAGGGCCTGACCACCCAGGACCTGCTGGACCTGGCCACCCGGATGAAGGGCCTCTCGGCGGCCAACGCCGACTTCGCGACGGTGCCGCTGGCGGACCTCGACCACCAGGTGCCGGGGTGGGGGTCCACGGTGCTCTGGGACCAGGCGGGGGCCAAGGCGCTCTTCGAAGCCGTCCGCACCGGCCGCCCGCTCACCGACCGGCCCGCGCCCTCCCCCTCCCCGTCCCCGGCCGCCCCCTCCCCCGCCGCGGCGACGGGCGTCGCGGCCG
>FTKT01000169.1_pt1 | contig 13624 bp, 12 predicted proteins | sample 1658271 | NCBI WGS metagenome assembly FTKT01 (sample SAMEA3914811, study PRJEB12502) | metagenome | biome: forest; material: soil | place: Canada | collected 2011-08-04 | depth 0.3 m | reverse complement strand
CCGGAGATGCCCGAGCTGGGCTACGTCTTCCAGCAGCCGCAGCTCTTTGCCTGGCTGAGCGCGCTCGACAACGTGCGGTTCGGACTGAAGATGGCCGGCCGCCTCGCGCCGGCGGCGCAGCGCGCGAAGGCGCTCGACTACCTGCGCCTGGTGGGGCTGGAGGACGCCGCCGGGCTCTGGCCGCACCAGCTCTCGGGCGGCATGCGCCAGCGCGTGGCGCTCGCGCGCGCGCTCGCTCCCGAGCCCGCATTGCTGCTGGCCGACGAGCCCTTCGCCGCGCTCGACGCGATCAGCCGCCGCCGCATGAACGAGGAGTTGCTGCGGCTCTGGGCCGCGCTGGGGCAGACCGTGGTCTTCGTCACCCACGACATCGAGGAAGCCATCTTCCTGGCCGACCGGATCGTGGTGCTGGGCCGCGCCCCGGCCGGCATCGCCTGCGAGCTGCGCGTGGGCCTGCCGCGTCCGCGCCGGCTGCTGGAGACCAGCCGCCACCCCCGATTCCTCGCGCTCCGCGACCAGTTGCTGGAGCGCATCGCCCACGTCACCGAGAGCCTGGCATGACCCCTCGCCGCCGCAACATCGTTCTTTCGCTCGCGCTGTCCGCGGTTTCGCTGTCCGCCTCCCTGCCCGCCGCCGCCGCGGGCAAGCCGCTGCGCGTGGGCTGGGTGTTCGCGATGGCCAACGCGCCGGCGGTGATCGCCGAGGAGAAGCACCTCTTCGCGCAAGAGGGGCTGGACGTCGAGCTCAAGTCCTTCGGCGATGGCCCGGTGCTCCAGCAGGCCTTGGCCGCCGGCGAGATCGATGTCGCCTACGTCGGCGCCCCGCCCGTCTACCAATGGTTCTCCCGCGGGCTGGACGCGCGCATCCTGGCCAAGGTGAACCATGGCCAGGCCGCCGTCGTGGCGCGCGCCGCCGGCCCGGTGCGCACGCTGGCCGACCTGCGCGGCAGGCGCCTGGCCTCGGTGGCCAAAGGCAGCGGCATGGACGTGCTGCTGCGCGGCTTCGTCCTCAAGGAACAGGGCCGGCTCGATCCCGACAAGGACCTCGACGTCCTGCCCATGCCGCCCGCCAACATGAACGCCGCCCTCGACCGCGACGTGGCCGACGCCGCGTTCCTGTGGGAGCCCTTCGTATCGCAGGCGTTGCTGCGCGGCTCGGGCCGCCTGGTGCTGGACCTGAACCAGGCGCTGCCGCAGTACCCGTGGTACGTCGTGATGGCGCCGACCGCGGTGCTCAAGGAGCGTGGCGACGACATCGTCAGGTTGCTGCGCGCGCATCGAAAGGCCATCGCGTTCCTGAAGGAGCATCCCGCGGAAGCCGACGCGATCATCGCCCGCACCTTCAAGCTCGAACCGGTCCAGGCCGCCGACGGCCGTCTCGTCGCGCCCGAGGCGGTGGTGCAGGAAGCGCGCAAGCGCCTGGGCTGGTCCGACCAGCTGGACGCGGCCGACCTGCGCTTCATCCAGCGCCTGATGGACTGGTCGCTCGGGCTCGGCTTCGTGGCGCGGCCCCTGAAGGTGGAGCAGGTGGTGGACCTGTCCTACTGGCAGAGGGCCGTCGACAAGGCGCCCGCGCGGTGAGCCGCGCCGCCGCGTCCGGCTGGCACCGCCTGCTGCCCTGGGCTTCCCTGCCGCTGCTGCTGGGGGCCTGGATCGCGCTGGCCAGCCGCATGCCGTCCTACGTGCTGCCGCAGCCCTGGCAGGTGGCCGCCGAAGGCTGGCGGTGGTGGCGGGACGGCACGCTCCCGAGCCAGCTGGGCGCCAGCCTGCTGCGCGAGGCGGCCGGCTTCTGCCTCGCCTCGGCGCTCGCGATCGCGCTCGGCACGGGGATGGGCCTGTCGGCCGGCTTGCGCGCGTTCGTCGGCCCGCTCAACAGCCTGTTCATGGCCATCCCGCCGATCGCCTGGACGCCGCTGCTGATCCTGTTCCTCGGCCTGGGCAACGCCTCGATGGTGGCCGTGATCGTGCTCGCCGCCGCCTTCCCGATGGCCCTGACGGTGCAGGAAGGCGTGCAGTCGTTGCAGGGCGGCGAGGTGCGCGCCGCGCGCACGCTGGGCGCCTCGCGCGCGCAGTTGCTGCGCTGGGTCTACCTGCCCGCCTGCCTGCCCTTCGTCACTGCGGCGCTACGCGTCGGCTTCGCCCAGGCCTGGCGCGCCCTGGTCGCCGCCGAAATGGTGGGGGCCTCGCGCGGCATCGGCTGGATGGTGGCCACCGGCGGCCAGATCGGCAACAGCGCCCAGGTGTTGCTGGGCATCGCGCTCATCGGAGCTATCGCCTGGCTCGCCGAGAGCCTCGTGTTCCGACGCCTGGAATCGCGCTACAGCCACTGGCGCGGCCAGTGAACCCCCACGAGACGGACATGACCAACGCATTCGACCCCCGCCGGGAAGCCGGCGACTACACCGCCCCGCGCGGACTCTACGAGCGCAACAAGGCGCTGCCCTTCCTGGGCCGCCTGCACTGCGACCGGCGCCAGCTGGTGGCCGGCGAGTGGACCGAGCTGATGCTGACCTACGAGGTGGGCGCCTCCGGCCTGGCCGACGGCGCCTGGCTCAAGCTGGCGTTCAAGTTCTACTCCGACTGGGCGCTGTTCCAGACCTCCGACCCGCGCGCGGCCAACTTCGTCTCGGCCGAATACCAGGCCGGCCCGCTGGTGCCCGGACAGAGCGCGGCGACGGTGCAGCACCTGAAAATGCGCTTCGACCAGAAGGGCCACGAGCGGCCGTTCCAGAAGGCCGTGCTGATCGACATCGTCGACGGCTACCTGAACCCGGGCGACCGCATCGTGATCCGCCTCGGCGATCGCCGTCACGGCGGCGCCGGCACGCGGGTGCAGAGCTTCGTGGAGCAGGACTTCCGCTTCCGCATGTTCATCGACCCGCTCGGAAGCTCCAAGTTCGCCGAGGTGCCGGGCGACTGCCTGCTCGACATCGTCGCCGGGCCGCCGGCCGCGCTCAAGGTGATCGCGCCGCGACTGGTGGGCCGCGGGGAACACTTCGACGCGCTGGTTCGGCTGGACGACGCCTGGGGCAACACCTGCCGCGACCTGCCGCTGGCCGGCCGGCTCGAGCTCCGTGGCCCCGGCGGGGCGGCGCCGCGCGCGTTGCCGTTCACGCTCGCCGCCGGGGGCTGGGCCGTGGCGCGCCTGCCCCTGCACGGCCTGTCCGACGGCGGCGAATGGACGCTGCACGCCGAGGTGCCGCACCCGACCCTCGCGCTCGCGGCGCAGGCCTGGGTCGAGGCCGACGACCTGCCCGGCCTGCGCCCGCTGTACGCCGACCTGCACGTGCATTCCGACGACACCATCGGCACCAACGACACCCGCTACAACCTCAGCTACGGCCGCGATGTGGCGGGGCTGGACGTGCTGGGCTACACCGCGAACGACTTCAACATCACCGAGGCCCGCTGGGACCGGGCCGTCGAGCTGATCAACGGCCTGAACGAGCCGGGCCGGTTCGTGTGCTTCCCCGGCACGGAGTGGTGCGGCAACTCCGCCGCCGGCGGCGACCGCAACATCGTCTTCCTCGGCGAGGGCAAGCCCCGCTTCCTGTTCGACGAGCAAGGCCGGCTGATGCGCAGCTTCGAGTGGAACGAATTCACGCAGGGCACCATCAAGCCCGGCACCTGGCCGGTGGACGACCTCTACGCGGCCTACGCCGATGCGCCCGAGTGCCACCTGATGATCCCGCACGTGGGCGGCCGTCGCTGCAACCTCGATTGGCACCACCCCCAGCTGGAGCGGCTGGTGGAAGTGGGCTCGGCCTGGGGCCAGTTCCATTGGGTCTACGCCGAGGCGTTGGCGCGCGGCTACCGCGTCGGCGCGTCCGCGAACAGCGACGAGCACCAGGGCCGCTGCGGCGGCGGCGTCCCCGCCACCGCGGTGTTCGGCTCGCGCGGCGGGCTCACCGGCGTGCTGGCCGAACGCTTCGACCGCCCCAGCGTCGGCAAGGCGCTTCGCGCGCGCCGCACCTTCGCCACCACGGGCGAGCGCAGCTTCGCCTCGTTGCGCCTGGGCCAGCACTGGATGGGCGAGGAATGCCGCGCCGACGGCAGCACCCCGCTGGCCTACCGCCTGCTTGGCGACGCCGGCTGGGAGCAGGTGCGGCTGTACCGCGGAGACCGCTGCGTCTGGGAACGCGATCTCCACGAGGAGCTGGGCTGGTCGCGCAGCAAGGTGCGGGTGCGCGTCGGCGGCGCGCGCATCAAGGACCGTTACCGCGGCGCCTATTGGGATGGACGCATCGAGGTCCTCGGCACGCCGATCCGCGCCGTCGAGGCGCTCGGTTTCGACCATCCCGAGCAGAGCAGCTGGCGCGCCGACGCCACTTCGGTCGGCTTTCGCACCGCCACGCACGGCGACACCGATTCGATCGAGCTGACGCTGGGCGAGCTGGCGCTGGCCCGCATCACCGTGGAGGCACGGATCGACGGCTACGTGAAGGTGGGCAGCCCGCTGAAGCGCCAGCCGTTCGTGCATGCGCCGGAGATCCGCGTCAGCATCAGCGGCGCCGAACTCCTGGCCACGGGGCGACTGCAGCACGAGCTGCCCGGCACGGAGCTGACGCTGTCGATCGAGCGGATGACCGAGCTCGCCCTGCCGCGCGAGGTCACCGGCGAGATCGCGCTGGACGTCCTGGGGCTGGACGCCCATGCCGAACATCCGTTGTTCATCAGCGGCCGACAGCGCGATCAGTCGCGCGTGTGGACTTCTGCGCTGTTCGTGACCATGGCGGGGCGCTGAACCGAGGTTTTCCGCAAGCGCCTCAACCTCTGCTGCGGCACCGTCATCGTCTTCTTCCTTTGGTGGACGACGCCCGACGGGCTCCCGCTCTTGAACGGAGTGCTCGGCCGGGCGTCGCGTGTCAGAGTTGTGCCAGGCCGCCGTCGACGGCGAGCTCGCTGGCGGTCATGAAGCTGCTGTCCGGCGACGCGAGAAACGCCGCCGCCGCCCCGATCTCCGCCGGATCGGCCATGCGCTGCAGCGGGGTCATCGAGGCGTAGACCTTCTGGCCCTCCTCACCGAGCGCTTCCTTCGCGAGTTCGGTCGCCGTCGCCCCGGGCGACAGCACGTTGACCCGGATGCCGGTGCCCTTCAGGTCCTCCGCCCAGGTTCGCGCGAGGTTGCGCACGGCCGCCTTGCTCGCGCTGTAGGCGCTCATGCCCGGGGCGCCCGTGGTGCCTGCGCTCGATCCGGTCAGGATGATCGAACCGCCCTTGCCCATCAGCGGCAGCGCCTTCTGGACCGTGAAGATTGTCCCCTTCACATTGACGTCGAAGGTTTCGTCGATGTGCTTGGCGGTGATCTCGCCGAGCGCAGCCCGGCTTCCAGCCCCGGCGTTGGCGAAGACGATGTCGAGGGTGCCGCGCTCGGCCTTTACCGCCGCGTAGAGTCGGTCGAGGTCGCCCTCGTCGGAGACCGAGCCCTTCACCGCGCGGGCGTTGAGCCCGAGCTTGGCTACGGCAGCGTCGAGTGCGTCCTGCCGGCGACCGAAGATGAAGACGAAGGCGCCCTCCTCGATGAACCGCTTCGCCGCGGCGAGGCCGATGCCGGTCGCGCCGCCGGTGATCACGGCGGTCTTGCCATTCAGTCTGGTCATGTCATGGATCCTTAGGTGGTGTGGTTCGGAAGCAAGGAACTGCTTGCCTGACAACAACTATGGAGTCCTGGTAACCTAAGGACAAGTATGCACTTTTTGGTAAGTATCAAAAATGACAACATCCTTGGAAATCTGCGATACAGGCTGCGGACTCAATGCGACGCTGCGCATCATCTCGGGCAAGTGGAAACCGCTGATCCTGTTTTTCCTGCGCGACGGCCCGAAGCGCTACGGCGAGCTCAAACGCTTGACCCAGGGGGTCAGCGACAAGGTGTTGATCCAGCAATTGAAGGACCTGGAGGCCGATTGCGTGCTGGCGCGGACCGACTACAAGGAGGTGCCGCCGCGCGTGGACTACGCACTGACTCCGCTCGGTCGCAGCCTGGCCGACGCGATCGTCCCGCTGTGCACGTGGGGAACCGAGAACGCGAGGGAAATGGCGAGCATCTTCGCCGCGCGCGACGCCTTGCCCCCGCAGTTGGTGAACAGCCGTTGATTCGGACGACCAGCCGCATTCGCGTGAGGGCGGGAGGTCGAATTCCTCCGATCAGACTTTCAGGATGCGTATCACGCGTCGCGGCCCTCGTGCCCGATCTCCTGGACGATCAGGTCGATGAAACTGCGCAGCTTCGTGGTCTGCCGTCGGTCGGCCTGGAACAGCAAGTGCATTGGCCGCGACAGCGTGTCGAAGTCCGGCAGTACCCGCACCAGTTGCCCAGCGGATAGCGCGGATCGCGCGAGATCCTCGGCGATGAAGGCGATGCCGAACCCATCCAGCGCTGCGCAGAGGAGTGCATTGGCATTGTTGGCTTGCAGTCTGCCGCTCACGGGGATGGCGGCCTCACGGCCATCGCGCAGGAACGTCCAATCGGTCGACGGCGAGCGGACGCCGACGAATCCCAGGCATTCGTGAGCCTCGAGGTCTTCCAGGTGGCCGGGCGTTCCCCGTTCGCTCAAGTACCCGGGCGAGGCGCAGGCGAGAAGGCGGAACGGGCGCAACGCGCGTGCAGCGAGCGACGAGTCCGCCAGCGGGCCGGTGCGAAAGACCGCTTCGAAGCCTTCTTCCACCAGATCCACGAAGCGGTCAGTCAGGATGAGTTCGACATCGACACCCGGGTTCTGGCGCAGATACCTCGAGACCAGGGGCATCAGGGTGTGTGTGCCGAACGAGACCGGAGCGTTGACACGCAACCGTCCGCGCGGCGTGCCCGTGGCGTCGCTGCCGGCCGCATCGGCCCAGTCTGCTTCCGCCAGCACCAGCTTGCAGCGCTCGTAGTAGACCTTTCCGACCTCGGTGAGGCTCTGGCGCCGCGTCGTCCGGTTCAGCAGACGCGCTCCCAACCGCGCCGGCGGGCGGCGCGCCGGAAAAGTGGCTCGCCAAGAGGTACAGCTACACGCGCAGGCACTGATCGATTTCGACCCGGGCAACTTCAGCTTCGCGGCGGCAACTGACCTGCGTCCGTAGTTGACAGGCGTCGGCTTCCAAGCGCAAGGCTGGCGTTCGAGCCGCCAGCATCGTGGTGCCCTCGACGCGGAGGGCATCATTTCACGGCACCCTGCGTGAGAAGGATTCGTTCACGAAATATCCGGCGCCGCGCAATGTCGTCTGTGCACAATGGAGAAGCCCGGAGCCGAACGGGCGCCCCGGGCGCTCTGTGGCCCGGCGCATTCGCTCAAGGATGGCAAGCCGGCATCACTTTCATCACCATTGCTGCAGGCCATGCGGGACGATTTGCGCGAGCTGGAAAATCGATGGGAGCTCGCTATTCGGAACGCCGGATTTGGCGTGTGGGACCTCGACCCGTGCGAACAGACGGTGCACTACTCGCCCCAATGGAAGGCGATGCTGGGCTACGACGATCGCGATGAGCGCGACAGCACCGCCACATGGCGGGCGCGGGTGCATCCCGATGACCTCGTGCCAATGCTGCAAACCCTGCAGGCCCACTTGGATGCCCGTAGCGCCGCGTACGAGATGGAGTTTCGTCTGCGCGCCGCGGATGGCCGATATCGCATCGTCCTGTCGCGCGGGCGTGTCGTGGCCCGCGACGCGGCAGGTCGCGCACTGCGCGCAGTGGGAACCCTTACCGACTTGACGGAGCGTCGACAAGCCGAACATGAGCAACTGGAATTCGATCGCGCCGAGGCGGCCATACGAGCTAAGCTCCCAGCATTGGGCAACGCCAGCCATGATCTCCGCACGCCGTTGAATGCCGTGCTCGGATTTGCGCAGCTGCTACGCCAGGACCTTGGCACTCCCGAGCTCGAGCGCCAGCGTGAGTACCTGGCCGGGATCGAGCGCGCGGGCTGGGAACTGTTGGAACAAATTGAGCGCCTGCTCCAGATCTGGGAGCGCAAACGCTGAAGCGAGTTCGAGATTCAGGGAGAAATCAGAGTAGTCTTGTCCACCGAAGAAGACAAAGCACCTGGAGATCCGAGGGATCGTCCCATGAGCGCCGAATCGAATCGCGTCCCGCTTGCTGACGTTCGCGACATCATCCGCATCGGCAGTCCGCTGCCATTCAAAGTGCTCGACAGAATGGAGCGCTTGCTTCTGAGCGAAGGCCAAGTAGTCCAGGACGAGGCGCAGTTCGAGGCACTGACCGAGCGTGGCGCGTGGGCCGAACGTGCCGTCGTCGAATCCGAGAGGAAGGCGCGCGCGGCCGCGGCGTCTCCGCCAGTCGTGGTGAAGCTGTCGCTTTTCGATCGCTGGGAGCGCTTGCTCTGGCAGTTCGACAAGCTCGCGCGGGGACTGGTTCGACGCGAGCTGCCTGGCGCTTCCCTGGAGTCATTCCAGGAGACGCTGCGGGCGCTCCTCGACCGCGACCCGGACATCGCCCTGTTTCTCTGTACTCGCCAGGAAGACCACCGGTTCGCCCTGTATCCACTTCGACATTCGATCCATTGCGCGGTCGTGGCAATGTTGACGGCGCAACAACTTGGATGGGCCGAATCGCGTGTGCGTTCCCTTGGATGGGCTGCGCTGGCCATGAATCTCAGCATTCTTGAATTGCAGGCAGCCATGGCCGAACAGGGTGCCGCTCCGACCAGGAAACAGCTGGAGCAGATTCGTGCTCATCCTGCCGCGACGGTGTCGTTGCTGCGGGATCTGGAGTTCGCCGATGAGGCCACGCTGGCGATCATTGCCGACCACCACGAGCAAGGCGGAGGAGGTGGCTATCCCAGCGGCAAGAGCGAGGTCGCCGAAGATGCCCGCGTACTGCGGGCCATAGACGTCTACATGGCCAAGATCAGCCCACGCGCAAATCGCCAGGGCGTCCTGCCCCACGACGCCGTGCGGCAGCTCTTCCAGCAGAATCCTCGCGATCCACTGTCGATGGCCATCATCAAGACTCTCGGCGCTCACCCACCTGGAAGTCTCGTCAATCTGCATTCAGGCGAAGTCGCGGTCGTCATCCGCAGACCCGCGGCCGGACCTCATCCGTTGGTGGCGACGTTGAGCGACCGGCAGGGCCGCCCCTCTGGGGAGACGCATCGCCGGAACTCCGCGGAGGCAGCATTCGGGATCGCGTGCGCATTGCCCGCTTCCAAGGAGTTCGCGCGTGTGATGCCTGAACGAGTCTATGGCCTGGTGGACGATTGAGGCGTGGGCATTCGGACGAGGTGCGATCTCGCGCCGAGCGCCGCCTTCTCGGCGGCTCAGGTCAGGCGCTTCCGCCCCGCTTCGTCGAGCCAGGCGAACAGGCGTTCGGGCGACCAGCCTTCCTGCAGCGCGCGCAAGGCGACGGCTTGCGGGCTTTCGGGAGCCAGCCCACCCAGCGGCGGATCGCGGTCGAGGTTGGTGGGGAACGCGTAGCCCTCGGCACTGGCCGCGACGACCCTCGCCAGCGCGGAACGGTCGAGCACGCCGTTTCGCCCCATCGACAGCAGTGCGGATACAGCACCCTCAGCATGCGGTCACGATCGACCGATTCCATCGCGCGCCCGAATGCGCAGGAGACCTGCAGCAGGTTGGCCATGCGCTGGATGTTCCGTGACCGGTTCTCGCCGGCGGCATGCAGCAGCGCGGGATTGAAGAAGACCGCATCGCCCTTGGACAGGGGCAATTGCACGCGCCGCTCCGCGAAGAGGCGTCGGAACTCGTCGCGGTCGGCCACGAGGTAGCCATGGAGGTATTTCTGCGAGTGCGGAAGGTAGAGCGTCGGACCGCTCTCCAGCGGCATGTCGACGTGCGCCACGGCGCCTTGCAGCGTGAGCATCGGCGACAGGCGATGCACGTGCGCCGGATGGCGTTGCGCCTGTTCGGCCGAGCAGAAGCCCAGATGGAAGTCGCGATGCGGCGTCTGCGCCTGGCCGCCGGGGCGCACGTTGTTGACCTGCGACGTCACCTGGTAGGCCGGCCCGAGCCAGGCCTCGCTGGCGAGCGCGAGCATGTCGTTGGCGTAGTACCGCGCGAATGCGGCCGGATCGAGCAGGCACAGCTTTTCCAGCGCGTTCCAGACGCGGTCGTTCGCCCCGGCCTTGGCGAAGTGATCGCCGCGACTGCCGCCGTCGCGCTCGCGATCGATGATCTCCATGAAGCGCGCCGTGACGCCGTCGACCGCGGGCGCCGCCAACGCGCCCTGCAGCACCAGGATGCCCGGGCCGTCCTCCCAGACGCCGGCCCACTCGCCCATGAGCGACCGGGGCGACACCTCATCGTCGCGCAGGCGCGACCGCAAGGCCGCGCAGTCGTACACCGGAACGTCGTGGAGAAGGCTCGCCGCGTTGGGACACGCGGCCGGGTCGGTGCGTTGGTCCAGGACGGCGCGCAGGTCATCCAGGCGCGCGTCGGCGGCGCGAAGCCAGCGGGGATGGGCGACTTCGGTCATGGTGTCTCCGTCGGTGCGGTATCCGTGCAGTGTAGGGACGGACGCGTCGGCCCGGCGCGGTCGAACACCTCAAGAACACCTCAGGAAAGCGCCAGAATGAAGGCGTCGGATGTGCGAACGTATGAAGGTGCCATGGCCCATGCAATTGGAATGAAGGAGATCGCGCTGCAGGCCGGCGTCAGCCTGGCGACGGTCGACCGGGTGCTGCACCAGCGCCCGGGCGTGCGGCCGGCCACGCAACGGCGCGTGCACCAGGCCCGGGTCGAGCTGGATCGCCAGCAGGCGCAGATCGGCCTCCGCGGACGCCGCTTCCTGGTCGATCTGGTGATGGAGACGCCGGAGCGCTTCTCGCGCATCGTGCGAGAAGCGCTGGACGACGTCATCCAGCAGATGCACCCCGCCGTGTTCCGTGTTCGAGAGCACCTCGCCGAAACCACGGAGATCGACGAGCTGGTGGACGTACTGGACGCCATCGGCCGCCGCGGCAGCCATGGCGTCCTGCTGAAGGCCCCGGACGTCGCGCCGATCAACGAAGCCGTCGCGCGCCTGCACGAACACGGCATTCCGGTGGTCACCCTGGTCACGGACATCCATCATTCCGCCCGGGTCGCCTATGTCGGCCTGGACAACCGAAGCGCCGGGCTCACCGCGGCCTATCTCATGCACCGCTGGCTGAGTGCCGAGACGGCGGACGTGCTCGTGTCCAGCAGCGGCCGGCGATTCCTGGGCGAAGGCGAGCGTATCGCCGCCTTCATCAAAGGCTGGAAGGGCGCGCGCCCCCTCAGCCGCGTCCGCATCGTCACGGCCGGCCACGGGCTGCACGATCCCACCATGGCCGCGGTCTCGCGATCGCTGGCCCGCCATCCGGAGGTCGCCGCAACCTATTCGGTCGGCGGGGCCAACGCCGGCATCCTGGCGGCTTTCGATCGAGCGGGGCGTCCGTGCCGGGTCTTCATCGGACATGACCTCGACGAGGACAATCTTGCCCTGTTGCGGGCGGGGCGGCTGTCCGCGGTACTGCATCACGACCTGCACCGCGACCTGCAGAGGGCGTGTCGCTGGGTGATGCACGCCCAACGTGCCGGGCCGCCGCTCGAGCCGTCGCCCAGGTCGAACGTGGAAGTGATCACGCCTTTCAATCTTCCCGCGGCCTGAGCGGCTTCGCCGAACCAATACCCGATCAGGCAACCATGATCGTCTTGGCCTCGAGGAACGACTCCAGTCCGAACAGGCCGAACTCGCGACCGACGCCCGATTGCTTGTAGCCCCCGAACGGCGCCAGCGGGTCGTGCTGCATGCCGTTGATCGCCACCCGTCCGGCCTCGAGTCGGCGCGCCACGGCCTGGGCACGCTGCGTGTCGGAGGAGAACACGTAGGCGTGGAGCCCGAAGGCCGAGTCGTTCGCGATGGCGACGGCTTCGTCCTCGTCGCGATAGGCGACGATGCACAGCACGGGGCCGAAGATCTCTTCCTGCGCGATGGCCATGTCGTTGCTGACATTGGCGAACACGGTCGGCTTGACGAAGTAGCCGCGGTCCAACCCTTGCGGGCGACCTTCGCCGCCGGCAACGAGCGTCGCGCCTTGCTCGAGGCCGCGGCTGATGTAGGCCTGCACGCGGTCGAACTGATTGCGGTTGGCCATGGGGCCGATGGCCGTCGCCGAATCGGCCGGGTCGCCGACCTTCATGCGCGCCACCGCCGCCCTGGCCAGCTCGACGACCTGCGCCAGGCGCTTGTGCGGGACGAGAAGCCGCGAGCCCGCGATGCACGCCTGGCCGTTGTTCTGGAAAGCGATGTTCAGCGCAGCCGGAACCGCTGTCTCGAAGTCGGCGTCTTCCAGGAGGATCGTCGGCGACTTGCCGCCGAGCGCCAGGCTCACGCGCTTCATCGTGTCGAGCGCCTGACGCGCGATGATCTTGCCGGTGCCGGTCGATCCCGTGAACGAGATCCTGGCGATGTCGGGATTCGTGCTCAGCTCGGTGCCCACGACGTCGCCGCGCCCGTTGATGATGTTGACGACACCGGCGGGCAGGTCCGCCTCGTGAAAGGCCTCGGCCACGATCTGGGTCTGGATGGCGCTCATCTCGCTGGGCTTGATGACGGTCGTGCAGCCGGCCGCGATCGCCATCGCGAGCTTGCTGCAGATGGAGCCGGCGTTGCTGTTCCACGGGGTGATCAGCACGGAGACGCCGACGGGCTCCATGACCACGGTGGCCGAGCCCACGCGGCGTTCGAACTCATAGATCTCCAGCGTGCGGGCGGCGTCGAGGAAGGCCTGGGCGGCGTACCGGGACACCCACGAAGCGCGCGACACCGGGCCGCCGTACTCCGCTATCGTCGCGTCCCGCAGCGCCTCGGCTCGGGCGATGACCGCGGCGTGCAGGCGCTCGAGCATCGCGACGCGCTGCGCCTTGGACGTGCGCGAGAACGCGGGCAAAGCGGCCTTGGCGGCCGCGATGGCCCGCCGGGTGTCTTCCTTGTCGGCCAGGACGACATGGCCGATGACTTCCTCGGTGGTCGGATTGACCAGCGGGAAGCGTTCGGTGCCGTGCGGCTTGACGAAGGCACCGGCGATGTAGAGGTGGTCGATGTTGCGCATGGAGGGCTCCTGGACTGGGGTTGTTGAAACGATACGGATGGAATCTAGGCGCCCTTGTTTGATTTGATAAGATGGACAAATGTCGATGAGACGTCCTTGAAATCAGGACAATGCACAAGTCAGGCCTGGTCGAACTCGAAGCGGTGCTGGCGGTGGCTCGGCGCCGCGGCTTCCGCCCTGCGGCCGTCGAGCTGGGAATGTCCACGTCGGCCTTGAGCAGCGCCGTGGCGGGCCTGGAGGCGCGGCTGGGCGTGCGTCTCTTCCATCGAACGACGCGCAGCGTGTCGCTGACCGAAGCGGGCGAGCAGTTCGTCGCGCGCGTCGGGCCGGCCATGTCCGAGATCCGGAGCGCGACCGCAGCGGCGACCAGCCAGCGGCACAGGCCGGCGGGGACGCTCCGGATCAACGCCGCGCTGGGGGCGGCCCGCATGGTGTTCGCTCCCCTTGTCGTGGAGTACCTGCGGCGCTACCCGGAGATGACCATCGACATCGTGACCGAGGGCCGCATGATCGACATCGTGGCCGAGGGCTACGACGCGGGCCTGCGGCCGAGCGAACTGGTGCCACTCGACATGATCCGCGTGCCGATCGGCC
>FTKT01000656.1_pt1 | contig 13625 bp, 11 predicted proteins | sample 1658271 | NCBI WGS metagenome assembly FTKT01 (sample SAMEA3914811, study PRJEB12502) | metagenome | biome: forest; material: soil | place: Canada | collected 2011-08-04 | depth 0.3 m | reverse complement strand
AGGTGTCGCCGGCGGCGAAATCGGGCGATGGCGCGATAAACAGACGGATCATGGGGCGTATTTAGGCCCCAGCCCCAACCGTGTCAAAGCGCTTGACTTTACCCGGCCGGGTCGCGTCATTGGACGCGCTGGGGAGATACGATGAAGACTCACAAGACACCGGAAAAATCCTACGACCTGGAACGCCTGATCTTCTTTTCCGACGGCGTGTTCGCCATAGCCATCACCTTGCTGGTCATCGAACTGCGCCTGCCGGAGCATTGGGACGGATCCTGGGGCATGCTGGTCGAGGGGCTTGGCGCCAAGATCGTTTGCTATGCGATCAGCTTCTGCGCCCTGTCCGCCTTCTGGACGGCGCACCGCTTCATCTTTCGCCATGTCGAAAAGTTCAGCGAGCCGGCGTCCCTGCTCAACCTGCTGTTTTTGCTGACCATGTCGCTGGTACCCTTCGCCAACGCCATGCTCGTCGACCACGTCACCATGACGGTGACGATCGATATCTATATCGCCCTGGTGATCGCGGCCTCGACCTGCATGGCGGCGATGTGGGGCTATCTGGCCTTGCTGACCCCATCGATCAACCCGTCGATCGGGCGCATCGCCCGCTGGATCGTCTTCGGCCGCCTGCTGTTGATGCCGCCGATCCTGTCGATCGGCTCGATCTGGCTGGGCCGGCATTTCGGCCCCTGGGTCGCCGTGGCGTGCACCGTCGCAGCGGCCGCCGTGGCCAGCCGCCTCAAGGCGCCGCCGATCCCCGACAAGCCCGAGGTCAAGGAGCTCTAGGCAAGCAAAAGGCCTCCCCGGTCGGATCGGGGAGGCCTCGAGCTTTTTAATCAACGATTGCGCCTACTTCTTTTCGGCGATGATGTCGCTGAGCAGGTCCGGCGTGCCTTCGATGCGTTCCAGCTTCGGGTAACGCGAGCCGCCGTGGTAGTCGATCTTGATCGTGCGGTAGTGGTCGCCGGCCTTGATCAGCAGTTCGATGGCGTCGCTATTGCCCTTGGCCGCGGTCGTCTTCAGCGCGTCCTTGAGATTGTCGGCATCATAGGCCACGCCGTTGACCGCCAGGACCTGGTCGCTGATCGTCAGTCCCGCCTTGAAGGCCGGGCTTTCCCAGGTGACGTCCTTGATGGCGCCGGTCTTGCCCAGCATGAAGCCCAGGCTGTACTGGTAGTCGTCGATCTTGTGCGCCGTCTCGCGCGCCTTGAAATAGGCGGTCGGCGTATCGCTATAGACCAGCTTCCAGCCGGCGCGCGTCAGGCCGTCGAACGGCGCCGGCGTGCCGTGGTCGTGCAGGCGCGTGTTCAGGAAGGTCGCCCAGTCATAGGGATAGACGGCGTTCAGCGCCTTGACGACGTCGTCGAAGCTGTAGGTATCGGTGTTCCAGTCGCCGTTGTGCACGCCGAAGAAGTCGTGGGCGAAGCTGTCGAGCGACTTGGCGCCCTTGGTCTTTTCGCGGATCAGGGTGTCGGCGTCGAGCCAGACGAACAGGCCCTGGTCGTAATATTCCTCGGATTCCTGGTAGTTGGGCCACGACTGCGAGGCGCGCTGGGCGATGATCGGGTCGTTGGTGGTGTCTTCCATGTCGCGCCACTTGCGGCCCGCCAGGGTGTCGTAATAACCGGCCAGCGAGGCGATGCGGCCCAAATATTGGTCCTTGTCGAACAGGCCCGACCGCGCCGCCAGGACATTGCCCCAGTATTCCGTCTGGCCTTCATAGACCCACAACAGGCTGTCGCGCATCGGCGCCTGGTAGTCCGGCGTCCACAGGTCGTAAGGCCGGCGGTACTTGCCGTTCCACGAATGGGTATATTCGTGGGCGAACAGGTCGCGGCCGTAGAAGCTGTTCTTCCAGTCGGTGTAATAATCGACCGGCACGCTGTTTTCCGACGAACGGTGATGTTCCAGGCCGATGTCGCCCAAATCGTCGGACGCTGCCACCAGGAAATCGTAGTGGTCGTAGTGATGCGACCCGTAGAGCTTGTAGGCTTGCTGGATCAGCTTTTGATGGACCTTGAGCACCTCGTCGGACACGTCGAGCGACGACGCCTTGTCGGCGACGATATCCATGTGCACCGGCACCGCCGCGCCCGGGTCGAGGTCGAGGCGCTTGAAATAGCGGCCCGCGAAGATCGGCGAATCGATCAGGGTTTCATAGGTCGTCGGCTTGAAGGTCACGACATTGTCGGCCGAGACATTGGCCGCCTCGAGCCCGCTGCCCTCCTGCCAACCCGCCGGGAACTTGACCGAAGCCACCACCGGCAGGCGGCTGACATAAAAGCCGGCGGGATACAGCGAGGCGAAGGTCCATTGCAGATTGACCATGTCGGCCGTGTAGACGACGCGGCCGATGTCGCCGTCGACCGGCGCCAGGTATTGGAAGTCCATGGTCACGGCCTTGGCGCCGGCCGGTACCTTGACGTGGAAGGCGTTGACCTCGACGGGGTCGCGCGTCCAGTTGGCGGCCTGGCCGTCGATGGCGGCGGTGAAGCCCGCCATCTTGACGACCTCGCCATCGGGTTCGTGGTCACCCGGCAGCCATTTCGGCGCCAATAGGACCAGGTCGCCAGCCGTATCCACCGGTACGGTTTCGTGGATGCGGATGATGCGGCGCAGGACGTCCGACGCATCGACGTCGATGTGGATGGTGCCGGCGGTGAATGGCACATCCTTGGCCACCGGCAGCAACGGCGACGGCGGCGCCCAGACGGCGGTGTTGGCCTGGGGCACGTCTTGGGCAAAGGCCGGTGCGGCCAGAACAGCCGTCAGCGCGATCAGGGAAACGGAGGATTTGATCATTGATGTGTCTTTTTCAAACATGAAAAAGGGGCAGGTTCCCCTGCCCCTCCGGTCTTTTTACTTCTTGGCGGCGTAGATGTCACCCAGCAGGTCGGGCGTGCCTTCGACGCGTTGCAGCACCGGGTAGCGCAGGCCACCATGGTAATCGACGCTGTAGGTCTTGTAGGTGTCGTCGACCTTGACCAGCAACTGGATCGGGTCCTTCGACGTCTTGGCCGCGGTGATCGCCGCCTTCAGGATGTCGCCGCTATAGGCCTTGCCGTTGACGGCGACCAGGGTCGTCGAGGGCGCCAGGCCGGCCTTGAACGCCGGGCCGTCCCACAGCACGTCGGTGATGGCATCGTCCTTGCCGACGCTGAGGCCGATCGAATAGGTCAGGCCGGTCGACTTGCGCGCCATTTCACCCTGGCGGTACATGTCCGACGGCGTTTCGCTATAGACCAGCTTGTAGCCGCCGCGGGTGATGCCGTCGAGCGGCGCGCCCAGGGGCTGGCCCTCGCCCGTGCGGTCGAGGCGGGTACGCAGGAACGTCGCCCAGTCGTAGGGATAGACGGCGTTCAGTGTCTTGACGACGTCGTCGAAGTTATAGGTCACCTCGCCCCAGGCGCCATTGTCGACGCCGAAGAAGTCGTGGGCAAAGTTGTCGAGCGACTTGGCGCCCTTGGTCTTTTCGCGGATCAGGGTGTCGGCGTCGAGCCAGATCAACTGGCCTTCGGTATAATAGTCTTCCGAGCGCTGGAAGTTGCGCCAGCCCTGGACGGCGCGCTGAGCGATGATCGGATCGTTGGTCGTATCCTGGACGTTGCGCCATTGGCGGCCCGGCAGATTGTCGTAGCTGGCCGCGACCATGGCCAGGCTTTGCAACGCGTGATCCTTGTCGAGGAAGCCGGCGCGTGCCGCGAGCACATTGCCCCAGTACTGCGTCTGGCCTTCATAGACCCACAACAGGCTGTCGCGCATGGCCATCTGGTAGTTCGGCGTCCACAGGTCGAACGGCCGGCGGAACTTGCCGTTCCACGAATGGGTATATTCGTGGGCGAACAGGTCGCGCGAGGCGATCTTGGTCTTCCAATCGGTGAAATAGCCGGTCGGCACGCCGTCTTCCGACGAGCGGTGATGCTCCAGGCCGTTGCCCGCCAGGATGTCGGACATCGAGACCAGGAAGTCGTAGTGATTATAGTGGTGCGAGCCATACAGCTTGTAGGCCTGGGTCACCAGGTTGCGGTGGATGGCGATGACGTCGTCCGAAGCGTTCAGCATGTCGGGCTTGTCGGCGACGACATCCAGGTGTACCGGCACGTCCGAGCCCGGATCCAGGTCGATCTGGCGGAAATAGCGGCCGGCATAGATCGGCGAGTCCATCAGCACGTCATAGGGCACGGTCTTGTAGTGCACCGTGTCGCCCGACTTGCTGTCGACTTCCAGCGCGGTGCCGGCGCTCCAGCCGGCGGGATAGGTGACGTCCGCCTGAAACGGAAGGCGCGCGGCGTAGTAGCCGGCGGGATACAGCGAAGCGAACGGCCATTCGACGTTCAGCATGTCCTGGGTCATGCGCACCGCGCCGACGCGGGTTTCCAGGGCCGACAGGTAGTCGAAGTCGACCGTGACCTCCTTGGTGCCCTTGGGCAGGGTGATGTGGAAGGCATAGACGTCGACGACGTCGCGCGTCCACGGGATGACCTTGCCGTCGACCTTGAAGATCAGGTCGGCCAGCTTGGTCAGGTCCGAGCCCGGTGAATGGTGCCCCGGCAGCCACTTCGGCATCATGACCACGAAGTCGCCGGAGGTATTCACGGGAATGATCTCGTGCATCTTGAAGATGCGGTGGTCGGTGTCGGTGGCGTCGACCGAGACCTTGATGGTGCCGGCGGCATAGGGCACGTCCTTCGGGGCTTCGATCGCCGGTGTCGGCGGCGCCCAATAGGGTTGCTTGTTGTCCTGCACGCCCTGCGCCATCGCGCCCGCCGCAGTAACGCCCATAACCAGCGCGCCCGCGCTGGCGAAACTCAGAATTCTGTACTTGCTCATGTCCAACCCTTGGAAGCCACCCCGGCGAAGGAACGAACCCTGTCTCGTTTCGTTTGTAAAGACCTTGTGATCGATTATGAACGAACTGTAATGTTACAGTTTATCAAATCCCGGCATCAGAGCGCGGCTTCAATCGAGGGCTGCGGCGCCCTGTTTCTTATCGTGGCATTCACCCAAAACGTTAGGCCTGTTATCGCTCCGGCAAGGCCGACCCATCCAACGCTCACGCTGTACTCCAGCCACCCCCATAAGGTTCGTAGTTCGTGCTGAACAAGCCAGTGAACCCCATCGAAGCTGTTTGTCGGCACCGAGAGAAGAGCGAGAATGGCATATGGCCCCGCGGCCACGACCGCGCCCGCGAGACCGCAATTCAATACAGTTGCCCTGAGCCTTCGCCGAAGCAGCAAAAACAAAGGCACACCCACTAACAGCATGACTGGAAAGCCCGCAAACAAGAGCCCGAGAAAGACAATGCTGAAAAATCGATGTACCTGACCAAGGGGCTCGCTACCCATTGTCAAAAACGCCACGAGCAGCGCTACTGGCACGGGCGCAAAAACAAATGCGGCAAGCAAACGCCAAGCGGGAACAGGCGGATTGATAGACCTCATATCCCCTGTCCCACTCCTCATTCCGGCAGCGGGATGAATTCGATGTCGTCGCCCGGCACCTTGGGGAAGCGGCCTTCCTTCCAGTCGGCCTTGGCCTGTTCCAGGCGCTCGGGCCGCGACGACACGAAGTTCCAGAAAATCTGGCGCTCGCCGATGTTTTCGCCGCCGATGATGACGAAGTGGCAGTCGTCCAAGGCCTTCAAACGCACGAAGGCGCCGGGCTTCAGTACCGCCATGCTGTAGGCGTTCAGTGTCATGCCTTCGACGCCCAACGTTCCGCTGCACACATAGATGGCGCGTTCGGCGACGCCCATCGGCACCTGGAGATCGCGGCCCATCTTCGCCTTGACCTCGACATACAGGGTCTGGGCGTAGGTCTGGACCGGCGACGTCAATCCGAAGGCCTGGCCCATCATGACGCGGGCCGAAACACCGTCGGCGGTGAATTCCGGGATCTGCGCCGCATCATAGTGGAAGAAGGCCGGGTCCATCTCCTCGACCGCCGCCGGCAGGGCCAGCCACAGCTGCAACCCGTCGAGCCGGCGCGGCGTGTTCAGCGTGTCAGGATTTTCGCGCTCGGAATGGGTGATGCCTTGGCCCGAGACCATCAGGTTGATGTCGCCCGGCGAGATCAAGGACGCCGTGCCCAGCGAGTCGCGGTGCATGATGTGCCCCTCGAACAGATAGGTCACGGTGGCCAGGTTAACGTGCGGATGCGGCCGCACATTGATGCCTTCACCGGGTTTGAGGCTGGCCGGGCCCATATGGTCGAAGAAGATCCACGGTCCGACCATGCGCCGCTTGGCGAACGGCAGGACGCGCCGGACGTTGAAGCCCCCCAGATCCTTTTCGCGGCCGGCAATGACCAGTTCAACGCATTCGGGCACGATGTCCGCCCAGGATCCGGGTGCGTCGGTTTCGGGGGTATCGGTCATGGTCTATCCTCAGGCTATCTAGACAATCAGCTGTGGTGCCGGCGCTTTTTCTTTTTCGGCGCAGGGGTATCGTCGTCGGCCACCGGCGACATGGAGGCGTCGGAAGACGAAGACGACGATGCACCGGCCGCCGCGGGGGCTGTGCCTGGCGCCTTGGCCGCGGCGACGACACCGCGCGGCAGCAGCTCGACCCCGGCCTCCAGCGGCAGGTCGAGCTTACCGACATTATCATGCAAAACGGCACGTATCTTGTATATGCCGACCCGATCTTGCGGTTCGAACTGCATCACGATGACCTGCCGGTTATCGTACATGCCCGGCTCGCCCTTGGCCTGGACACGTCCCTGCAGGGCGACCGTACCCTTGTAGTCGCTATGGCCATAAATCTTGCCGTCGGGCCCCAGGACCTGGAGGTCGTAGGTGACGTTGGCGTTATTGTTCCAATCGGGCGTCACGCCAACGAATACGATCTTGATGGCCAGTTCCGCGCCGGGCTCGGCGCGGCTGACACGATCGAGGTGCCGGCCGGTGCCGGCCGGTGCCTCGAATTCCTGAAGCTCGCCCTTGGGGATGACAACCAGCATGGCCGACAGGGCGCCGTTATGGTCGGGGAAGCCGTTGGCGGGATTATATTGCGTCGTGGTAGGTGCGTTGGCGACCAAGGCCGGCGGCTTGGCGCCCGTCGTCGTTTGCGGTGCGATCACCTGCTGGGCCGGCGGCGCGTCAGCGGCCTGTGCCGTGTCGGCCGACGACGCGCTGTCGCTGCTGCTGGAGGACGAGGCCGCGGCGGCCGCCTTTTTCTTGTGATGCGGCCGCGCCAGGCTCTGGTCCGCGCCTGCCCACAAGGCCATGCCCGCCGCCAACATGATCCACGCTGCTTTCATCCTCGGTCCCCTGCCGCTTCGCCGCGACAACTATGTCATCGGATGATGGCACGGGCAAGGCTTTGGCGGGGCAAGGTCAAGACGCACAAAAGCGGGGACAGCGGACAAAAAGCCGCATTTGCCGCGTTGCCTTTTAAAAACGATCAGGTTATGGACCGAGTAACGGAGACGTGGCCGAGAGGCTGAAGGCACTCGTTTGCTAAATGAGCGTACCCCTAAAAGGGTACCATGGGTTCGAATCCCATCGTCTCCGCCACTTAAAAAGGCAGGTCCCCTCTTCGGGGGCCTGCCTTTTTAAGTGGCGGAGACGATGTGAATTACGAACCGGTTGGTTCGAAACGAGGGCTTCGCCCGAGTTCAGCGGAGCGAAGCGCTGCCTATCTCATCCTGACCGCTGGCTTGATATGCCATCATTGACGCGTGATGGTCGTGCCGGTATCGAATATCCATTCACAAGCGGGAGCTGATGTGGCGGCAACATCCTCACCTGATAGGCGAGCAATTTGCTCAGCCTGTTGTCAACGACGGCTGTAAGCGCTTGTGGTGGCGGCGGGAGCAGCCCCCGCACCGCCATCAGCCATATCGAACGCCTCGTCGTCTTCATCGTCATCAACGAGCAGCGCTTCATCCAGCCAGACGAGCAGTTCCAGCTCATCCTCGTCAAGTTCGTCATCGTCCAACAGCTCGAGTTCCCCTCCTGCCGTCGACAGCCAGGGTATTATCAGTTGGGGCGACAGCCTCACATTCGGGACCGGCACAACGACGCCCAAGACCGACAGTTACCCCGCCCAGCTCGCCAATATGCTCGGACGAACCGTGGTCAACCAAGGATGGCCGGGAAAGACATCGACAGAAGTGGCCGCGCTTCAGGGTGGCGTTTCCGTGACCCTATCGCTCGCCGGCAATGAAATTGTTCCGGGAGACAATGCCGTAACGGCCCTATCCGTTTCGGTAGCCTCTTCAATCGGCAATACCTATTATGCCGGAATTGCAGGAACGCTGGCCAGTTGCCACGGGATTCTATCGAAAACCGGCGGCGCCTCTCCCGGCTATACCGGAACCTACACCTTCACAGCCGATAGCGGAGTCGCGCTCCCAATGAATTGTCCCGCCGGCTCCGTATTTCTGCCGGATGCATCCATTGGCAATAATGAGGGGATTGCGATTTTTTGGGTCGGCCGGAACACATCCAGCACTTACAGCCCCGCCTGGGCTTCACAATTTAAGGCAGATATTGCCGCTATGATCGCGAACCTGAAGTCCCCGCTCCAGCGTTTCATTGTATTGAGTATACTCAATAGCAACATCGCAACCGAATACGCCGGCGGTCCCGACTACGCCAGCATCATCCAGTTGAACAATGACCTGTCGGCACTCTATCCCGGCAATTATGTGGACGTCCGATCCGCATTGGTCGCAGCGTATAATCCGTCAATCGCGCAGGATGTGATCGACCATGCCGGAGATGTGCCGCCCTCGTCATTACGAGCGGATTACGTTCATCTCGTTTTCGCTGGCTATATAATCGTGGCGACGAAAATACGCGACTTTATAGTGGCGAAAGCGTGGTGAGTAATGAGTTGCGCCCATATCCGTTTCTGAAGTCGCGCCCTACCGCCCCAGCCCGTATCGCTTGAGCACGTCCCAATCGGCCTCGGCCGCCGCCAGGATCACCGTCACCACGTCGCGCTTGACCGTTTCCGCATAGACATCGTCACGATAGGCGTCGAGCTTGGCGGCGAAGAAACCACCCAGCCGGTCTTCACCGGCCTCGTCCAAAAGATGATCGGGCGCCAGCGCCAGGGTAATAGCCGACAAGGCACGGCACGCCGTGCGATGCTCGACCACTCCGGCACGGAAGCGGTCCATGATGCTGTAGACGGTTACGGCAAAGGCGGGGCCATCATCAAACGGTACATCCACGAAACGGCTTCCTTATGTTGACGTTATAGTCAAGATAGCGGGATGACCGTAAGGACGACGTGGGTATTTCCTGACCGGTGCCGTAAAAGAGCGCTAAGGGGCTTCACAGAAAAATAAGGGAAAAACCGCCGCTATTAACCTGACCCTAAGCCAGAGCGGTTAGCTTGCATGCGGGTGTCCTGCGCCGAGACGGATGCGTAAAGTCCTTGTCCGGTACGGTTTTAGTGAAGATTTGTGGCGTGGAACTTGCACCCTATCCCTGCAATCGCGGTCTCGCGCGCCAGAATGGTGCAGCGGCCGCAGATCCGGAGCCGCGACAAAACGTCATGACCGCTCAACCGCCGCACGCCTTCGACGATGCCCTCGACACCGCCGTTAAAGGTGATCCCCGCGACCGCCGCGGTCCATTCCGCCCCGAACGCCTGGTTTCCTCCCGCGAACGCAAGAGCGGCGGCATGTGGCTGCGCCTGTTCCGTGGCGTCGATACCTTCGCGCTCGCCCTTGTCTGTCTTTTCGCTGCCGCACCGCTGGCCAAGGCCGGCTGGCTGGGCGCGCCGCTGGGCTTCTCCCTGCCCTTCGCCGTGGCCGGGGTGACGGCCTATATCCTGTTCAACGCGTTCGGCCTCTATCGCTTCCGTCGCGGCGGCTCGGCCGTCCTGCACATGGCGGCGACCCTGGGCGCGATTGCCCTGGCCACACTCGCCGGGCTGGCCCTGGCCATCTTCGTGCCGAATGGCGAAGCCGTCGTCTATGACGTCGTGTTTTGGGGCCTGGCCGCCGCCGCCGTCTTCATCCCCCTGCACCTGGGCTGGTTGAGCCTGGTCGGCCGCTGGCGCCGCCAGGGCAAGCTGACGCCGAACGTGGTCGTCGTCGGTGCCACCAAGAATGCCCACTACCTGATCGAGGGCGCCCGCGACCGCGGCGACGTCAATGTGCTGGGCGTGTTCGACGACCGCCTGGCGCGCAGCCCCGTCAATGTCGCCGGCGTGCCGGTGCTGGGCGACATCCAGTCGCTGCTGGGCCACAAGATCACCCCCTATGTCGACCAGATCGTCATCGCCATCGACACCTCTGCCAAGCAACGCCTGAAGACCCTGGTCGACCAGTTGCGCGTCCTGCCGAACGAAGTCCACCTTCTGGTCGACGTCGACAGCGAGACCGGTCGCAATACCGCCCTGTCGCGCATGGCCGATCAACCGATCGCCCGCGTCTCCGGCGTCACCGAGGACGACCGCAAGGCGATGAACAAACGCATCCAGGACGTCGTGCTGGGCACGTTGATGTTATTGGCTTTTTCGCCGATCATGCTGTTGACCGCGCTGGCGATCAAGATTGACAGCCCGGGTCCGATCTTCTTCCGTCAACGCCGCCACGGCTTCAACAACGAAGCCATCCGCGTGTGGAAGTTCCGGTCGATGTACACGAACATGACCGACCATACCTCGGCCCAGCAGGTGCAGAAACAGGATCCGCGCGTCACCCGCGTCGGCCGCTTCATCCGCAAGACCAGCCTGGACGAACTGCCGCAACTGTTCAACGTGCTGGCCGGTGAAATGTCGCTGGTCGGACCGCGTCCCCATGCCATCGGCATGAAGACCGGTTCGGAAGAGTCGTCACGCCTGGTCGCCGAATACGCCTGGCGTCACCGCATGAAGCCGGGCGTCACCGGCTGGGCAGCCATCAAGGGGTCGCGCGGCGCGCTGGACACCGCCGAAGACGTACGCCGCCGCGTAACTTTGGACATCGACTATATCGAGCGCCAGTCGTTCTGGTTCGATCTCTACATCATGCTGATGACCGGTCCGTGCCTGCTAGGCGACAAGTCCGCCACTCGCTGATGTTCATCATCGATTTTCTCTTTGGCGTTCAGACGCCACGCAGGCTTTACGCGCAAACGTGCGCGGCGGCCGATCGGCCTTGCCGAAGTGCTTGCACTTCGGAGCGGCGATTAACTTACAAACGACTTTAATACTACCGGACTAAGACGATGTATTTCAAAGGGCTGCTGGGATATCTTCCGGCGAACATTTTACAGGGACTGGTTGGTTTCGCCACCCTGACGGTGTTCACCCGCATCCTGTCGCCCGACGACTATGGCCGCTATGCGCTGGCTTTCGGCGCCGGCTCCCTGGCCCAGACGACCTTCTTCGTCTGGCTGGAAGCCTCAATGGCCCGCTTCTATCCGGCGGAGGGCCGCGACAATCCCGACGCGCCGTTCCTGTTCGGCACCATTTATCGCCTGCACATGGTGGTCATCGCCACCTTCGCCGCCCTGTGCGTGCTCGGCCTTCTGCTGTGGCCGGGCCACGGTGCGCTGAAGTCGGCGATCGGGCTCAGCCTGGGCTGCGTCGTCTTCCGTTCGCTGGCCAAGCTGGTCCAGGAGCAGCGTCGCGCCGAGGGCCGCGTCGCCCAGGCCTCGCTGATCGACATGGCCCAGACCGCCGGCGGCTTCGTCATCGGTATCGCCTGCGCCTATGCCGGGCTGGGCGGCGCCTCGCCCGTCGTCGGCATCGGCCTGACCGCCCTTTTGCTGTTGCCGTTCATCGCCCGCCAGGACTGGCGCCGCGCCCTGAAGGGCCGGTTCGACGCCGAACGTGCCAGGCAATACGCCCATTACGGATTCCCGGTGTCGGCCAGCCTGGTCCTGACACTGGCGCTCTACACCGCCGACCGCTTCCTGATCGCCCACTATCTCGACGACAGCCAGGCCGGCGCCTACCATGCCGGCTTCTCGCTGGCCTCGCGTATCCTCGACGTCCTGTTCGTCTGGTTCGGCGCCGCCGGCACCCCGGCCATGATCAACGCCCTGGAGCGTGGCGGCGAAGCGGCGTTGAAAGAGAATGCCCGTCAACAATTGACGACCATGGCCTTCGTGCTGTTCCCGGCGGTCGCCGGCCTGGTCATGGTCGCGCCGAGCCTGGGCGGCATGATGATCGGCGAAGCCTTGCGCGACAAGGCTTTGGAGGTCACGCCCCTGATCAGCATCGGCGCCCTGTTCTCGGGCCTGAACACCTATTATTTCCTGCAGGCCTTCACCCTGGCGCGCAAGACGCGGCTGCTGGTCGTCGCCATGGCCGTGCCGGCGGTCGCCAACATCGCGCTCAACATCCTGCTGATCCCGATGATGGGATTGATCGGCGCCGCCTGGGCCAGCGCCCTTTCCTTCGCGCTGGGCCTGCTGGCCTCGTGGCTGCTGGGCTTCCGCGCCCTGCCCCTGCCCGTGCCGCTGTGGGACCTGGCGAAGATCGCCGCCTGCACCGCCGCGATGATCCTGGCCCTGGCGATCGAGCCGGCCTGGGGCGGCGTCGCCGAAGTCACCCTGAAAAGCGTCACCGGCGCCGTCGTCTACGGCGTGTTGGCGTGGATCTTGAATCTCAACGGTATCCGCGCCGTCGCCGATACCGCCCTGGCACGCCTGCGCCGCAAGGCCTTTGTGTGAAGGACCAAACCATGAGCCACCCGATCCCCCTTCGCAACCCCGCCATGCAGTCGGGCATAGCCCTGGCCCCCAAGCTGTCGGTGCTGATCCCCTTCTACAAGGAAAGCCCCGTCGCCCTGCTGCGCGGGCTGACCATCCGCGATCCGCACAGCGTCGAGATCGTCCTGCTGGACGACGGCTCGCAGATGCCGGCGATCACCGCCGAAATCGAAGCCTTCATGGCGGCCTGCCCGATGGCCATCGAGTTGATCACCCTGATCGACAACGAAGGCCGGGCGCGCGGGCGCAACCGGCTGACCAGCGCGGCGCGCGGCGAATATTTCCTGTTCCTCGACGCCGACATGCTGCCCGACAACCCGGCCTTCCTCGATCGCTGGCTGTACCAGGTCGAGACCAGCCTGCCGGCCGTGGTCTTCGGCGGCTTTTCGCTACACCAGGCGCCGGCCGACAAGGCCTATGCCATCCACAAGCTGATGGCCGGCCACAGCGACTGCCTGGACGCCGCCGAGCGCCGCAAGCATCCGGAAAAATACGTCTTTACGTCGAACCTGCTGGTGCGCCGCGACGTCTTCGAGACCGAAGGCTTCGATTCCGGCTTTACCGGCTGGGGTTGGGAAGACGTCGAATGGGCGATGCGCGTCGCCGCCCGCTACACGGTTGATCATATCGACAATACCGCCACCCATATGGGCCTCGACACCGCCGCCAACCTGGCGCGCAAGTACGAGCAGTCGGTGACCAATTTCGCCCGCGTCGTCGCCAAGCATTTCGACGTGGTCTCAAGCTATCCGAGCTATCGCGTCGCCCGGCTGCTGAAACGCGTGCCGCTGACCGGCGCCTTGCGCGGCGTGCTGAAGACCGCGGCTCTGACGCCCGCCCTGCCGGCCAAGGCGCGCGCCTTCAGCCTGCGCCTCTATCGCGCCGCGCTTTACGCACAGGTGGTATAAACATGGATACACCCTATTCCGCCGACCGTTCGCTGTATGGCAAGCTGCGCCGCCGCGTG
>FTKT01003515.1_pt1 | contig 13630 bp, 9 predicted proteins | sample 1658271 | NCBI WGS metagenome assembly FTKT01 (sample SAMEA3914811, study PRJEB12502) | metagenome | biome: forest; material: soil | place: Canada | collected 2011-08-04 | depth 0.3 m | reverse complement strand
CTGTTCCTGTCCACCAACGACGAGGACGTGCGCTCCGCGCTGGAGGCCGGCGTGCCGGCCGCGCGCGTGTTCCCGCACTCGGCGCGCGCGTCCGACGCGCATCCGAACGAGGTGCGCATCGCGTTCGACGGCGACGCCGTGCTGTTCTCCGACGAGGCCGAGCGCGTATTCCAGGCGCAGGGCCTGGATGCGTTCCAGGCGCACGAGTCGTCGCACTCCACCACGCCGCTGGCCCCGGGCCCGTTCAAGCCGCTGCTGGAGGCGCTTCAGCTGCTGCAGCGCTCGTCCACCGACGCGATGCACGTGCGCACCGCGCTCGTCACCGCGCGCAGCGCGCCCGCGCACGAGCGCGCGATCCGAACGCTCATGGACTGGCAGATCGAGGTGGACGAGGCGATGTTCCTGGGCGGCCTGCCCAAGGGCGAGTTCCTGCGCGAGTTCGAACCCGACTTCTTCTTCGACGACCAGACGCGGCACGTGGAGAACGCGGCCAGCCATGTGCCGTCGGGGCATGTGGCCGCGGGAATCTCGAACGTCTGAGCGAGGCGCGCCCGCGTGAGTTCGGGATCCTGTACCCAGGGCAGGTGCTCGACCCGCACCGCAGGCGGCGCGGCCTACAGGATGGGCGCGGCGGCCAGCAAGGCGCGCGTGTAGCTGTGGCTCGGGCTGTCGAAGACCGCGTCGCGCGAACCTTGTTCGACGATCCGGCCGGCCTCCATCACGACGACGCGATCGGCGATCTGCTCGACGGCGCCGAGGTCGTGCGAGATGAACAGGCAGGCGAAGCCATATTCCTTCTGCAGGGCCTGGAACAGGGCCAATACCTGCGCCTGGATGCTCATGTCGAGGGCGGAGACCGGTTCGTCGGCGACGACGAAGGCGGGCCGGCGAACGAGGGCCCGCGCGATGGCCACGCGCTGGCGTTGCCCACCCGAAAGTTCGTGCGGAAAGCGCGATGCGACACCGGCCAATCCGACCTCGTCCAGCATCTGTTCGACACGACTGTGCGCCTGCGCGGCGGACAACTCGCGCACGAGCAGGAGCGGTTCGCGCACGATGGCGCCGATGCGCTGACGCGGATCAAGCGAGGAAAACGGATCCTGAAAGACGAGCTGACAGGCCAGCCTGAACTCACGCCGCCGCCCCGCGTCCAGCGGCGCACCTCGAAACAGCAGGTGGCCATCCGTGAGCGGCAGCAATCCCAGCATCGCGCGGCCGAGCGTGGTCTTGCCCGATCCGCTGCCGCCGACCACGGCCACGGTCTCGCCGGCCCGCACGCTCAGATCCACGCCGTCCAGCACGCGTCGCGCCTCGGGCTTTCGCCACCAGTGCCGCGCCCGCCCGGGATAGCTCACCACGAGCTGTCGCGCCTCGATCAAGGGCTCGCCAGCCGCACGAGCCGGGGCCGTCGGGCCACGCCTCGGCAAGGCATCGACCAGTTGGCGCGTGTAAGGATGCTGCGGCCGCCTCAGCACCTCCCGGGCGCTGCCGGATTCGACCAGCACGCCTTGTCTGAGCACGATGGCGCGTTCGGCATAGCGCGCCACCAGGCCCAGGTTGTGGGTGATCAGCAGCACCGCCGTGCCATGTTCGCTGGCCAGCTCGCACATCAGGTTCAATACCTCGGCCTGGCTGAGCGTGTCCAACGCCGTTGTCGGCTCGTCGGCGATCAGCAGCCTGGGCTTGAGCAGCATCACGCTGGCGAGCATGATGCGCTGGCGCATGCCACCCGAGAATTCGTGCGGAAAGGCGGCCAGGCAGCGCTCGGGGTCGCGCACCTGCACGCGTTCCAGCATGGCGATGCAGCGCGATCTGATCGCCGCGTCGCCGAGGTCGCTGTGCAACCGCAGTCCCTCCGCCAACTGGGTGCCGATGCGCAGCGCCGGGTTGAGCGAGACCATGGGCTCCTGGAAGACCATGCCGATGTCCGCGCCGCGCAGGGCGCGCAGGCGTGCAGCGGAGGCGCGCAGCAAGTCCTCGCCATTCAGCAGGATGCGCCCTCCCCCATGGCGCACGCCAGGCGGCAGCAGACCGAGGATGGCCCGCGCCGTCATCGACTTGCCGCTGCCGGACTCCCCGACGACCGCGAGCAGGCCGCCGGCCTCCAGTTCGAAATCCAGGCCGTCGACGAGGCAGGCGCCGCCGGACGCCGCCTGAAGCCGCAGGCCTTCGACGCGCAACAGCGGTGTGCTCACAAGGCTACCCTCCGCCTGACGGCTGCGGTGCGAGAACCTTCGGGCGGCCGGGCGGCGCTCATTGCCGCACCATGCGCGGATCGAGGTGGTCGCGCAGCGCGTCCCCGAGCAGATTGATGCCGAGCAGGCTCAGCGCGATGCACATGCCGGGCCCGACGCCCAGCCAGATCGCATCCTGCATGTGATCGCGGCCCGAAGCGAGCATGTTGCCCCAGGTCGATGCCGGCGGCGGCACGCCCAGACCCAGGAAGCTCAACGCGCTTTCCGACAGCAGCACCCACCCGAACATGCTGGTGGCCAGGACCGCGACCGGTGCCAGGCAGTTCGGCAGCACGTGGCGTCGCATGGTGATCCACTCGGAGTTGCCGATGACGCGCGAGGCCTCGATGTACTCCTTCTCGCGCAGCGACAGCACGGTGCCGCGCACGACTCGCACCACGCTGGGCAGATAGGCCAGCGAGAGCGCGAAGACGATGCCATAGCGGCTTGCACCCAGGACCATCATCACGCCCAGGGCCAGAAGCATTCCGGGGAAGGCCAGCACGGCGTCGTTCAAGGTCATGACGACCCGGTCGGGCCAGCCGCCCAGGTAGCCGCTGACCAGTCCGATCGAGACACCGCCCGTGATGGCCAGGACGACGGTCGCCAAGGCGACGAATCCGCTGGAGGCGGCCCCGCTCATGATGCGACTCAGCTCGTCGCGCCCGAATTCGTCGGTGCCCATCCAGTGCCGCGCCGAGGGCGGCTGGAGGCGGTGGTGCAGGTCCAGCGCCAGCGGGTTGAAGGGAGTCCAGACCAGGGCGATCAGCACGGTGGCGACCAGGGTCCCTATCAGCACCGCGCCGATCCAGCCGTTGGCGCGCAGTCGAGGCATTTTCATCATTGAGTGGTGACGCGCGGGTCGAAGAAGGGGTAGCAGAGGTCGACGCACAGGTTGATGAACACGTAGACGAGCGCGATGAAGATCATGATTCCCTGGACCACCGGATAGTCGCGTGCCAGGATGGAGTCCACCAGCAGGCGGCCGAGGCCCGGCAGGGTGAACACCGTTTCCAGCACCGCGATGCCGCCCAGCAGGTTTCCCAGCACCAGGCCGATGAGCGTCAACGTGGGCGCGAAGGCGTTGGGCAGCACATGGCGCAGCAGCACCCGCCATTCGGGCAGTCCCTTGGCACGCGCATGCGAGACGTATTCCAGGCGCAGCACCTCGATGGCGCTGGCGCGCGACATGCGCGTCAGCACGCCGGTCTCGATCAACGCGAGCGTCGTGATCGGCAGGAGAACGTAGGCCAGGCCCTGCGAGAAGCTGTCGGACAGGGCCACATAGCCCACCACGGGCAGCCAGCCGAGCTTGAGTCCGAACAACAGCAGCAACAGCAGGCCGAGCCAGAAGCTCGGCAAGGAGAGCAGAACGGTGGCGGCGCCCACGATCAGGATGTCGGTGACCTTGTTCTGGCGCCACGCGGCCACCAGTCCGGCCGGAACCGCGATGAGGGTGGCCATCAGGACGGCGGACAGCACGATGGACGCGCTGACCTGGAATCGCTCCAGGATCAGCGGCAGCACGGGCAGGCCATTGGTGATCGAGTGGCCGAAGTCGGCGCGCAGCACGTGGCCTGTCCATGTCAGGAACTGGACCGGCAGCGAGTCGTTCAGGTGCATCTGCTCGCGCAGCCGCAGCACGGACTTCTCGTCGGCCATGTCGCCAAGCATCAACTGGGCTGGATCGCCCGGTATCAGGTGGATCAGTGCGAAAACGGCGATGGCCACTACCAGCAGCGTGGGCACCGCCAGCGCGACACGGCGCAGGAGATATCTCAACATGTGGGCCTCGCGGGTCTATTGGATTCCGACATTCCACAGGCGCGGCTTGCCGAGCGGCCAACTGGCGAAGCCCATGACGTCGCGGCGCAGGCCCACGGCGTCCGTGCTGTTGAACAGCACGACCAGGGGCACGTCCGCGAGCATCTGGCGATGCAGCGCGTCGAACAGGGACTGGCGGCGGCCGCGGTCATCGGTACGCTCGGCCTCGGCGATCCTCTGTTGCACGGCGGGGTCGTCCCAGACCTTGCGGGGTTGGGTGTTCTTGGTGCCGGCGATCATCTCGTAGCTCATGGCCGGGTCGACCCGGGCGGAATAGTTGAACGTCATGGCCTGGAAGCGGCCCCGGGTGTATCGATCCAGCTGGGTGGCCCAGTCCAGCACTTCCAGCTCGATCCGGATTCCCGCCTCGGCAGCCATCGCCTGGATCAGTACGGCGACGTCGAAGCTCTCCGGATGGTGCTTGTTCGTCATCAGGCGGATCGGTTGCCCCTGGTAGCCCGCCTGGGCCAGGAGGCGCTTGGCGCCTTCGACATCGTGCACGTGCCCCTCGGCCTGCGCCGGGCTGTAGTAGGCACTGCCGCGTGGAATGACGGAGGCGTTTGCCGGGCTGAGTCCGTTGGTCACGGCCCATGCCAGCTCGCCGGCATCGATGGACAAGGCCAGCGCACGGCGGATGCGCACGTCCCTCAACAGCGGATCGCGCGTCTGCAGCAGCAGCGCGAACATGTCCATGGCCGGCGCGGTGGAGACCTTGGACCGCGGATCGGCCCTGATCTCCGCGATGTCGGCGCTGCGCGCTTCCGGAAAGACGTCGATGTCGCCGCTGAACAGCGCCGTCTTGCCGGCGATCGCGTCCGGGATGACCATGAAATGCAGCCGACTGACCAGCGCCGCCTTGCCGCCCGTGTAGCCATCGCGCGCACCGGGCAGCGACGAGTAGCCGTCGAAGCGCACCAGGTCGATGTATTGGCCGCGCTTCCACTCCTGCAGCTTGTACGGGCCGGTGCCGATGGGCGCGATCCAGCGTCCATCCGCGCCGACGGAGTCGCGGTGCACGATGGCCGAGCCGCCGCAGTCGCTGCGCGCCATGGTGGCCAGGAACATGCCGCTGGGCCGCTCGAGATCGAACACCACCGTCCGAGCGTCCGGCGCATCGATCGCCAGCACCTTGGTCATGCCGTGTCCATCGAACTCGGGCAGGCAGCGCCAGCCGGTGGCAGGGTTCAAATAGCGCTTCCAGCTCCAAAGCACATCGGCCGAAGTGAGCCGGGCGCCGTTGTGGAAACGCACGCCGTCGCGCAGCGTGAAGCGGTAGTGCAGGCCGTCCGGCGAGATGTCGACGTGCGACGCGAGCAGCGGGCCCACGCTCGCGTCCTCGCGCAGGGCCACCAGGCCCTCCACCATGTGCAGCACGACCGCATCCGTGTTGTCGTCGCGGTTGGTACCCGGGTCGGTCGAGCGGATGTCCGAGCTGAGGCGCACGCGCAACAGGTCATGATCCTGGTCTGCGGCCAGGAGCGAACAATGCAGTCCTGCGAGCAGCACGCACAGGCCGAGAAGACGGGGACGGATCACTGGAGATTACTTCGCGTAGGTCAGCACGGTGAACGTATGGGGCCTGTAGCTGGCCTTGCCGAGCTTGCCGTCGACATAGTGGTCGACATATTCGGCGGTGACCAGAAAGATCCTGCCGCTCCTTTCGTCCAGCACGCCGGTTCGCGCGCGCGGACGCGTTCCGACGGTGGCCACGACCTCGTAGGTGCCCGCCTGGCTCCGGCCGACGACGGTCAAGCTGCCGTCGTCGCCGTTGGCGCTCACGATCCGACCGCTGGCGCGGTCGAACATCACCTCGTCCACGCCGCGCCCGATGGGCACGAGCGCGAGCTGCGCGCCTGCGCCCGCATCGAGCACGGCCAGAGCAGGTGCAGTGCCGTCGTTGCCGCGGCAGCCCACAAACAGGCGCTGTGTTTCGGAGTCCATCTCCAGGGCCGCAGGTTTGACGCAGCCCGTGAGCGGGAGCCTTCGCATGGTGCCCATCCCGCCGACGTCGATCTGCAGGACGGCATTGCGGTCGCGCAGCGGCAAGAAGACGTGGCCCCGGCCATCGGCGCGCGGTGCATCGACCTTGGCGCTGTCGACGATCAGCGAGCCGAGCGGCGCGCCCGTGCGCCCGTCGAAGAAGAGCACGGGCGTCTGCTGATGCGCCTCGTCGGCCTCGCCCACCGCCACGAAGCGCTCGCTCACCGGGTCGAACGTGGCACCGTCGAAGCCGTCGGTGCTGCTCTTGTAGCGCCTCAGGGTCTTCAGGGTGGAGAGCTGGAAGACCACCACGTCGCCGTCCGTCGTCCCCGCAATGCCGAGATCGAATCCCGGTGCCAGTGCCGACGTATTGGCGTTCTCGGATTGCGCCAGCGTCTTTATCAGCCTGCCGCTGCGGGTGTCGTAGACGTGCAGGCCCGCCTTGCGATGGGCGATGAACAGGCGGCCGCTGCGGGCGTCGAGCGCGTTGTAGTCCCAGCCGGTGTCGCCTCCGGGCAGGGTGACGGCCTTGACCAGGTGATAGTCATCCGCCGCCGAGGCGGCGCTTCCCAGCAGTGCCGCGCCTGCGAGGGCCAACGCGCGACATGCGTTCTTGAGTGTGTGCATGGATTGAGGTACCGAGGATGAGGCCTACTTGAACTTGTAGTTGACTGCGAGGAACGCCGAGCGGCCGCGCGGGTCGGCGTAGCTCGGATCGTAGCCAGCCAGGAAGCTGTAGATCTGGTTGGAGCGGGGCGGGTTGGTGTCGAGCACGTTCTTGATGCCGGCCCGGAACTGCAGCGCCGGCGAAACCTTGTACGCGGTCGTCAGGTCCCAGAGCGAGTAGGCTTGAACGTGGCGCACGGAACCGTCGGGGTTGGGGCTCTGGTCCTGGTACCTCGAGTAGAAGGTGTTCTGCAGCGTCGTCGCCCAGGCGCCGCGATCGAAGTCGAAGGACAGCGTGTGGCGCCAGCGCTGCACCACCTGGTTGTTGACGAAGATGCCGACGCCATTGATCGCCGGACCGCCCTGATCCTGCGTCTGATACTTGAACACGTACGTGCCGTTCAGGTTCATGGACAGCTTGCCCATGTCGTTGGCGAACACCGGCAGGTTCACACCGATGTCCAGCCCCGAGGTCATCAGCTTGCCGACATTGCGCAGGCGCGAATCGATCTGCAGGATCGGTCCCGGGATGCCCGGCAGGTTGGGATCGGCCGGTCCGCGGGTGATGTAGGCGGCGTTCCCTACCGGGTCGGCAAAGTAGGATCCCTCCGGGGAGTCGATCACGTTGTTCTTGGCGATGTGCCAGTAGTCGACCGAGACCAGGAGGCCGCGGCTCGGCTCGACAACGGCGCCCAGGGAGAACTGCCGCGACGTCTCGGCCTTGAGCGCCGGATTGCCGCCCGAAAGCTTGCCCGGCTGCAGGCCGCAGTAGTCCGGGTTGCTGGTGTTGTCGATGGCGCCCGTCTTGATGCAGCCCAACGGATCGTTGTAGACGCCATTGGTCACGTCCACGGTCGGGGGCGTGTAGAGGTCGGACATCGAGGGCGCGCGGAATCCGGTGCCGACCGAGCTGCGCAGCACCAGTTCCTTGGCGGGTGCCCAGCGGAGGCCGACCTTGGGATTGGTCGAGCTGCCAAAGTCGCTGTAGTGGTCGTAGCGGGCGGCCAGCTGGGCCTCGAGCTGCTTGCTGATGGGCAGGTCGACCTCGGAGAAGGCTGCGATCACCGTGCGGCTGCCGCCGAAGGCTGTCGTTGGCGCATCACCACGCAGTTCGCCCGATGCCAGCAAGGCCGAGGGCGTGAACGCCATGTGCTCATGCCGCACTTCGGTGCCCAGCGCGATCGAAGCCGTGCCGCCGGCCATGTCGAACAGGTCATGCGAGGCCTTGAAGTCCACCGAATCGGTCGTGCCACGCGAGTGCCGCGCGTCGTCGCTGACCTTGGTCGACGCAAGCAAGGCGTCGCCGGCCGTTCCCGAATCGCCGAAGGGGTTGATCTGGCCGGAAAGGAATGCGGCATTGAACGTCGAGGTCCTCACGTAGCCGTCGATGTACTTGTCATCGACGATGCTGACGCTGTGGTTCAGCGCCGTGTCGTAGTCCCACGCGCCGAGCGTGCCCTTGAACCCCAACACGACGCGCTGTTCGTCGGCGGTGACGCGGTTGGTGCGCGGCCCCAGGGCTTCGAGTCGCATGCTGACCCTCAAGGGCGTCTGGTCGGTATTGATGAGCGCGGTGGGATAGAAGGGACCGCCGACCGGATAGTTCAGGTTCGTGAGCGTGGCGGGACTGATGCGGTAGTTGGTCACCGTCCGGTTGTCCAGCAGTTCGACGAACATCGTGTTCCGACCGTCGACGGCGAACTGGCCCCGCGTCATCAGTGCGAGGCGCTGCGAGTCCGGAAAGATCTCCGTGTCGTGCATGTAGTCGTACAGGCAGGCGCTGCCGCCCACGAAACTCTGCGGCGCGTAGACCGTGGACGGCGGATTGCAGGCGGGCGCGCTGGGATTCAGGCGCGGACCCGTCGGCGATCCGTCAGGGTTCGTGCGCCGGACGTTGGACGGGAAGGTGTTGGAACTGCTGACGTCCAGATTGATGTCGGGCTCGTAGGCCGAGCCGATCCAGCTTCGCTGGCTGGCCTTCAGAGCTTCGGTCTTCTCGTAGTCCAGCACGCCCATCAGGTTGTAGCGGTCCTTGTTCAGGTCGCCCGTCCCAGCCGAGATCGTCGCGGTGTTCTTGCTTGCGCCGCCGTGTTGGGTGGAGCTGTGGTAGACCGAGATGTCGCCGCCCGTGTAGTCCGGGCGCGTGATGAAGTTGATCACGCCGCCGATGGCGTCGGCTCCGTAGATGGCGGAGGCGCCATCCTTGACGACCTCGACCCGTGCAATCGCCGCCGCGGGAATCGAGTTGAGGTCGACGCCCGAATTGGCGCCCGGCGAAGCGAAGTTGGCCAGGCGTCGGCCGTTCAGCAGCACCAGGGTCGAGGACACGCCAAGGCCGCGCAGATTGGCGCCGCTGAAGCCGCGCTGGCCCGGGAGGTCGGTGAAGCTGGCCCCGTCCGTCAAGGCCGCAGTATTGGCCGAGATCTTCCCGAGCAGTTCTGCCGCCGTGGTGACACCCGCGCGATCGATGTCTTCGCGCTTGATGGTCTGGATCGCGACGACGGATTCGCCTTCGATGTGCTTGATCGACGACCCCGTGACTTCTACGCGTTGCGGGGCCTGCGCGCCGTCGTCCTGGATCTGCGCAGGCGCCGGAGCCTGCGCCTGCGCGAGCGCCGGCAGACAGGCGAACGCCGCTGAAAGACTCATGGCGAGAACGGTGGGCTTGGCCGAGTTCATGTGCTTCTTGTGCATCGAGTTTCCTTTGACCGGCAGGCGGGGCGGCGCCATGCCATGGGGTTGATTGCCGAGATATCGAAAGACGACTGACTGAGCTGTCCGGAGCCTGGATTCATTGGCCGATCAGCGGGCCCGCGCGGCGCGGCACCTTGCCCGTGACTCGACCGATGGGGTCGCCGCAGCGCACGAAGCGGATTGCGCGACGCATGTACAGAAGGCCGTCGGTGCTGGAGCGCACCGTCGTCGTCCGATCGGTCTCGGGGTCGACGATGTCGAACAACGCGTCTCCTGCGGCGACGCGCGCACCGAGCGCCGCCCGATGCAGCAGGATGCCGCTGGCAGGCGCATAGAACTGCTCGCTGCCGGCCAGGGGGGTGGCGGGCCCGCGCAGGTCGGGCAGCGGGCGGCTCGGGCCATCGATCGCGCCGCGCTGCACCAGATAGTCGATGATGGCTTCGGCGTCCCGGCCCGCGAGATCATCACTGACATCGCGCTGTCCACGGCACTCCACGGTGACGGCTGCACCGCCCGCCGCGATGGGGAAGCGTTGGCCGATGTCGGCCCGCAAGCGCAGCCAGAACAGGCTGTGCGTCTCGTCGAAGGAACTGCCGCCCGAATCCGAGGCCAGCAGCGAGGCCTCCGCACCGAGATAGCGTGCCAGCGGCTCGATCTGTGGCCAGTCCGCCTCGCTCGCATAGACATGCATGACCGCCTCCAGCGAGCAGTGCAGATCCAGCACGAGGTCGGCGTCGCAGGACAGCTTGAGCAAGGCCAGGCGCAGCGCCTCGTACTCGGTCAGCGCAGGCTGGGCGCCGAGCCACGCGCGCACCGCCGACTGGATCAGCCGCTTGTTCTGCTGCGCGTCGCTGCCCAGTTGCGCCTCGATGCCGGCGACGTCGAACTGCGGAAAGTCGCGGTTGAAGTTCTTCCCGCTGTGCAGGTCGAAGCGGCCCAGAAACTGGCCAAGCACCCCCTGGGCCAAGCCGATGGGATTGGCCACGGGAACCAGGACGATCTCCGCCCGCAGCGCTCCCTGAGCCTCCAGCTCGACGAGGCGCCGCTTCACGTGCAGGGCCGTGAGCATGGCCGGTGTCTCGTCCGCGTGCAGCGCGGACTGGATGTAGATCTTCTGCTCGCCTGACGCGCCGAAGTGGAAGCTCTGAAGTACTCGTTGGGTACCGACACTGCCTTGCAGCAGGAGAGTCGATCGGATTTGCATGGGAATTCGGATCAGCCATTGAAGAGTTGGGACGATCCTAGGGAAGGTCCGTGATCCGCAAAAGCCATGACTTTCTTATCATGTTCATGTTTTCAGATCACAAACACCCAAGCGATGAGCCTGACCCTGCTGCAACTGCGTGTGTTCTCTTCTGTCGCCAGTCAGGGCAGCGTGCGTGGCGCGGCGCGAACGCTGGGGATGGCCCAAAGCGGCGTCACCCAGCAATTGCAGAAGCTCGAGCAGTCGGCGGGGGGGCCGGTCTTCAGCCGGAGCAATCGAGGCGTCGTGCTGACCGCGACGGGCGAACGGCTCCTGACGCGCGCCGGCATCATCCTGGGCGAATGCACGCGTGCAGAGCACGAAATGCAACAGATGCTGGGCGAAATGTCCGGCATCGTCTCCTTCGGCGTGGCCACCGAACCCCTGATCAGCACGCTGCCGGCGGTGTTGAACGATTTCCACGAACGCTGCGCGCGGGTGGAGACGCACCTGATGAGCGGCACTTCGCGCCAGATGATCTCCTGGGTGCGCAAGGGCAGCCTGGATTTCGCGATGGCCTTGATTTCCGACCAGACCGACACCACCGATCTGGCCGTCACCGCGCTATACCCGTCCAAGCCCGCCATCATCTGCCGCCGCGGCCATCCTTGCGAGAACAAGACGTCCATCACGGAACTGGCTGACTGCAAGTGGATCGGCACCCGCCAACCCGACCTTTCGGTGTCGGCCGCCAACCGCCTGACCGCCCTGTTCGCGAAGCACGGCCTCCCGCGGCCGCGCATCGTCGTCACCACCGAAGCATTGTTCGACACCCTGCACCTGGTCGCCCGCACGGACTACCTTTCGCTGGAGCCCAAGATCGTCGCGGCGCATGAGTTCTTCGAACGTGCGTTGACTCACATCGCGATCAAGGAGCCGATCGGGATCGCGAAGATCTGCCTGGTGCACCGACTCGCGGTGCCCCTGACGCCGGCTGCTCAACGTCTTTGCGCGATGCTGGCTTCGCACGCGCGAAGCATTTCGCGGCAGTCCGGCGCACAAGATGGCGGTGCTGGCTGACGGCGAACGGCCATGCCGGCTCAGGCTTGGCGATCGGCCTTGCCGGATCCGAAACGCCCCGTCCAGGCAGGCAGCATCGATCCCAGAACGCCGTCGTGAAGGACGACCCGGTGATAGATGGCCGCAAGCGCGTGCAATCCGGCGGTCCACAGGATCGCATCGCCAAGCCATCCGTGCAGCCACGCCAGCGACGCGCCGTTGTCATGCGACGGGCTGATCGGCGAGGCGATCTCGATGCCGCCGAGCCAGGAGAGGGCGTGCCCTTCCAGCCAGGCGCCGGCAATGGCCGTGAGTGGAACTGCGAAAAGCAGGACGTACAGGACACCCTGCACCGTCTTGGCGGCTATCCCCATCCACCGGGTGACAGGCACCGGCTCGGGTCGCCGATCCACACATCGCCAGACCACGCGAAAGACCGCCAGCGCGAATACGCAGGAGCCGAGAGTCTCATGCAGATGGCGGTCGAAATCCCCGGACGCCGCATAGACCCGCGACTCGGGCCCGCCCGGCCCGTAGACGAATGCCGCAAGCACGAGGACGGCCGTCGCCCAATGGACGAACTGCGCGACACGTCCGTATCTCTCGAGACGAATCGGTTCCTGGAGGTTCTCTGGAGCGTTCATGAGCGATGCATGATGGTGGCTGTGCGGGAGCCAGAGTGTCGCTCAACCTGATCCGCCGGGCCCTAAGCCAGCGCGGCGGGCGGCGTGGCCGAGGTCGGCTCGGGGGCCGGCAGCGAGGGGGCGGGGGCCGGCAGGGGCAGGCTCGCGCGCAACGCGTCGGCCGTCAGCGGCTCGGGCACGTGGTACAGGAAGCCCTGGGCCCAGTCGACGCCCAGCTCGGTCAGCAGGCCGGCGACGGCCTCGGTCTCCACGAACTCGGCCACCACGGGCTTCTTGAGCAGGCGCGCCATCTCGGTCATCGAGCGCACCATGCCGCCGTGCACGGGATCGGCGTCCATGTCGCGCACGAACATGCCGTCGATCTTGATGGTGTCGAACGGCAGTTGGCGCAGGTAGGTGAACGACGCGAAGCCCGAGCCGAAGTCGTCGAGCGCGAAGCGGCAGCCCAGGCGGTGCAGGTTGTGCATGAACTCGCTGGCGCTCTGCAGGTTGACGATGGCCTCGGTCTCGGTGATCTCGAAGCACAGCAGGCGGCCGGGCACGCCGTGCTCGCGCAAGGTGTCGGCCACGAACTGCGCCAGGCCGGGTTCGCGGATGGACACGGCCGACAGGTTGATGGCCACCTGGTCGATGCGGTCGTGCGTGTCGGGCAGCTTGCCCAGCAGCGCGACGACCTCGCGGATCATCCAGCGATCGATCTCGCCGATCAGGTGATAGCGCTCGGCCGGCGCGATGAACAGTCCCGGCAGCACCAGCTTCTGGCGACGCGGGTCCCACAGCCGGATCAGCGTCTCCACGTGCAGGCCAGGCGTCGCACCGTCCGCGCCTTTCTCGGCAGCCCCCAGCGGCGTCAGGCGCTGGAAGTACACGCGGAAGTCGTTGCGCTTCAACGCGTCGACCAGCACCAGCGCCCAGTTCACCGACTCGCGATGGCCCTCGCCTTCCAGCAGCGACGAGTCGTGCACGCGGATCGTGCCGCGGCCCTCGCGCTTGGCCAGGTAGGCGGCCTCGTCGGCCACGAGCATCAGCTGGTCGAACGACACGATGTCGCGCGCGACGCGCACCACGGCCACCGCCGCGGCCATCCTGAAGCTGCGCTCCTCCCAGTGGAACTCGAACTCGGCGAGCTGGTCGAGGATGCGACGCGCCAGCACGGGGCCGCCGTCCGGGCCGACGTCCTCGGCGACCACGCCGAACTTGTCGCCGCCCAGCCGCGCGAAGAAGTCGGTGCGCTTCAGCGGGCCGCCCACGACCTCGGCGAACTGGCGCAGCAGCTCGTCGCCGGCGATGCAGCCGCAGGTCTCGTTGACGAGGCGGAACTGGTCGATGTCGATCAGCAGGAACAC
>FTKT01001098.1_pt7 | contig 13632 bp, 13 predicted proteins | sample 1658271 | NCBI WGS metagenome assembly FTKT01 (sample SAMEA3914811, study PRJEB12502) | metagenome | biome: forest; material: soil | place: Canada | collected 2011-08-04 | depth 0.3 m | reverse complement strand
CCCGCGCCGGCGCCGGCGCCGGTGATTCGGCGTGCGCCAGCCCCCACGCTGCCGCGATGGCCACGAGGCACGCAGCAAGGCCGGCTCTCCGCGCGGCCGAGTCCTGGGCGTTGGCCGAGGTCATGGCGCGCCCCTTCATTGCGGCGCTGGCGCCGGGGTGTCGACCAGGGGCACGCCGTAGTCGCGCAGGATGGCCTGGATCTCCGAGCGATGCTTGACGAGCAGCCCCTCGACCTGCTGCTTCCAGGCCGGCTCGCCGTAGCGCACGCCCATCGCCATCGCGAAGTCGAACGCCAGCCCGGGCTCGGATTTCATCGGCACCACCACGAGCTCGGGCGTGTGCACGCGTCGCGCGAAGAAGCCGGCGATCGGTCCCCAGACGATGGCGACGTCGATCTTGCCCAGCTCGAGATCGCGCTCGATGAGTTGTCCGGGGTACTGCGCGGGATCCGCGTTCATCATGGGATAGGGCACGCCGCGATCGACGAGGTCGTGCCGCGCCAGCCACTGCGACGCCGGCGAGCGGTCGTACAGGCCGATGCGCAGCGTCGCCAGCTTGTCGCGCGGCAGCGCCAGCAGGTCGTCGGACGACCGGACGCCATCCAGGCCCTTGCCCTTCGGGTAGACGAGCGCGTAGGTCGAGCGGTAGTACGGCTTGGTCACCGACACCTGGTCGAAGCCGGCGGGCACGCCCATGACGATGTCGCACGGATAGTCGTCCGTCGGCAGCTTGTAGCGCAACGTGTTGCGGATGAAGTTCATCCGGTTCGGGAACCCGTAGTAGGTCACCGGCAGTCCCAGGTCCTTGCCGAACAGCTCGGCGATCTTGTCCTCGAACCCCTCGCCGCCGGTGTTGGAGAACGGCAGGTTGTTGGGATCCTGGCAGACCTTGAGAGCCTTGCGTTCGGGCGCGTCCGGGGGCGCCTGTGCCGACGCCGCGGGAACGACCAGCGCCGCCAGCGCGGCGGCCGCCATGGCGCAGGCCAGCGCCGTTCTCATGATGTGGGCGTCGAGGCCGTCATCGGCTCGACGTGGGCCTTGGTGATCGCCCCGTCGGAGCGTCCCTTCAGGTAGGCATAGAGGGCGTCGATGTTGCCCATCACCTGCTTGTTCTCCGCCCAGGACGGCATGCCTTTCTCGAGGCGCCCCTGGGTCAGTGTCTTGACGAAGTCGTCCTTGCTGAGGGTCTTCAGGCTTTCCACGAGCGACGGACCGACCAGGCCTTCCTGGTTGGCGCCGTGGCAGCGGTCGCAGGCCGCGGCGCGCCAGGTTCGAAAGCCGGTCATGGTGAACTCGTCGACCTTGTAGCCGTCGACCACCTTGTAGGGCGTGGCCGCAGCCGGGGCGTCCTGTGCCGCCGCGGCGAGCGCGGCGCACAGCGCGACGACGAAACCGAGGTTGCGTGCAATTGTCGGCGTCATTGCTTGAGTCTTCCTTCGAAAGAGTCAGGTTCGACAGGTCCGGCATCCGGTCGGCGCGCTGCACGCGGCGCGTTGCGGACGCCGGAGTGGCGACGCGCGCCCGGCGGGCGCACGTCGCACCGTTGTCACGGTCAGTTGCTGGGCAGTGCGAACACGGTGAGCGATCCGCCCAGTTCGGTGTACTGGTTCAGTTCGCGGTAGCCGCCGACGGCGCCCAGGCCGTCGGTGTCCTTCTCGAGACCCGCCGCCATGCCGATGCCGGCCCAGCCGCCGATGCCCGAGAACACGCCGATGTACTGCTTGCCCTTGTGCTCGTAGGAGAAGACGTTGCCGATGATGCCGGACGGCGTCTTGAACTTGAACAGCTCCTTGTTGATGTTCCTCGCATCCACGCACTTCAGGTAGCCCTCGAGCGTGCCGTAGCAGGAGATGCCGCCGGCGGTGTTGAGCGCGCCGCTCCAGACCGAGAACTTCTCGGCATGGCTTTGCACGATCTTGCCGCTGCCCGCGTCCCAGGCGATGAAGTTGCCCATGCCGCCATGGCTGTTCGGCGCCGGGTACATCGACAGGGTCGCGCCGACATAGGGCTGGCCCGCCGTGTATTCGACCTTGAACGGCTCGTAGTCCATGCAGACGTGGTTCGTCGGCACGTAGAACAGCTTGGTGTTCGGATCGAACGACGCCGGCTGCTGGTCCTTCGAGCCCAGCGCCGCGGGGCAGATGCCCTTGGTGTTGACGTCAGGGCCACCGGCGGCCGTGGAGTACTTCTTGACGCCGATCGGACGGCCGGACTTCATGTCGACGCCCGAGGCCCAGTTGACGGCCGGGTCGTACTTCTCGGCGACCAGCAGCGCGCCCGTGACGCGGTCCAGCGTGTAGCCGAACCCGTTGCGGTCGAAGTGCACCAGCGCCTTGGTGGGCTTGCCCTTGACGTTGATGTCGGCCAGGATCATCTCGTTGACCCCGTCGAAGTCCCACTCGTCGTAAGGCGTCATCTGGTAGACCCACTTGGCGACGCCGGTATCGACATCGCGCGCCCAGATGCTCATCGACCACTTGTTGTCGCCGGGGCGTTGCGCCGGATTCCAGGTCGAGGGATTGCCCGAGCCGTAGTACATCAGGTTGGTCGACTTGTCATAGCTGTACCAGCCCCAGGTGGTGCCGCCGCCGATCTTCCACTGGTCGCCTTGCCAGGTCTTCAGCGACGAGTCGGGGCCGACGGGCGCGACGGCTCCGTCGATCCAGGTCGTGGTCTTCTGCGGATCGATCAGCATCTCGGCGTCGGGCCCGGTGCTGTAGGCCTTCCAGACCAGCTTGCCGGTGTTGATGTCGTACGCGTTGATGAAGCCGCGCACGCCCCATTCGCCGCCGCTGATCCCGGTGATCACCTTGTCCTTGAAGATGTGCGGCGCGTTGGTGTTGACGGCGCCCAGCTTCGGGTCGCCGTTCTTGACCGTCCACACGACCTTGCCGGTCTTGGCGTCGAGCGCGACCAGGGTGCTGTCGGCCTGCTGCAGGAACACCTTGTTCTCGGCATAGGCGAGGCCGCGGTTGACGGTGTCGCAGCACATCTGCGGAATGACGGCCGGGTCCTGCTTGGGCTCGTACTTCCAGAGGATCTTCTGGCTGTTCAGGTCCATCGCGAAGACCTTGTTCGGGAACGGCGAGTGGATGTACATCATGTCGCCGATCACCAGCGGCGAGCCTTCGTGCCCGCGCAGGACGCCGGTGGAGAACGTCCACGCGACCTGCATCTTGCCGACGTTGCCGACGTTGATCTGGTTGAGCCTGCTGTAGCGCTGGTTGAACTCGTCGCCCGCCTGGACTGCCCAGTTCTTCGAGTCGGCGATGTTCTTCTCGACATCCTGGTTCGCATGCACCAGCGCCGGAATGGCGATGGCCATGGCCGCGCCAAGGCGCCACCACGCGGTCGAACTCTTCGTGCTTGTCATGGTTGTCTCCTTCTTCGTTGTCGGACGCGAAATCAGGCCGCGGCCTGGAACGGATGGGCCATCGTCGACTTCTTCTCGAGGACGGTGGCCGCCGAGGGCTCCCGGTTGACCGCCCGCTTGATGGACTCCTTGACGGCGCGGTAGTTGAAATCCTGGATCTTCTTGTCGTCCTCGGCCAGCCAGTGGATGAAGACGCCGACGCAGATGAACAGGTCCTCGGCCTCGGCCGCCGGGATCGTCCCGTCCTCGACGCAGTCCGCCACGGCCATCGCGACCGCATGCTGCGCGGGGCCGAACATCTGGACGGCCTGCTTCGCGCCCTTGATGGTCACCTTGTTGAACATGACGGTGGCGGGCTTGGCCAGCAGGTTCGGCGCGACCACCGCCAGCAGCGACGTGAAGCCGTCCTTGTTGTTCGTCAAGGCGTTGGCGAACGCGGTCTCCACGGGCGAGCCGCGTGGCCCGATGATGAGGTCGATGTGGGCGACCTCGTTGCCTTCTCCCACCAGCGACTCTCCAACCAGCATGCGATCGATCTTGGCCATGTGTGTTCTCCGGACTACGGGTTAGGACTTCTGTCGTGCGGAAAAAACTTCCCGCCAGGAAGGCTGCTCTCATATTTCGTGCCGGATCGTCTGCGTAGAAACGCCGAGAGGGCCGTCGGGGCTTCAGGCGTCCGTCCGGGCCGTCGTGCAGACCGCCTCGAGCGCCGCCGCCAGCGCCGTGGCGACGCACAGATCGGCGCTGGTACCGGGGTTGAGGCCGCGCGCCTTGAGCGATTCGTCCCATGCCGCCCAGGCCGGATCGGCGTCCAGCGACTCGCCGCGGCGCGCGCGTTCGCGCCACGGCCGGGCTTCGGCCATGACACTGTGCGCCGCCGCGTCGCCCATCTTTCGCGCAATGTGTGAGTCCGGCCAGGCCGCGAGGAACTCCAGGAAGGTGGCCTGCATCGCGTGGATCGCGGCCGCCTGCGGGCCGTCGCCGCGGCGCCGTGCCCGGTCGCGCGCGTGCTCGAAGGACGCAACGCCGGGGTCGAACACGTCGGCGTAGCCTTCGGCGTATTGCCGGGCGATGCGATCGCGGCCGGCCGCCATCGCCATCGCGACGCGCAACCCGACGGTGGGCGCGTCGTTGACGTCCTGCTGCGCGGCCGAGCCGAGGCCGGCGGGTCGTGCCATCGCGATCGCGCGGTAGGTGGCCCGTGCGTCGTCGATGTCGAGCGACTCGAGCACCGCGACGATCGAGGCTGCCAGGGGCGCGGCGGGGCCGGCGAGTGCGCGACGTTCCTGCGCGACGACGATCGGCGCGCACAGCAGCAGGATCCCCAGGTTCGTGTTGCATTGCACAACATGCCAGGTGGCTTGCACCGCCGACTCGATGCGCTCCCCCACGGAGGCGCGCGGCCTGCACAGCGGTGCCGCCGCGGCCTGCGCGCTCTGCAGGAACAGGCCCGCATGCATCCGATGGCCGGGCGAGGCCTCGCTCACGTTGCCGGCCTTGCGGGCCAGCACATCGAGCGTGCACGCGTCGATGAAGGCGCGTCCGACCGTCGCGCCGTCCGCGTCGCGCGCGGCCGGTTCGACGAGCGGCTCAGGCATGGCGCCGCTCGGCCGAGGCCGCCAGCTTGCGATCGAGCAGGTCGTTCACGATCAGGCCGGCGATGTCGATCGGCGTCACGCGTTGCAGGCCCTGCCAGGCCGCGACGCCGTTGACCTCGATCACCTGCGTCCCGTCGCGCGTGGGCAGCAGGTCGACGCCCGCGTAGTCCAGCTCCAGCGTGTGGGCGGCGGCCTGCGCCAGGGCGGCCAGCGCCTGTCCGGTGTCGTCGCACAGCGATTGCTGGACGCATCGGGCGCCCTGCGCCACGTTGTGCACCCAGTGCGCGCTGACGCGCCGCATCGCCGCGACGGCGCGGCCGCCCACCACCAGCACGCGCCAGTCGTGGCCGGGCTGCGCCAGGGGCGCGATGAAGCGCTGGAGGTATGCCAGCTCGCCGTACGACGTGGACAGATCCGGCAGCGCGACGTGCGCGCCATCCACCCAGCCGAGGCGCTGCAGGCCCTTGCCCTGCGAGCCGAACAGCGGCTTGAGCACCAGCGAGCGGCGCGCGGCGCTCTCGCGCGTCACGAGGCGCTGCGCCTGCGCGGCCGACTCCGTCGCCCAGGTCGGCGGCGTCGGGATGCCGGCGGCGTGCAGCAGCAGGGTGGTCATCGATTTGTCGACGCTGCGTTCGATGGCGCGGGCGTCGTTGTAGACGGGCACGCCCAGTTCGCGCAGCGCGTGCAGGATGCCCAGCCGCATCGTCACCTGCTCGAAGGTGCCGCCCGCGATGCCGCGCACCAGCACGGCGTCGGGCAGCCGGTCTCCGTAGCCCGGCAGCACCAGGCCATGGCGGGATTGCGTGGTGTCGACGCGGCAGTCGGCGAGATCGAGGCAGCGGCCGCTGCAGCCGCGCTCGCGCAGGGCGCGCTGCAGCTCCCGCGTATGCCAGCCGGGCGCATCGGTCATGAGGGCCACGCGTCGGCCGTTCGACGCCGCGCCGACGCTCGCGAGCGAGGTCATGGCCCCTGCCAGAGACCCAGCAACAGGTCCATGCGCAAGCCGCCGGCGTGCCAGGTCTTGCCGGAGCCGACGTGGCTCACCCAGACCTCGGCCGGGGCGAACAGGGCGCCGTCGAGCTTGTAGAAGTCGTGGCCGGCGGCCGCGAACAGGTCGCCGAAGCTGCGTCCGTGGTCGGCCGAGTTCGCAGACGGAAGCTTCGCCGCCAGTTGGCGCGCGGCGTCGGCGTCGCCGGTCACGGTCAGGTGCACCTGACCGCCGTAGAGGATCGCGTCGTTCGTGCGCGCCATGGCGTCGAGTCCGTCGGCGCCGGGCGACGGCAGCGGCGCGCAGGCGTTGCCTTCGACGATGTCGGCCACGCCGAAACCCAGCGCGTGGGCGCGGTGCAGCGCGACTTCCAGCACGCGCGCGACGACCTGCGTCGTGCCGGCCAGGCTGGCGGTCGGCGTCATGACGAGACCCAGTCCGGCGGCTGCGAGGCCGCAGTCGCGCAGGAGCTTGTCGACGATCACGGGCGGTGGCACGCGGTCGACCTCGAGCACCAGCGCGCCGAAGTCACCGCTGTCGCGATAGCCGAGCTCGTCGAACAGGGCTTCCTTGTGCGCCAGCGCGCGCGCCGGGCCCGAGCCGAGCGCATTGAACCGCTTGCCGCCCGTCTCCTCCTTGCTCGCGTTGAGGCTCCAGCCCGCGTACTGGCTCGCCAGGCAGGCCAGCACCGGTTGCGAACTGTGCACGTGCAGCCAGGTGGGCCAGCCGTCGCGGACACCCGCGAGCAGCGCCGCCTCGCCCAGGCCGCCCATGCACAAGCGGGCGATCAGCAAGCCGGCGTCGATGCTGCCCGTCGCGGCGATGCCCGCATCGACGAGCCTGACGCCGCGCGAGTCGAGCTCGACATTGACGCGCAGTCGCTCGGCGTCGCGCACCAGCGTCTCGAACAGCGGGCGCGCGAGTGCGTTGACGCTCGAGGCGGGTGGGCTCACGAGACGAGCTCCTTGGCGAAGACCCGACGAACGCTCATGCCAGGAACTCCTCGGCGGCCGCCTGGCGGGGCGCGACGCGGCGGCGCGCCCGCGTGGCGCGCGCGTCGAGCAGGCGCAACGCGTCGTCGACGCTGCTAGCCTCGGCGCTGACGGTGCAGATCGGCTCGCCGCGCGCGAAGCGCGTCCCGGGCGCGGGGAGGTCGTGCACATGAGCCCCGTCGACCGCATGCTGCGCCGCCGTCCCGCCGACCAGGCCGAGGCGATCCGCGAACACCGTCAGGTGCCCGCGCACGCCGGAGCCGCGACGCGGCGCCGTCGCGGGCAGGCGACCGCGCACCGCGTCGACATGCCTGCGCAGGAGACCCTCCGGCCAGGCGCCAGCGTGCAGTTGCAAGGTGGCCGACGGCCGTGGATTGACCTCGAGCCAGTGCGCGCCCGACTCGTCGGCGAGGAAGTCCAGGCTGGCCAGCCCGCGCAGGCCGAATTCGGGAACCAGCACCGAGAGTGCCCGGTCGACCGCCTGCTCGAGCCGCTCGTCCGATACCGGCCCGATGGCGCCTGCATAGACGTGGGGCAGCGGCCAGACGGCCCGCACGATCAGCCGGTTCAGGGCGACCAGGCGGAAGCGCTCGCCGTCCGCGACGAACAGTGCCGACATCGGCGTGCCGGCCTGCCAGCGCTGGAAATAGCCGTCGGCATGGCGGCTCGCCGGGTCGGCCAGCCACTTCGCGGCGGCTTGGATATGCACGCCGCCGCAACCTCCCGCGCGTTTTGCCAGCCACCCGGCAGGGTCGGCGGGGGCGTTGAAGGCGATCCGCGGATGGGGCAGTCGGTGGCGATCGAGGGCGCCGAAGAAGGTCGCCGGGTCGCGCACCCGCTTCATCCCGCACGGCTCGATCGCGAGACAGGGCAGGGCCGTCCCGCCCGCTGCCAGCAGCTCCGGTGCGCCCTCGAAGCCGCTGGCGGGAACCCAGCCATCGACGCGCGGATGCCGCGCCGCGCGTTGCAACGCCTCGCGCAGCAGCGCTGGATCGATGCGCATGTCGGAGGGCTTGCCGATGGGCGCCCAATGCTTGCTGGCGCGGCGCGTGTCGGCGTCGCCGAACAGGTCCAGCGAGATCACCGCCCAGCCGCCCTGGCGCGCCGACTCGGCGAGCGCGCGCACGGACAGGCCGGCGACGACCAGCGTCCGATGGCCTTCGTCGCCACAAGGAGGCGCGAGGCTCATGGCGACGGAGCGTCCCCGGGCTGCGCCCGCTCCGCGAGCAATCCGCGCGCGACCTCGAAGGCCTCCTCGAAGCCGAAGCACTCGGGGCGATCGGATTCGCGCATGCGCGTGAGCAGCCGGTTCTGCACCTGGTATTTCACGTTGCCGATCGCCAGGGCGCCGATGCCGACGATCCGCGTCCCCTCGATGGGCCTGGCATCGTCCGTCACCCCGACGCCAGCGAGGCCGGCGGGCGGCACGGCATTCACGTCGGCGGCCACGCGCAGCAGCGGTGCATCGGCTCGATCGTCCTCGTCCATCACCTGCACGCCTGCCGCGGCCACGCCCATCACGATGTCGGCTTGCGCCAGGGCTTCGCGCAACTCCGGCCGGGTGCGGGTCGAGGCCGAGGCCAGCACGGTGTCGAAGCGTCTGCCTGTCTCGCTCGCGGCCGCATCGGCGGCGTCGCGTCCCTTGTGGCTGCCGAGCACGGCCGTCGCGCCCGCCCGGGAGCACAGCACGGCGGCGATGCGCCCGACCGGCCCGGTGCCGCCGAGCAGCAGCACGTGCCGGCCTTTCATGTCCGTGCCGTGATGGCGCCGCAGGGCGTCCTCTGCGCAGGCGACGAGGGCGGCCGCCGTCGTGTACGCGCCGCTCGGATCGGCGAACAGCGACACGGCGAAGGGCGGCACCATGGCAGCCCGGGCGCGCTCCAGCATGTCGGCCGCGATCGCCACGTCGCGCCCGCCGATGAAGATGCCGGTTCGCCGCACGCCCTTCGGGCCGCGCGAGAAGATCGCGTCCTGCGTCAGGCCGGCCACGCCTTCGAGCGCGACCTGGCAATACGGGGTCACGACCTGGTAGCCGGCGTCGACGGCCATGTTGACGTCGAAGGGGCTGATCTGCGCGCCCGGCGTGAACATGTGGAGGATGTAGGCGCGTTCCATGGGCTTCAATCGGTCGGGCCGGCCGTGTCGACGGTCACGCTGGCGCCGCGGTTGCGCAGCGTGGTCACCCGCACGTCGAGTGCCGGGTCCAGGACGCCGGCGGCTCGGGCCGAGTCCAGCGCCTGGCGCGCCTCCTCGGCGCTGCGCACGATCGCGAAGCCGGCCGGTCCCCACGAACTCTGGCCGACGCCGGCGATCGCGTGGGCGCCGATCCAGTCCATCAGCCCGGCCACGGCGGCGCTCGTGAAGCGCCTGCCTTGCTGGGCCGGCGCGAAGTGGTCGCCGAGCAGGCGCTGGATGTGCGAGACGCCCGCGGCGAAGGGCTCGAACTCGGCACCGGCGGCGCCTGGCAGCAGGCGCATCAGCACCTCGTGGCAGATCTCCGCGGAGACGGCGTGCGGCAGCGGCGGCAAGGTGGCCAACGCCGCCTTCTCGCCGGCGCCACTGAGTCCCTGGACACGGGGATCGAGCGCGACGATCACCCGCCACGCCGCCGGCAGCGCCAGGTGGGCCAGCAACGCCGCGGGCGAGCCGTCCGCGCGCGGGCCGCCGTCCAGCAGCAGGCCGCCGTGGTCGAACCCGGCGATGCCGACACCGGAGCGCGCTCCTCGTCCGAGCCTGGCGGCGAGGGTGTCGCTGTCCAGGCCCAGGTCGAACAGGCGCGAGAACGCGGAGCCCACCGCGAGCGCGAGCTGCGTGCCGGAGCCCAGCCCCGCATGCATGGGAGGCGCCGCACGCAGCACGAGGCGCACGGGCGCCGTGCAGCGCGTGGCGGCGCGCAGCGTGCGCAGGTGCTCGATCGCGCGGGCCAGCGCGGAGTCGCCGCCGTTGAAGGCGTCGAAGCGGTCCGCGTCGGCGCGGCCGATTTCCACGACCGTGTCGAAGCCGTCCAGCACCAGGCCGACGCTGCCGAAGCGGCGTCCGAGAGTCGCGGCGGGATCGAGGAAGCCCAGGTGCAGGCGCGCCGGCGCGGCCACACGCACGCGCGAGAGCGGCCACGCGGGCGCGCCGGCCGCGGGCAGGCCCGGACTGGCCATCACGGCCGCGGCGGCGCTCATCGACGGCCCTCCACGACCTTGCTGCCCGGCACCATGCCGGCCCCGATCAGCTTGAGCGTGGCGGCGCGCCCCGCGGCGCTCGCGGCCGGGTCGCGCCGGCGTTCGATGACGACGCCGACGGCGCCCGTGTCGTCGAACTTGCGCGGCTTCGCGATGCGCACGCGAACCCAGCGGGCGCCGAACTCTTCCAGCGCAATGTGTGCCACGCGTTCCGCCAGCGCCTCGAGCAACTGCACACCGTGCTCCGCCATCAGCCGCTGCAGCCGCAGCCGCAGCTCGCCGTAGTCGAGGGTGTCGGCGATGCGATCGGTGTCGCAGGCCGGCACGCGCGGCAGGCCCGCGCAGACGTCGATCAGGACGGTCTGCGGCAGATGCAGCTCGCTCTCGTGGATGCCGATGACGGTGCGGCCCGCAAAGCCTTCGATGAACACCAGGTCCAACGGCTCGGCGGCGCCGCTCGGGCCGGCCGCGGTCCAGTCGAGCGGGGCGTTCATGGCAGCAGACATCATCGTTTTCCCTCGTTCGCAGGTGGCGCCGATGGAAGGTCGATAGCAACTTGCAGGCCATTGCCCCACCTCGGGCGGGGAGGCCCACCGCGGCCCCGGGAAGTGCCGCGCGCGCGGTCCGGCATGCCGGACCGCGGGAAACAATTCGAGCGTGCAGTTTGCGACGGCTAGGCACACAATGCCCGCAGATTCGCCGGCCGGCCGCAAGCGGCAGCCAGGCGAGCAAATGGAGACAAGCCATGCCGATCATCGATCCGCTCGAGCATGCGCACCGCATCATCGAGGTCGTCCAGCGGGGCGCGCTCAGCCTCACCAGCGATGCCGTCGCGCAGTCCTGGGCGCGCTGCATGAACGAGCACGGCCTCGACCCGCGCCAGCGCCGGCGTCCACCGGTGCTCGGCGGAGACGAGATGCCGGGACGCCGCAGCCGCATGGCCGACGTCATCGATTGCGCGCGCTACGAGATGACGACGCTCTACCAGCAGATGGGCGACCCGCAGTCCGCGGTGGTGCTCACCGACACGCAGGGCGTCATCCTGCACATGGTCAGTTCGCAGGAGTTCGAACGCATGGCGCAGCCGCTCGGGCTCGAGATCGGGGCCGTCTGGAGCGAGAAGGAAGCCGGCACGAACGGCATGGGCACCTGCGTGGCCGAGGCGCAGCCGGTGGTGGTGCAGCAGACCGACCACTTCCTGAGCCAGTACACCGGCCTGACGTGTTCCGCCGTGCCGATCTACGACCCGCAGGGCCGCATGACGGCCGTGCTGGACGTGAGCAGCAGTTCGAGCCAGGCGCAGCAGCACCTGCTGGTGCTGCTGGGCATGACCGCGCGCATGATCGAGAACCGGCTGATGGACATGCGCTTCCCGCAGTCGCACCCGATCCACTTCCACAGCCGCCCCGAATTCGTCTACACGCTGCACGAAGGCAAGCTGGTGGTCGACGACGCGGGCGAGGTGCTGGCCGCCAATCGCAGCGCGCTGCTGCAGCTCGGGATCTCGGTGCCCGAACTGCGCGGGCGCCGGCTCGACGAGATATTCCAGACCACGCTCGACGACATGCTGCTGCGCAGCCAGCGCGGCGCGTTCAATCCGATCGTCGTCTACCGCGCCAATGCGGCGCACCGCTTCTTCGCCGTCGCGCGCCAGCCAGCCGGCAGCGAGGAGGGCGCGCGCGTGCACGATCCGGCCCCCGCGCGGACCGCGGTGGCCAGCGTCGCGCGCCGCGCGCGGCCGATCGCCACGCTGCCGTCGCATGCGGGGGTGGCCTCGGGCGCGCTGACCTTCCTCGATCCACACCTGCGCGCGCAGCTCGCCACGGCGCACCGCGTGCTGTCCGGCGGCACGCCGCTGCTGTTGCGCGGCGAGACCGGTGCAGGCAAGGAGATCTTCGCGCGTGCCGCACATGCGCAGGGCATCCGCGCCGACGGCCCGTTCGTCGCCATCAACTGCGCGAGCCTGCCCGAGACGCTGATCGAGGCCGAGCTGTTCGGCTATCGCGCCGGGGCCTTCACCGGTGCCGAGAAGACGGGGCGGCGCGGCAAGATCGCGCAGGCCGACGGCGGCACGTTGTTCCTCGACGAGATCGGGGACATGCCGCTGTCGCTGCAGGCGCGGCTGCTGCGCGTCCTGGACGACCGCATGGTCACGCCGCTCGGCACCGACGAAGCGCGGCCGGTGGATTTCCTCCTGATCAGCGCGAGCCACCGTTGCCTGCAGGACATGGTGGCCGCAGGCAGCTTCCGCGAGGATCTCTACTATCGACTCGCCGGCATCGAGCTGAGCCTGCCCGCCCTGCGCGATCGCAGCGACCGGGCCGAGCTGATCCGCAGCCTCTTGCGCGAGCTGGGCCGCACCGACGGCGGCGTCACGCCTGCGGCCTGGGACTTGCTGATGGGTCACCCATGGCCCGGAAACGTGCGACAACTGCATCACGTGCTGCGCAGCGCCGTCGCGCTGTCGGACGGCGCGGTACTGACGCTCGAACACTTTCCCTCGCTCGGAGGCGGGCTGGCGACGGCGTTCGCCGCGGCGTCCGGCCACGACGCGGACGTCTCGGCGCTGTCTCCCGAACAGCTGAGGGATCGTCAGTTGCTGCGCGACCAGCTGGAGGCGCAGCGATGGAACGTGAGCCACGTGGCGAAGTCGCTGGGCATCAGCCGCAACACTCTGTATCGCCGCATGCACAAGCTGTGCATTCCAGTGGCGCAGACCGATTGAACGGGCGCCCGCCGGGCCACGAGGCGCCGTGGTCGCGCGCGGGCGAGGTCGACGGCGCCAGCGCGGAGTTGTCCGCGCAGGACGGGCCCGGCCGGTTCGCCTGGGCGTTGACGGGCTCCGGCCACATGCTCGAGGAATCGCTCGCCCTCGCCGCGCGCCTGCCCCATGTCGACCTGTTCCTCTCCGCGGCGGCCGAAGAGGTGCTGCCGCGCTACGGCATTCCCGTCGACTCGCTGCGCGAGCGCTTCCGCGTCTTTCGCGACAAGACCGCCAGTGCCGTCCCGGTGGGCGAGCTGTACGAGGCGCGCTATCACACGCTGGTCGTCGCCCCCGCCACCAGCAACACCGTCGCCAAGTGCGCGTTCGGCATCAGCGACACCTTGCCCACCAACATGTTCGCCCAGGCCGGCAAGCTGGGCATCGCCGGCCTGGTCTTCGCCTGCGACACGCAGCCGGTGGTCGTCACGCGCGCGCCGCACGACTGGGTCACGCTGCGCCCGCGCAACATCGAGCTGGACAACGTCGAGCGCCTGCGCGCGATCGACCACTGCCGCGTGCTGTGCTCGCTGGCCGAGCTCGAGGCGGCGCTGTCCACGCGCCTGAGCGAACTCTCCCTCGCATGGAAAACATCGTCTTCCTGACCGGGCGCCTCGCCGAGCCGGCGCTGCGGCGCGTGCTGTGCGAGATCGCGCCGCCGGGCGGCGACGCGCCGTTCGCGTGGGAGATCCGCGAGATCGGCCTGCAGGTGGCCGCGCTGATGACCGCCGACATGATCCGCCGCCG
>FTKT01006467.1_pt1 | contig 13660 bp, 14 predicted proteins | sample 1658271 | NCBI WGS metagenome assembly FTKT01 (sample SAMEA3914811, study PRJEB12502) | metagenome | biome: forest; material: soil | place: Canada | collected 2011-08-04 | depth 0.3 m | reverse complement strand
GTTCAATATTCAGCGACCTCGGCCAATTCGGGATAGTCGATATAGCCGCGGCTGTCTCCGCCGAAGAAGGAGTCCGGCTTCGACGGATTCATGGAAGCTCCGGTGCGCACACGCGCCACGAAATCCGGATTGGCCAGCACCATCTCGCCGTAGGCCTCGAGGTCGGCAAGAGCGGAGGAGACATCCGTGCCGATCTCGGTGCGCGGACGACCGGGTCGATTCAGCACCAGCCGGCCGCGCCACAGCCCGCGGATCTCCGAGAGAAATTCTTCGTCGCCCTGATACCCGATGTGGAGGTACGCCAGCCCAAGCTCGTCGAGCTTCGTGACCAGGTGGCGATAGAGCGCCGGCCCTTCCGGACCTTCGTCGATGCCCCACATCTTCAGCCCGGGCGACAGGCGGATGGCCGTCCTGTCGGCACCGATCTCCCGCGCGATGGCGGTGACCACCTCGACCGCGAAGCGTGCACGGTTCTCGATCGAGCCACCGTATTCGTCGGTGCGCATATTGGCGCTCGGCGCCAGGAACTGGTGGATCAGATAGGTGTTCGCACCGTGGATCTCCACGCCGTCGGCGCCTGCCGAGATCGCCCGGCGGGCCGCCTGTCGGAAGTCCTCCACCGTCCGACGGATCTCCTCGTCGCTCAGCGCACGTGGCACGGGAATCTCCTGCATGCCCTTGGCCGTGAACATCCGCGAGCCGGGTGCGATGGCCGATGGCGCCACGGCCGCCCGATGATGCGGCGTGTTGTCCGGATGGGACATCCGCCCCGCATGCATCAGCTGGATGAAGACGTGGCCTCCCCGTGCGTGCACGGCGGAGGTGACCTTCTTCCAGCCCGCGACCTGCGCGTCAGAGTGGATCCCTGGCGTAGCGAGGTAGCCCTGGCCGTCCTCGGACGGCTGGGTGCCTTCGGTCACGATCAGGCCGATGCTCGCGCGCTGCGCGTAGTACTCCGCGGCCATCGGCCCGGGCGTGCCGTCGGGGGCGGCCCGGCTGCGTGTCATCGGTGCCATCACCAGTCGATTCGAGAGAGCGTGACGGCCTACGTCGACCGGGGCAAGCAGTTGGCCCATGATTCGATTCCTTGTCAAAAGCGTGAGGTTCGATGACACGAGGCCGGGAGTCGCCAGCATCGAGGTCTGCGGCCCTGGCGCGCGTCACCAGACGTGCATTCCGCCGTCGACGACGATGTCCGTGCCGGTGACGTAGGAGCTGTCGTCGGAGGCCAGGAAAAGAGCGACCTGCGCGATTTCCTGGGGACGGCCAAGGCGCCCCAGCAGGGTCTTGCCGAGCATGTATTCAGCCCACTCGGGGTCCTTCAGCTGCTCGCGCGTCTGGTTGGTCTCGATGACGCCCGGCGAGATCGAGTTCGCGCGAATACCGTGGTGGCGACCCTCCATCGCGAGTTGACGCGTCATCCCGATGATGCCGGCCTTGGCGGTGGTGTGGGCCAGCGAGCCGAGGTTCTCGAAGCTCATCAGCGCGGTCAGCGACGCCGTGTTCACGATCACGCCGTGGCTGGCCTTGAGATGGGGCCAGGCCGCGCGCGTGAGATAGAACACGAGGTCGACTTCCTCGCGGCGATTGCGATCCCACTCTTCGTCCGAGATGTCCTCGATCCAGCTGAAGTAGGCCATCGCGGCGTTGTTGAAGAGGATGTCGACGCGGCCGAAGGTCTTCACTGCGAGGTCGACGAGTGCCTGGCAGTCGGTGGCCTTGCTCAGGTCGCAGGGCTGCATGGAGACCATCGTCCCGCCCTCGGCCCGGACGGCCTCGACGGTGGCGAGGGCATCCGCGACGCCAAGTCCGGCGCCCACGATCAGCGCGCCTTCGCGCGCGAACAGCAGAGCCGCTTCACGGCCGATGCTGCCACCAGTGCCCGTGATGATGACGACCTTGCCGGCGAGTTTCTGCGACATGATGGAGTCCTTTCAGGCTCGGAGCCGGCCCTCGGCGCGAAGCGCGAGTCCGACTTCACGGATTCGAGCCTCCCCTTGCTCCAGCGCTTCGTCGGTGGTGTGGACGGAGTAATAGCCCAGCTTCAGGTCATGCGGATGCTTGGCTGCGGAGCCGAACACGAAGTCGGTGTCCTCGTCCGCGATGAACTGGATAGGCCTCGAGCCTTCCTCGAAGGCCACGAGTTCGCCAACCTCGATCGCCTTGGGGACGAGAAGCCTGCCGGAGCTGACGGCTGCCCAGGCCACGCTGTGACCCGGAGGCGGCGTGTAGGTCCAGCTTTCGCCTGCTTCGAGGCTGATCGAGAAATAGTTGATCGGCGCCGGCGCTTCGATCGGGCTTTTGGCGGGCCCGTGCCGGCCTAGCAGCACGGTCACCGGGCCGTCGGTGGACAGTTCGTCCGGACCGATGTACGAGCTGTACGGCGCGCCGAGTTCGGAGGCGGCCGGCAGCGCGACCCACAGCTGGAAGCCGCGCAGTCGGCCGGAGTCGCCGAAGCCGCCGCCGTGCCAGGCCCCGTGGCCGGCGTGCATCCATTCGATCCAGCCGTGGTTCAGCTTGCCGCGCCGGCCCATGTTGTCCTCGTAGTTGGCGGTGCCTTCGAACAGCCAGGTCAGCGTCGCGATGCCGGAGTGCGGATGCAGTCCGAAGCCATCGATCTTCTCGTTCGGCTGGATGGTCAGGTCGATGCCGTCGAGGAACACGAACGGCTTCAGGACTTCGCCCAGATCGGGCGGGCTCATGAGGCGCGTGACGGGTCCATGGGCATGGCCGCGGGTGCGGTGGACGATGGCGCGCGCCGAGGCGGCGTCTTGACGGAGAGGGGCGGTGTTGAGTGTGTTCATGATGTCAATCTATGGGAAGGGCAGACAAGCGGGTAGTCGGCGCGCGCGTATCTCAGTCGTCCACGGATCGCAGGAATGCGGGGAATCGGTGTGCGCCGAATCTGTGGAGAGGCCCGCGCGCCCTAGACGAGTTCGACGATGACGAGTTCCGTGTCCTGCACGGCCGAGACCTCGACGCTTGCCTGTTCGATGACCGCGACGCCGTCGCCCGCCTCGACCTCGATGCCGTCGACACGGACCTTTCCGGTGGAGGGCACGAGATACAGGTCGTGCCCGGCGCGGATCTCGTGCCTGACCGAACGGCCGGCCTCGAGGCGAGCGACGAGCAGGCGGGCGTTCGCGCGCAACGGCAGCACGTCGCTGCCGGCGTCCTGCGGCAGGCCGCTGGCGAGCACCACGAGCTCGTTGGCCCGTTCCGCTCCCGGAAAGCGCCTGGCGGCATAGCTGGGTGACTTGCCCATCTCGTTCGGGCGGAGCCAGATCTGGAAAAGCTTGAGAGGCTCACTGCCGTTGTTGAACTCGGCGTGCCGCAGGCCCGAGCCCGTGCTCATCACCTGGATGTCGCCGGCCGCGACCTCGTACGAGTTGCCCAGCGTGTCGGTGTGTGTCACGGCGCCGCGCCGGACGTAGGTGATGATCTCCACATTCTGGTGATAGTGCAGCGGAAATCCGTGGCGCGGCGCGAAGGTGTCGTCGTTCCACACGTAGAGCGACTTCACCGGCGTGTGCTTCGGATCCGGACGGCCATCCACGGGAAAATGATGACGTGCGGACAGCCAGCCGACATTGGCGCTGGGCAGTGCGGCGAAAGGACGATGATCGATCATGTTGTGGCCTCGTAGGTCGTGGGTGGTGATGGAAGTAGCCTTGGCGGCGCGCCGAGACAGCTGGATCGCAGTCGGGCTGACTTGAACGCGGCATCGTCTGACCTGAAAGGTATTGCGAGGTGTCTGGTGCGCCTAGGCGCCTGGCGACAAATCACCTTTGCATGCGTGCAACGCTGCTGGCATGGGGCTTTCAGGCGACTGCAGCCGGGACGGCGCGGGGTTCATGGCAACCCGTTGCTGTAGGGAGGTCGAACGGGTCGACAGCGCGCCCTGATAGCCGTCCACCTTTCTGCGCGGTGGAAAGATCCGTTGCACGCCGGCATGTTGTTCGGCGATTGGCGCGTACCTAGAGTTGGTTCTACCGGATCAGGCCTTCGCCAACGAGTCCGTCATCAACCCTAGGAGAAATCACCATGAGCAACACCGCTTCGAACAGCAACTCGGGCGTCGTGCCCTTCGTCGGCCGCATCCTCGTCGCGGCCATCTTCATCCTCAGCGGTCTGGGCAAGATCGGCGCGCCGGCTGCGACCCAGGGCTACATCGCCGCAATGGGCCTGCCCGCGCCGGTGCTGGCCTACATCGCCTCCATCGCCATCGAACTCGGCGGCGGCCTGCTGCTGCTGGTCGGCTATCGCACCAAGCTGATCGCCGCTGGGCTGGCGCTGTTCAGCATCGTCACCGCGTTCATCTTCCACCACGCGCTGGCCGACCAGAACCAGATGATCCATTTCCTGAAGAACTTCGCGATGGCCGGTGGCCTGCTGCAGTTCGTCGCCTACGGTGCCGGCCGCATCAGCCTGGACAACCGCGTCGCCTCCACGTCCGCCGTGACCGCCTGAGGCAATCGCGCTCGTCTTCGTAAAGGAACATCGACATGAAATCCACTGGAACCGCCATCGCCCTCATCACCGGGGGCAGTCGAGGCCTCGGCCGCAACATCGCGCTGAAGCTGGCCGAGCAGGGCACCGACATCATCCTCACCTACAAGAGCGACGAGCGCTCGGCACAGGAAGTCGTCGAGCTCGTGCAGGCGCAGGGCCGCCGCGCAGTCGCGCTGCAGCTCGACGCCGCCGACACGGTCGCGTATCCCGCGTTCGTCCGCAAGGTGAGCGAAGCGCTCTCACAGACCTGGCAGCGCGATCGCTTCGACAAGCTCGTCAGCAACGCGGGCACCGGCGTCTACGCCAACTTCGCGGAGACCACGGAAGCCCAGTTCGACGAACTCGTCGCGGTGCACCTCAAGGGCGTCTTCTTCCTCACGCAGAAGCTCCTGCCGCTGATCAACGACGGGGGCCAGATCGTCAATATCTCCAGCGGTCTCGCGCGCTTCACCGTCCCGGGGTATTCGGCTTATGCCGTCATGAAGGGCGGCGTCGAGGTGCTGACCCGCTACATGGCCAAGGAACTCGCGTCGCGCGGCATCACGGCCAACACGATCGCCCCAGGCCCGATCGAGACCGACTTCAATGGCGGCGCGGTGCGCGACAACACCCAGCTCAACGCGCACCTGGCGAGCTTGTCAGCGTTTGGCCGCGTGGGCGTGCCGGACGACGTCGGCGGCGCCGTGGGGGCGCTTCTGTCCGGCGGCAACGGCTGGGTCACCGGCCAGCGCATCGAAGTCTCCGGCGGCACGCTGCTGTAAGCGAAAGGGGCAGATCATGAAGGCAGTCGCCTATCGCGCCAAGGGTGAGCCCCAAGTGCTCGTCGACATCGATCTTCCCCGTCCCGAGCCCGGGCCGCGCGACCTGCTGGTCGAGGTGCAGGCCGTCTCAGTGAACCCCGCGGACGTCAAGGTTCGCAGGTTCCAGGATCCGACCGAGGCCGTAGGCCATCGCGTGCTCGGCTACGACGCCGCGGGCGTCGTTGTCGGCGTGGGCAGCCAGGTCACTCACTTCACCGTCGGCGAGGAGGTCTACTATGCCGGCGCGGTGAATCGACCCGGGACAAACTCGCAGTTCCATCTCGTCGATGAACGTATCGTTGGCAAGAAGCCGAAGACGTTGTCGTTCGCCGAAGCGGCCGCCGTGCCGCTGACCGCGATCACTGCGTGGGAGATCCTCTTCGATCGCATGAAGGTGCCGCGTGACGGGCGCAAGTCCACAGGAACGCTGCTCATCGTGAATGGCGCGGGGGGCGTCGGATCCATGTTGATCCAGCTGGCGAGCCGGCTCACTGGCCTGACGGTCATCGCCACGGCGTCGCGCCCGGAATCCGCCGAGTGGGTTCGCAAGCTCGGGGCCTCGCATGTGGCGAACCACAGCAAGCCGATCGACCAGGCCATTCGCGAGATCGGCTTCGAAGGCGTGGACTACATGGCCGTCATCACGTCGACACCGGGAAGCGCTCCGAGCTTGGCGCGCGCGCTGAGTCCACAGGGGCACATCGCGTTCATCGACAACTTCGACGAGAGCATCTCGGTGTTCAAGGAGAAGAGCATCACGATCTCGTGGGAGATGATGTTCACTCGATCGCTGTTCCAGACGGACGACATGGACGCGCAGCGCGAGTTGCTCGGCGATGTGTCGGCGCTCCTCGATTGCGGCGAGATCAAGAGCACGCTCACGACCGTGGTCGACGGGCCGATCAATGCCGAGAACCTGCGCAAGGCGCACGAGATCGTGGAAGCTGGGCGCACCATCGGCAAGGTCGTCGTAGCGAAGGGGCGCTGAGGCTCGCTCGCGCAGGCGCGGTCAAAAGCCGCGCAAGCCCGGGAAAGACGAGGGTGCTCCGAGCCGCGCATAGTCGTCCGCAAGCATGAAAGGGACGGCGCCGTGCCACTGCGTTTCCGTCGGACGATCCTTGGCCCCCTGTTGGTGGCATGTGCTGCGCACGCGCAGTCTCCCGTGCCGCAGCCGCCGATCAATCTTGGCCTGGCGAGCTTCATGGACGCCGAGGGCGGCCCCGGCCTGCTGGTCCAATCTCAGAACACCGCCTACAAGGCGACGAGAACGCTCGACGCAGAGGGCGATCGCGTGCCCGGCCATTTCCGGCAGGAGACGGAGACGAGCTTGCTGCACGTCGCATACACCACCCCGTACAAGCTGGCCGGCGGATACGTCGGCTTCGAAGCCCTTGTTCCGTTCGTCAACGTGGATGTCGATGCGCCGGGCCTGGACGCCTCCCGATTCGGCGTCGGTGACCTGATCCTCGGCGCCTTTCTGCAGTGGTCGGATTTCAACGCGGGCGGTGATCGGTTCGCCGCGCGAGCGGATTTCGTGCTCATCGCCCCGACCGGGCAGTACTCCGCCTACAGGCCGCTCAACGCCGGTTTCAACGTGTGGGAACTCGCGCCCTACCTCACCACGACATGGCACGTATCCGAGAAGTGGGAGATCAGCGGCCGCCTCAGCTACAACTGGAACGCGGTGAACGACGCGCCGGCTGCCGCGCTGGAGGCGCGATCGATGCAGGCGGGCCAGCAGGTGTCTCTCAACATCGGCACCTCGTACGCGGTGGCGCCGGGCTGGCGCGCTGGAATTGCGGCCTATCGCCTGCAGCAGTTGACCGACGCGAAGATCGATGGCCGGCCGCTTCTCGGTCGCAACCAACGTGTCTGGGGCGCGGGGCCAGGTCTCCTCTGGTCGGACGGGCACTGGTCGGTCGTCGGCAATCTCTATAAGGAATTCGCGGCCAGGAACAGGCCTGAAGGCTACGAGGCCGTGCTGCGCCTCGTTGCGGTCTTCTGAGAGGCCCGGTCAAGGTGCGCGGTGGCTTGTCGGGCGACGAGCTTTGACCCTTGATCGCCGTCGCCCGACGCTTGTGCTTCAGCCCAGCTTCGCGAAATGATGGATAGCCAGGGAGCCGCCCGGGATCTGGGTCAACGCGCCGCCGACCTTGAGCGTGCCGAGATCCACGCCGAAGAAGCCAAGTTTGTCGATCAGCGCAGCGACAGTGACCTTGGCCTGCGCGTCGTCGCCGGAATAGAACAGGACACGGCGGCTGTCATCGCCGGCGGGCTCGTCGGACAGCAGTTTCGCCGGCAGGTGGCCGAACGCCTTCACGACCTTGGCGCCCGGCACCAATCCCGCGAGCACTTCGCTGGACAGCCGGCCGCCGAGATCCGCGGGCTTGAAATCCGGCGGCTCGATCGGATTGTTGGTGTCGATGACGACGCGTCCCTTCCAGTCGGGAAGGCCCGCGAGCGCGGCAGGCAGCTTCGACCAGTTGACGGCGACGAAGACGATGTCCGCGCGCGCGGCCTGTTCGCGCGAGCCCGCGGTGATCACGCCACCAAGTTCACGCACCAGGGGCGCGAGCGACTCGGGCCCGCGGCTGTTTGCGAGAACAGCGGGGATGTTCTTGCGCGCGAGCGCCCGGGCGATGGCCGAGCCGATCGCGCCCGCGCCGATGATCCCGATGCTCGGAACGGTGTTGGTGCCTTGAGCGGCAGATTGGGTAGAGGTACTCATGTTCAGCTCCAAAAAGGGTTGTGGTGAGACCAATACTAGGCGTCTGATTAGAGATTGATTAGAGGAGAATGATCGGAATCATCTTCAATCATTCGTTGAAAGAGTCGAAGCATGGAGACGCTGACAAACCTTGAATCCTTCGTGCGATCCGCAGAGAGCGGGGGCTTCTCCGCGGCAGCGCGGCAACTGGGGTGGACGCCGGCCGCGGTCAGCCGCAACGTCGCCATGCTCGAACGCAATCTCGGTCAGCGCCTCTTCCATCGAAACACGCGGCGGCTGACGCTTACGGAGGCGGGTGAACTATTGCTGAGCACGGTCAAGGCACCGCTGGGGGACGTGCAGGCGGCCATCGCGGGCGTCTCGACGCAGGGCGGCGAGCCGTCGGGCGTGCTGAAGCTGAGCGTTGCGCTCACCTTCGGACTCGACTATGTCCTGCCGCTGCTTCCGCTGTTCCTCGAGCGCTATCCCAACATCCGCCCGGATTGGCATTTCGAGAATCGGCCGGTTGATCTCATCGGGGAAGGCTTCGACGCAGCGATCGGAGGCGGCTTCGAGCTCGCGCCGGGCGTGGTGTCGCGTGACCTGACGCCTGCGCACATCATCGCCGTTGCGTCACCGACTTATCTGCTGCACAAGCGGCGCCCGAAGGATCCGGCCGGGCTTGCGCCGTTCGATGGCATCGTCATGCGCTCCGAGCGCACTGGCAGGGTGAGGCAATGGATGATGGTCAACGCGACCGGCGAGCAGGTGCCGGTCGCATTGAAGGAGACGATCGTTCTGAACGACCCTGCAGCGATGTGCAGGGCGGCGCAGCTGGGACTTGGCGTGGCGCTCGTCGCGGTACCGGAGGCGCTGCCGCATCTCGAGAGTGGAGCCCTCGTGCGCTTGCTGCCGCAGTGGTACGCGGACCTGGGGTCGATTTCGCTGTACTACGCCAGCCGCGCCTTGCTCGCGCCCAAGACGCGTGCGTTCGTCGAGTTCATCGTAGATGAGTTCCGACGTCGGCGACTGGCTAGGCGGCTCTCCGGTCACGCTGCCTGATCGTGGGACGCCGGTTCGCCGCAGGTGTCTTAGCCCTCGTTGAGGGTGGCTTGCATGTGGAGCGGCACCAGCGGGGGCACGCGACAGCACCAGGCTTCAAAGCGCTCAGCGTCCGTAGGGGACACCGCCAATCGCAAGCAGTTCCCTCGCTGGCGGCGCCGCACATTCGGCGGCGTCTTCCTCGCGATCAACTGCGCGTTCTCCGATCACGGGACTGGAAATGAACAACATCCTGGTGTCTGTCAGGGCGTGCGCCTTGAGCGAGTTGACGTCGCCAGGCGCGACGGTCCTCTCAATCCACGCGACGCTGCCGCGATTGAGCCGAACCTGGTTGCGTCCCAGTTCGACCGCGCCGGCCAGGATGTACGCGAAGCTGCGTTCGGTCGACGCGATCGGGAGGGAGGCCTGGGTACCCGCCTTGAGGGCGACGTCGGCGATCGTGACCGGCCACGGCGACCTCTGCGGTGCGGACGCGGTGCCCAACGAGCCGGCATAGAGCAGGGCGCTCGCGTCGCCGAAGAACGCGGTGTGCGTGTCCGCATGGTGAACGATCTGGCGTTGTGCCATGTTCGGCTTCAGCGAAGGCGGCATGTTGACCCACAGATGCAGGAATCGGACGCCTTCTTCGCCGGACGTCTCCGCCCGGAGCACGCCACCGCGACCGGTCGAAAAGTCGGCGTCGCCTTGCTTCAGATGCCATTGGCGACCCGAACCATCGGTCTGCTCCACACTTCCTTCCAGCACCAGGGTCATGGCGATGACGCCATCGTGGGAACGGATGGGGAACTCGCTGAGCGGCGGGTAGAACTCCTCATTCAGGAGAATGAACGGGCACTGGCTCAGGTACTTGTCGGGGTGGACGACCGAGCGAACCTGCACCCATGGCTGGCTGCCGGACGAGGTGGTCTTGTGGATTCGGACGACTGACTGTTCCATGGTCTCTACCTGCAATCTGGATAGGGGCGTGGTCCGGTGATGAGCCACGCTGCAAAGGTAGGGCGGCCGGTGATTCGCGCCTAGCGGGGTGCTGGCAAAGCACCTTCCCATGGTTGCAACGATGCAGTGGCGACGCGCTGGGACGGTGCATTTCGCGTCGCCGGCCGCCGCATGTCGCGAACACCGGTGAGACAACAGATCGATACGAGCTGACCTTTCTGCGCGGTGGAAAGATCCGTTGCACGCCGGCACGTTGTTCGGCCCGGACCGGATACCTAAAGTTGTCTTCACCGGATCAGGTCTCTGCCTACGAGTGCGATGCGCTCGGAGGACGCGACGGATCCGGGAACAGCTACCCGATCCGTTCCCCGTTCGTCGACGCTGCCAAAACAGCGCCACCTGCGTGATGACTGGCCTGAGGGTGACTGATCGTTCCGTATCCATCGAGTCCGTCAATCAACCTTAGGAGCCATCACCATGAGCAACACCACTTCGAACAGCAACTCGGGCGTCGTGCCCTTCGTCGGCCGCATCCTTGTCGCGGCCATCTTCATCCTGAGCGGTTTGGGCAAGATCGGCGCGCCGGCCGCGACCCAGGGCTACATCGCGGCGATGGGCCTGCCCGCGCCGGTGCTGGCCTACATCGGCGCCATCGTGGTCGAGCTCGGCGGCGGGCTGCTGCTGCTGGCGGGCTATCGCACCAAGCTGGTCGCCGCGGCGCTGGCGGTGTTCAGCATCGTCACCGCGTTCATCTTCCACCACGCGTTGGCCGACCAGAACCAGATGATCCATTTCCTGAAGAACTTCGCGATGGCTGGTGGCCTGCTGCAGTTCGTCGCCTACGGCGCTGGCCGCATCAGCGTGGACGGCCGTGTTGCTTCCAGCAGCGGCGTCAGCCAGGCTCGCATCGTCCAAGCGTGACCGAAGCGCGTCTCGCTCGCACCTCAACCCCAGAGCAAGACTAGCGACGGCTGCCCCTTTGATGCGGGAGCCGTCGCCGTCCCTGCGTCCATCACCTCCTGTACGAACATGAACACGCAAATCGTCGCCGCCAACGGCGCGCAGATTCCCTCGCTCGGCTTCGGGACCTACGGCATGCAGGGCCCGGCGCTGTCGAACATCATCCCGGCCGCCTTGAAGGCGGGATTCAGGCATATCGACACCGCGCAGGTCTACGCGAACGAGGCCTATGTGGGCCTGGGCATCACGCAGTCAGGTATCCCGCGCGACCAGATCTTCATCACTACCAAGGTCTGGAATGGCAACTACGCGCCGGAGTCGATGGAGCGGTCCGTCGACGAGAGCCTGCGCAAGCTGCGCAGCGACCATGTCGACCTTCTGCTGCTTCATTGGCCCAGCAACACCGTGCCGCTCGAAGACCAGATCGGCGCCCTGAACGACATCGTGCGCACCGGCAAGGCCAAGCACATCGGCGTGAGCAACTACAACCGCGAACTGCTGGCACGCGCCACGGCGCTCTCTGCCGTGCCGCTCGTGACCAACCAGTTCGAGTACCACCCGTATCTCGAGCAGGGCAAGCTGGTGTCGGCGACGCGCCGTGCGGGTCTCGCCGTGACCGCCTATTGCGCGATGGCCGTGGGACGCGTCTTCGAGGAGCCGGTGCTGAAGGAGATCGCGCGGCGCAATGGCCGTACGGTGTCGCAGGTGGTTCTGCGCTGGCTGGTCCAGCAAGGCGACACGATCGCCCTGTCGCGAACGAGCAACCCGAATCGCCTCGCCGAGAACACTGGCATCTACGACTTCGAACTGCCGGCGGAGGACATGGCAGCGATCTTTGCGCTCGCGCAGCCGGGGAGCCGGATCGTCGATCCGCGGGGGCTCGCGCCCGCTTGGGATTGATCCTCGCGGTTTTCTGCTCTGGCAGGACTCGCGTTGGATTGGCGTCGCCCAGGCAACGATTGGCCTGATTTCATTCGTCTGGTGACCAGCGAGCGGCGACGTCAAGTGTTCCGATGTCGCTCGGCGAGGCGGGCCAGTCGCGGAATCAGACGCACCGCGTTGCCGCCCAGCACCGCTTCACGTTCCCGGTCGTTCAACGCGGAGGTATCGCGCAGTTCGCCGCCGCATTTGACCGCGAGGTCGCGTCGGAGGTACGGGTAGTCGGAGCCGAACAGGACCTGCTCCATGCCGACGACCGAGCGCAGCATCTCCAGGATGGGGTTTTTCCAGGACAGCGCCGTGTCCCAGAACAGGCGGCGGAAGGTGTCGGCCGCGCTGCCGCGCTCTTCATGGCCGGGGATGACCTTCATTTCATCGACGATGGCGAAGCGCGTCGCGAGATAGGGGATCGTGCCGCCGGCATGCGAAAAGATGTACTTGACCTCGGGCGTGCGCGCGAACCGATTGGTGTAGTGCATCTGGGCCAGCGCTCGCGTCGTGTCGACCGGGAAGTCGATCAAGGAGTCCGGCAGGCCCAGCTGGTGCGCCTGAGGATCCGGCGAAGCGGTCGGGTGAACGAACACGACCGAGCCGCGGCGGTTCAACTCCTCGAAGACCGGCTCGAAACGGGCGTCACCGAGGTAGACGCCATTGGCGTTGGAGAACAGCACGACCCCGTCCAGCTTCAGGACGTCCAGCGCGTACTCCAGTTCTTTCAGGGCACCGTCGACATCGGGCAAGGGAAGGCACGCGAACCCGCCGAAGCGATCGGGATGGTCGTGCATCAGAGTCGCGGAGAGGTCGTTGCAGCGCCGCGCGAGGTTGCGGGCCCTGGCATCGTCGCCGACGTGGACGCCGGGCGTGCTCACGGACAGCACTGCGAAGTCGATGCCCGCGTCGTCCATGACGGACAGCGAGGCTTCCTTGGACCAGGGCGGCGGCGCGATGCCTCCGACGGGCTTGTCCGGGTGATTCGTCTCGCGCCAGAAGAAGTCCGGCAGCATGTGGTGATGGGTGTCAACGGTAAAGGTCATGATTGCCTCGTCTTGGGCGAAAAAGTGATCAAAGGAAAGGGCACCGCTGCTGTTCGCGGCGCTGCTCAGACGCTGGTTGCGTCGGCCCGCTTGGCCAGCAGCGCGCGCGCCACGCGCGAGCCGTTGGGCTTGCCGATCTGCCTGGAGATGAACGCGCCGGCGTCGACGAGCTTGTCGAGGTCGATGCCCGTCTTGATGCCCAGGCCGTGCAGCAGGTAGACGACGTCCTCGGTCGCGACATTGCCCGTCGCGCCCTTCGCGTACGGGCAGCCGCCGAGGCCCGAGACGCTGGTGTCGAACGTGCGGATGCCCATCTGCAGGCATTCGTAGATGTTGGACAGCGCCTGGCCGTAGGTGTCGTGGAAGTGGCCGCTGGTCTCGGCGAGCGGGAAGTGCTCGAGCGCGGCTTGCATCGCGGCGCGCACCTTCAGGGGCGTGCCCACGCCGATGGTGTCGGCCACGCCGACATGGTCGACGCCGATCGCGCGCATCATCTTGGCGACCATCGCCACCCGCGACGGCGCAACCTCGCCTTCGTACGGGCAGCCGACAGCGCACGAGATCGCCGCGCGCACCTTCACGCCCGCCGCCTTGGCCGCGGCCACGACCGGCGCGAACCGGTCGATCGACTCGGCGATCGAGCAGTTGATGTTCTTCTGGCTGAACGCCTCGCTGGCCGCGCCGAACACGACGATCTCGTCGGGCCGCGT
>FTKT01003044.1_pt1 | contig 13692 bp, 9 predicted proteins | sample 1658271 | NCBI WGS metagenome assembly FTKT01 (sample SAMEA3914811, study PRJEB12502) | metagenome | biome: forest; material: soil | place: Canada | collected 2011-08-04 | depth 0.3 m | reverse complement strand
CTCGCGAGCGTCGACCTCGATGTCGCCGACGGCGAGTTCGTGAGCCTGCTGGGCGCCTCGGGCTGCGGCAAGAGCACCGTGCTGCGCCTGCTGAGCGGGCTGGACGCGCCGAGTTCCGGCACCATCGTCCGCAACCTGCCGGCCGACGCCGTCCCCGGCTACGTGTTCCAGGACGCGGCGCTGATGCCCTGGGCCAGCGTGCGCCGCAACGTCGAACTGCCGCTGGTGCTGCGTGGCGAACGGGCCGCCGCGACGCGCGATCGCGTGGACGCCGCGCTGCGTGCCGTGGGCCTGGCGGACGCCGCCGACGCCGTGCCGCGCGAGCTCTCGGGCGGCATGCGCATGCGCGCCTCGCTGGCCCGCGCGCTGGTCACCGCGCCGCGGCTGTGGCTGCTGGACGAGCCCTTCGGCGCGCTCGACGAGATCACCCGCTTCGCGCTGAACCAGACGCTGCTGTCGCTGTGCCAGCCGAGCGACGGCGCCGCGCCGGCAACGGCCGTCTTCGTCACCCACAGCGTCTACGAGGCCGTGTTCCTCAGCCAGCGCGTGGTGGTGATGGGCCGGCCGGGCCGCGTCGCCGACGACATCGCCATCGACCTGCCCTGGCCGCGCGAGGCCTCGCTGCGCGCGACGCCGCGGTTCGCCGCCCTGTGCGCGCGCGTGTCGGACGCGCTCCAGCGCGCCAGCGACGCGGAGGCGCGGGCGTGACGCGCGTGGGCGTGCCCGCGCTGGCCGTCGCGGTCTTCCTGGCGGCATGGGAGCTCGCCGTGCGCGTGCTGCGGATCCCGGCCTACCTGCTGCCGCCGCCGTCGCTGATCGCCACCACGCTGGCCGACAACTTCGCCTCGCTGGCGGCCAGCTGGTGGTTCACCGTGCGCATCACGCTGATCTCGCTCGCGCTGGCGATGGCCGGCGGCGTGCTGATCGCCGCGCTGTTCGCGCTGTCGCGCAGCGCCGAACGCGCGCTGGCGCCGTTCACCGTGGTGCTGCAGGTGACGCCCATCGTGGCGATCGCGCCGCTGATCATGATCCTGACCGACAGCCCGCTCGCCACCGTGATCGTGTGCGCGTGGCTGGTGGCCTTCTTCCCCATCCTGGCCAACACGCTCACCGGCCTGCGCAGCGTCGACGCCAACCTGCGCGACCTGTTCACGCTGCAGCGCGCGAGCCGCTGGCAGACCCTGCGCCACCTGCTGGTGCCGGCCGCCCTGCCCTCGTTCATGACCGGCCTGCGCATCGCCGGCGGCCTCGCGCTGATCGGCGAGGTGGGCGGCGAATTCGCCGCCGGCGCCGCGGGCCGCGACACCGGCCTGGCCTCGCGCATCCTCGAGTCGGCCTTCCGCACCGAGATCCCGAAGATGTTCGCCGCGCTCACGCTCGTGGCGGCCACGGGCGTGGGCCTGTACCTGGCCACCGGGGCGCTGAGCCGCGTGCTGCTGCAGCGCTGGCACGAGAGCGAGCGCGCCTGACCCGTCATTCCGCGACTGCGCGCGGAATGACGTGGAGAAGTCAGTGCACCGAGCTCGTCCGCCGCATCTGGGCAGAGGCCCGCGCCCGCGGCTCGGGCGCGGACACCAGCTCGCGCAGGCGCTCGCCGGTGAGCGCGCCCAGCTTGCCGGCCAGCGCGAGCACGGGCGGCGCGGCGAGCATGCGGGCGAAGGCCTCGCGCACCTGGTCGGCCGACACGCCTTCCACGCGGGCGCGCAGCTCCTCGGGCGAACGCACGCGGCCGTGCACGAACAGGTCGAGCGCGGCGTCCTCGATGCGGCGCACCGGGCGCTCCTGGGCGCGTACCTGGCGCACCGCGATCTGGTTGCGCGCGCGCTCGAGGTCGATCGCGCCGACCGAGGCCGCGTGGCCCTGCAGCAGGCGGTGCGTCTCGCGCAGCAACTCGTCGACCTTGTCCGGCGTGGTGGACGCCTCGATCACGAACTGGCCGCAGGCCTCCATGATGTCGGCGGAACAGGCGGCGTAGTAGACCAGGCCGCGGCGCTCGCGGATCTCGTTCATCAGCGGCGAGCTCATGCCCTCGCCGAACAGCGCGGCGGCCACGCTGGCGGCGGGCTGGTCGTCCTTCATCGACGCGACGGGGTAGCCCAGCACCACGTGGCTCTGGCTGCACCCCGCCAGGCGCGCGGCCTTCACGCCGCCCAGCCAGGTGGGCGCGTCCATCGCGTGCGGCGCGCCCGCGGGCATGTCGCCGAACGCGGCCTCGGCCTCGCGCACGATGGCGTCGTGGTCGACGTTGCCGGCCGCGCCCACCACCACGTTGGCGCCGCTGTACTGCCGGGCCACGTAGGCCAGCAGCTCGTCGCGCGTGAAGCGCTCGATGTTGCGCCGGGTTCCGATCACCGCCTGCGCCATCGGGTGCGCGCCGTAGCAGAGCTTGTCGAACTGGCGGAACGCGGTGGACATCGGGTCTTCCTCGTCCTCGAGGAATTCCTGCAGGATCACCTGGCGCTCGCGCTCGAGCTCGGCCTCGGGGAACGTGGGCCGGCGCACGATGTCGCCCAGCATGCGCACGAATTCGACGGCGTCGCGGGCCATGCCGCTCAGGTGGTAGGCCGTGTGGTCCTTGTCGGTGTGGGCGTTGACCTCGGCGCCCAGGCGTTCGGCGTCGATGTTGATGCGCGCGGCATCGCGCGTGGTGGTGCCCTTGAACGCCATGTGCTCCACCACGTGGCTGATGCCGGAGAGGCGCGCGCTCTCGTGCCCCGACCCGGTGCGCACGAAGACGCTCGCGCTGGCGCTGGCGAGCCAGGGCATGTGAATGGTGACCACGCGCACGCCGTTGGCGAGCGTGGTGAGGCGGGTGTCCTGGCTGTCCGGAAACTTCATGCCCCCATTGTCGGCGACCGGCGCCGACGCGCCGCGGCGGAGGGCTTTGGGCTTCCCGCGCCCGGCGGCCGCCCGTATCATCGCCCGCGTCAACCCCGGAGCCGCCCATGCACGCCACCAAGTTCCTCCTAGCCGCCACGCTGCTGGCCGCGAGCGTCGCCGCCCACGCCCTCGACAAGGTCGTGTTCGCCACCAACTGGAAGGCGCAGGCCGCGCACGGCGGCTTCTACCAGGCGGTCGCCGACGGCACCTACAAGCGCTACGGCCTCGACGTGGAGATCCGCCAGGGCGGCCCGCAGGTGAACAACCGCCCGCTGCTGCCGGCCGGCCGCATCGACTTCCTGATGACGGGCAACCTGCTGCACAGCTTCGACAACGTGAAGAACGGCGTGCCGGTGATCGCCGTGGCCTCGATGTTCCAGAAGGATCCGCAGGCGCTGATCGCGCATCCGGACGGCGGCTACGCCAGGTTCGAGGACCTGGCCAAGGCGCCGGTGGCGTTCATCGCCAAGGACGCGCAGTTCTCGTGGTGGCAATGGCTCAAGGCGGACTACGCGTTCAAGGACGAATCGCTGCGTCCCTACAACTACAACGTCGGCCCGTTCCTCGCGGACAAGCGCAGCCTGCAGCAGGGCTACGCGGTGGAGGAGCCCATCACCATCGCCAGGGAAGGCCACTTCACGCCGGCGGTGTTCCTGCTGGCCGACCACGGCTACAGCACCTACAGCACCACCATCGAGGCGCGCACCGACACCGTGAAGAACAAGCCCGACCTGGTCCGGCGCTTCGTCGAGGCCTCCATCATCGGCTGGAACAACTACCTGTACGGCGACCGCAAGGCCGCCGACGCGCTGATCAGGCAGGACAACCCCGAGATGACCGACGAGCTCATCGCGCAGAGCCTCGCGCTGATGAAGCAGATGGGTATCGTCGATTCGGGCGACGCGCAGACGCTGGGCATCGGCGCGATGAAGCCCGAGCGCATCAAGGACTTCTACGACAAGATGGTGCGCGCGGGCCTCTACAAGGCAGGCGACGTCGACCTGGCCAAGGTGGCGACGATGCAGTTCGTGAACAAGGGCGTGGGGGTGGACGTGCGCAAGTCCCTGACCGGGCGCTAGAGCGAGATCGAGGCCCGCTGCCCCATCGCCGCCCGCCAGCGCTGCAGGTGCGGATGCTCGTCGCCCGGCTTGACCTTGACGACGCGCGCGAAATCGACCGCCACCACCGCGCCGATGTCGGCGACGCTGAAGCGCTCGGTGGCGATGAACTCGCGCGTGACCAGGTGTTCGTCCAGCGCGTCGAAGAACCGCTGCACGCGCGCCCGCCCGCGTTCCGCGAGCGCGGGGATCTGCGCGTAGTCCACCGGCCCCGGAAGTGCCCGGTTCGCCATCGCCGGCGAGCCGTTGCGCAGCGCCTCGGCGATCGCCTGCAGGCCCTCGAACTCGACGCGCCAGTTCCAGCTCGCGACTTCGGCCTTCTCCGCAGGCGTGATGCCCAGCAGCGTGGGCTCCGGGAATCGCGCCTCCAGCCAGGCGGCGATCGCGGCGTTGTCGGTGAGGAGCAACCCGTCGTCGGTACGCAGCGCGGGCACGGTGCAGTGCGGATTGATGCGGCGGTAGGCGTCGCCCATCTGCTCGCCGGTTCGCAGGTCGACCTGCACCGTCGCGTGCGCGACGCCCTTCTCGGCCAGCAGGATCCGGGCGCGCCGCGGGCTCGGCGCCGTGGCGCAGTCGTAGAGCGTGATCATTGCGGCGTCGCCAGCTTGTCCTGCGTGCGGGTGTCGAAGTCGCCGGCGTCATGGCGCTCGTGCAGCTGGCTCGCCGGATCGCCGAACACGCGGTTGACCATGCGTCCGCGCTGCACGGCCGGCCTCTTCGCGACGGCATCGGTCCAGCGCACGACGTTCGCGTACGCCTGCACGTCGAGGAACCTGCCCGCCTCGTACAGCAACCCCTTCACGAGGTTGCCGTACCAGGGCCAGATCGCCATGTCGGCGATCGTGTACTCGTCACCGGCCATGTACGCGCGGTCGGCGAGGTGGCGATCGAGCACGTCGAGCTGGCGCTTGACCTCCATGGCGTAGCGGTCGATGGCGTATTCGATCTTCGTCGGCGCGTACGCATAGAAATGCCCGAAGCCGCCGCCGAGGAAGGGCGCGCTGCCCATCTGCCAGAACAGCCACGACAGGCACTCCGCGCGCGCCGCTCCACCCGCCGGCAGGAACGCGCCGAACTTCTCGGCCAGGTGCAGCAGGATCGCACCGGACTCGAAGACGCGCACGGGCTCGGCGCCGCTGCGATCGAGCAGCGCCGGGATCTTCGAATTCGGATTGATGTCCACGAACCCGCTGCCGAACTGCGCGCCCTCGTTGATGCGGATCAGCCAGGCGTCGTACTCCGCGCCGGTGTGTCCGAGGGCGAGCAGCTCCTCCAGCATCACGGTCACCTTGACGCCATTGGGCGTGGCCAGCGAATAGAGCTGCAGCGGGTGGCGCCCCACCGGCAGCACCTTGTCGTGCGTGGGGCCGGCGATGGGCCGGTTGATGCTCGCGAACCGGCCGCCGCTGTCCTTGTTCCAGGTCCAGGCGTCGGGCGGCGTATAGCGGGACGAATCATCCATGCGGTGCATCTCCGGGCTGGGGGCGAAGCGTGTACGGTACCCGAGCCGGGACGGGCCTGCGGCCGGCGCGGGTTCAACCGCGCCGGCGCGCCCGGTCACTTCAGGTCGTAGCGGTCGAGGTTCATCACCTTCGTCCACGCGGCCACGAAGTCGCGCACGAACTTCTCCTGGCCGTCCGCGGCGCCGTAGACCTCGGCGATCGCGCGCAGCTGGGAGTTCGAGCCGAACACCAGGTCGGCGACCGTCGCCGTCCACTTCACCTCGTCGGTGCGGCGGTCGCGGCCTTCGAGCACGTCCTCGGTGGCCGACTTCTGCCAGCGCGTGCCCATGTCCAGCAGGTTGACGAAGAAGTCGTTCGACAGCGTGCCCGGGCGCTTCGTGAACACGCCGTGCGCGCTGCCGCCGGCATTGGCGCCGAGCACGCGCAGGCCGCCGACCAGCACCGTCATCTCCGGCGCGGTGAGCGTCAGGAGCTGCGCCTTGTCGACCAGCAGTTCGGCCACGTGGCCCTCGAGGCCGGGGCGCGCGTAGTTGCGGAAGCCGTCGGCGCGCGGCTCCAGCGGCTCGAACGACGCGACGTCGGTCTGCTCCTGCGACGCGTCCGTGCGGCCGGGAGCGAACGGCACCTCCACGTCCACGCCGGCCTTCTTCGCCGCGGCCTCGACGGCCGCGTTGCCGCCCAGCACGATCAGGTCGGCCAGCGAGATCTTCCTGCCGCCGGATTGCGCCGCGTTGAAGCCGGCGCGGATGCCTTCGAGGACGTCCAGCACCTGCGCGAGCTGCGCCGGCTGGTTGACCTGCCAGTCCTTCTGCGGCGCGAGGCGCAGGCGCGCGCCGTTGGCGCCGCCGCGCTTGTCGCCGCCGCGGAACGTGGACGCGGAAGCCCACGCGGCGCCGACCAGCTGCGCGGGAGCGAGGCCCGACGCCAGGAGGCTGCGCTTGAGCAGCGCGACGTCCGCCGCGTCGACCAGCGGATGATCGACCGCGGGGATCGGATCCTGCCAGATCAGCTCTTCCGCGGGCACCCGCTTGCCGAGGTAGCGGGCACGCGGGCCCATGTCGCGGTGGGTCAGCTTGAACCAGGCGCGCGCGAATGCGTCCGCGAAGGCCTGCGGGTCGGCCTGGAAACGGCGCGCGATCTTCTCGTAGGCCGGGTCGATGCGCAGCGCCATGTCGGCGGTGGTCATCATCGGCGCATGGCGCTTCGAGGGATCGTGCGCATCCGGCACGGTACCCGCCCCGGTATCTGCCCTGGGCTTCCACTGGTGCGCGCCGGCGGGGCTCTTCGTCAGCTCCCATTCGTAGCCGAACAGCGTCTCGAAGAAGCTCATGTCCCACGTCGTGGGCGTCGGCGTCCAGGCGCCCTCGATGCCGCTGGTGATCGTGTGGAAGCCGCGGCCCGAGCCGAAGCTGTTGGCCCAGCCCAGGCCCTGCTCCTCGATGCTCGCGCCTTCGGGTTCGGCCCCCACGTGCGCGGCCGGGCCGGCGCCGTGCGCCTTGCCGAAGGTGTGGCCGCCGGCCACCAGCGCCACGGTCTCCTCGTCGTCCATCGCCATGCGCGCGAAGGTCTCGCGCACGTCGCGCGCGGAGGCCGCCGGATCGGGGTTGCCGTTCGGGCCTTCCGGGTTCACGTAGATCAGGCCCATCTGCACCGCGGCCAGCGGGTGCGCGAGCTCGCGACCGGTGCCGTAGCGCTCGTCGCCCAGCCACTTCTTCTCGGGGCCCCAGTACACCTCGAGGTGCGGCTCCCAGATGTCGGGCCGGCCACCGGCGAAGCCGAAGGTCTTGAAGCCCATGGATTCGAGCGCCACGTTGCCGGTCAGCACGATCAGGTCGGCCCACGACAGGTTGCGGCCGTACTTCTGCTTGATCGGCCACAGCAGGCGCCGCGCCTTGTCGAGGTTGCCGTTGTCGGGCCAGCTGTTCAGGGGCGCGAAGCGCTGCGCGCCGGTGCCCGCGCCGCCGCGGCCGTCGGTGATGCGGTAGGTGCCGGCCGCGTGCCAGGCCATACGGATGAACAGCGGGCCGTAGTGGCCGTAGTCGGCCGGCCACCAGTCCTGGGAGTCGGTCATCAAGGCCTTCAGGTCGGCCACCACGGCGTCCAAGTCCAGGCTCTTGAAGGCCTCGGCGTAGTCGAACCCCTTGCCCATCGGGTCGGACTTGCTCGACTGCTGGTGGAGGATGTCCAGGTTCAACTGGTTGGGCCACCAGTCGGCATTGCGCGGGGCGCTTGCCACGGCATGCTGGCGGACGCCGCTCGAGAAGGGGCACTTGGCTTCGGTCATTCGCTGATCTCCTGTTTCTGACAGTCTCGACTGTCGCAAGCGGCGCGTCATTGCGCCAATTCATCTTTCTTAATCGATCGATAGTCAAAATGTTATGCGGCCATGCCGGCCATTGAATTGACCAGGGAGGACATTCGCACGGATGCCCCCGGGCGCGCATCCCTCTTTGAATAGACTGCGGCCTCGTTCTGTCGCTGGAGCCCCTCCGTGTCCATCTGCCATCGTCTGCTCGCCGCGCTCGCGTTCGCCATCGCGACCTTGACTTCGCCGGACGCTCGCGCCGCGGAGCCGGCGACGAGCCCATCGGCGACGGCCAGCCGCCTGGACGACATCATCGCGCGCGGCGTGCTGCGCGTGGGCAGCACCGGCGACTACAGGCCGTTCAGCTACCGCGTCGGCACGGGCGGCTTCATCGGCCTGGACATCGCGCTCGCCGCCGACCTGGCCAAGTCGCTGGGCGTGCAGCTGCAGGTCGTGCCCACCACCTGGGCCGCCATGATGGGCGACCTCGCCGACGACCGGTTCGATCTCGCGATGGGGGGCGTTTCGGTGTCGCTGGAGCGCCAGAAGAAGGCCTGGTTCTCGATTCCGTACCTGCGCGACGGCAAGACGCCCATCGCGCGCTGCGAGGACGCCGGCAAGTACCAGTCGCTGTCCGACATCGACCGCCCCGACGTGCGCCTGATCGTCAACCCGGGCGGCACCAACGAGCGCTTCGCGCGCGCCCGCGCGTCGCACGCGAGGCTCACGGTGCATCCCGACAACGTGACGATCTTCGACCGCATCGTGGCGGGCGACGCCGACGTGATGGTCACCGACGCGATCGAGGCGCGCCTGCAGCAGCGCCTGCATCCCAGGCTGTGCGCCATCCACCCCGACGCGCCCTTCGACTTCTCCGAGAAGGCCGTGCTGCTGCCGCGCGACGCCGCGCTGAAGGCCTACGTCGACCAGTGGCTGCACCAGGCCATCGAATCGGGCGCGTTCGCGCACGCCAACGAGCAGTGGCTCGCGTACCCGTGGGGCATCGAGTCGCTGCGCGCGCTGATCGACGCGCGCCTGATGCTGGCCACCGACGTGGCCGAGTTCAAGTGGAACCACCACATCCCGATCGAGGACGCGGCGCGCGAGGCGCAGGTCATCGCCGCGCTGGGGCACCAGGCAGGCGACCTGGGCGTCCCGCGTGCCTGGGCCGAGAGCTTCTTCAAGGCCCAGATCGAGGCCTCCAAGATTGCTCAGAACGAGCTGTTCCAGGGCTGGGAGGTGTTCAAGCGCGGCCACTTCCCCGACGCGCCTGACCTGGCCACCGTCACGCGGCCGAAGCTGGACAAGATCACCGAGCTGCTGCTGCATGCGCTGTCGGAGAACTGGCCCGTGCTGAGCGACCCGAAGCGGCGCGAGGACGTCCAGCGCGCCCTGCATCCGATGCAGGCCGATGACCTGAGCCCGAAGGCGGTCGCCGAGGCGATCTCGCCGCTGGGCCGCTGAAGGACGAAAAAAAGGCAGCGTCGCCGCTGCCTTGTCTGGAGAGCGGCGCCGTCGCGTCGCTGTCGCAGCTCGTCAGTTGGCCGAACGGCGCCTGACCATGAACCCCATCAGGCCGAGACCGGCCAGCAGCAGGGCCATGTTGGTGGGCTCGGGCACGGCCTGCGGGCCGGTCGCCGAAGGCGCCTGGATCGTGACGTTGAAGCTGGTACCCAGGGGCGCCGCGGTGGTGCCGGTCACTTCGAAGAAGTAGTCACCGGGCGTCAGGTTCGCGAAGGTCGTGGACTTGATGGCCTGACCCGCGAACGAGAAGACGGTACCGACGGCGTCGATCGACGAGCCCGAATTGCCCGTCGACGTACCCGTGTACAGCGTGAAGTTGGCGCTGCCAGCGCCAACGGTCGGGCCGGTGTAGGTGTTGCCCTGGACGTTCAGGTCCGACTTGGCGTCGAGGATGAAGTTGTACACGTAGTCGAACGTCGGCGTCGTGTTCTTCGGGCCGTCCTGCTCGAACACCGCGTACAGCTGCGGGCCGAGTTCCGGGTTGTTGGCCAATGCGGTGTCGGTCGCTGCGTCGTACAGCGTTCCGACCGTGGCGGCCGAGGCCGCGCCACCGGCAAGAGCCAGTGCGAGCGCGACGAGTGTGGTATTCAGTTTCATGAAGTCTTCTCCTAGCGGTTGAGGGGCAAGCAAAGGCGTGCAGTGAATTGCGGGTAACTCTTTGCAACCCACGTACCCGGTGCTGCTCGACAGCAAGTTAACGTTTTCCCTTACCCCAATTTGGTGGTGATGACGCCGACAAGGCGAGGCATGGCTGGCGATCCTGCTCGACCGTGGCGTTGCGGTCGAGCAAACACGGAAGCACGCCGCAGGCCGTTCATCGAGAATATCTATGGCCTTTTCAGTATTGCCATTTTCTGCATGCTCGATATATTTTCCGCTGCAAATGGAAGTTAGGAGGATTGGAGATTTCAATATCGATAGCAAGGTTTTCTTGATCGGCGTGGGGAGTTCGAGTCTGACCCGACCAAGCTCGAGAGCACTCTGTGCGGCGATGCAACATGGCCGTCCTTTGCGTTCGCTCGCGCACGAAGGCGCTTGCCCGGCCGTTCGAATTTTCGTGCCTGCCAATATTTGGCTCTAATATCTCGCGGCGTATGCCGAGTGAAGCCGACCTCGAACAGCCGCGCACCGCCATTCGAATATCGAATGAATGATATTCGATCGCAGATCCGTTGAATTTGCTCGACAGTGGCGGCAAAAATCCGAAATCGGGCGTTTTTACGGAAGAGCTGCACCTTGTTGCATCTCCAGCAACGGTCGAGTAGATACTTCGGTAATATTCGCTCGTCGTCGCAATACGGCAACCCAATCAGTCGTGCTGGATACCGTTTCGTCCCCCAGCAAGACGCACTCGCTGCTCTGACCCGATCCCCCGGTCGCCTGGACCCGGGTTCGTCTCAACAGCGCCTGGCAGCAAGCCCTTCGAGGTGCTCGCTGCTTGTCCACACCCGGCATGCCGGCGTGCTGGCGTGCTGTTCCATGATGCCCAGAGGCATTGGGATCGCCGTGCCATACGCCGACCGCCGATGAACCCTGCTCATCGAAGGATCGGCCTTGAATCGTCATCACCGCGCTCAGAAAGCCACCCCCACCCTGGCTCTCTCCATCGCCCTGCTCGCCAGCCTCGCGGCTTGCGGCGGCGGCACCAGCCCCGACTCCGCCACGCCGTCTGCCACGGCATCCGACACCGCTTCCAGCGCCTCTCAGTCTTCTGGCACGGGTGCCTCGCTCGACGGCAACGTCGTCGCCGCGATGGCCCAGACCGAAGTGACCCCGGCGTACCACATGGCGCCCGCCCTGCTCGACGAGCCCGACGAGTCCGACGTGGGCGGCACCAGCGCCTCGGCGCGTTTCGCTCCGAAGACCTACACCGTCGACAACGCCGCCGCCGGCCTCGATACCGCCCGGCTGTCGCGCGACACCCTGATCAAGCGCATCGCCGAGGCGTCGAAGGCCCGCGTGGCGTCCACCAGCGGCGACTCGACGGCCCCGCAGGCCACCACCATCACCGGCGCCGTCTACACGCCGGCCCAGATCCGCGCGGCCTACGGCCTCGCGGCGCTGCCGGCCGCGGGCGCGGCCATCTCGCCGACGCTGGCGGCCCAGCTCGGCGCGGGCCAGACGATCTACATCATCGATGCATACCACGACGCCACCGCGCTGTCCGACCTGAACCTCTTCTCGGCGAAGTTCGGCCTGCCCACCTGCGCCAACGTCACCATCCCGGCCACCGCCGCGCTCCCGCTGGCCAAGCCGCCGTCGTCGTGCACCTTCTCGCAGGTCAATGCCACGACCACCGCCGCGATGACGGCCACTGTCCCGGTCTTCAACGGCTCCTGGGCGCCGGAGAGCAAGCTGGATGTGCAGTGGGCCCATGCGATCGCGCCGCTGGCCCGCATCGTCCTCATCGAGATGCCCTCGTCGCTGTCCAGCTACATCCTCGGCGCCAACCTGCTGGCCACCAAGATGGGCCCCGGCGTGGTGTCGATGAGCTTCGGCTCGACCGAGGCCGGCTGGGCGCCTACAACCGATTCCTATTTCGCGGGCGCCGGCATGACCTACGTCGCAGCCGCGGGCGATGCCGGCTCGGAGGTGCTGTGGCCGGCGGTCTCGCCGCACGTGCTGGCCGTGGGCGGCACGGGCCTGAAGTGGTCGGGCTCGGGCACGCGCTACGAGGCGGCCTGGGCCTATACCGGTGGCGGCCTGAGCGCCTATGAATCCCTGCCCGCGTGGCAGAGCGGCGTGGTGCCGGCCGGCGGCAGCGCCCTGGTGCGCCGCGCGGTGCCGGACGTCGCGTTCAACGCCAACCCGATGACCGGCGAGTACGTCGCGCTGACGCTGCCGGGCGCAGCCACCGTCTGGAGCTCCTACGGTGGCACCAGCATCGCCGCGCCGCAGTGGGCCGGCATCGTCGCGGTGGCCAATGCGCAACGAGCCGCCAACTCCAAGGCCGTGCTGGGCGACTTCCACAGCCTGCTGTACCAGTCGATCGGCAAGGTGCCGGGCACGTACGCGGCCTCGTTCGGCGACATCGTCGACGGCACCAACGGCACCTGCGCCACCTGCCGCGCCGGCACGGGCTACGACCAGGCCACCGGCTGGGGCACGCCCAACTCCGCGCAGCTGATGCAGCAGCTCGCCGGCACCACCGCGACACCGGCAACCACCGCGTCGACGCCGGTGATCTCGGGCACCGGCCGCTACAGCGGCACGGCCGGCAAGGCGTTCACCTACACCCTGACCGCCTCGAACCCGAACTCCGGGACGCTCTCCTGGAGCATCAACGGCGCGCCCGCGGGGCTGTCGGTCAGCACCGGCGGAACGCTGAACTGGGCGGCGCCGGTGGCGGGCAGCTACTGGTTCAACGCCGTGGTGACCGACAGCTCCAAGCATTCGTCGACGCAGACGCAGGTCCTCACCATCACCGCCGCCGCCGTTGCGCCGGCCGCGACCCCGTCGACCCCTCCGAGCGCCAACCACGCGCCGACGCTCGCCGCCGCCACCTACTCCGTGGCGGCCGGCTCGACCTTCTCCACGATGCTCAACGGCAAGGACGTCGACGGCGGCACGCTCAGCTACGCCATCGCCGGCGCGCCCTCCGGCATGAAGCTGCTTTCCAGCGGCTTCCTGTACTGGACCGCCCCGGTCAAGGGCACCTACCCCATGACCGTCACGGTGCGTGACAGCGCCGGCGCCGCCGTCAGCGCCCCGGTCAAGCTCATCGTCTCCTGATCCGTTTCCGGTTCGAACGGCGCCCGCTTCGTGCGGGCGTTTTTACTGCCGCGGTAGGTAGCGCTACCGCTGGCGTAAGATCACCGGATGGAAGAATCTGAGGTTCGCGCCAGGCGCAGTCGACGCGGCAGCGGCGCGGTGACGTTGCACGATGTCGCCCGGCTGGCCGAGGTGGCGCCGATGACGGTGTCGCGCGCGCTGAACACGCCCGAGCGCGTGTCGCCCGACGTGCTCGCGCGCGTGACCGCCGCGGTGCGCCGGTCGGGCTATGTCCCCAACCGCGTCGCCGGCGGCCTGGCCTCCGCGCGCAGCCGGCTCGTGGCGGCCGTCGTGCCCACGCTGTCGGGGCCCGTCTTCCTGGAAACCGTCCAGGCGCTCACGGCGGCACTGGCCGACGCGGGCTACCAGTTGATGCTGGGCCAGAGCGGCTACACGGATTCGCGCGAGGACGCCCTGCTGGAGGCCATCATCGGGCGCCGGCCCGACGGCGTCGTGCTCACGGGCATCCTGCGGTCCGCCGAGGGCCGGCGACGCCTGCTGGCGGCCAACATCCCCGTGGTCGAGACCTGGGACCTGACCCCCACGCCCATCGACATGCTGGTGGGCTTCTCCCACGAGCGCATCGGTCAGGCGGTGGCCGCCTTCCTGCACGGCCGCGGGCGCCGCCGGC
>FTKT01000795.1_pt8 | contig 13693 bp, 10 predicted proteins | sample 1658271 | NCBI WGS metagenome assembly FTKT01 (sample SAMEA3914811, study PRJEB12502) | metagenome | biome: forest; material: soil | place: Canada | collected 2011-08-04 | depth 0.3 m | reverse complement strand
ACGTTGTCCAGCGTGAAGCCCAGCTGGTTCTGCGAGAACGAGCGCACCGTGAAGCGCGTCGACCATTCGTAGTTGCCCAGCGGGTCGGCCGACTGGAAGTTCACGCCCGGCAGGCGCGACACGGTCACCAGCGGGCTGGTGCCGGCCGGCGCCTCGGTGAATTCCTTGGCGTCCAGGCCCTGGACCGAGCGCACCTGGCCGCGGCCCTGGATGATGGTGACGGTCTGGGTGTCGTCCGCCGCGGAGGCCGCGGCGGCGGGGGCCGCGACGGCGGCCACGGTCTGGGCCTGGGCCGTGGCGGCGCAGGCGAGTGCGGCGGCGGTCGCCAGCGCGGAAAGGGTGTGGATGCGAGCCATGGGAAACCTTCGTGATGGTGGGAAGCCGGGCGCTGCTCGGCAGCGCGACGTCGCCACTATCTCGACGGTTGATGACAAAACAACTAAATCAACAGAAAACAACAGAAAACCAAGCGCAACGCAGGGGAGTCCACGTCCTGTCACGGACGGAAGGCATCTTGCGTGCTGGTTTTCGTGGGGAATCCTGCGGATGATCCACGCAAACAATGACGAGACGTCGAGCGCCAGGAGACTTGAAATCCATGTGGGCCCATGAGAGACACTCCCGAATCGTTGCGCTGCTCAACGAACGGCAGCGCCTGACGACCGAGACCTTTTCCGCCGAACTGGGCGTCTCCAAGGAGACCATCCGGCGCGACCTGATCGAGCTGGAGCTGTCCGGCAAGCTGAGCCGGGTGCACGGCGGCGCGATCCCGCAGAGCGTGCCCATCGAGCCGAGCTACGGCGAGCGCGAGGTGCTGCATCGCCTCGAGAAGCGCGCCATCGCGCGCAGCGCGGCCACGCTGATCGAGGCCGGCATGTCGTGCTTCATCGACGCCGGATCCACCACCCAGGCGCTGGCGCAGGCGCTGCTGGCACGCCAGGACATCCAGATCATCACGAACTCGGTGCGCATCGCCTCCGACCTGGCCGGCAACGCCCGGCTCGACGTGGTGCTGCTGGGCGGGCGCATCGCGCAGGAGCTGCCCGCCACCTACGGCGACCAGACGGTGGCCGAGATCGGCCGCTACCACCTGGACCTGGCCATCGTCTCCCCGGTGGGCATCGACGCCCGCGCCGGCGCGATGGACTACCTGTGGCACGAGGCCGCGGTCGCGCGGGCGATGCTGGAGCACGCGCGCCGGCGCATCGTGCTGGCCGACCGCAGCAAGCTGGGCCAGACCAGCCGCATGCAGATCTGCGCGACCAGCGCGGTGGACGTGCTGGTGACCGATGCACCCGCCGGCGACAAGAGCGTGCGCCAGCTGCAGGCCGGCGGCGTCAAGGAGGTGCTGCACGCCGAGCCGCTGGCCCCCGTGCCGACTCGGCCGTAACGATGCCTTGCAATTTCATACCCTTCCCGGGTTCACCGAACCGCGAGAATGACGATGAATCGAGGAAGGCGGTCCTCCCGCCCCGACGCCTCCCTTGATGTTGTATCGTTGCAATCGGCCTGCATGACACCGCACACCACCAGTCTCAGCATGCTCCCCTCCCGCATGGCTACGAGCAAGTCTCCTCCTCCACCGTCCGCAGGTGGCGTCTTCCTGCGCCTTCGCAGCCTGTTGACGCAGCCGATCCGGCTCGAGCGCCGCGGCTTCGACTGGCATTTCGTGCTGGGGCCGCCGCAGCGCAAGGCCGGCGTCCGCACCGCCGGCGACGCGTCGCCGCGCCGCAAGAGCCGCGGCGAGCTGCCCTCGATGACGGCAGCCGAGGTCTCCGAGGTGTGCGCCAACCTGCGCGCGATGCTGGGCGGCGAGGTCGGCCGCCACCCGCGCCTGCCGTCGCTCGCCCTGCTGGAGCGCGCCATGATGAAGAACGGCGAGCACGGCATCGACGACGTGCCCGCCGCCGTGCTGCGCCATGCCGCCCAGGCGCTGGACGCGTTCGACCTCGATGGCTACGGCCCGGGCCTGGTGCTGCTGCGCCGCCGCGTCGAACAGGTGCTGCGCCGCCGCCACGGTGATCGCCATACCCATACGGGGCATTCGCAGCCCGACGCGCACACCGAGAAGCTGGCGGCCGCGATGGCCCCGGGCGCACTGAAGGACTTCTCGGACAGCCTGACCGAGTTCATCAGCATCGACGGGATGTTCGGCGACCCCAAGCGCTGAGCCGCGCATCCGCCCAACGAAAAAGAGCCGCATGTCGCGGCTCTTTGCATCTGGGGCGCGCAAAGCGCCCGCCCGGCAGCAGCGCCTTACAGCGCGGCGTCCTTCAGCTTCTTCAGCGCGCGCGTCTTGATCTTCACGGTCGCGGGCTTGGCCGCGAACATGCGCTCGACGCCGGTGAACGGGTCCTTGCCCATGCGCTTCTTCTTGGCCGGCACGTTGTGCACGACGACCTTGAGCAGGCCCGGCAGCGTGAAGGAGCCGAGGCCCTTCTTGTTGACCGACATCAGGATCGCGCCTTCGAGGGCGGCCAGCACGGACTTGACCGACTTCGCGTCGACGCCCGATTGCTCGGCGACGTGGGCGGCGAGGCTGGACTTGTTGAACGCCGTCTTCAGCGGCTTCAGCGCGGGGGCGGCGGCCTTCACGGCCTTGGCGGGAGCAGCCTTCACGGCCTTGGCCGGGGCGGCCTTCGCCTTGGTGGTCTTGGCCGGCGCAGCGGCCTTGACGGCCTTCTTGACGACGGGAGCGGGGGTCTTCTTAGCAGTTGCCATGAGTTCTCTTCTACTGGAGTGACGATGCGCCGGCGAATGCCGGAGCGGCGCGATTGTAGGTGAGAGCCGCGGGGACGCGCCGCGGAACCGGCGTTTCCAACGCTGCAGCAGCGGGATTAATACCCTATGCCGTATCGAAGGCCTTGCCCCCGGCCCGGTCCGCGATCCGCCTCGCGCGTCAGCCGGCGTGCGATTTCACCCACGCCACGTACTTGTCCATCCAGCCTTGCAGGAAGGTCCTGCTGGCGGCGCCGATGCTGCCGTCCGCCTCGAACAGGCCCGCATGGGCGTGGACGAACGCCTCGGGCTGGCCCAGCACGGGGACGTCGAGGTAGGCCAGCACGTTTCGAAGATGTTGCTGTGCCAGCGCCGTCCCGATGACGCCGACGGAGATGCCGATCACCCCGGCCGGCTTGCCCGCCCACGCGCTCTGGCCATAGGGTCGCGAAGCCTGGTCGATCGCATTCTTGAGGACGCCGGGCATCGAGCGGTTGTACTCGGGCGTCACGAACAGCAGCCCGGTGGCCGCCTGGATCTCGGCCTTCAGGCGCTTCACGGGCGCCGACTGGTTGGCGTCGTCGTCCTGGTCATAGAGGGGAAGGTCGCCGATCTCGACGTGCGTGAACGCGAAGTCCGCCGGCGCGAGCCTGGCCAGCCCGTTCGCCAGCTGGCGATTGAGGGAGTCGCGGCGAAGGCTGCCGACGACGACGGCGATGCGATGGGTGCTCATGAGTGTCTCCATTTCGTCAGCGTTGCGGCCGGCCGGCGAGTCGGCCGGCCGGGTTTCGGCTGGCAAGCGTACGCGCATCGGCCGCGAACGCAAGCCGGTCTCGTCGCGACCGCGAGCGTGGCGGCGCCGGCTAGCGCGAACGACCCCGATCGACCGCCTCCGGCCCGCCGGGCCCGACCACGCGCAACACGGCCATCATCCCGTTGTCCTCGTGATCGACCAGGTGGCAATGGAAGGGAATGTCGCCCGCCAGTTCGGCCGGGAAGCTCATGCGGATGCGCACGCGGCCCGGGCGCACCGGGCCTTCCTTGCTGTGGAAGCCCGTGGCGGTCGCATACGGCACCTCCACGACGTCCAGCAGTTCCGGCGCGGCGGACGGCTTGCCGTCGACCTCCAGCACGCGGAAATGCAGCTGGTGGATGTGGAAGGTGTGCAGTTCGTTCGTCCAGTTCTCGATGACCCATTCCTCGGTGGTGCCGGCCTTCGCGACGATCGCGGGCGCGTCGCCCATCATGTAGGTGCGCAGGATGGCACCGGGCTTGCGCTCGAAGATGTAGAAGTCGGTCCGGTCGTCGGTGCCCGGTCGCGGGTACTCGGCCATCGCGATCACGCGGCGGCGATCCACCTTGTGCGACAGGACGCCGGAGAACACGTCGGGCGCCGCGGCGGGCGACGGCGCCGGGATCGCGGCGGCCGTCGTGCTCGCCGCATCGCCGGCGACCACCAGCGCCAGCCGGCGTTCGGGCAGGCGATCCCCGGCGCAGCCCGTGTCGATCGCATGCGTCACCAGCCAGGCCTTCGTGCCGGGCGGCGGGGCGGCCACCCAGAGCTCGATGCGTCCGCCGGGCGGCACGGCCTGCGCCTCGACCGTGGGCGGCGGCCGCAGGCGATGCCCCGCGTCGTCCGACAACGGGCTGCCGTCGCGCGCCACCACCTGCAGGGGCAACGCGCGGCCCTGCTCGTCCACCAGCGACAGGCTCAGGAAGGCATCGGTGGCCGCGTTCAGCAGTTGCCAGAATTGCCGCGTGCCGGCGGCGATCGCCAGGCGCGCCAGCGAGGCGTCGGGCGCGTCCCCGACCGGCACGGGCGTCCCGTTCAGGCTGATCTGGTCGATGCCCGCGCTGGAGGTGCACAGCAGCTCGTGCGCGGTGTCCACCGCGCCGGCGACGGCCCGGCCGTGCGCCGGCGAAGGCGGGCCCGAGGGTGCCGCGGTCATGGACGCGGCGGGCGTCTTGCCGGCGTCCTGGTCCTGGGTCTGGCGCACCACCAGCACGCGCTCGACGATGCCCGCGGCGCGGCGCGCGTCGTGTTCCGGGCCTTCGACGACGATGGCGCCCGCCAGTCCCATGAGCATCTGCGCCTGCACCTCGCCGTGCACGTGCGGGTGGTACCAGTAGAGGCCCTCGGGCATGCCGGCCGGGATCCGGTAGCGATACGTGAACTGGCGTTGCCCGCAGGTGGCCGGGCCGACCGCCGGGTCGGTGCAGACGGTCATCACGTCGTCCTGCGGCGCCACGGGGGGCACCGCGAATCCGTGCACGTGCAGGTTGGTGGCGCCCGTGGCCGCGTGGTGCATGCCGGGCATCACCTTGTAGTAGCCCGCTGCTTCGGGCACCGCGGCGTTGGCGGTCCTGAGCGTGCCGGGCGCCGTCACCGCCTCGATCACGGCCGGATCGACGATCTCGTTGCGCAGCGTCAGCACGAGATCGGCGCCCTGGCGGGTGCGGATCACCGGCGCGTCCGCGATGTCGCCCGCCACGTAGCAGAGGCGGCCGCCGTCCTGGCGCACCGTGAGCGTGGCGCCGTCCCGTTCCGCCAGCAGCTCGGGCATCTCGTGGCCGGGCTCGGGCACGCCGACGCCGCAGGGCGCGGCGGCGGTGCTGCGGGGATCGAACGCGGGCGCCGCGACGGCGCTCGCCGCGACCGCTTGCGCGGACGCGGCGAGCAGCGCCGAGGCGAGGGCGAGGCTCGCCCGACTCATCGGGCGGGACCGCTTTCCGTTCGAGGCGTCACTTGAACAGGTCGGACATCACTTCCACGCCGGCGTCGCAGGCGTGGTTGAGGCAGGGCAGGTCGAAGGCGGCGTCCAGCGTCCTGGTCAGCGAGTAGTGGTCGTAGTACTTCGTGCTCGCGACGCGGTGCTGGCCGTAGTTCGTGTCGACGATCGCCACCACCTGGTTGGACGTGCGGGTGCTGTAGTCGTTCTCGTCCCACAGCACGACGATGGCGCTGCGCTTCTCGGCCCACACGCGCGAGGCCTTGATCGCGGTGACGATGCGCTGCACGGCGAGGTCGCCCTGCATGATCAGCGACGGGTTCAGGCCGGTCTGCGTGCCGTTGTCGTCCGCGTCGTAGTTGCAGAAGGCGGTGCCGTTGCCGCGGCCGTGCATGTCCTCGCACTGGTTGGGCACGATGAACGCGAAGTTGGGCACGCTGCCGGCCTTCAGGTCGGCGTACAGGCCGTGCTCGCCGTCGAACGAGGCGACGCGGCGCAGGCTCAGCTCGGGCTCGCGCCCCTCCTGCACGGACGCGAAGTACGCGAACGGGTTGTGCTTGACGGCGTACAGGTAGACGACGTTGGCGGCGCTCACCGGATTGCCCGCCGTGGACAGCGCGGCGAAGTCGCTGGTGACGGACACGCCGGCGGCGTTCTTGCCGCCGATGCTGTAGAAGCCGTCGCTCACGTTGACGCCGTCGGCGCCGCCCAGGGGCAGGCCTTCCTGGTAGCTCTTCCACGACTTGCCGGCGCGCACGAGCTGGTCGGCGATGGTGATGCCGTCGATGTTGGTGCTCGAGGCGATGGACCTCGTGCCGTCGATGTTGGTCAGCGGCGGCGCGGACGTCTCGTTCATCGTGAGGTCCAGCGCGGGCGTCGGCGCATCGGTGCCGCGGGCGCCGCCGATCGGGCACAGCAGGCCCGTGCTCGGGCTGTCGGTGTTGGTCGGGCGGCCTGGGGCGATGTTGGGGATGCAGGCCGTGTTGTGCCAGTCGGGGTACTGGTCGGACAGGTTGTTGAAGTTGGAGCCGCCGACGACCTCGAGGTAGTTCGTGAGGCTCGGGTGCGCGATCGCGTAGTAGTTCCTGGCCACGTTGGCCTTGGCCATCAGCGCGTTGATGAACGGCGCCTGCGGGTTGCCGGCGACCTGCGCGTAGGCGTGGTTCTCCATCATGATCACGAAGACGTGGTCGAGCGAGGGAATGCCTTCGGGCACGCGGCCCTGGCCGGCCTGCGCGGCCCCCGCTGCGAAAAAGGCGGCGACGCACGTCGCGAGAACGAGTTTCTTCATGGCTGTCTGGCTCCTGGATTGTCGTTAGGAGGTGGATGGCCCGTGGCGTGATGCCGCGCTGCTGTCGACCATTCCCGATGATGTGGAGCCCATGTGACGGCTCCGTGTCGCGCGGCCGTGGCGCGCCGTGGCCGTACAGGTTGCCGCAAGGCCACCTTGGGGGGGTGGGGGCGCGTGTCACCGCACTGACATTGCCCCTTCCTAGCCTCGCGTTCGGCCGTGCGGCCCCTGCATCGGACGCCCGCGTCCATGTCGAGCTCCGCGCGCCTTCCGCCCCCTCCCGACCGCTCCGATCCCGGAGCCTCTCCCACGCACCAGGAGCACCAATGACGACGAATTCGAACCGGCGCGACTTCCTCCGCCTCGCGGCCATGGCCAGCGCGGCCGGCGCCAACGCCATGCCCGGCCTCATCCAGAAGGCGCTGGCCATTCCCGCGCGGCGCGACACGGGCACGCTGAAGGACGTCAAGCACATCGTCGTGCTGATGCAGGAGAACCGTTCCTTCGACCACTACTTCGGCAGCATGAAGGGCGTGCGCGGCTTCGGCGATCCGCGTCCCGCGACGCTGCCCAACGGCAGGTCGGTCTGGCATCAGCCCGACAACGGCGGCGAACTGCTGCCGTTCCATCCGGACGCGCCCAACCTGGGCCTGCAGTTCCTGGAAGGCACGCCGCACGACTGGTCGACGACGCACCAGGCCTGGAACGGCGGCCGCTACGACCAGTGGGTGGCGGCCAAGGGCACCAACACGATGGCCTACTTCACGCGCAAGGACATCCCGTTCCACTACGCGCTGGCCGACGCTTTCACGGTGTGCGACGCGTACCACTGCGCGCTGCTGGGTCCCACCGACCCGAACCGGTACCACATGTGGACGGGCTGGGTCGGCAACGACGGCTCGGGCGGCGGCCCGGTCGTCGACAACGCCGAGGCGGGCTACGGCTGGTCGACCTACCCCGAGAAGCTGCAGGCCGCGGGCATCAGCTGGAAGGTCTACCAGGACGTGGGCACCGGGCTGGACGCCGCCGGCTACTGGGGCTGGACCGACAACCCCTACATCGGCAACTACGGCGACAACTCGCTGCTGTACTTCCACCAGTACCAGAACGCGCTGCCCGGCTCGCCGCTGTACCAGGGCGCGCGCATCGGCACCAACGTGGCTGCGGATCCCGCGCAGACCTTCTTCGACCTCCTGAAGGCCGACGTGGCCGCGGGCACGCTGCCGCAGGTGTCGTGGATCGTGGCGCCGGAGGCGTTCAGCGAGCATCCGAACTGGGCGCCCAACTACGGCGCCTGGTACACGTCGCAGGTGCTGGAGATCCTCACGTCGAACGAGGACCTGTGGAGCCAGACGGCGCTGTTCGTCACGTACGACGAGAACGACGGCTTCTTCGACCACGTGGTGCCGCCGACGCCGGCGCAGACCCCCGCGCAGGGCCAGTCCACCGTGGCGGTGACCAACGACTTCTTCGCCGGCAGCACGAGCTACCCCGCCGGCCCGTACGGGCTGGGCCAGCGCGTGCCGATGATCGTGGTGTCGCCCTGGACGCGCGGCGGCTGGGTCTGCTCGGAGGTGTCCGACCACACCTCGCTGATCCGCTTCATCGAGCAGCGCTTCGGCGCCGGCCACGGCGGGCTGCTGGAGAGCAACATCACGCCGTGGCGCCGCGTCGTGTGCGGCGACCTGGTGTCGGCCTTCAACTTCGCCAATCCCAACGAGGCGGTCCCCGCGCTGCCGACCACGACAGGCTACGTGCCGCCGGACGCGCTGCGCCACGCCAGCTACGTCCCCATCCCGCCCTCGGTGCAGGCCATGCCGAAGCAGGAGCCCGGGGTGAAGTGGTCGCGCGCGCTGCCCTACGACCTGGTCGCGCGCGGCCGCATCGATTCCGCGCATCGGACGTATGCCATCGACTTCGTCAACCGCGGCACGGCGGGCGCGGTGTTCCGCGTGAGCGTGGCCGGCAGCGCGGACGCCCCGCGCACCTACACCGTGGAGGCCGGCAAGCGCCTGCACGATGCCTGGAGCACGGTGCCGGCCAACGGGCTCTATGACTTCGTCGTCACCGGCCCCGGCGCCTTCCATCGGCGCTTCAGCGGCGATTCGAAGGCGGCCGCCGCGCCGGAGGTGCACGCCGAACACGACGGCTTCGGGGGCGACACCGTCCGCCTGCGCCTGTCCAACGAGGGCACGGCGCCGGTGCGGCTCACGCTCGCGGCCAACGCCTACTCGCAGGCGCCGGCACGCCACGTCCACCTGGCGGCAGGCGAGAGCGTGGAGGAGCGCTGGTCGGTCGCCGACAGCGTCGGCTGGTACGACCTGTCGGTGACCTGCGACGCCAGCCCGGCCTTCCTGCGCCGGCTGGCGGGCCGCGTGGAGAACGGCAAGCCGCGGGTGAGCGACCCGGCGACGGCCTGACCGATCGCACGAGCAAGGGCGCGGGGCGTCCCGCGCCCCCGTCGAGCTGCTTGGGAATATGACGGAACTATGACTTGATGCGGCGCAACAAACGCACGAACGCCCGGGTCTTCACAATCCAGACGGCCCGGTGGCTGTCGATACTGATGGCGATGGGGTGCAGCTTCCTGCACCTCGCTCCATTCGACAGCCCATGCCTTCTCGTCTCGACCGTCGCGCACTGTCCGTGCGTTCCAGATTGATCATCGTGGCGGGCCTCTGCACCGCGCTCGCCGTCCTGCCGACGACCCTGCTGGCCGTCCGCTTCCTGTCCGACTATTCCGACGCGCACCGGGAATCCGCCTCGCTGGCCAGCCAGCGCGGCTGGCAGTCCGTGATCTCGGCCATGTCGCGGCACGCGGTGCTGGCGGCGGCGGCGCGCGTCAAGCCCGAGGCCGAGGAGGCCCGCAAGACGGCGGCCCTCGACTTCGCTCGGGCGATGGCGTCGCTGCAGAAGACACTCGCGGCGGACGGCGCGGCACCCCGCCAGCTCGCCGCCGCCGACCGCATCAGGCATGCGTTCGACGACCTGGCCGGCGCTGCCGCGCGCAAGGAACTCGTGCCGGCGCAACTCGTGACCCGCGAGCAGGCCATGGAGACCGAGGCCTTCGGCGCGATCGATTCGCTGACCAACGACGCCGGCCTCGAGCTCGACCCGCAGGCGTCGGCGCACTACCTCATCCATGCCGGACTGCAGAGCGCGCCGCGCGTCAGCAGCGCGCTGTCGGAGCTGAGCTCGATCGCCGCCGCGATCGCCATCGACGACATCGCGCTCGTCTCCGCCGCGTCGACGCGGTATCACCTCCAGGCGGAGGCGCTTCGCACCGACCTCGTCGAGGCGGCCCAGGACAGCCCGCGCCTGGCGGCGCAGTTCGCCCCCGTGCTCGCCCAGCTCAAGACGCAGCGCGAGATGGTGGACGGCACGCTGGCCGCCGCCGCGCTCGACGTCAACTACCCGCTGGCGAAGATGAGCCACGCGCTCGACGAAGCGACGCAATTGCAGATGCAGCTGTCGCAACGGGCCTTCGACAGCGTGGAGCAGGAGCTGCGGGAGCGCAGCGACGCGCTTCGCCTGCGCGCCCTGGGCGTGCTGGCCGCCGTCGCGCTCGGCCTGCTGGGCGTCGGCTTCGTCCTGTGGCGCACGGTCTCGAACATCCTGGGCGCGGTGCTGCGCGTGGTGGACGCCACCGAACGGATTTCCGCCGGCGACCTGACGCGCGCGGTGCCGGCCGACGGCGGCGACGAGCTCGGGCGCGTCCTGTCGGCGATCGCGTTGATGCAGCAGCGGCTGCGCGATCTCGTTGGCCAGATCCACTCGACCTCTTCGCGCATCACGCATGCGGCGGCCGAGATCGCCGGCGGCAACCAGGACCTGAGCGAGCGCACCGAGACCACGGCGGCCGACCTGCAGTCCACCGCCAGCGACATGGAGCGCTTCGCGTCCTCCGCGCGCGGCGGCGCCGACTCCGCGCGCCAGGCCAACGAGTTCGTCCAGCAGGCCTCGAATGCCGCGCTGAGGGGCGGCGACGTGGTCACGCGCGTGGTCGCCACGATGCAGGGCATCGAGGGCAGCTCGCGGCGGATCGCCGAGATCACGGGCGTCATCGACGGCATCGCGTTCCAGACCAACATCCTCGCGCTCAACGCCGCCGTCGAGGCGGCGCGCGCCGGCGAGCACGGGCGCGGGTTCGCGGTGGTGGCCAGCGAGGTGCGTTCGCTCGCGCAGCGCTCGGCGCAGGCCGCGCGCGAGATCAAGGCGCTGATCCAGACGTCGGTGGAGCGCATCACCGACGGCAGCCGCTTCGCCACCGAGGCCGGGGACGCGATGCAGGACATCGTCGCGCGCATCGGCGAGGCGACGCGCCGCATGGGCGACGTCACGACGGGCGCGGGCGCGCAGGTCGAGCAGATCGGCCGCATGCGCGGCGCCATCGAGCGCCTCGACGGCCTGACCCAGCAGAACGCCGCCCTGGTCGAGCAATCCGCGGCCGCCGCCGAATCGCTGCGCGACCAGGCGGACCAGATGCACGGCCTGGTGGGCGTGTTCCGGCTCTCCGACCGCGACGACCTCGAAGTGTCCTCCGCATGATCGCCATGAATGAAGTCGTCGTCACCGGTCCGCCGCGACGCCAGCGCGATCCGTCCGTCCGGGAACTGATCGCCCGACGGGTGCTGGACGCGCACTTCCAGCCCATCGTCTCCCTCGACGGCGCCGCGGTCTGCGGCCACGAGGCCCAGGCGCGGAACCTGGCGCTGTATCTGCTCGCCTGAAAGCGGCGCGGACTAGTTCGCCGGCGCGAGGGAGACCTTCTTCGCCTGGGCGAGCCACTCCTCGATGGCCGCGGCGGGCGCCATGCCGGGCAGCGAGCGGCCGTCGGCGGCGACGATCGTGGGGGTGCCCACGACGCCCAGCGATTCGCCGAGCGCCAGGTTGCGCTTGAGCGGGTTGTCGCACTCGGTCGTGACTATGGTCTCGACATGGGTCACGACGCGGTGCCACAGCTGCGCCCGGCCCCGCTCGTCGGCCTGGCACCAGATCGACTGCGCCTTGCGGGCGGCGTCGGAATGCAGCGACTCGATCGGGTACAGGAAGATGTAGATCGTGACGTCGTCGAGCTTGTCGAGCTCCGGCTCCAGGCGCTGGCAATACGGGCAGTCCGGATCGCTGAAGACGAACAGCGTCCGGCGGCCCTTGCCGTTGACGCGGACGATGGCGTCCTGCAACGGCAGCTTTCGTACGTCGATCAGCGACAGCACTTCCTGCCGCGCCGCGGTCAGGTCGTCGTTGGTCGCCATGTCCACCAGCGAGCCGAGCATGAAATACCGGCCCGTGCGGTCGGTGTAGGCGATCTTGCGGCCCATCACCACTTCGTAGAGGCCCTTCACCTGCGCCGGCGCGACGCTGGTGAAGGTGCGCGTCGGGTACAGCTGCTTCAGCCGGGCCAGGATCGCCGCGCTCTCGTCTGCGGCGAGGCCGACGTCGCTCAGGGACAGGGCAAGCGCGGCGAGCGCCACAAGACGAATGGAGGTTTTCATGGGAGGCGGGCGGTCCGGGGTTGCGCTCGAGGAGCGGCGACTGTGACTCGTGCATGTGACGGACCGGTGTATTCCCGTAGTCCGTGCCGGCCGACAGGCCCCTTCGGACCATGCGGCGTCACACGGCCGGGTCACTTTGCTCGACCACACTGATTCGCATCGGGCCGCTCCCGGCGTCCGCCGGCGAGTCCCCCCAAGAACAAACACCTTCCGCGAGCGCGACGAGCATGAAAATCATCCTGCTTAGCATGAACTTTGCGCCCGAGCTCACGGGGATCGGCAAGTACTCGGGCGAGATGGCCGACGAGCTCGTTCGCCGCGGGCACGAGGTCGTGGTGGTGTGCGCGCCGCCGTACTACCCGAAATGGGACCTGGCGCGCGGGTACTCCAACCAGGCGTACACGCGCGAGCAGACTAAGCCGGGCCTCACGGTGATGCGCTGCCCGGTGTGGCTGCCGAAGCGCCTCGGCGGCCTGTCGCGCCTGCTGCATCTCGCGAGCTTCGCCGCGTCGAGCTTTCCGGTACTGATGCGCCTGGTGGCGGGTCGGCCCGCGCTGGTGTTCGTCGTCGCGCCGGCGCTGTTCGCCGCGCCGGCCGGCTGGCTCACCGCGCGCCTGTCCGGCGCCACCGCATGGCTGCACGTGCAGGACTTCGAGATGGACGCCGCTTTCGAACTGGGCCTGCTCAGGGGCGCCTTCGTCCGCAAGCTGGTTCGCGCCGGCGAGCGGCGCCTGATGGGCGCGTTCGATCGCGTGTCGACGATCTCGCGCCGGATGCTGCGGCAACTCGATTCCAAGGGCGTGGGCGTCGAGCGGCGCGAGCTGCTGCCCAACTGGGTCGACATCGACCAGGTGGTTCCGGGCGATCGCTCCCCGGGCCTGCGGCGCATGCTCTCCATCGGCGACCAGCAGACGGTCTGCCTGTTCTCCGGCACGCTCAATCGCAAGCAGGGACTGGCCGCCGTCGTCGACGCCGCGCGCCTGCTCGCGTCGCGCCGCGACATCGTGTTCGTGATCTGCGGCAACGGCGAGCTTCGCAAGTCGCTGGAGGACGCGTCGCGCGACCTGCCGAACGTGCGCTTCCTCGACCTGCAGCCGCTGTCCCGATTGAACGAACTCCTGAACATGGCCGACGTGCACCTGCTGCCGCAACTGCGCGGCGCGGCCGATCTCGTGATGCCGTCCAAGCTCGGGGGCATGCTCGCGAGCGGCCGGCCGGTGGTGGCCGCGGCCGCGCAGGGCACCGAGATCGCGACGGTGGTCGAGGGCTGCGGCGTGGTCACCGAGCCCGAGTGCGCGCAAGGCATCGCCGACGCCATCGTCGAACTCGCGAGCGACGAGGAGCGGCGCCTGCGCCTCGGCGTCGCCGCGCGCGACTACGCGCATCGCAACTTCGCCACGGGCGCGGTGTTCGATCGCCTGGACGTGTCGCTGGAGCGCGCGCGCCACGCGTCGCGTCCC
>FTKT01002881.1_pt3 | contig 13702 bp, 18 predicted proteins | sample 1658271 | NCBI WGS metagenome assembly FTKT01 (sample SAMEA3914811, study PRJEB12502) | metagenome | biome: forest; material: soil | place: Canada | collected 2011-08-04 | depth 0.3 m | reverse complement strand
TTCGGCCGCTACCTGTCGGTGCAGGCGGACGGCAACATCGGCCCGCTGACCGAGCTCGTCAAGCAATGGCCGGCGCGGCGATCCAGCACCGAGCACGGCGAGTCCGTGCACGGCCTGGGCGTGCGCGTGAAGGTGCGCACGCAGGGGGCGGCGGCCGAACTCGATCTGGGCGACCAGGGCCGCTTCTGGCCCAGCGACGACGCGCTCGCGCGCTGGAAGCAGATCATGCCGACGCAGTCGCCGCAGGTGGTCTACGACTGATCGCGAGTTAGGGATGAAACCGCGGCAACCTGCAATTCCTTCCCTTTGTGTTGCTGCGCTTTACGCGCCAGACGGACAACTGTCACGAACCTGAAAGCGTTGTTCAAGGGCTCCCGTCTAACATAGAGCCGACATGAAACGCCGCCTGATCGCCGCTGCTGGATTCGCGCTTGCCGCCGCTTGCGGCCTGGCGAACGCGGCGCCGTGGACGGTGATCGTGCAGCCCGGCGTGTATGGCCGCGTGGCCATCGGCGGCTATGCCGAGCCGCCGCAGGTCGTCGCGCCGCAGCCCGTCATGGCCGTCGACAACGGCTATGGCCAGGTGGTGGAAGAGGTGGTCGATCCGGCCTACGCCACCGACCAGCCGCCGGTCTATCTCTGGGTGCCGGAATACCAGCGCACGCATTGGGCGCAGTACAGTCGCGACTACGGCGCGTATGGCGTGCCGGTCTACTTCGTGGACGACCGCTGGTACCGCGCCAACGTCCTGGGCCGCAACTGGACGCCGGAGCAGCGCGCGTGGACGCCGCAGCAATGGGCGGAGCAGGATCGCCTCGCCCGCGACCGCCTCGAGCGCCAGCGTTTCGAGCAGCAGCGCGCCGAGCAGCAGCAACGCTGGAACAACCAGCGCGCGTGGTACGGGCGCCAGCCGCAGCAGACGGCGGCGGCCTCGCAGCCGCATGAGGGCGCGCGCGGCGAGCTGGGTCTCGGCGACAACCGCCGGTCCGACGGTCGCGCCGAGGAGCGCGCCGCACGTCGTGGCCAGGGCGGCTTCGAACACGGCCGGGGCGGCGGCGGCCGCGACCATTGAGCCCATCGCGCGCGACGCCTACCCGCGCGTGGCGCGCGCGTCTGCAGGCGGGTCAGGAGCGGCGCCGGATGACATCGCAATCGATGGCTCGCCCGCGTCCTCGACTGGGCGCTTGCAATTCCGCCTTGTCTCAGCGATCCGGCGCCCCAGGCGCCCCAGGCGCCCCAGGCGCCCCAGGCGCCGCACCCGCATCGTGTCGGATCGACTGCTCGCCCACGTCCTCGTTGCGGCCTTGCCAACTCCACGTAGTCTCGGCTACCCGGCGTCCTCCGCCTCGCCGATACTGCGCGCCATGCACGCAGCATCCACCACAGGACTGATCCTCACGGGCGGCGGCGCCCGCGCCGCCTACCAGGTCGGCGTGCTGCACGCCATCCACCGCATCCGCCGCGAGGCCGGCGCGCCTCCCGGCAATCCGTATCCGGTGCTGGCTGGCACCTCGGCCGGCGCGCTCAACGCGGCGGCGCTCGCCACCGATGCCGACGATGCCGACGCCGGCATCGCCAAGCTGGTTCGGGTGTGGGAGAACATGCATGTCGAGCAGGTCTATCGCACCGACTCGTTCGGCGTGATCCGCACCGGCGCGAAGTGGCTCACGATGATGTCGATGGGCTGGGCGATCGCGCGCATGCGCAAGCTGCGTCCGCGCTCCATGCTGGACAACGCGCCGCTGCACCAGCTGCTCGCCGAGATGATCGACCTCGACCGCATCAGCCACCTGGTCGCCGACGGCCACCTGAAGGCGCTGGCGGTGAGCGCGTCGAGCTACACGTCGGGCACGCACGTGACCTTCTACCAGTCCGCGGCCGAGCACGAGCCGTGGATCCGCTCGAACCGGCTGGCGGTGCAGGGCGAGTTGACGATGGCGCACCTGCTCGCGTCGGCGGCGATCCCGTTCATGTTTCCGGCCGTGACGCTGCCGCTGCAGGGCTCGTACGAATGGTTCGGCGACGGCTCGATGCGCCAGACGGCGCCGATCTCGCCGGCGATCCACCTGGGCGCCGACCGCATCCTGGTGATCGGCGCCGGCCGCATGCGCGAGCCCGCGGGGCCGCGCATCATGGGGCCGTCGGCGTATCCGTCGATCGCCCAGATCGGCGGGCATGCGCTGTCCAGCATCTTCCTGGACGCGCTCGCCGTGGACGCCGAGCGCCTGCAGCGCATCAACGCCACGCTGTCGTTGATACCTGACGAGGTGCGCGCCCAGGCTTCGCTCAAGCCGGTGCGCCTGCTGCTGATCTCGCCGTCGGAGCGCCTGGACGACATTGCCGCGCGCCATCTCGATGCGCTGCCCAGCTCGATCCGCGCGCTGCTGGGCGGCATCGGCGTGTCCCGTGGCGGCCCCGGCAGCAACGGCTCAGCGCTGGCCAGCTACCTGCTGTTCGAGCACGCCTACACGCGCGAGCTGATGGCACTCGGCGAGAAGGACACCCACGCGCGCCGCGGCGAGGTCCTCGAGTTCTTCGATCTCAACCCGCCGGGATCCACGAACGGATGACGGCCGCCAGCGAGGCAGCCATCACCGTCCGCCGCGCACGCGCAGGAGATGCCGGCGAGATCCGCCGGCTCTACGCGCAACTGATCTCGAATCCGTCGCTGGACGTGCTACCGCAACGCCTGGCCGAACTCGAGGCCTCGGCGAATGCCGCGCTCCTCGTGGCCGCTCGCGGCGATCGCCTGGCCGGCACGGTGCTGGTCGGCCTCTGCCCCGACGCGATGTTCGGCCGCCGGCCGTTCGCGGTGGTCGAGAACATCGTGGTCGACATCGACGACCGCGGCCGCGGCGTGGGCGCCGCGTTGCTGGCCGAAGTCGAGCGCTTCTGCGTGGCGGCCGACTGTTCCAAGATCATGCTGCTGAGCGCCATCGAGCGATCCGATGCCCACGCCTTCTTCGAGCACCTGGGCTACGCAGGCGATCGCAAGCGCGGATTCGTCAAGTACCGGGCCGCGTTCGGGGCGCCAGGCCCGTAGGCATCCGTCCGCGCGTGTGGCATTCCGTCACGCGGCCGACGCCTTCGGCAGGCTGCATGGCGGCGACCGCGCCGAGCCTCGAATAGCGTCGCGGTCACACCGGGGCAACGGCTGCCGGGTGTTCGAGCAGCTTCCGCTGTCGCTGCCGCAGGTGCTGCGGACGCATGCGTTCGCGGCCACCTACCTGGTCGGGATTCCGGCGGGCATCGTCGACGCCGCGGGCAAGATGACCTTCGACTCCGACGCGCCCGTTCGCACGCTGATGCAGCTTGCGGCGCTCGGCTTCATCGCGGGCGCGCCATCGGCCTGATCGTCGGGCGCGTCGACCGTCGCCCCTGGACGCAAAACGCCCCGCGATGCGGGGCGTTCTCGTTTCCGGCGCCAGGCGGGCCGGCGGCCCGCGTCAGCTCACTTCTTGGCAGCCGAGGCCGCCGAAGCCTTGGCAGCGGCCTTGTCGGCCTTCTTTTGCGCGGCGGCGGAGGCCTTGTCGGCCTTGGCCTGCGCGGCAGCCGCCTTCTTCAGGTCCTTGGCGCTGCTGGCCGGCGCGGCCGGAGCGGCGGCGGTGGCGGGCTTGGCGGCGACGGCCGGAGCGGCCGGGGTTGTCGCGACGGTCGGCTTGGCGTTGGCCGCCGGGGTCGGCACCGGAGCCGGCGCGGGCGTCGCGGCCTTGGCGGGCGCGACGACCGGGGCCGGCGTCTTCGCCGTTGTGGCGGGCGCGGCGGGCGCGCCGGCCATGGCGGCGCCGTTGACGGTCAGGCCGGCGGCCGACAGCTTGGCGGCGCTCTTGTCGCCGATGCCCTTGACGCGCGTGACCAGGTCCGGCCAGTCCTTGAACGGACCATTGGCGCGCTCGGCGACGATCTTGGCGGAGATGGCCGGGCCGATGCCCTTGATGGCCTCCAGGTCGGCCTGCGAGGCGTTGTTCGCATCCGCCGCGAACACCGAGAAGGCGAGGAAGGCCATCAGGGCCACGAGAAAGCGTTTGATCATGGTGCGTCCTTGGGTGGTGAGCGTTTTGCGCGCTTCAGGGGCGCTGCGACCCGTTGCGGGCCCGGAATCGAGCGCCGCATGCAGTGTCAACGCGGGCGGCGACCGCAGGTTGACCCCAGCTTCACGTTTCGTTCACATGACGTGAACAGCGCCTCAGGCCTGTTGCACGTCCGCCAATATGCGTGTGACCAAGGTCTCGCACCAGTGCGCATTGGTGAAGCGCTGCGCCTCGGGACCCGCCAGGAACTCGCGGATGCCCTGCTGGTACATCGCGAAATGGCCGGCGTCGATGCGCTCGATGAAGGCGAGCATCTCGTGCGGCGTCTTGAACTGGTCGCCGTCGATGAAGCAGTCCTCGGGGATCGGCGGCCGCGAGTGGGCGGAGCCGATGTAGATGGGCACGCAGCCGCTGGTCAGGCAGTCGAAGATCTTCTCGCTCATGTAGCCGGGGCTGCCGCGCGAGTTCTCGTAGCAGATGGAGAAGCGCGCGCGATCCAGCACCTCGTGCTTGCGCTCGACCATGCCGCGCCAGCTCGGGAAGGCCGCGGGCGCGTCGGGCGCCAGGCGGCGGCGCCACTCGTTGATCCGCCTGGTGAAGCGCCCCAGCTGGCCCGGCTCGGCGGCGGGGATGTCCCACCCCGTGCCGAACAGCGCGAAGCGGTCGGGCGCCTGTTCCTCGAAGAAGCGGATCGCCTCGACACGCCGGTGGTGCAGGCTGCGCGGATGCCGGCGCCGCAGCGCCCTGTTGGACGCGATCAGCACGCAGAACAGGTCGCGCTCCTTGAAGTCGGGCACGTCGCGCGGCGCGAGGTCGTTCGGATAGTCCAGCGGGACGACGTGGTCCGGGTCGATCAGCTCCTCGTTGCTGGTGAACAGCTTGCGGTAGCGCGCGAGCTCCACGAGGTTGCCGTTGATCGGCCGCACGATCGGATCCTCGTGCAGGTAGGCGTAGCTGAGCGGATGGCCGACGCTGCGCTGCGCGTCCAGGTGGAGCTCGAACTCCACCTCGCGGTCGGCGTTGACGTCGCGCGTGTTGAGCTCGACGCCCTCGACGGCGAAACGGTCGCGCAGCTGGCGCCACGGCAGGGGGCAGTCTCCGGCGTCGGGGCGGAACGGCGCGTTGGCGCGCAGGCGGTCGACCACCAGCGTCGCGTAGCGCATGGGCGCGAGGATGGCCGTTTCCGGACCGCTCATTCGCCGGCGCTTTCGCAAGCCTTCAGCAGCCCGCTGTAGATCGAGTTGGGCGCCGGCACCGTCTTCCAGTTGTTGTGCCAGTGCATCGCCAGGAAGCGCTCGGTGGACAGCGCGTGCATGTCGAGCGCGAGGTTGTCGCGCGCGTCGAAGAACTTGGCCGGGTCGCCGAACAGCACCGAGCCGGGCGTCCACAGCGGGTCGAACATCCGGGCCGGATGCACCACCACGCCCAGCTCCGCGCAGACGTGGTCGGCGAACAGGATCCACGGCAGGAAGTTCTCGAGCTGGTTGCCCTTGCGCGTCAGCGCGGTGCTCCAGCTTCGGTTGGGCAGGTACAGGATCGCCGAGCTGGCGAACGGCAGTTCCTCCCAGCGGTAGGCCCAGGCCTTGTCGCCGCACTGGGTGGTCAGGTCGCTCGTGAAGCAGACGTCGAGATCGACGTAGAGGCAGGCGTCCGGATAGTGCTCGAGCGGCACCAGGCAGCGCGCGAGGTCGCCGCGATAGGCCTTGTTGCGCGTGAAGCCGGCGAACAGGCGCGACGAATGCTTGTAGGTCAGGCCGAACTGCGGATGCTCCCACGCGTTGCGGCGCGCCCATTGCGGTGCGATCTTGCGATGGATGGTCCGGGCGATATTGCGCAGCTTGGGCGAGCGGTCGTAGCTGGCGACCGGCCGCTCGCTGACGTGCTTCTCGATCAGCGCGTCGAGCGAGAACGAGCGCAGCGTGATGCGCGGATGCGTCTTGATCCACTGCAGTTGCGGCGCGGCAATCGCGCTTGCGTCGTCCTCGTCCAGCCACAGCTCGTAGCGCGACTCGGGGTGGTGCTGCAGGAAGCTGCGGAAGTGCAGCTCGGTGACGGCCGGCAGCTGGCCCGCCCAGTAGCCGAAGAAGGTGACGGATGCGGAGTGGGGCGCCATCAGTGGACCAGGTCGAAAGTCTTCATCGGCAGGCAGTGGTCATTGGCGACGAGCGGGCGGTCGACGGCGACGCGCAGGATAGCGGACGCCCGTGCGCGGCGCGCGCGCGGGCGCTGCAAGAACGACGGACGGCGGCGTGGCGCCGCCGGACGGCACTATTCCTTCCAGTGATCGGAGATCCACGGCGAGGCCTTCGCATGGCGCCAGTTGCCATTGCTGCGGCCTGCCAGGGCGTCGGGCGGGTTCATCACGCCATGGAAGACGATGATGCGCGCCCCCTTCGGAATCGACGGGGCGAAGAAATAGTTGAGCGGAAAGCGCGCGATGCTGTGGTACTTGAAGCTGGCGCACCACTCGGCGGGCCAGTACTGCAGCTTGCCCTGCTCGTGCAGGACGCCGGACAAATAGGCCTGCTCGTTGCGATAGAGCTTGCGCATCGCCGCCGATTCGGCGCGGAACTTGGCCAGCACGTCGGCATGCGCCCCGAGCTGGAAGCGGTAGACCGACGAATTGCCGGTGATGCGCCACGGCCGTTTCCAGTCGTGGATGATCAGGAACTCGCCGGGCATCTCGAAGAACGGCGTGATGTCGTCGACGATCACGATGTCGATGTCGAGGAACAGCGCCGTGCCGCGCAGGCCGTGCAGGTCGGCCTCGAAGGTCGTGAGCTTCTTCCATCCACGCTCGGGCAGGCCGTCAGGCAGCGCGAGGTCGGGGATGGGAAGGCACTCGACCTCCGGGCGCACGCCCTCCGAGGTGTCGGTCAGGCAGACGAAGCGGAACGGACCGCGCAGATGGCGGTGTACCATCGCGTAGAGTCTGTTGACGTATTCCGGACCGTACTTCGTACCCCACTTCATGCAGAGCACCACCCGGTTCGAAGTTCCCATCGCTGACGTCGTATCCATGTGCATTGGACGGCTATCGTAACTGAGCGTCGCTGCGCGACGCTGTCGCGACATGCGCATGCACTCGCCGGTCTCCCATTTTATGGCTTCTCTCTTCCTCCAGAACCTTGCCGAACACCAGGCGTTGATGGCGACGCTTGCGTCGCTCGATGACGCGATCGCCGGCGCCGGCCGCCGGCTCGCCGAACTGCTTGCCGGCGGCGGCAAGCTGATGTTCTGCGGCAACGGCGGCTCCGCCGCGGATGCCCAGCATCTCGCCTCCGAGCTGACCGGCCGCTTCATCAACGACCGCAAGCCGCTCGCCGGGCTCGCGCTCAACACCGACAGCTCCGCGCTCACCTGCATCGGCAACGACTATTCGTTCGACGACGTCTTCGCCCGCCAGGTGAGCGGGCTCGGGCGCGCCGGCGACGGCCTGGTCGCGATCTCGACCTCCGGCAACTCGCGCAACGTGCTGCGTGCCGTGGCCGCGGCGCGCGAGGCGGGCGTGTTCACGCTGGGCCTGCTCGGACGCGACGGCGGCGCCCTGCTGCGCGAATGCGACGCGGCGATCGTCGTGCCCAGCCAGGTCACCGCGCGCATCCAGGAGGCGCACATCCTCGTCGGCCACACGCTGTGCGGGCTGATCGAGCGCGAACTGGGCGTCGCAGGATGAGCGTCGCCGCCGTTTCTGTTCCGCCGCTGGCCGAGCTGGCGCGGCGGCGCGTCCTGGTCGTCGGCGACGTGATGCTGGATCGCTACTGGCACGGCGCCGTCGACCGCATCTCGCCCGAGGCGCCCGTGCCCGTCGTGCGCGTCGAGCGCGTGGAGGAGCGCCTGGGCGGCGCCGCCAACGTGGCGCTCAACGTCAAGAGCCTGGGCGCGCGCGTCACGCTGCTGACGGTGGTCGGCGAGGACCAGTCCGCCGAGTCGCTGCGCGGCCTGCTCGAGGCGCATGGCATCGAGGCCCAGCTGCGCACCGACGCCCAGTTCGCGACCATCCTCAAGCTGCGCGTGATCGGCCGCGCCCAGCAACTGATCCGCATCGACTTCGAGAACGACCCCGGCCACGAGGTGCTGGCGCAGATGGTCGACAGCTTCGCCGAGAAGGTGCCCGACCACGACGTCGTGCTGTTCTCCGACTACGGCAAGGGCGGCCTCACGCACATCTCGCGCATGATCGAGCTCGCGCGCGCCGCGGGCAAGCCGGTGTTCGTCGATCCGAAGGGCCGCGACTACCGCCGCTACGCCGGCGCCAGCGTCATCACGCCCAACCGGGCCGAACTCGCGCAGGTGGTGGGCACCTGGCGCGACGAGGCCGACCTGACCGCGCGCGTCACGGCGCTGCGCGAGTCCATCGGCGTCGAGTCGGTGCTGCTGACGCGTTCGGAGGAGGGCATGACGCTGTTCCAGCCGAGCGGCATCGTGCACGAGCAGTCGAAGGCGCGCGAAGTCTTCGACGTCACCGGCGCCGGCGACACCGTCATCGCCGCACTGGCCACGCTGACGGCCGCGGGCCTGCCGCTGGAGGCCGCGACGCGGCTGGCCAACAAGGCGGCCGGCATCGTGGTCGGCAAGTTCGGCACGGCCACGGCGAGCTACGAGGAACTCGTGGCGTGAGCGCACTGGAGGACAAGGTCTTCGACGCCGCCGCACTGGACGCCGCCGCGCTGGTCCGTCGCCTCGCCTCGCTGCCGCGGCCGCTGGTCTTCACCAACGGCGTGTTCGACGTGCTGCATCGCGGCCACGTGGCCTACCTTCACGCCGCGCGGCATTGCGGCGCGAGCCTGATCGTGGCCGTCAACTCGGACGCGTCGGCGCGCGGCCTGGGCAAGGGCCCGGATCGTCCACTCAATCGCGACATCGACCGCGCGCTCGTGCTCGCGGGGCTGGCCGCCGTCGACGCGGTCACCTTCTTCGACGAGCCCACGCCCTGCGCGCTGCTCGCGCGAGTCCGGCCCGAGCTCTACGTCAAGGGCGGCGACTACGACATGGAGTCGCTGGAGGAGACCCGCCTCGTGCGCTCGTGGGGCGGCCAGGCGCGCGCGATCCCGTTCGTCGACGGGTACTCCACGACGTCGCTGGTGCGGCGCATCCGCGGGCAGGGCGCATGAGCCGTCCCGCGGCTTTTCTCGATCGCGACGGCGTCGTCAACGTCGACCACGGCTACGTGCATCGCTGGGAGGACTTCGAGTTCGTCCCCGGCGTCGTCGACGGAATGCGGCGCCTGCAGGCCGCCGGGTACGCGCTGGTGATCGTGACCAACCAGTCCGGCATCGCCCGCGGCTTCTACGACGAGGACGCGCTGCATCGCCTGCACGACGCGTTGCGCGTCGATCTCGCCGCAAAGGGCGTGACGCTGACGTCCATCGAATACTGCCCGCACCTGCCGCCGCCGCATGCCGAGCTCCCGCGCTACGCGCTCGAGTGCGACTGCCGCAAGCCGGCGCCGGGCATGATCCTGCGCGCCGCGCGGGCGCACGATCTCGACCTCGCGCGCTCGCTGCTGTTCGGCGACCGGGCGACGGATCTCGAGGCCGGCCGGCGCGCCGGCGTTGGCCGCGGCGTGCTGCTCGCGGCCAACGGGCAGGCCGGCGCGCAGCCGGTCGACCACCTGACCCTGCCCGAGGCGCTGGACGCGCTGTCGGTGCCCGCCGCTTGACCCGTCCCGTCATCGCCATCGAGGCGACCAACCTGACGGACGACCGGGCCACGGGCGTCGGCCGCTACACGCGCCAGCTCGTCGAGGCTCTCTCGGCGCTCGAGTTGCCCGCGCAGGACGAGTTCGCGCTGCTGCAGCTGTGCAAGCGTTCGCGCTGGAAGCTGCGCGGTCGCCTGGCGCAGGGGCCTCGGCTGCGCGTGCAGTCCTGGTACGGCGCGATCTGGCCGCTGCCGCGCCCCGCGTGCGGCCTGCTGCACGTTCCCGACGAGCGCGAGCCGCCCTGGAAGGTGCCGGTGGTCGCCACGGTGCACGACCTGTACGCGGCGCTCAACATCAACTATGTCGACGAAGACAAGCGCCAGCGCAAGCTGCACCACTATGCGCACCTGCGGGATCGATGCGCGCGGCTGGTGTGCGTCAGCGAGAACACGCGGCAGGATTTCCTGCGGCTGGTCGGTGGCGATCCGGCGCGCCTCAAGGTCGTGCCGCTGGGCGTGTCGCCCGAGTTCCGGCCGCATTCGGCGGCGGAGATCGACGCCGTGCGCGCACGCCTTCGCCTGGACGGCCCGTACCTGCTGTTCGTCGGCGCCACGGCCAACAAGAACCTGGCGCGCGTGGTCGAGGCGTTCGCGGTGGGGCGTTTCGCGCGCGACTTCTCGCTCGTGGTCGCGGGCCAACAGCCGTCCGAGGTGCTGGCGTCGTTGACGCCGCGCCTGGCCACGCTGGGCCTCGCGTCGCGGGTGCACTTCATCGGCCACGTGGGCGATGCGGACCTGCCCGTGCTGTACGCAGGCGCCGCGGCCTACCTGTTCCCGTCGCTCTACGAAGGCTACGGGCTGCCGATCCTCGAGGCCATGGCCAGCGGCACGCCCGTCCTCGCGAGCGACCGCGGCAGCTGCCCCGAGGTCGCCGCGGGGCACGCCGTCATCGTCGATCCGACCGACGTCGACGCGATGGTCGCGGGCATCGCTTCCACGCTGGAGATGGCTGCCGATCGCCGCGCCGCGGCCCTGGCGCATGCGCGCGCCCGCACGTGGGCCGAGACCGCGCGCGGCACGCTCGCCGTCTGGCGCGAGGCGATGGCCGAGGGCTAGTCGAGCCGCAGCTCGCGCAGCGCCTGCGCGGCCACGTCGGTCGCGCGGATGTCCTGCAGCGACGCCGCCTGCAGGAGCCGCATGTTCTGCGGATCGTGCTCCAGCGGCGGACGCGGCCCCAGCACCACGAAGGTCGGCGTGCCGACCGCGGCGGAGATCTGCACGGCGCCGGTGTCGTTGCCGATGCACGACTGCGCTAGCGACAGCGCGGCGACGCTGTCGGCCACCGTGCCGTCGGTCATCGCGGCGAGTTTGGCGCGCAGCGGCGGCGCGATCCGCGCGAGGATGGACTGCGCGAGCGCGGCCTCCGCCGGGCCGCCCAGCAGCAGCACGCCGTGGCCGCGCGCCGCGAGCAGGGTCGCGAGCTCGACGAACTGATCCTCGCCCCATTGCTTGAACGGCTCCGACGCGCCGATGGCCAGCGCGTGCAGCGGGCGCGGCAGCGGCGCGAGGCGCGCCTGCATGCGCGCCAGCGCGTCGGGCCGCACGCTCAGGCGCGGCACGACCGGGTCATCGCACCAGCCCTGCGCGATCGCGAACGCGCTCGCGTCCTTGTAGCTGGCCACCGCCGGGCCTTCGTACAGGCGGATCGACGGCGAGCTCGTCGTCATCCGCCGCTGCAGCCAGGTGGCGCCGTAGCCCAGGCGCGTGCGGATGCCGGCGCGCCAGGCCACGAACAGCGCGCGCGCGGGGTGGTCGGAGAACAGCACCAGGCGTTCGAGCCGCTTCGGCGCGAGCTCAGCCGCGAAACGAAGCAGGCCCGCCAGGCCGCTGTGGCGGCCGCGCCGGCGCTCGCTGCGGCGCGGTCGGCGGTCGAAGTCGACCACCTCGCGCAGCCAGGGCTCGTGGCCGATCAGCTCGCGCGCCATCACGGTGGGCGCAGCGATCAGCGTGACCTGCCCGTCGCGGCTGGTGCCGGCGATGAGTCGCAGGTACTCCGCATGCCAGACGAGATCGCCCATGCCGTTCTGCTGCAGCAGTACGGCGGTGCGCGGGCGCGTGTCGGCAGGAGGCGGGACGCTGCTCAAGATCGTGCAGGGTTCGCCGGCAGGGACGCGAGCACGCGCTGGGCGACGTCCTCCGGCCGGATGTCGGCCAGGCTCTTCGCGACGATCAGGTGCAGCGTCTGCGGGTCATGCTCGAGCGGCGGGCGCGGGCCCAGCACGACCCAGGAAGGCGTGCCGACCGCGGCGGCGATCTGCACGGCGCCGGTGTCGTTGCCGATGCAGCTCTGCACCAGCGACATCGTCGCGACGGTCTCGGCGACCGTGCCGTCGGTGATCGCCCGCGCATGCGCGCGCACGTCCGCGGCCATGCCTTGCAGCGTGGCCTCGGCGATCTCGCGCTCGGCCGGGCCGGCGATCAGCACGACGCCATGGCCCGCGTGCACCAGTTGCGTGGCGAGCGCGGTGAAGTTCCCGGCGCCCCACTGCTTGTACGGCTCCGACGCGCCGATGGCCAGCGCATGCAGCGGCTGCGGCAGGCCGGCCAGGCGCGCGCCCGCGTGGGCCAGCGCGTCCTGCCGCACGACCAGGCTCGGCACGACGGGGGCGTCGCTGAAGCCGTGCGCGATCGCGAACGCGGTGACGTCCTTGTAGGCCGTGACGGCCGGCCCCGAGTAGGCCTTGATCCACGGCCCCGAGGTGAGCAGCCGGCGCTGCAGCCAGCTCGTGCCGTAGCCCAGGCGTTGCGGGATGCCCGCGGCGACCGCGACGATGGTCCGGTTGGTGTGGTTGGTCAGCAGGATGATGCGGTCGAAGCCGTAGGGCTTGAGCTCGCGTCCCATGCGCCACAGGCCCAGCGTGCCGCGATGGCGGCCGCGGCGCTTTTCCTCGCGCCGCGGGTGGCGGTCGAAGTCGATGATCTCGCGCACGCAGGGCTCGTGGCCGATCAGCTGGCGCGCGAAGGTGGTCGGCGAGGCGATGACCGAGACCTGGCCGTCGCGACTGGTCTCGGCGATGCGGCGGATGTAGGGCGCGTGCCAGACCAGGTCGCCCATCCCGACCCATTGGTGCAGCACGGCCGTGCGGGGGCGGGTGTCGTCAGTCACGTGAGCCCCTCCCGCGCCGAGTACGGCGCTCCGTCCCCCGGGGGGACTGCGGGCCTCCTTGGGGCGGCCCTGCGCACGGCCCGCAGAAGGCTTGACTTTGGACGTGTCACTGTTCTTCGATTCGCAACGCGGGATAGCTGTCCCAGCTGAGGCAGCCCGGACATTGCCAGAAATGGCGCTGCGCCTCGAAGCCGCAGGCCGCGCAGCGATAGCGTTGCAGGGGCTTGGCGGCCCGCGTGACCGCGGTGCGCACGTCGGCCAGCGACTGCTCGGCCATCGGCCCGACGGCCCTCGCCGACGCCGCGATGGCCGGCTGCTGCAGCACCTCGCGCGCGGCCGACAGCGTCGGGTGCGCGTGCAGCATGTCGCGGTAGCGATTGGCGGCGACCTCGGGGTCGGCCTCGAGCTTCGCCCAGGCGCTGAGGAAGTCCAGCCGCGGCGCGTCGGCGAGCAGCTTCTCGATGGCGGCCTTCGCGTCGGCGGCGCGGCCCGCGGCGATCGCGGCGGCGGCGTAGTCGTTGGCCACGAGCGTGAAGCTGGCCGGATCGCGCCGGCGAAGCTCGTTCCAGGCCTCGAAGGCCTCGGCGGGCTGGCCCGCGCGCGCGAGGCGCTGGCCCTGCATCACCCACGGCCGCGCCGACGACGGATCGGCCTTCAACGCCTGCTGCAGCGCGCGCTCGGCCTCGTCGGGGTGGTGCTGTTCCTCGGCCATCAGTGCCAGCTCGCACCAGTAGTGCGAGATGCGGCGCGCGAACGAACCGGTGCCGGCCGATTCCAGCTGCTGCGCGGTGTCGACCGCGGCGCGCCAGTCGCGCGAGCGCTCGTAGAGATTGAGCAGGGCCAGCCGCGCCTCGGTGTGGTACGC
>FTKT01457727.1_pt1 | contig 13708 bp, 7 predicted proteins | sample 1658271 | NCBI WGS metagenome assembly FTKT01 (sample SAMEA3914811, study PRJEB12502) | metagenome | biome: forest; material: soil | place: Canada | collected 2011-08-04 | depth 0.3 m | reverse complement strand
GAGAGCGACAAGGCGTCGATGGAGATCCCGTCGTCGCACGCCGGCGTCGTCAAGGCGCTGAAGGTGAAGGTGGGCGATCGCGTGTCCAAGGGCTCGGTCGTCGCCACGATCGAGGCCACCGGCGGGGCCGCCGCGCCCGCGCCTGCGGCCGCCGCGGCGTCGCCCGCGCCGGCCACCGCGTCGGCCCCGGCGCCCGCGCCAGCCGCCGCGCCGGCCGAGAAGGCCGTGCCCACCGCGGCGCTGCCGCCCCACGAGCCGGCGCAGCCGCCGCTGAACCTGCCGCACGCGTCGCCGTCCATCCGCCGCGCGGCGCGCGAACTGGGCGTGCCGCTGGAGGAGGTGAAGGGCTCCGGCCCGCACGGCCGCATCACGCAGGCCGACCTGGAGGGCTTCGTGAAGTCGGTGATGGCCGGCGCCACGCAGACCAGGGCGCAGGCCGCCAAGGCCCCGGCCGCCGCGACCGGCGGCGCGCTGCCCGGCCTGCTGCCGTGGCCCAGCGTCGACTTCGCCAAGTTCGGCGCGGTCGAGCGCAAGGATCTCTCGCGCATCAAGAAGATCTCGGGCGCGAACCTGCATCGCAACTGGGTGATGATCCCGCACGTCACCAACCACGACGACGCCGACATCACCGAGCTCGAGGCGTTCCGCGTCACGCTGAACAAGGAATACGAGAAGGCCGGCGTGAAGGTGACCATGCTCGCCTTCCTGATCAAGGCCTGCGTGGCCGCGCTCAGGAAGTTCCCCGAGTTCAACGCCTCGCTGGACGGCGACACGCTGGTCCTGAAGAAGTACTTCCACATCGGCTTCGCGGCGGACACGCCCAACGGGCTGATGGTGCCGGTGATCCGCGACGCCGACCAGAAGGGCATCGTGCAGATCGCCAAGGAGATGAACGAGCTCGCGGCCAAGGCGCGCGACGGCAAGCTGGGCCCGGCCGACATGACCGGCGGCTGCTTCTCGATCAGCTCGCTGGGCGGCATCGGCGGCACCTATTTCACGCCGATCATCAACGCGCCCGAGGTCGCCATCCTGGGCGTGTGCAAGAGCGCCACCAGGCCCGTGTGGGACGGCAAGGCCTTCGTGCCGCGCCTGATCCTGCCGCTGTCGTTGTCGTGGGACCACCGCGTCATCGACGGCGCCTCGGCCGCCCGCTTCAACACCTACCTCGGCCAAGTGCTGGCGGACTTCCGCCGCGTCATGCTGTAAAGGACCGACAGACATGGCAACGATCGAAGTCAAGGTACCCGACATCGGCGACTTCAAGGACGTCGGCGTCATCGAGGTGCTGGTCAAGCCGGGCGACACCATCGCCGCGGAGCAGAGCCTGATCACCGTCGAGAGCGACAAGGCATCGATGGAGATCCCGTCGTCGTCCGCCGGCGTGGTGAAGGAACTGCGCGTGAAGGTGGGCGACGTCGTCAACATGGGCTCGGTGGTGCTGACGCTGGAGGCGGCCGAAGGCGCCGCGCCCGCGCCAGCGCCAGCGCCGGCCCCCACACCCACACCCACACCCACACCCACACCCACACCCACACCCACACCCACGGCCGCGAGCGCGTCCCCCGCGTCCACGCAGGCACCCGCGCCGGCTCCCGCGCACGCGGGCCCGGTGCCCGTGGCCTCGACCTACGGCGGCGGCGCCGACGTCGAGTGCGACCTGCTCGTGCTGGGGGGCGGCCCCGGCGGCTACTCGGCCGCGTTCCGCGCCGCCGACCTCGGCATGAAGGTGGTGCTGGTCGAGCGCTATGCCACGCTGGGCGGCGTGTGCCTCAACGTGGGCTGCATCCCGTCGAAGGCGCTGCTGCACGTCGCGATGGTGATGGACGAGGTCAAGCACTTCGCCGACCTCGGCGTGTCCTACGGCGACCCGCAACTGGACATCGCCAAGCTGCGCACGCACAAGGGCAAGGTGGTGGGCAAGCTCACCGGCGGCCTGGCGGCGATGGCCAAGATGCGCAAGGTCACGGTCCTCCGCGGCTACGGCAACTTCATCGACCCGTTCCACGTGAAGGTCGACGAGACCAGCGGCGAGGCGCAGGAGAAGACCGGCAACGCCAAGACGGTGAAGTTCAAGCAGGCCGTGATCGCGGCGGGCTCGCAGGCCGTGCGCCTGCCGTTCTTCCCGAACGACCCGCGCGTCGTCGATTCCACGGGCGCGCTGGAACTGCGCGATGCCCCCAGGCGCATGCTGATCGTGGGCGGCGGCATCATCGGCCTGGAGATGGGCACGGTCTACTCCACGCTGGGCGCGCGCCTGGACGTGGTGGAGATGCTCGATGGCCTGATGCAGGGCGCCGACCGCGACCTGGTGAAGGTCTGGCAGAAGATGAACGCCAGGCGCTTCGACAACATCCTGCTGAAGACGAAGACGGTGGGCGCCGAGGCCACCGCCGACGGCATCAAGGTGAAGTTCGAGGGCGAGGGCGGCGCGCGCGAGGAGATGTACGACCTGGTGCTGCAGGCCGTCGGCCGCACGCCCAACGGCAAGAAGATCGGCGCCGAGCACGCGGGCGTCATCGTGGGCGACCGCGGCTTCATCCCGGTGGACGTGCAGATGCGCACCAACGTGCCGCACATCTTCGCGATCGGCGACATCATCGGCCAGCCGATGCTGGCCCACAAGGCGGTGCACGAGGGCCACGTGGCCGCCGAGGTCGCCTCGGGCGACCAGCTCGCGCGCTTCGACGCGCGCGTGATCCCCAGCGTCGCCTACACCGACCCCGAGGTGGCGTGGGTGGGCCTCACCGAGGACCAGGCCAAGGCGCAGGGCATCGCGGTCAAGAAGGGCCTGTTCCCATGGTCGGCCTCGGGGCGCGCCATCGCCAACGGCCGCGACGAAGGCCAGACCAAGCTGCTGTTCGACGCCCAGACGCACCGCATCGTGGGCGGCGGCATCGTCGGCATGAACGCGGGCGACATGATCGGTGAGGTGGCCCTGGCCATCGAGATGGGCGCCGACGCGGTGGACATCGGACGCACGATCCATCCGCACCCGACCTTGGGCGAATCCATCGGCCTGGCGGCCGAGGTGGCGCACGGCAGTTGCACAGATCTGCCGCCGCAGCGCAAATGAGTAACTGAATGACGCGGGGCTTTGGCTCCGCGTTTTGCTTTCTGGCAGGGCAGGGCTCGGCAGGGCTCGCGCTTCGCGCACGCGGAGACCATGCTTGCGCCGATGCCGGGGAGGCAAGACCCCCGCCCGCCTCGGCGCAAGCATGGTCTCCGCGTGCGCGAAGCGCGAGCCATCAAGCCATCAAGCCACGAGCACCGAGCACCGAGCACCGAGCACCGAGCACCGAGCACCGAGCACCGAGCACCGAGCACCGAGCAGCAAGTTCGATCAGGACAGGCAGCCCAACGTTGGCGATGGATGCCGCCCATGGGCAGCCCCGTTGCCGACGAGTCATGTAGCTCTACACGCCTCGGCGTGCAAACTACGATGTTGGAGACCGGCCGCCTACCCTGGGGCGGCGACCATGATGTCTAGTTGCTGGGCTTGGGCGGCAGGGTGCCGGGTCCGGCGGCCGTCGGCGGCATCGTCTCCGGATGGATCTCGGGCGCCGATGCGGGCGTGCCCGGCGTGCCGGGGATCACGGTGACCGTCTCCTTCAGGTCGCCGCCGGCGGCCACGCTACCCGACACGGTCGTGTCGACGCCGGCCGCGCGCTTGAGGCAGTCGGCCTTGTCGTCGCCCGACAGCGCGTCGCAGCGCTTGCGTTCGTTGGCCGCGATCTGCGCGGCGCTCGGCGATTTCAGGTCGTGAGCGCGGGCGGCCTGCAGCGCGGCGCCAGCTTCCTTCAGGCAGGTCTTCTGGCTCTCGGCGGTCTTGCCGGCCAGGCAGTTGGCGCGGTCCTGCTGGTAGCGCTGCTCGGCAGCCGTGGGCGCCGGCGCGTTGGCGGAGATCGCACCCACCGAGAAGGTGGAGAACACCGCGGCCACGGTGGTGGCGATGGCGATCAATTCGGGGGCCTTCTGGAACTTCATGTCGGGACTCCTCTTGTGGATTCCCAACGTACAGGCATCCGGCGTGCCCGCCAGCGGCAACAGGTGTGACGGCCCGCAAGCGCGATCAGCGCACCGTGCCCTCGGCCACGATCTTCCACTTCGATGCGTCGCGCTCCCAGTACTGCCGCAGCGAGGTCTCGCGGTGCGAGCGCGTCCCGCGCTCGTTGAAGCTGACGACCATGGTCTCCTTGGCGTCCGACCAGGTCATCACGCTGAGGTTGTCGAACGTGATCGGATCGCGCGGCGCGACCGCGGGCGCCGGGATGACGTGGCGCTTGCCGCGGACCATCACGACCGTGGGCTGCGGCGGCGGCGACGGCGGCGCCGCCGGCACTTCGGGCGCGGTGCCGGGCGCGTAGAACGCCTGCAGCGCGCCGGGGTCGTCGCGGGTGCGCACGCTCTGCCACTGGTTCACGGCATCGAGGATCTCGGCGCGGTGCAGGCGGGTCGCGTTGTCGCTCACCCAGTGGATCCGGCGGGTGATGATCACCGGGGTGTCGTGGATGGGCACCGTGTTCATCAGCATCACCAGCTCGTCGTTGGCGAGCGTGACGCAGCCGTCGGAATCCTTGGGCGGGCGCGAGTACGTGTTGAACGGCACGCCATGCACGTAGATGCCCGAGCCCGTGCGGCCGTGCAGCTGGTCGAGCAGGTTGGGGTAGTTCAACTGCATCGCGCCGGCCCCGAAGGCCTCGCCCAGCGAGCCCTGGCCCACGCGGTCGGACACGAAGTACACGCCCAGCGGCGTGCGCTGGTCGCCTTCGATCGTCTTGTCGACGCCTTGCTTGCCCACCGACACGTAATGGTCGCTGACCAGCCGCAGGCCTTGCGGGCCGTTCTCGAACAGGTACAGCCGCGAGCGCGTGGTGTCGACGGCGATCGCGTGGTGCGTCGCCTTGGGCAGCACGATGAACTCGGCCGGCACCTGGCCTGCCGGCGGACGTTCCTGCAACGCATGCAGGCGCTGCACCGCCTCGTCGCGCAGCTCCGCGATCTCGGCGGCGACGGCCGGGTTGGACGAGGAGGCTGCGCCCGCGGCGCCGAAGCCGGCGGTGTTGCCGGTGCGCGCGGCGAGCAGGTCGGCGTAGACGAGTTGCGCCAGGCGGAAGCCGGGCACGTCGTGCGTGAGGGCGGCGGCGGCATCGAGCGCGACATCGGTCTGCTGCTGGCCGATGGCGCGGTAGATGCCGATGAGGCGGCTCTCGGGCGAGCCCTTGAACGCGCCGGCGAACGGAGAGCTGGCCGCCACGGCGCGCGGGGCGGCCTGCATCGCCAGCAACGAGCGCGTGGGCGGCGGCGGCGCGTCGTCGGCCAGCGCGATGGTGGCCACTATCGTCGCGGCGCGCTGAGCCTGCGGCGTGGCGTGCTGGGACGGGATGCTGTGCAGCTCGGAGCTGGCGAACAGTCCGGCCCCGGCCACCAGCAGCGAGCCCACCGCCACTGCCGTGCGCGGCCAGCGAGGCCGACGCGTTGCCTTCGTTGTTGACGCGGTGCGTGCGTCGTCTGCCATCGTCATCCGCCCACGGACTCCTGCTTGATCAGCCACTTGCCGGACGGCGAGCGGACCAGATCGAGCGTCTTGTGTCCCGAGGTGGTCAGCGTATCGGACTCGTAGGTCTGCTTGAAGCGCGCCTGGGCCTTGTCGCCGTTGACGCTCACGCGCAGGTCGGAGATCTCGACCGCGATGCGATTGCGCGGCACGATGCGCGCCTTGCGGTCTTCTTCCCAGGCCTTGTGCGACTTGCCGCCCGAAGCGTAGTCGGGCGTGTAGGCGCCGAGGTAGCCGGCCATGTCGCGGTGGCTCCACGACGCGGCCCAGGCGTGCACGGCCGCGCTGACGTCGGACACGGCATCGGCGGACGCGGCGGCCGGCGCCGGCGCGGGAACGGGAGCCGGCGCGGGCGCGGGCGCGGAGGCGGGCGCCGGCACGGGCTTGGGCGCTGGGGCAGGGGCAGGAGCAGGCTTGGGGGGCGGCACCGGAGCGGGCGGCGGCGTGACCGGCGCCGGCGCGGGCGCGGGCCTGGGCGCGACCACGGGCGCGGGAGCCGGCGTCGCCGCGGCCACGGTCACTGGCGCCGGCGCGGCGCTGGCCGGCCCCGGATTGGCGATCAGCTCGCGCAGCAGCACCAGCTTGGGCGGCACGGTGGTATCGGACTTGTCGAGCTGCAGCGCCTTCGAGTAGGCCTGGCTGGCCAGTTGCGCGTAGACGTCGCCCAGGTTCTGGTAGGCCGTCGCGTACTGCGGATTGGTGCGGATGGCGGCCACCAGCGCGGCGCGCGCCTTGTCGTAGTCGCCCTGCGACCCGTAGAGCACCGCGAGGTTGTTGTACGGCGCGGGCATCTCCGGGTGGTCTTCCACCAGCTTCTGGAACACCTGCAGCGCCTCGGGCTTGCGGTCGAGCATCGACAGCGTCACGCCGCGGCGGAAGCGCATCGCCGGGTCCTTCGGGTTCTTCGCGAGCGCATCGTCGATGAGCTTGAGGGCCTGCGTGTTCTGGCCACTCTTGATCAGGCGCTGGATCTCGAGCGCCTCGGCCGACGGGGCGGGCGCCTGCGCGGTCGCGGATGCCGGCGCGACCTGCGCCAACGCCGCGGTGGAAAGGCCGGAAACGAGCGTGAGCGCGGCGACGGCGCGCGAGAGCGAGTGCAGCGACGTCAGCAAGGGGCGGGAAACGCGCATGTTGGCAATTCTGGTGTTTTCAAAGGGACCGTCGGACGCACGAATGACTGCGCGTGAGTCTATCGAAAATAGGGGCGGGCTTCGTCCGGAACTGCATAAAAAAGGGGCGCATTTGCGCCCCCGGATACAGCCTGAATCACCTCGGCTCATTTGCGCATTCCTAGCGGTTGCTCTCTCCGACGATCTTCCATTCCGGGCCCACGCGGTCCCACGTGAGCGTCTTGTGCATCGTGTCCTTGAAGCTGGCCGAGGTGTAGGCCTGGTCGAAGCTGGTCTCCACGCGGGTGTCGGACAGCGCGTGCGTCTGCACGTTGCTGAGCGTGACGGTGATCGGCCCCGGCTTGCCGACGAGGCGGCGGCGCGCGGCGATCCAGTCGGCCTTGGAGCCCTTGGCCGGCGTGAAGTCGGGGCCATAGAAGGCGAGGTAGCGCTCCACGTCGTGGCTCATCCAGGCGGCCGCCCAGTCGTGCAGGCGCTGCACGGCGATGGTGGCCGACTGCGCGGGCGGGGCGGGCGCGGACACGGGCGCGGGCGTCGGCGCCGAGGCGGCGATGGCCGGCTGCGCGATCGGGCGCAGCGCGGCCGGCGCGCGGTCGGCGGCGATCTTGTCGGCGCGCTGGTCGAGCTGCGCGAAGGTGGCGCCGCCCACCTCGATCGCATCCAGCGGGCAGCGCGACGACGCGTCGCCGTCGATGCCCCAGCCCTGCGCCTCGGGCGCGAGATCGGGCGAATCGGGCTTCTTCAGGCCCAGGCTCGCGACCAGCGTGCCCATGCCCGCGTAGGTGCGCACGATGGCGGTGGCCAGGTCCTCCTCGGCCAGCACGTAGGAGCGCTTGGCGGTGTAGAGCTCGTTCTCGGAATTGAGCAGGTCCAGCAGGCTGCGCTGGCCGATGTCGAACTGCTGGCGATAGGCGTCGCGCGCCTTCTGGATCGACACCACGTTGCGGTCGAGGTAGCCGAGCTGCTCGTTGAGTTTCCTGACGTCGTTGAACGCGACGGACACGGTCTGGCGCGCATCGACGCAGGCCTTGTCGCGCAGGTTCTCGGCCTGGGTCAGCAGGCTGGCGTACTGGCGTTCGCGGGCGGAATCGGTGCCGCCGTTGAAGATGTTCCAGGTGAGGGCGATCTCGGCGGTGGCGTCGCGCTTCTCGTACAGCGTGCCGTCGAGGTTGTGGCCGGCGGCGCCGCGCACGTGGGCCTCCACCTTGGGCTGGAACGCGCTCTTGAGGCCGGCGGCGGCCGAGCGCGCCGAGCGCAGGCCTTCGATGGCGCCGGCGACCGACGGGCTCTGGATCGCGGCCAGGCGCATGGCTTCCTGTTCGGTGGCCGGCAGCTGCCTGACCATGGACACGGCGCTCACGTTCTCGGCCGGGGGCACCGAGCCGACGATGCGGACGTAGCGCTCGGTGACGTCGTGCAGGTTGGCGCGCTCGGTGACGAGGTTGGACTCGGCCAGCGCCACGCGGGCGACGACCTGCTCCAGGTCCACGCCACGGCCCACGCCGGCGTTCACGCGCGACTGGACCTGGTCGAACGAGACCTTGTGCTGGATGTAGTTGTCCTCGGCCAGCGCCACCAGCTTGCGGTAGCGCACGACGTCGTAATAGGCCTTGGCGGCCTCCATGCCGAACTGCTCGGTGGCGTCGAGGAAGTCGAAGTAGCGCTCGAGCTTGGCGTGGCCCAGGCGCTCCACCTCGTGGTGCGTGGCCAGGCCGTCCCACAGCAGCTGGGTCAGCTCCAGGCGAACGCCGCCTTCGTAGAAGCGCGGGTCCTTGGGCACCGTGGAGGTATTGTCGTAGGTGCGCTTGCCGGCGTTGGCGCTGGCATCCAGGTGCGGACGCCAGTTTCCGGAAGCAACGCCAATTTCGTCGTTCGAGGCGCGAAATGCATTGAACTTGGCGACAACTTCGGGATTTCCTTCGATCGCCTTCTGCACGGACTGCGCCACGGGCGAGGTGGTCTGCGCCATCGCGGCGCAGCTTGCCAGCGCGAGCAGGCTGAAGCGGATGAGCGTCTTTTTCATGTGCGGAAGGGCTGTCCCGTCGAATATGTAGTCAATTGTTTCAATGATACCGACGCGCCACCGCGCCGGTGCCATGCGGGGCAGGGTATGCCGCAATCATCCGGGGCAACTATGGATTGTGTCGCGCATTTGTGGTGTCACGGCGACGCCCGGAGCGCGCTTGCCTACAGTACGGCGGTGATCGGCCGATAGATTCCAGTGGACCTCGAAGCCAGCCGTACAGCCCCGCAATGCGTGAACCATTCACGCCTGCCCGACCCGGCCGCCCTGTGGCGCCGGGCCTGCAGGGCCGCCGGAGCGGCGGCCTGGCTGCGCGCCGCCTGCCTTCGGCTGCTGGCCGCGCTGGCGCTGGTGGCGGTCTCCGTGCAGGCCGTCGACACCGACCGCATCGTGCGATCCGCCCAGAAGTACGGCCCGACCGGCGTCGCCAACGCCAAGGCCCTGCAGCAGCTCATGGCGAGCCTCGCCGGCCGCGACGACGCGGCCCGGCTCAAGCCGGTCAACGACTTCTACAACCAGCGCCTGGCCTACATGGAGGACATCGACAACTGGGGCGTGCAGGACTATTGGGCGAGCCCGCTGGAGGGCCTGGGCAAGGGCGCCGGCGACTGCGAGGACTACGCGATCGGGAAGTACTTCACGCTCACCACGCTGGGGGTGCCGCACGCCCGGCTGCGCCTGGTCTACGTGCGGGCCAGCATCGCCGGCGCGCCCAACGGCTACGTGGCCCACATGGTGCTGGCCTACTACCCGACACCCGATGCCGTGCCGCTGGTGCTGGACAACCTGCAGCCGGACATCCATCCGGCCGGCGAGCGGCCCGACCTGTTGCCCGTGTTCAGCTTCAATGCCGAAGGTTTGTGGCAGGGTGTTGGTAGCATCCGTGCCAACGGAGACCCGTTGGTGCGCCTGTCGAAATGGCGCGGGGCGGTCGAGCGGGCGCGCCAGGATGGGTTCCAATGAAATACCGTCGAATCGAACGGGGCAACCGATCCGTCGCGGTCGGCCATGAGGAGTACGCATGTCGTTGATCCGCCAGGTGTGGTTGCTGTTGTCGGTGACGCTGGTGCTGGCGTTCGCGGGCGCCATCGGCGTGTCCGTCCACGCGGCGCGCCACTATCTCCAGGCCCAGCTGATCGTGAAGAACAACGACACCGCGCAGTCGCTCGCGTTGACGCTGTCGCAGTTGAAGGCCGACCCGGGCGGGCTCGAGACGGCGCGGGAGCTGGCCATCTCGAGCCAGTTCGACACCGGCTACTACGAGCGCATCCGCCTTGTCGGGACGGACGGCAAGACGATCATCGAGAAGCAGTCCGACACCCATCCGCAGAACGCGCCCGGCTGGTTCGTCGGGCTGCTGGGCCTCGCGCCCGCAGACGGCGTCGCCCAGGTCAGCGACGGCTGGCACCAGCTCGGCCGCCTCGAGGTGCGCAGCCAGTCGGCGTTCGCCGACGACGAGCTCTGGCAGAGCACGCTCAACACCGTGGGCGTGCTGCTGGTGCTGGTCGTGGCGGCCGGCATCTTCTCCACCGTCGGCGTCAACCGCATCCGGGTTCCGTTGCTGCGCACCGTGGACCAGGCCAAGGCGATCACCGAGCGCCGCTTCGTCACCGTCGACGAGCCCGACATGCCCGAGCTGCGCAACGTCACCCGCGCGATGAACGCGATGGTCGGGCGCGTGAAGGCGATGTTCGACGAGCAGGCCGGCCAGGTGGAGCTGTTGCGCCGGCAGGCCCATTGCGATCCGCTCACGGGGCTGTCCAACCGCGCTCACTTCCTGGGCCGCGTGAAGGTGATGCTCGACGCCGAGGACGGCGCGGCCAGCGGCGCGCTGGTGATGGTGCGCCTCGTCGAGCTGCAGTCGCTGAACCGCACGCTGGGCCGCTCGGCCACCGACCGCCTGCTGCAGGACGCCGCCGCCGCGATGGTGGAATCGTCGCGCCGCCTGGCCGCGGGCGAGGTGGGCCGCCTGAACGGCAGCGACTTCGCGCTGGCGCTGCCCGACATCGAGTCCCTGCGCGAGTCGGCCGCCGACGTCGCCGCGCGCCTGCGCGGCCTGCTGCGCGTGCACGACGGCGGCGCGCACGCCGTGGTGGGCGCGGTGCGCTGGGCGCATGGCGCGCCGATGTCCACGCTGCTGGCCGCCGCCGACCAGGCGCTGGCCCGCGCCGAGAGCCGCGGGCCCTGGACGGTGGAGCTCGACGACAGCAGCGACAACTCGGCCCTCGGCGAGGACGCCTGGCGCCATCGCATCCAGACCGCCCTGGCCGAGCGCAATGCGCAGCTGGTGGACTTCCCGCTGGTCGGCCGCAACGGCGAGCTGGTGCACCACGAGTCGCCGCTGCGGCTGCGCCTGGGCGCCGAGGGCGCGCTGGTGTCGGCCGCGCAGTGGCTGCCGATGGCCCGCCGCGCGCAGCTCACCGCCGACGTCGACCTGCTGGCGGTCGAGCTCGCGCTGCTGGCGATCGGCGCCGATTCGCTGCCGCGCTCGGTCAACGTGAGCCCGTCGTCGCTGGCCGACTCCGCGTTCTCCACGCGCGTGCACGCGCTCGTGGTGGCGCATCCGATGGCGGCCGCGCGCCTCTCGCTCGAACTGGCCGAGGCCGGCGCCATCAAGCAGCTGCACCTGGTGCGCGAACTCGCCGAGCAGCTGCACGGCTCGGGCACGAAGATCGGCCTGGAGCACGCGGGCGAACGCCTGGGCGAAACCCGCGGGCTGCTGGAGTCCGGGCTCGACTTCGTCAAGCTGGATGCGAGCCTGCTGCAGGGCCTGTCCGGCGACGAGGCGCGCGCGCAGCACGTGGCCGGCACCGTGCGCATGCTGCACGGGATCGGCCTGCGCGTGTACGCCGAGGGCGTCACCGAGGTGGACGACGCGGCCGCGCTGTGGGCCGCCGGCGTCGACGGCCTGACCGGCCCGGTGGTGCAGGGCCCGCGCTCGGCCTGACCCCGATCCCCGGCGGGATCGACGTCGGGCCCCTCTTCGAATCGCCCCGTGTCCGGTCAGTGCAGGTGCAGCTGCCCGCTGGTCAGCAACTGCGTGATGATCTGCGCGTCGGTCTGCGTGCCGTTGGACGTCAGGTCGACCCCCTTCAGCACGATCGTCTCGTTCTCCATGGCGCTGCTGTAGCCGCTGGCGAATCCGCCGGTGGTGCTGACGTGGATGATGGTGTCGGCGCCCGAATGGTCGAAGTGCAGGAAGTCGGCGATGTTGCCCGGGCTGGTGCCCGTGTGGCTGGCGCCGCCCAGCAGGTCGCGCATGTCCAGCACGTCCATGTTGCCGGCCGTGGAGCTGAAGTCGGTGATCGTGTCGACGTAGGGCGTGCCCGCCTTGCCGTGGTCGGCGAACTCCCAGCGGAAGACGTCGTTGCCCGCGCCGCCCGTCAGCGTGTTGTTGCCGGCGCCCCCTTCGATCAGGTCGTTGCCGGCGCCGCCCGAGATCACGTCGTTGCCGGCCCCGCCGATCAGGCGGTCGTTGCCGGCGCCGCCGGTGATGGTGTCGTTGCCGCTGCCCGCCGAGATGAAGGTGGCGTTGTTGGTGGTCGCCGTCAGCGCCTGGTCGCCGGTGGTGCCGGCGATCAGCGAGGTGCCGTTGACCACGCTCAGGTAGGTCGACGTGTCTTCGGTCTGGCCACCCACGGTGTTGATGGCGTCGAACTCGAGGTTGGCCGAGCCGGTGCCGACGTTGGTGAGCTGCAGCGAGCCGAGCGTCCAGCCCGTGATGTCGATCGCCTGCGAGTTGCTGGCGGCGGTGACCGTGTGCCCGTTGCCGTCGCTGATCGTCATGCCGGCCTCGACGCCGATGACGTGCAGCGCGGTGGCGTGGGTGTCGGTCACCGTCAGCTTGATCGCGTCGCCGTCGTTGGCCACGGCCTGGTTCTCGAAGCCGTTCTGGACGAGGTAGACCGCCTTGGCCTGGTCGGCGGTCAGCGCGTGGCCGTAGATCGCGGCGTCGTCGAGCGCGCCCTTGTAGTAGACGTCGCCGGTGGTGCCGTCCGAGTTGGTGGTCACCCCGTTGGTGGTCGTCGTCTGCCAGGCGTTGGTGTAGCCGAAGCCCGCGAGATAGTTCGTCGGGATGCCGTTGGTGGCCGGCGATTGCGCCGCCAGCGTGGCGCTGTTGCTCAGCACGCCGTCGATGTAGACCGACACCACGCTCGACCCGTCCGTCGCGTTGACGGTGCGCGTGATCGTCAGGTCGTGCCAGTTGCCGTCGTTGACCGCCTGCGTCGAGTAGACGCCGGTCGGGTCGTTGCCGAGCCCGAGGCCGATCTGCCCCTTGTTGTTGATCGTGCCCCACTGGATGTCGTTCGCGTCGCCCTGGTGCTCGGAGCCGATGATGGACGGGCTGGACCAGCCGATGGCGGAGCCGACCTGCGTCGTCTTGAACCACACCGACAGCGAACTGGTGGTGTTGAGCACCGCGGTGTTGGCCAGCGGGACCGAGACCACGCCGCCCTTGCCGTCGAAGTTCACCGCCGTGCCGGCCGTGCCGTTGTGGCCCGTGACCCAGGTCGGGGCCGTGCCGCCGTTGGCCGGCACCAGGTCGGTGAGGGTGCCGGTGACGCTGTTGTAGGCGTCGGTCGTCTTCGTCCCGGTGCCTTCGTTGAAGAGCCAGCGTCCCACGGCGTTGGCCGTGACGGTCGGATCGTCGACGCCGGCGCCCACGGTGATGGTGGCCGACGTGGTGGAGGTGCCGCCGTGGCCGTCCGAGATCGTGTAGTTGAACGACGCGGTGCCGGTGTAGTTGGTTGCCGGGTTGAACAGGATGTTGCCGTTGGCGTCCATCGTCACCGTGCCGTTGGTCACAGCGACCGAGCCGCCGGCCGCGATCGCCGTCCCGTTGATCAGGGTGACGGCCAGCGGGTCGCCGTTGGCATCCGTGTCGTTGGTGGTGAGCGCGTGGTTGGCGCTGCCGGCGGCGCCGCTGAGCACCAGCAGCGTGTTCTCGGTCGCGGTGTAGGTGTCCGGGTTCGCGACGGGCGCGATCTCGGCCGCGACCGT
>FTKT01001576.1_pt1 | contig 13739 bp, 13 predicted proteins | sample 1658271 | NCBI WGS metagenome assembly FTKT01 (sample SAMEA3914811, study PRJEB12502) | metagenome | biome: forest; material: soil | place: Canada | collected 2011-08-04 | depth 0.3 m | reverse complement strand
GCCTGGGACTACATCTCCAAGCCGGTGGATCCACGCCACCTGATGTCGGTGCTGAGGGGATGGCTGTGCCGTTGACCGCCGCGACCCCCGCGGTGCTGCGGGCGCCGTCCAGCGCGTTCGGCGCGCTGGACGACGCCGGCGAGCGCGCCGACATCCTCATCGTGGACGACCTGCCCGAGAAGCTGCTGGTCTTCGAGACGGTGCTGGGCGACCTGCACCAGAACCTCGTGTTCGCGCGCTCCGGCGCCGACGCGCTGCGCCAGATCCTGCGGCGCGACTTCGCGGTGATCCTGCTCGACGTCAACATGCCCGACATGGACGGCTTCGAGACGGCCACGCTGATCCGCAGCTACAAGCGGGCGGCGCACACGCCCATCATCTTCATCACCTCGTACGCCGACGAGATGCAGACCGCGCGCGGCTACTCGCTGGGGGCGGTGGACTACATCCCGTCGCCGGTGGTGCCCGAGGTGCTGCGCTCCAAGGTGCGCGTGTTCGTGGAGCTGCACATCCTGCAGCGCCGCATCGCGCGCCAGGCCGAGGAGCGCATCGCGCTGGCGGCGTCGGAGGCGGCGCTGCGCGTTGCCGAGGAGACGACCCGGCGGTCCAACCTGCTGGCCGGCCTGAGCCACGCCCTCAGCGGCGTGCTGGACGTGCGCGAGGGCATGCACGCGCTGCTGGCCCATGTGGTGCCGGCGCTGGCGCCCAACGCCACCGTGGCGGTGGTCGACGAGCGCGGCGTCATCGTGCAGGCGGCCACGCGCTCCAGCTTTTTCGAGGGCGATGCGGCCAGCGTCGACCTGCCGCCCGCGTCGCTCCCCAGCGCGCACTTCGCGCTGCTGCGCGAGGCGCTGGACGTGCCCGCCGACGCGCGCGCACTGGCGCCCGCGCTGGTGGACGGCGCGCTGCAGATGCTGCCGCTGGTGCACGGCGACCGCTTCCTGGGCGGCCTGTGGATCGACGGCGAACTGACGCCGCTGAGCGCCGCGCTGCTGGACGAGGTGGCCGCGCGCGCGGCCATCGCCTTCGCCACCGCGCGGCTGTACGGCGCCCTGCAGGTGGAGATCGCCGAACGCCGGCAGGCCGAGGTGCGCCTCGAGGAGGCCAGCCGGCGCAAGGACGAGTTCCTCGCGATGCTGGCGCACGAGCTGCGCAATCCGCTCGCGCCGATCCGCAACGCCGTCGAACTGATCCGCCTGGCGGCCCCGGTCGAGGCCAAGGTGCGCTGGGCCGCCGAGGTCACCGATCGCCAGGTGCGCCAGCTCACGCGCCTGGTCGACGAACTGCTGGACGTGGCGCGCATCAGCCAGGGCAAGGTGGTGCTGCAGACGCAGTGCCTGGACCTGGTGACGCTGGTGTCGCAGTGCCTGGACTCGCAGCGCGACCTGCTCGAGAAGCGCCGTCAGACGCTGGCCGTGTCGCTGCCGGGCATGCCGCTGAACCTCAACGGCGATTCGACGCGGCTGGCACAGATCGTCAACAACCTGCTGTCCAACGCGATCAAGTACACGCCCGAGGGCGGCTCGATCTCGGTCAACGTGGCGCACTCCGAGCGCAGCGACGGCGAGTTCGCGGTGCTGGAGGTCAGCGACAACGGCATCGGCATCGACGCCGAGCTGCTGCCGCACGTGTTCGAGCTGTTCGAGCAGGGCAAGCGCGCGCTCGATCGCACGCAGGGCGGCCTGGGCGTGGGCCTGACGCTGGTGCAGCGGCTGGTACAGCTGCATGGCGGCGAGGTGGTGGCCAGCAGCGCGGGGCCGGGCCTGGGGGCGCAGTTCCGCGTGACCCTGCCGTGCCTGGGCGTCGCCGAGCCGGTCGCGGCGGACGACGGCGACGCCCGCCTGCCCGGAGCCGCCGCGCCGCGCCGCATCCTGGTGGTGGACGACAACGTCGACGTGGTCGAGACCACCACGATGCTGCTGTCGCTGTCGGGCCATGCCGTGCACAGCGCCAAGGACGGATTGCAGGCCCTGCACGCGGCCGCGCAGTTCCGGCCGCAGGTCGTGCTGCTGGACATCGGCCTGCCGCTGATGGACGGCTACGAGGTGGCGCGGCGGCTGCGCCAGATGCCCGAGATGGCCGGCGCGCTGCTGGTGGCGCTGACCGGCTACGGGCAGCAGGGCGACCGGCAGCGCGGCAAGGATGCGGGCTTCGACGCCCACATGCTCAAGCCGGTGGATCCGCACGCGCTGGCGCGGGTGATCGAGGGACAGGCCGTCGCGCACTGAAGGCGCAGCCGCGGCCGCCGCGGCGGCCGCCGGTCAGGTCGCGGCGAAGGTGGTCCGCGAGAAGCCGGAGGACCGGCGCAGCGTGGTCGAGTCGCCGGGGCGCCCCTTGGGCGCGATCATGCGGTCGAGGCGGGCCAGCAGCGTGGGCACGCGCAGCGGCTTGTGCCAGACGTCGCAGAAGGTGGTGCCGGTCGGCATGAACTCGGCCTCGGCGGTGACGGCGACGGCAGGCGTGTCTTCCCAGCCGGGAATCATGCGCATGCGTTCGAGCAGCTCGGTGCCGTGGCAGTCGGGCAGCCGCAGGTCCAGCAGCAGCAGCGACGGGCGCAGGCCGGCGGCGGCGGCCATCGCCGCGCGACCGTCGACCGCGACGACCAGGTCCAGCTCGGGCCTCAGCTCGAACACCGTCTGCATCAGCAGCACGTTGACCGGATGATCCTCGACGTACAGCACCACTTCGCGCATGTCATTCCCCTGATGTCGCTGGCTGGGCCAGTCATTCGCTCCTCGACCAGCAGGATTTTTGGCAATCGGCATGCCCGGGAAAAACGCGCGAATCGCAGCCGGGATGCACGCACGCAGGCAGGGTCGTCGGCAACTCTTTCGCGGGCCGCGGTCGTGGTACGTCGCTTGCCGATCCAGGGCATCGGGCAGCTCGCCCGCAACGACCCCAAGGACACACCATGATCTCGAGTCGACTTTCCGCTCTCGTCGCCGGCCTGGCCGTCGCCGCAACGCTCGGCGCCTGCTCCGGCATGACCCCGCGCGAACACAGCACCGCCGTGGGCGCGGGCATCGGCGCCGCCGCCGGCGCCGTGCTCACCGGCACGCCGGAAGGCACTGCGGCCGGTGCCGCCGTGGGCGGCGTCGTGGGCAACCAGATCAAGCGTTGAGCACCTGGCCGGCCATGAGAAACGGCGCCCGCGGGCGCCGTTTCTCATGGCCGAAGGGAACTCACTCCGGGGTCGCGTCCACCTTGTCGGCCGCGTATTCCTTGAGCCGGTTGTAGAGCGTCTTCAGGCTCACGCCCAACGCGGCGGCGGTGCGTTCCTTCTGCTGGTTGAAGTGCTCCAGCGTGGCCAGGATCAGCTGGCGCTCGGCGTCGGCCATCGAGGTGCCGATCGCGATGGTGATGGACGGGCCGCCCTGGCTCGCCGGCGCCGCGGCCTGGACCGGCGCCGCCGGGCTGCCCTTGGGCGAGAACATCGACGTCGCGTACGCGCTGTTGGGGCCGTGCGGATCGTCGGGCAGCCATTCCTCGTTGATCGAGTTGCCCGAGGCCATCACGTAGGCCCGCTGCACCACGTTGCGCAGCTCGCGCACGTTGCCCGGCCAGCGGTAGGCCTGCAGGCGTTGCGTGGCCGCCGGCGTGAAGGTCTTTGCGGTGCCTTCGCGCTCGCAGATGGCCGAGAGGAAGTGCTGTGCCAGCAGCGGCACGTCCTCGACGCGGTCGCGCAGCGGCGGCAGCTCGATGGGGAACACGTTGAGGCGGTACAGCAGGTCCTCGCGCAGCTTGCCGGAGGACACGGCCAGCTCGGGCGGCCGGTTGGTGGCGGCGATCACGCGCACGTCGGTTTCCTGGGCCACCGTGGAGCCGACGCGCATGAACATGCCCGTCTCCAGCACGCGCAGCAGCTTGACCTGCAGCTCCAGCGGCATCTCGGTGATCTCGTCGAGGAACAGCGTGCCGCCGTGGGCGCGCTCGAAGAAGCCCTGGTGCTGGCGGTCGGCGCCCGTGAAGCTGCCTTTCTCGTGGCCGAAGATCTCGCTCTCGATGAGGTTGGGCGAGATCGCGCCGCAGTTGACGGCCAGGAAGGGATGCTTGCGGCGGCGGCTGAGGTCGTGCACGGTCTGGGCCACGACTTCCTTGCCGGTGCCGCTCTCGCCGGTGATGAACACCGAGACCGCCGTGACGGCAACGCGCGAGATCTGTTCGTAGATGCGGCGCATCGGGGGCGAACGCCCCCAGAGATGGCCGAAGTGCCCGGAGGCCTCCCATTCGGCCGTGAGCGAGGCCAGCTCGGCCTGGATGGCGGAGGGCCGCATGACGCGCGACAGGATGCCCTGCAACTGCTTCATGTTGATCGGCTTGACGAGGTAGTCGGCCGCGCCCATGCGCAGGGCCTGGATCGAGCTCTCGAGGCTGGCGTGGCCCGTGATGAGCACGATCTCCGAGTTGGCGACCAGCTGGGCATCCTGGAACAGATCCATGCCGCTGCCGTCGGGCAGCTGCAGGTCGAGCAGCACCAGGTCGGGCAGCTGGAGGACGATCTGGCGGCGGGCGTCCCGCATCGTCCGGGCGATCGCGACGGTGAAGCCCTGGGCGGAGATCAGGGCCGCCATCGTTTCAGCGGAGTCGGCGTCGTCTTCGACGATCAGCGCGTGGGTCATGGTGGTGTCGTGTCTTCAGGCAGTCGTTCGGCTCGCCGGGCTGGGCGGGGCAAGGTCGTCATGCGCCGCGCCTCGAACCCGGGAAGCGCCGGCATCTCGTGCTGTGAATCCCTTCTGAAGGATACGCCGAGTGGGATTCATTCTGCCCACGGCCGAGCGCATTCCTTGTCAGACGATAGCTCGACCGCGGCGGGATCGCCACCTACGAACAGGGAACCGTCAGGTCGGGTATGGGGATTGCCGTCGAGTTGCCTCCCGGTCCTGCCCGACCGTGGCACCTCCTCTACCTCACGTCTCCGGGAATCCTCCAGCATGTTCCACATCCTCGCCTGGCTCGTCGTCGGGGCCTTGATCGGCGCTGTCGCCGGCCTGCTGATGCGCAACGACGATGACCAGAGCGTGTTCGTCAACGTGCTCGTCGGGGTGTTGGGCGCGCTCGTCGCCGGCTGGGTCGTGGCGCCGTATTTCGGGCTGCACGCGGGCGACCCGAAGGTGCTGGACTTCGGCGCGCTGTCGGTGGCGCTCGTCGGCGCGATCATCGCGCTGGCCTTGATGAGCTTCCTGCGCAGCCGGCGTCGCCGCTGAGCAGGTGGCATGGGGGTTGCCTCAAGCCAGGGTAGCCACTGATATCCGACAGGAGTTCCCCATGCCCGCACCCTCCATCCGACCCGCCGCCGATCCTCTCGACGACATCGACCGCGCATCCGGCGGCGTCGACACCATCATGGAACGCCAGGACCGCGCCGACCTGCCCGGCGAACGCTCGGACCAGCCGCGGTCCACGAAGGGCGACGTCTACATCGACGCCGCGCGCGAGGTGTCGCGCGGCTCGATCGATCCGGACCAGGAAGCCCTCGATGCCGACCGCGACGCCGAGCGCATCGCCAACGGCGATCCCGACATCGAGCTTGCCCACGACAGCCTCGCGCCGGCCGAACAGGGCCTGGGCCCCGACGACGACGACACGATCGACGAGACCGAGCGCGCCGGCGACGATTCCATCCGCTGACCCCGGCGGCGCCGCTCAGGCCGTGGCCGCCATGCCGGCCACGCACGCCGCCATCACCAGCGTGGTGATCCAGCCCATCACGCGCAGGCCGCCCGAGATCGCGAAGCGGCCCATCGCGTCGCGCCTGGCGGCCACCAGCATCACGGCCGTCAGCATGGGCACCGCGATGACGCCGTTGATCACCGCGGTCCAGAACAGCGCCTTGATCGGGTTGACGTGGATGAAGTTCATCGCGGTGCCCGCCAGCGTGGCGATGGCGATCACGGCGTAGAAGCCGCGCGCCTGCCTGGGCGCGCTCTCCAGGCTGCTCTTCCACTGCATCGTCTCGCCCACCGCGTAGGCCGCGCTGCCGGCCAGCACCGGCACCGCGAGCAGGCCGGTGCCCACCACGCCCATGGCGAACAGCGCGAACGCGAACTCGCCGGCTAGCGGCTTGAGTGCCTGGGCCGTCTGGGCCGCGCTCTCGATGTCGTGCACGCCATGCGCGTGCAGCGTGGCCGCGGTGGTGAGGATGATGAAGAAGGCCACCACGTTGGAGGCGCCCATGCCCATGTAGGTATCCACGTCGATGCGGTGCAACTGCGCGCTGGCCTGGCGCGGTGCCTTGCGCAGGGGCTTTTCCTCGTCGCAGGCGTCCAGGTCCTCCACCTCCTGCGAGGCCTGCCAGAAGAACATGTACGGGCTGATGGTGGTGCCGAAGATGGCGACGATGGCCGTCACGTAGTCCTTGCCGGCCTGGAGGCTGGGCAGGAAGGTCTCGTGCAGCACCTGGCCCCAGGGGATCCTCACCGCGAACACCGTGGCCACGTAGGCCAGCAGCGCCAGCGTCAGCCACTTCAGCACCCGCACGTAGCGGTGGTACGGCACCAGGACCTCGAGCGCGACGGACGCGAGGCCGAAGGCGACCGTCCAGGCCGCCGCCGGGCCGGGCAGCAGCAGGTGGATGGCCGCGCCCATCGCGCCCAGGTCGGCGCCGATGTTGATCGTGTTGGCCGCCAGCAGCAGGAACACCAGCGGGTACAGCGCCCAGCGCGGATACCAGTCGCGCAGGTTGCCGGCCAGGCCCTTGCCGGTCACCCGCCCGATGCGGGCGCAGACCAGCTGCGCCGTCACCATCAGCGGGTACGAGAACAGCATCGTCCACAGCATCGCGTAGCCGAACTGCGCGCCCACCTGCGAGTAGGTGCCGATGCCGCTGGGATCGTCGTCGGAGGCGCCGGTGAGCAGGCCCGGGCCGACCAGCGCCGCGAGCCCCTTCTTCTTGCCCTGGCCCGCCGGCGCCGCACCGGCGGCGAGGGCGGGCGGGGCGGTGTCAGCGTGGGGAATCGTCATGTCGCCGCTGGGCAATGGCCGTGCCGGTGTGCCCCGACCAACATGAAGCGGCGCTCACGGACCGCAATCCGCGTCGGCGTCCGGCGGCGGCGACGACAGCGTGCGCAGGAACGCCACCAGGTCGGTCCGCTCGGCGGCGCCGAGCTCGGTCGCGCGCGCGCCGGCGTCGATGGCGTGCGGCTTGACGGCGTCGCACAGGCTCCCGGCGCTGCCGTCGTGCATGTAGGGCGCCGTCGCGGCCACGCCGCGCAGGCCGGGCGTGCGGAACGCGTTCGGCAGCGGGCCCGGATGGCCGGCGTCGGGACGGCCGTCCGCGTCCAGCGAATGCACCCGCGAGGCGTGCAAAGCGTCGTCGCTGAACGTGGGACCGGAGTGGCAGGCCGTGCACGCGGCCCGGCCGGCGAACAGGCGCAGGCCACGCAGCGCGGCGGCGGGAAATCCGGCCGATGGCGCCGCATCGCCCGCGGACGCGGCCAGGCCGTCGCGCCAGTCGTCGAACGGCGCGCGGGGCGACGCGAGCGTCTCGACATAGGCCGCCAGGGCCAGCCCGACGTCGTGTTGAACGCGCGCGTCGTTCGCGCCCGGCGGCCCGCCGAACACCGCGGCGTAGCGTGCCGACAGCGCCGCGTCGCCGCGCAGCAGCGTCGCCACGTGGGCCTCGGTGGCCGGCATCTCGCGCGGGTCGGCCAGCGGTCGCAGGCACTGCGCCGTCAGGGCGTCGCGCGCGCCATCCCAGCCGTAGCGTCGGTGGCGCGCGGCATCGAGCAGGCTGGGCGTGTTGCGCGCGCCGCTCGCGACGCCCCGCGCCACGACCCGCCCGTCCGCGAAGCCGCGCCACGGCTCGTGGCAGCTGGCGCAGCGCAGGGCGGTGGGCGACAGCCGCGGGCTGTGGAACAGCGCCTCGCCCAGGGCGATGCCCGCCGGCTGGCCCGAGGCCGGATTGGCGGCATCCCGAACCGGCGCGGGAGGCCACGGGCCCAGCGCCAGGAGGGCGGCGCGCTCGTCGGGCACGTCGCCGGCCCGGGCCAGCGACGCGAGCAGCAGCGCGCCCGCGGCAGCGGCCCTAGCGGCTGCCCACGGCGGGCGCATGGGCGGCCTTCCAGCTCGCGACCTCGCGCTTGAGCTGCGAATACTCCGCGCACGGCGTGAAGCACAGCTTGTCGAGGGCCCTCAGGTGCTCCTCGGCCTGGGCGATGTTGCCGGTCATCAGGTAGGCCTCGCCCATGTATTCGTGGGCGCCGCGGTGGCGCGGGTTGATGGCCAGGGCCTTGTCGTAGTGCAGGAACGCGGCATCCAGGTTGCCGGACCTGCGATAGGCGTAGCCGAGCCAGTTCTGCGCGTCGGCGTCCTGCGCGTGCTCGGGGCTGCGCGCGACGTAGGACTCCAGCAGCGTGATGGCCCGCGCGAAGCGGCCGGCCTCGATCTCGGACACCCCCTGGCTGTACTCCGGATCGACGGCCGACAGCTTGCCGTCGGGCAGGGCGGTCATTCCTCCTCCGCCCCCGCCCCCGCCACCCCCGCTTCCGCCGCCACCACCACCCGAGGCGAAGGCGGGGGCCGAGATGAGCGCGGCGAGCAGGATGGCGCAGGACAGGCGGACGGACGGGACTTGGTGCATAGCGGGCTCCTCGGTGGCGACGGGTTCGTGTCGCAGGTGGATGCCGGCGCGAACGCCGGCGGTTCACTCGCGCGGAGCCGCATACCCAACAGGGTGTTTCGGATCCTGGCCATGGGTAGCAACACCAGCTCGCCGGCCCGGTCCTTCGGCGCTATTCTGCGTCAACAACTCCGCCCATCCTGGATGGACTCCGCCGCCACCGCCGAAGACGACCGTCGCCTCGACCAGCTCCGGACGCTGGGCCTGCTGTCATCCGAGGCGGATCCCGCGCTCGACCGCCTGAGCCGGATCGCCGCCGCCGTCACCGGCTCCGAGATCGCCATGATCACGTTCATGGCCGGCGACCGCCAGTTCATCCGCTCGCGCGTGGGCACGGCCGCCGAGGAGGCGCCGATGCGCGAGAGCTTCTGCATCTGCGTGCTCGAGCGCGGCGCATTGGTGGAGATCGCCGATGCCACGCGCGATCCGCGCTTCGCCGCGAATCGTTTCGTCTGCGGGCCGCGGGCGATCCGCTCGTACGCCGGCGTGCCGGTGCTGTTCGACGGCCTCGTGCTGGGCACCCTCTGCGTGCTCGACTCTCGCGTGCGCGTGCTGGCCGACGACCAGCGCGCGATCCTGCGCGACCTGGCGGGCATGGTCGAGGGCCTGCTGCAGTCGCGCCACGAGCAGGTGCTCCTGGTGCAGGAGCGCCAGCGCGCCGTGGAGCTGGCCGCCGCCCTGGGCGAGTCCGAGAAGATGCTGGACGATTCCCGGGGCCTGGCGCGCAGCATGGCCGAAAAGGCGGCTCGCGAGAGCGCCGAACGCGATCGCCTGCTGTGGCAGACCGCCACCGACGTCGTGATGATGATCGACGAGAACGAGGTGATCCGCTTCTGCAACCCGGCCATCCTGCGGGTGCTGGGCTACCGGCCCGACGAGGTGGTGGGGCGGCCGCTGTCCGTGCTGCAGCCCGAGCGCCTGCGCCCGGGCCATCGCGCAGGCTTCGACCGCTACGTGGCCACCGGCGTGCGCCACCTCGACTGGCGCGCCGTCGAGATCGCGGCGCTGCATCGCGACGGCCGGGAGGTTCCCGTGGAGATCTCGTTCAGCGACATGCAGATCGACGGCCGCCGCATCTTCGGCGCCTTCATGCGCGACATCACGCAGCGCATGGAGCATCGCCAGGCCCTGCAGCGCAGCGAGGAACGCTACCGGCGCATCGTGCAGACGGCCGAGGAGGGCATCTGGATGATCGATGCCCAGGCCGGCACCACCTTCGTGAACCCGAAGATGGCCAGCATGCTGGGCTACACGGTCGACGAGATGATGGGGCGCTCGCTGTACGACTTCATGGACGAGCAGGCACGGGCACAGGCGCGCGAGAACGCGTGGCGGCGCTCGCAGGGCATCTCCGAGCAGCACGATTTCCGGCTCTCCCGCAAGGACGGTTCCGACCTGTGGACGGCGATGAGCACCAGCGCCGCGTTCGACGATGCGGGCCGGTACGCCGGGGCGCTGGCGATGGTCACCGACATCACCGAACGGCGGCGCGCCGAGGAAGCGCTGCGCCAGCTGGAGGGCCAGTTGCGCGAGGCGCAGAAGATGGAGGCCATCGGCGTGCTCGCCGGCGGCATCGCGCACGACTTCAACAACGTGCTGGCCGGCATCCTGGGCAACACGGCGCTGGCGATCCAGGACCTGCCGCCGGGGCATCCCGCGGCCGCGAGCCTGGATCAGATCCGCAAGGCGGGCCTGCGCGGCCGCGGCCTGGTGCAGCAGATCCTCGCGTTCGCGCGCCGCCAGCCGCGCGAGGTGGCCAGTTGCGAGCTGCGCCCGCTGCTGGAGGAATGCATCGGCCTGCTGCGCTCGACGCTGCCGGCGGGCGTCACGCTGGACGCCGCGCTCACGGCCGAGCCGCTGTTCGTGATGGCCGACGCCACGCAGGTGGAGCAGGTGCTGATGAACCTGTGCACCAACGCCTGGCACGCGCTGGGGGGCAAGCCGGGGCGCGTGGCCGTGGCGCTCGATGCCGTCGACCTGGACGTTGCCGCGGCCCGCCACCTGGGCGCGGGCCTGACGCCCGGTGCGTACGCGCGGCTGCGCGTGGAGGACAACGGCCGCGGCATGGACGCCGACACGCGCGAGCGGATCTTCGAGCCCTTCTTCACGACCAAGGCCGTCGGCGAGGGCACCGGCCTCGGGCTGGCGGTGGCGCACGGGATCGTCGCCGCGCACGGCGGCGTGATCCGCGTGCAGACGGCGCTCGGCGAGGGCAGCGCGTTCGAGATCTACCTGCCGCGATCGGCCAGCGGCAGCGCCGTCGAACGACCCCAGCCGCCGGCGATCGCGCACCACGGCCATGGCGAGAGCGTGCTCTACATCGACGACGACGAGGTGATGGTGGTCATGGTCGAGCGCCTGCTCGAGCGCCTGGGCTACGTGGTCACCAGCGTGCACGACCCGGCGCGCGCAATCGAGATGGTGCGCGCGGCCCCGGAGGCCTTCGACGTGGTGGTCACCGACCTCAACATGCCCGAGCTCTCGGGGCTGGACGTGGCGCGCGCGCTGCAGCGCATCCGCGCCGACCTGCCGCTCGTCATCAGCTCGGGCAACCTTCCCGACCAGCTGCATGGCGAGGCCCGCCAGGCCGGCGTGCGCGCGCTCGTCCACAAGCAGTTCACGCTGGAGGAGCTGGGCGCCGTCATCCACTGGGTGCTGGTGGGCGGACAGCGGCTGGGCATGGAGCCGCTGCAGATGTCGTTGCGTTGACGAGCCAGTCGCCCGAGTCGCGGCTGTCCTTGTCCAGCGACTTGCTGCGCAGCGTGTCGAAGCGTGATCCGGGCGAGCGCCCATGAAAAACGGCCGGGGAGGCCCGGCCGTCGAAGGCGTGCGGAATGCGTCTCAGCGCTGCTTGTTCGAGCGGTTGTCGCCGCCTTGCTGCGGGTCATGGCTTTGCGCCTGGCCCGGATCGGACTTCAGGTTGCTGCCCTGCTGGTCGCGACCGCCGCCCGACTGGCTCTGCTGGTTCGAGCCGCCGCTGGGCGTCTGCTTGCCGTGCTGCCCGCCCTGCTGGGGCTGGTTGCCCGACTGCTGGTTCTGCTGGTCGTTCCGGCCTTGCGGCGCGTTGCCGCCTTGCTGGTTCTTCTGCATGTGATGCTCCTGGGTTGGTTGCCCCGCCGTGCTCCGGTGGAGACGGCCTTCGAAGACGTTCGGAGGTCGTCACCGGATGCGGCAAGGCCCATACCCAGAACGTGAAGCAGCTTCACATCGCGGGCTCAGTTGGTGTAGTTCTCCACGGTGCCGACGTCGCGCGGCGTGGCGCTTTCCGGGTCGGCGCCGAACTCGCGCTTGGCGCGACGCTGGCGCAGCAGGTCCCAGCATTGGTCCAATTGCTCGGCGACGCTCTTCAGGCGCGCGGCGTTGGCCTCGGGCGCGGCGGCGTGTTCGCGCAGTCGGTGCTCTTCGTCGACGAGCGCGGTGATGCGATCGAGGATGGTCTGGTCTTCCATGGTGGCTCCTGGCAGGGCTGGCAGTGGCGGAGGCGACCGCAACGGGCGGCGCCGGCAATCGGCGCTCCCTGGGTCGACCCGCCGAGGATGCACCTTAGTCGCCGGCCGTCCCGCTGGCAGGGTCATCGCGGGACGACGAAGGCGAATTGATGAACCTCGAACTAGGGTTTTCATCAGGGCCGCGGCGGGCGCTCTGCACCTCCTCCCAGTGGACAGGCCGCCAAGGCCAACGCATACTGCCAGTTGGTGTTCGAGCATCGAACCCCGGGAGTTTTCGCCGATGCGCGCGTGAGCGGCACGAGTGGGAACCACACGTCGCGCGCTTCGGCACGAGGGATTCTCACCATGGTGGCACCTGCTCAGCGGATCGAACGTCTCGATCGGCTCGAACGCATCATCCAGACGCAATCGCTGTTGGTCCAGGCCGACCTGGCGCTGAACCCGTTCATGCAGCTGGTCGTCGACAAGCTGCGCGAACTCACCCAGGCGCACGGCGCCTCGGTCGATTTCGTCGACGGCGACCATACCGTGGTGCGGCGCGCCAGCGGCGCCATGGCACCCCACCTGGGCCTGCGCATCGCCAATGCCAACAGCCTCTCGGGGGCGTGCGTGCGCACCACCACCGTCCAGCGTTGCGACGACTCCGAGACCGACGAGCGCGTCGACCGCGCCAGCTGCCGCATGCTCGGCGCACGCTCGATGATCTTCGCGCCGCTGCGCCAGGGCACCGTCTCCGTCGGCGTGCTGAAGGTCTTCTCCGAGCAGCCGAACGCGTTCGACGACGGCGACGTGCAGATGCTGCAGCTGATGGCCAGCGCCGTCGTGGCCGCGCTCGCCAAGAAAGCCGCGCTCGACGCCCGCAACGAGGCCGAGGCGCGGCTGCGCACCAGCGAGGAACGCATGCGCGCGCTGCTGGAGCACGCGCACGACGCCGTCATCTCCATCGACGAGCATGGCCGGGTGTCGCAGTGGAATCGCGCCGCCGAGCGCCTGTTCGGCTGGTCGCCCATCGAGACCATCGGCCAGCCGGTGGCCGACCTCATCGTGCCGCCGGCGTTCCGCGCCGAAGTGGCCGGCCTGGTGGCGCGCTACGCCACCGCCGAACGGCTGGAGGACGCCCACCAGCGCGTCACGCTGCAGGCCATCGATCGCGCAGGCCGCCAGCTGTCGGTGGAGGTGAGCCTCACCGCCACGCGCGTCGCCGGCCGCTGGGAACTCACCGCGTTCGGCCACGACGTGTCGGAGCGCCGCGAATTCGAGGCCCGGCTGCGCGCGATGGCGCTCAGCGACGGCCTCACCGGGCTGGCCAACCGCCGCGGCTTCATGGAAGCCCTCGACAAGGCCATTTCGCGCCATGCGCGCGGCGGCCCGCCGATGGCGCTGCTGTTCCTCGACCTCGACGGCTTCAAGCAGATCAACGACGTCCACGGCCACCATGTCGGCGACCTGGCGCTGCAGACCTTCGCCCGCCGGGTGGAAGCCTGCGTGCGCAAGGGCGACACCGTCGCTCGCCTGGGCGGCGACGAATTCACCGTGCTGGCCGAGGGCATCGCCTCGCTGGAACAGGCGCGCGCCATCGCCGACAAGATCATCGACGCGATGAAGCCGCCCATCGAAGGCCACAAGCTGCGCCTGCGCGCCAGCATCGGCATCAGCCTGTACAAGGCGCCGGC
>FTKT01002023.1_pt2 | contig 13757 bp, 13 predicted proteins | sample 1658271 | NCBI WGS metagenome assembly FTKT01 (sample SAMEA3914811, study PRJEB12502) | metagenome | biome: forest; material: soil | place: Canada | collected 2011-08-04 | depth 0.3 m | reverse complement strand
CGGCAGGCGTGGATGTTGGTGACCAGGATGGCCCGGGCGCCGATGCTCCACAGGTCGTCCATGATCCGCTGGGCCTCCTTGCGGAGCACCATCGAGCGGACCGCCACCCAGCCCTCGGTGTGCAGCGGGGAGACCGTCGGCGACTCCAGACCCGGCGTCAGGGCGACCGCGGCGGTGACCTGCTCGGCCCGGATGTCGTAGTCCATCAGCACGTAGCGGCGGGCCACCAGGACGCCCTGCAGGCGGCGCAGGAACTGGTCCACCCGCGCGTCCTCCTCGGCGCCCTTGGGGCGGATCACCACGGCGTCGGAGACCAGGATCGGCTCGCCGAAGATCTCCAGGCCCGCGTTGCGCAGGCTGGTGCCGGTCTCCACCACGTCGGCGATCACGTCGGCGACGCCCAGCTGCACCGCGGTCTCCACCGCGCCGTCCAGCTTGGTGACGCTGGCGGCGGTCACCCCGTGCTCGGCCAGGTGCTGCTCGACCAGGCCGACGTACGAGCTGGCGATCCGCAGGCCCTGCAGGCCCTGCACGTCCTTGGGCGAGCCGATCGGGCCGGCGAAGCGGAAGGTCGAGCCGCCGAAGCCGAGCGCGAGCACCTCCTCGGCGTTGGACGCCGAGTCGAGCAGCAGGTCGCGGCCGGTGACGCCGACGTCGAGACGGCCGGAGCCGACGTAGACCGCGATGTCGCGCGGACGCAGGAAGAAGAACTCCACCTGGTTCTCGGGGTCGACCAGGACCAGTTCCTTCGGGTCCTTGCGCTGGCGGTAGCCGGCCTCATGGAGCATCTCCGCCGCCGGACCCGAGAGCGAACCCTTGTTGGGGAGGGCGATGCGCAGCATGAGAGGAAGATCCTTCGTTAGGACGGAACTGGCTGGACTAGAGGTAGGCGTAGACGTCGTCGAGCGTCAGGCCGCGGGCGACCATCATCACCTGAAGGTGGTAGAGCAGCTGCGAGATCTCCTCGGCGGTCTGCTCCTTGGTCTGGAACTCGGCCGCCATCCAGACCTCGGCGGCCTCTTCGACGACCTTCTTGCCGATGGAATGGACGCCCTGCTGGACGAGCTGCGCGGTACGGGAGGACGCGGGGTCGCCAGTGGCGGCCTTCTGCTGGAGCTCGGTGAACAGCTCCTCGAATGTCTTCGAAGCCATGATGGGACTCACCTTACGGGGTATCGGCCGGTGGGTGGGAAGCGTCCCGGACGGTGGACACGATCGTGGACACCGTCCCTTGTCCGTGGACGCCTTCTGTCCGTGGACGCCTTCCCTTGTCCGCGGTCGGCTTCCGCGCCGGCTGACGGGTGTGCGGGTCAGCGCCAGGGCTCGGAGACCGCGCGCAGTGTGGCGGCGGTGGCGACGGCGGCGGTGACCGCCTCGTGCCCCTTGTCCTCGGCCGAGTCCGGCAGGCCCGCGCGGTCCAGCGCCTGCTGCTCGTCGTCGCAGGTCAGCACGCCGAAGCCGACCGGCACGCCGGTGTCCACGCTGACCTGGGTGAGGCCGGCGGTGGCGGCCTGGCAGACGTAGTCGAAGTGCGGGGTGCCACCGCGGATGACCACCCCGAGGGCGACCACCGCGTCATAGCCACGGTCGGCCAACTGCTTCGCCGCGACCGGGAGTTCGAAGGCGCCGGGGACGCGGATCACGGTCGGCTCCTCGATCCCCAGCTCCTTCAGGGCCCGCTCGGCGCCGTTCAGCAGGCCGTCCATCACCTGGGTGTGCCACTGGGCGGCGATCACGGCGACCCGCAGGTCCTTGCAGTTCTTGACGGTCAGCTCGGGGGCTCCGTGGCCGCTCATCTTCTGTTCCTCGTCTCGTGCGGTGGGGTGGGGTGGGGTGGGGTGGGGTCTGCGCAGTGCGCGGGCGGGTCGCTGGTTCAGCCGAGCCAGGGCAGGTCGTGGCCCATCCGGTCGCGCTTGGTGCGCAGGTAGGCGAGGTTGTGCTCGCCGGCCGTCACCTCGATCGGCTCGCGGCCGGTGACCTTGAGCCCGTGCTCGGTGAGCGCGGCCAGCTTCTCCGGGTTGTTGGTGAGCAGGGTCAGCGAGCGCACGCCGAGATCGGTGAGCATCTGGGCGCCGATGCTGTAGTCGCGGGCGTCGGCCGGCAGGCCGAGGTCGAGGTTGGCGTCCACCGTGTCCCGGCCCTGCTCCTGGAGCTGGTAGGCCCGCAGCTTGTGGGCCAGGCCAATGCCGCGGCCCTCGTGCCCGCGCAGGTAGAGCACCACGCCGCGGCCGGCCGCGGCCACCCGGGCCAGCGAGGCCTGCAACTGCGGGCCGCAGTCGCAGCGCAACGAGGCGAAGACGTCGCCGGTCAGGCACTCGGAGTGGACCCGGACCAGGACGTCCTCGCCGTCCGGCAGCCGGCCGTCCTCGTCCAGCCCGCCGGCCACCAGGGCCAGGTGCTCGATGCCGTCCAGCGTGCCGCGGTAGCCGACGGCGGTGAACTCGCCGAAGGCAGTGGGCAGCGCGGTGACGGCGGCCCGGTCCACGTGCAGCTCGGTGCGGCGGCGGTAGGCGATCAGGTCCTCGATCGAGATGATCGACAGGCCGTGCTCGCGGGCGAAGGCGACCAGCTCGGGCAGCCGGGCCATCGTCCCGTCGTCGTTGACCACCTCGCAGATGGCGGCGGCCGGGGTCAGGCCGGCCATCCGGGCCAGGTCCACGCCGGCCTCGGTGTGGCCGGGACGGACCAGCACGCCGCCGTCCACCGCGCGCAGCGGGAAGACGTGGCCGGGGCGGGTGAAGTCGCCGGCCGTGGTGGCCGGGTCGCCCAGCAGCCGGACGGTGAGCGCCCGGTCGGCCGCCGAGATGCCGGTGCTCTCCACCTCGCGGGCGTCCACCGAGACGGTGTAGGCGGTGCCCTTGCGGTCCTCGTTGACCCGGGTCATCGGCGGCAGGTTGAGCCGGTCGGCCTCCGCGCCCGTCATCGGCACGCAGATCACGCCGGAGCTGTAGCGGATGGTGAAGGCGAGCAGCTCGGGGGTGGCGGCCGAGGCGGCGAAGATGATGTCGCCCTCGTTCTCGCGGTTCTCGTCGTCGACGACGATCACCGCGCGGCCGGCCGCGATGTCGGCGATGGCCCGCTCGACCGGATCGAGGCCCAGGTCCTGGGTGCTGGTGCTCATACCGTGGCTCCTTGCAGGGTCGAGGCGGGTTGCGGCTGACGGGTCCGCAGCCACCAGGCCCGCAGGCCCAGCAGCACCAGGACGAAATAGACGCAGTAGACCGATCCGGAGAAGGGCAGTCCGCTGTTGAAGGCCAGCGGGACGCCGACCAGGTCGACCGCGATCCAGGCGATCCAGAACTCCACCCAGCCGCGCGCCTGGGCGATCATCGCGGCCAGCGTGCCGGTGAAGATGTAGGCGTCGGCCCACGGGGACCAGGAGAGGTTCCAGTGCTGGAAGACCAGCGCCACCGCGACGGTGCCCACCGCGGTGCCGGCGACCAGCAGCGCGCGCTCGGTCCAGCTGGCGAAACGTATCCTGATGTCGCCGTTCTCGCGGCGGCCGCGCTGCCACTGCGACCAGCCCCAGAGCGCGGTGACGATGACCACCAGCTGCTTGCCGACCCCGCCGGCCAGGTGGGCCGAGAGGTAGGCGCTCACCAGCACCAGGCCGGAGAGGAGTTGGACCGGCCAGCTGATGATCGAGCGCCGCCAGCCGAGCGCCAGCGCGCTCAGGCCGAGCAGGTTGCCGATCGTGTCGTTCCACCGGAAGTGCTCGCCGAAGGCGGCGAAGGCATAGCCGTTCAGCCAGTTCACGTTGCGTCCTTCACGATCGCCGGGATGGCACGGGAGTCGAGCAGCCGCTCGACGTACTTCGCGAGGACGTCCACCTCGAGGTTGACCGGGTCGCCAACTGCCTTGGCGCCCAGGGTGGTCAGCGCGAGAGTGGCCGGGATCAGGCTGACCGTGAAGCTGTCCGCGGCCGCCTCGACCACGGTCAGGCTGATGCCGTCCACGGTGATCGACCCCTTGTCCACCAGGTAGCGGGAGATGCTCTGCGGAAGCGAGAAACGCAGCACCTCCCAGCGGGCATTCCCGTCCGCGTCCAACTCGCCGGGCGAGCGGGAGAGCAGCGCGCCGGTGGCGTCGACATGACCCTGCACCAGGTGGCCGCCGAGCCGGGCGCCGAGCGCCATAGCCCGCTCCAGGTTGACCCGCGACCCGGGCCTCAACACCCCGAGGCTGGACCGCAGAAGCGTCTCAGCCATCACGTCGGCACTGAACTCGCCGCTCTCGGCGGCCAGTTGCTCAGGGGAATCGACCACGGTCAGGCAGACGCCGTTGACCGCGATGGAGTCGCCGTGCCGGGCTCCGGTACACGCCACCGGCCCACGCAGACGGATGCGCGAGGAGTCGCCGAACTCCTCGATGGAGACGACCTCGCCGAGCTCTTCGATGATGCCGGTAAACACCCGGGTTCTCCTCGCGCTTAGGGGCGCGGACTCCGGGGCGGCACAGACTTGGGAGATGACACGGACCGGTTGCCGATGACGGGACGCGTCGGAGCCCTCTGCTCCACCGTTGGAGAGAGTCCACCTGTCGCGCCCTGAACGCGGCTCCCCAGGGGGAACCACGGCACCGCTCGATCCGTCGCGCACGCCTCCCATCCGGACTTTAACCGTCGGTCCAGGAATCTCACCTGGTCAACCGGCCGCTGGCTGCGGACGGGTCGCGGACTGTAACCGCCGGTTCGGATTTTCACCGACCCCGGAGTGCGCTGAACGTCACTGCTACTACTGCGCTCATTGTGCCATGATCCGCAACCCCGCAGGGAGAGGGCCGCACTGTGGGCTGTTTCACTCGCCGCAGCGGAATGCGCCGGAGCCAACCGTGCGTGGGCTTACGCCGCTGCGTGGGCTCGCGCCGCTGCGTGGGCTCGCCCGGGTACGGGCTCACCGGGTACGGGCTCACCGGGTACGGGCTCACCCGGGCGTGGGCTCGCCCGGGTGAGGACGCGCCTCGACCGGGTGAGCCCACGCAGCGGCGGCACCGGCGTCGCGACAGGGCGACGGCTGCCTGACGCGGCCCTAGCCGAGGTCGATACCCGGGTAGAGCGGGAAGCCGGCCAGCAGGCCGGCGGCCCGGCCGGCGATCTTGTCGCGGAGCGCGGCGTCCAGCAGGTACTGGGCCTTGGACGGTTCGCCGCCGCCGGACACCCGCGGGGTGGTGCCGCACAGGACGGTGTCGATCAGCTCGGCGATCTCGTCCATCTCGGCGGTGCCGAGCCCGCGGGTGGTCAGCGCGGGGGTGCCGATCCGCACGCCCGAGGTGTACCAGGCGCCGTTCGGGTCCTGCGGGACGGCGTTGCGGTTGGTGACGATGCCGGAGTCCAGCAGCGCGGCCTCGGCCTGACGGCCCGTCAGGCCGTAGCCGGAGACGTCGGCGAGGACCAGGTGGTTGTCGGTGCCGCCGGTCACCAGGGTGGCGCCGCGCCGCAGCAGACCCTCGGCCAGCGCCTTCGCGTTGTCGACCACCCGTCGCGCGTAGTCCTGGAACTCGGGGCGGCGGGCCTCCGCGAAGGCCACCGCCTTGGCCGCCATCACGTGCGGGAGCGGGCCGCCGAGCACCATCGGGCAGCCCCGGTCGACGTGCTCCGCCAGCTCGTCGTCACAGAGCACCATGCCACCGCGCGGGCCGCGCAGGGACTTGTGGGTGGTCGTCGTGACGATCTGGGCATGCGGCACGGGGTCGAAATCGCCGGTCAGCACCTTGCCCGCGACCAGCCCCGCGAAGTGCGCCATGTCGACCATCAGCGTGGCGCCCACCTCGTCGGCGATCTCCCGCATCAGCCGGAAGTTCACCAGCCTGGGGTAGGCCGAGTAGCCGGCCACCAGGATCAGTGGGCGGAACTCCCTCGCGGTCGCCCGCAGTTCCTCGTAGTCGATCAGCCCGGTGGCCGGGTCGGTCCCGTAGCTGCGCTGCTCGAACATCTTGCCGGAGATGTTCGGCCGGAAGCCGTGGGTGAGGTGGCCGCCGGTGTCCAGCGACATACCCAGCATCCGCTGGTTGCCCAACTCCCGGCGCAGGACGGCCCAGTCGTGCTCGCTCAGGTCATTGACGTGCCGGGCCCCGGCACGCCTGAGAGCCGGACTCTCGACCCGCCGGGAGAGCACGGCCCAGAACGCGACCAGGTTGGCGTCGATGCCCGAGTGCGGCTGGACGTACGCGTGTTGGGCGCCGAACAGAGCGCGGGCGTGCTCGGCGGCCAGCGACTCCACGGTGTCCACATTGCGGCAGCCGGCGTAGAAGCGGCGGCCCGCGGTGCCCTCGGCGTACTTGTCGCTCAGCCAGTTGCCCATGGCGAGCAGCACGGCGGGGGACGCGTAGTTCTCGCTGGCGATCAGCTTGAGCGAGGCCCGCTGGTCGTCGATCTCGGCGCCGATGGCGGCGGCGACCCGCGGCTCCACGGCGCGGACCACGTCCAGCGCGCTGCGGAAGGCGGTGTTCGCGGTGTCGGCGGTGTCGGCGGTGGCGTTCGACGGCCCGGAGGGGGTCGTGGGTGCGCTCGCGGATGCACTCACGGAGGGGCTCGCGGAGGGGCTCGCGGGCGTGGATGTGTACGGAACGGGGCTGGCCAAGGCGGTCTCCTCGCGGGGATTCGGACTGCCCAGGCGCACGGCGACAACGTGAGACACCGAGCCGCTCCCCGATGGTCGAATCCATCCCAGCGCGCCAGTCACGGCTCACCCGGAGCCTACCAACCCCCGTCGGCCGTCCGGCAACCCTCCTCTTTTTGTGACCTGTCGCAGTGAGGAGACCGAGTTCGTCCTCGGCGACTCCGTCGCCACCCTGGAGCAGGACGCGGCCGGGGTCGACGTCACCTTCGAGCGCGGCCGGCCGCGCCGCTTCGACCTGGTGATCGGCGCCGACGGGCTGCACTCGACGGTCCGCCGGCTGGCCTTCGGCCCGGAGTCCGGCCACGTCCGGCACATGGGGCTCTACGTCGCCACCATGCCGCTCGACGGTCCAGCCGCGGACCGACAGGCCGTCGTGATGCACAACGCGCCGGGCCGGGCCGGGCCGTCGCCATCCACCCCTCGCGGGGATCGGCGATCGCGGCCTTCATCTTCCGCGGCCCGGCGGTACCGGACTTCGACCACCGCGACAGCGACCAGCACAAACGCCTGCTCACCGCTGCCTACGCGGACGGCAGTTGACGGGTCCCGGAGCTGTTGGAGCGGGCCCGCACCGCCGCCGACCTCTACTTCGACTCGGTCAGCCAGGTCAGCCTGCGCAGTTGGGGGCAGGGCCGGATCGCCCTGCTCGGCGACGCCGCGTCCTGCGTCTCGCTGTTCGGCGAGGGCTCAAGCCTCGCCATGGCCGGGGCATTTACCCTCGCCGAGGAGCTGGCGGCCACCCCCGACGACCCCCACTCGGCCTTCCGCCGCTACGAGACCAGCCACCGGACCCTCGTCGAACCCAAGCAGCGAGCCATCGGGCAGGCCGCCGCACTCATGGTCCCCGCGACCCGGCGCGGAATCGTGGTCCGCGACCTGGCCACCCGCCTCTGGCCGGTAGGGGTGGCGGGCAGCCGGCTGCGGCGGCGGCTGACCACTGCTGCCTGACTCCGCCGGGGAACCCCTCGATCGTTCCGCACCACGGGCCGCAGCCGTGCCCGCCACCCGACCTGCTCCGTCATAGGCCGCCGCTACGCCTCGGCGACGGGAATCGGCGGGACCAGGCGCGGCACGCCGTCAGCGGCCACCAGCTGCCGCCCGCGCCACCAAGGCGCAGCCGCCGGCTTCGCCTCCACACCCGGCATCGCCACGGACTTGATCAACTCCGCCGCACGCCCGCGGATGTCGATGCGGACAGGCAGCGTACGCCCCCGCACGCTGGTCCCCCCGGCCCCGACCGCGTGCACCTGGCCCAGCACCTCCGTCACGGCCGCGACGAGCGCTGCCGCCACGGCATCCCCGGTGATCTGCCCGACGTCGTCCCTGAGCCAGTGCAGCACGAGCGCCCAGTCGCCGTTCCTGCTCCCCGTGCGGGGCTGAGTGGGCTCCGCGCTGAGGCCGAGCGCGGCCAGGGCCTCGATCAGCGACTCGACATCCTGGCCGTTGAGGTGCTGGAAGTTCTCTTCGATGAGCACCTGTGTCATGAACGTTCCCCCATGTGACAGCTTCCTGACGATGAATCAGTGATCTCCCTGAGATGGACGGCTGACCGGCCGATGTGGTTTCCAGCCCCGGATATCTTGACGCGTTCTGTACGCACGAACTCCGGCACCCATGAGCCCCGGCAGCACGCGTCGACCCCGGCCGGCCATTTATGTCATATTGACGATAACGATGTCGTCGGGCTACCGTGCTGGTCATGAGAGTGATCCTGACGCGAGACAGCGTGTGTATGGGGGACGACTGTTACGCGCCGCACCAGCACGACGTAGCCCTCGACGGCGCTACCACTCTGGGTGAGTTCGTGGACCAGGTGGCCGGATACCCTCCCCGCATGCGCGGCGCCCGCTGGGTGATGTTCCACGGCAGGAACTTCACCGGCGGCACCGCGATCGCCGAGGTGTCGGCGGAGTGGGCGGGCCCACGCTTCATGGTCGAGGCAGACCGCCTGCTCCCCCTCGATTCGCTCGCCCCCGACGGCGACGACCTGAGCCTGTTCTTCCACTACCAGCCCGGAAGTGTCCCTCTGTCGAGGCCGCCCGACCCCGGTCCGACCGTCTACGGGCCACGCCTGGACCGGCTGATCCTGCCACTCACTCGCATCTGCGTGCGCCTGTGGCAGACCGTGCGCGACCGCCCCTAGACGCAGCTGGTCCATCGGCACGACCGGGCGCGCGAACACGTGCCGCGAGGCGGGCAACACCATCACGAACGCCTGCCCGTAGCCAGGTCTATGCCCTGTCAGTGGTCGGGGTTAGGTTGGTGTCCTTGAGGTCGGTCCGAGACACCAGTTGGGATGCCGCGACCAAGGGGGGTGGCCCTGGAGCGGTCCCCGGGCGTAAGCCCCGGGACTCGGAATAGGCGAGAGCCCACCCCCCTCACTCGGCCGCCATCCCGCAGCCGGCGTGCTCCTAGCCGCTGCTCAGTACCGCAACCAACCCCAGCGAGAACGAGCGGATGGCGCACGACCGACCGACCTTCTCCGGCCGACAGGCGCCTCACGGTGCCAAGCCGTCAAGGTGGAGCCTGCCGGCGCGGGCTCAGGTTTCGAATGCCCGTCAAGAGGCCGTCGTCGACCGGGCATCCGCTTCCGGGAGGAGTTGGACCACGCCGACCCAGGCGGACTCGCCGGCCCACCGGTGGAACGCGCGGACCCTCCATCGTCCCGCGGGCAGAGGAACGGGGGCCTGCTCGGGCTCGCCCCTACCGTCGGGGTACGGAGCGCCGAGGTCGTTGCCGGCTGTGGCCGAGTCCATGAGAACAGCCGGGCCATCGGTTTCCCAGAGCCCACACTCACTCCACGGCGTCGCCGGGTCGTTCAGCACCGCCTTGGCAGCGGCGAGCAACTCGGCCTCGGAATCGGCAGCCAGCCACCGGACGAAGGCCCTCGACTCAGGCAGGTAACAGGTGGTGGCTGGCTCGTCGCCCAGCACCAGCGCAGATATGTCGCCGTGGCCACCCAGGCTGATCACCTCTGCCAAGTCCGCCACCTCGCAGGCCCGGTCGTAGTCGTCCGACTGGTCGGTGCCACCGACGATCACGCCATCCTCGGTGCAGCCGCCCCAGCTGTGCAACGCGGACACCGGGACGACGATCAGCGGACCGCCCATGGACTCGACCCAGGCCAGATCGAGGGCCGGCCGGACGACATTTCGGGTATCACTCATGCTCGCAGTGTGCCGCTGACTGGTGACAAGCAGGAAAGCCGGGACTGTTCACGCTTCGGCAGGTGATTGGGCACCAACTCAATCCGGTGCCTGTGCCACTGCTCCGAGAGCCGACGGCTAAGAGGCCGGACGGATAGGCGGCTGGTGGGGCCGACCGCTGGACGGGACAGACACCGGCTCCGCGACTATGGAGTTGCGACGCTCTGTGATCATCGGGGAGACCTGTGCCTGCACCGCCATCATGGCTGACCGAACGACTCTGGTACTGGCAGGCGCCAAGCGCCACGATTAGCCAATCCTGACCCCAACTCTCGACCGTTAGAATGAGCTTGGCCCGCTACCCGACGAGATCACCGTCAACCTCGATGCGGGCCACGACTCGGTCAAGTCCCGTGCGGTGCTCGCCGAGCGGGGCCTGAAGGGCCGGATCGCGTGCAAGGGGATCAAGGCGCCGGTCCAGGCCACCCACCGGTGGCACATCGGGCGCGCTCACGAACGCCTTCCAACGGCTCCGCCGGCTGTTACGAACGCCGAACCGCCGTCATAGACGCCGTCATCGACCTCGCCGACACGATCATCACTGTACGAAGCCTCATCCGCCGGGCCTGGACCACCTGCCGCTGGGACAGGCACCCCGGGCGCCGACCGTGACTCGCCACCAACTGTCCTGTCACAGTGGAGGTTAGAGAGCTCGCTGAGGCCCACGGACGACCACCTACTACGGAGCGTCGTCCGCCGAACATACCCAGGCCAACTGCTCGTCGTTCAGTGGCGGGGTAAAACCCTCCGGCAGCATCACCATGCGCCCCTGCGGCCACATGGTCTCAAGCCCGTGCTCCCCGCAGTCCAGGGCGATGAGGTGTGACGGCCCGCCCTGGCATGCCTCACCCCGGTACGGGCCGTCATGCGACTGGCAGAAGTACCCGAAGGTCGTGCAGTTGTCCTCATCGGTGGGCTCGTAGAAGCCCGGGTCGCGGACAATGATCGTTACTGGTTCCTGCACGTTGAACATGGGGATGGGTCGGGGGTCGCACCACAGCAGTCGGGAAGGGAGCACTCACTCATCATGCCGCGTTGGGATCCTCCCGGACCACGTGATTGTCGGTCAGCCGACTCCAAGGCTCTCTATCCGCGCGGCCTCTAGGTGCCGGCGGTTAGGACACAGGGCGATCATCAGCATGGCTGCTCCGGAGAGTGCGATCAGCGTGGTCCCGGCGGCGCTGAGGTGCATGGCCTTGAAGAACGCGTCGTTGGCGGCGTGTGCCAGGGCGGGCTGGTGGATCGCGGTGGCGGTGTGCCGGGCCAGTTCCGCGGAGATTCGTGCCTGGTCCTGCACCGAGCTGGGGTATCCGTGCAGGGAGGCTTCGATCTCGTGTCGGTAGGCGAGCGACATGATCGTGCCGCCGACCGCGATCCCGAGCAGGCTGCCGGTCTGTCGCATGGTGTTGATGACGGCCGATCCGGCGCCGGCCCGTTCGAACGGGAGAACGGTCATCAGTCCGGCCGTCACCGGGCCGATCACCATGCCGATCGAGAGGCCCTGGATCAGATACACGATCTCGATCCAGCCCAGGGCGGTGTGCAACCCGAAGAACATGGTGCAGCCCATGGCCAGTCCCGCCGTGGTCAGCGCCGTCGTGGTGACGGGGCGCAACGACCAGTGGCGCGATAGACGGACACCGAGTTGCGCCCCGGCGATGGCACCGAGCGCCGTCGGAGAGAAGGCCAGGCCCGCCCGCAGCGGCGAGAAGCCGCGTGCGCCTTGCAGGTAGAAGGCGCCGTAGAAGCCGGCGGCGGTCATGGCGAAGAGCACCAGGCCGAGGGCCGCGTTGCCGCCGCCGAACATCCGCTGGGCGAGCAGCCGGGGGTCGAAGCCGGGCTGCCGGGTGCGCAGTTCGACCAGGACGAAGGCGGTCAGCAGGATCAGTCCGGCGGTGATCGGCAGCCAGACGCCGGCCGGGGTCCAGGAGGCCGCCTGCCCCGCGTGGATCAGCCCGTAGGCCAAGGAGGCGAGCCCGCTGATCGACAGCAGCAGCCCGGCCGGGTCCAGCGGACGCGGGGTGGGGCTGCGGAAGTTCGGGACCAGCGTGGCGATCCCGATCAACGCCAGCACCACGATCGGGATGTTGACGAGGAAGACCGAGCCCCACCAGAAGTGGTCGAGAAGGACTCCGGCCAGCAGCGGGCCGGCGGCGATTCCGACACTGGCGGATGCCGAGGAGATGCCGATCGCGGTGGCCCGCGCGGGACCGCTGAACGTCCACATCAGGACGGCCATCTGCGCGGGCATGATCAGTGCGCTGCCCGCGCCCATCGCGGCCCGAGCGGCGATCAGTTGGCCCGCGTCGCCGGCGTACGCCGCCCACACCGAGGAGCCGGCGAAGATCGCCATGCCCGTGGCGAGTACGGTCCGGTGGCCGAAGCGGTCGCCCATGGCGCCGGAGGTGAACATCAAGGTGGCGAAGACCAGGGTGTACGCGCCGGTGGCCCACTGCAGTTGGGCGGGGCCGGCGCCCAGTCCGCGGACCGGGTCGGCGAGGGTCTCGAAGGTGGTGGTGAGGATGGTGTTGTCCAGCCAGATCAGCAGGGAGGGCAACAGGAGTACGGCAAGGATCAACTGCTGCCTGGACTTCGGCAGCGTCGGAGGCGTCGTCATGGAGACCTTCGGTAGGATCGTCAAGAACCTGACGATCGGAGAGTCTGCACAATCGTCAAGTAACCTGTCAATCTCCGAGGAGGGCTGGACGTTGGATTCCTACCAGGACTCGGCCGGGTCGCTGACCTTCATGGTCCGCAAGGTCTGGCTGAACATGCGGTCGGTCATCGCCGCAGAGCTCAAGGAATTTGGGCTGTCGACCTCGCAGTACGCCACCCTGCTGATGGCCGAGGCACGGCCCGGGATGTCGGCCTCGGACGTCGCCCGGGAGGTGGCGAGTTCCCGGCAAGCCGCCAACGAGATGCTCGGCGGTCTCGAACTGGCGGGCCTGATCGAACGGCGCCCGAATCCGGCCGACCGGCGCAGTCACCGGATCCACGTCACCGAGGCCGGGCGGACCCGCCTGGCCGAGGCCCGGGTCGCCGTCGACCGCCGTGAAGCCGAACTGGAGGCCGCGTTCACACCGGGGCAGCGCGGCGCGATCCGCGACTGGCTGGAAGGTGTCTCCGCAGCCTGCCGCTCAGCCGATGGATCGTAATACGCGGAGGTGGTGTGCTGCCGGGTACGGCTACTGTGCCGGTCATGTCTGATGATCAGCGGGACATCCGCCCGTGTGCTGATTCCGCCGTGGCCGCCCAGCGGTTGGCCGATCCGGGGTTCCTGGTGAACGCGGACCCGGGATCGGTGATGGCGTTGCTGGATGCGGCGTCGGGTCCGGCGGCGCGATTGGCCGCGTCGGTGTACCGGGCCTCGGCACACCTGCATCGTGACGTCACCGCGGGGGTACGCCGACAACTGCTGGCGCTGGATGCGGCCCGTTACGGGGACCGGGAGCTGTCGGCACGGATCACCGCAGTACCGGTGGAGGACGAACCCGCCGCACCGTGGGGCGTCGAGTGGGCCACCGGCTCCCAGCTGGACCGGTCCGTGCGTCGTATTCCGACTGGCCACACCGAACCGTTGCTGGCGATGGCGACGGCGGTGGTCGACGGCCGTCCCGTGGCGGTCACCGGCAGTTCTGACCGGACCGTGCGGGTGTGGGACCTGGCCACCGGCCGGCAGATCGGCCAACCCTTCACCGGCCACACCGGCGAGGTGGACGCGGTGGCGACGGCGGTGGTCGACGGCCGCCCCGTGGCGGTCACCGGCAGTTCTGACCGGACCGTGCGGGTATGGGACCTGACCACGCGCGAGCAGATCGGCCAACCCCTCACCGGCCACACAGCTGCGGTGGGGGCAGTAGCGACGGCGGTGCTCGACGGCCGTCCCGTCGCGGTCACCGGCGGCGGCGATCACACGGTGCGGGTGTGGGACCTG
>FTKT01457664.1_pt1 | contig 13785 bp, 12 predicted proteins | sample 1658271 | NCBI WGS metagenome assembly FTKT01 (sample SAMEA3914811, study PRJEB12502) | metagenome | biome: forest; material: soil | place: Canada | collected 2011-08-04 | depth 0.3 m | reverse complement strand
CGCAACCGGCCATCGACCAAGTCTAGCCTATTCGCCCTGCCAATAGTCGCCGAACGCCCTGGGTTCGAGGCGTACATGGTCGAAATCGGCTGAAAAGTCCGGCCCCAGGGGTGATTGCGCTTCAAGGCCGACGGTGACAGCCGGGGCGGCGGCCAGGACGAAATCGCGGGCGATCATCCAGGCCTGTCCGTCCTTCGAGCTATAGAAACCGTAGCGCTGGCCCTTGCGTGTGATCTTCAGCCAGACCGTCTCTTCGCCCAGTTCCAGGAAGACATGGTAGGCGTCGTCGCTGTCGCCCGTGACCACCGAGGAGGTGACGCCCTCCAGGCCGGGCTTCGACCGTTCGACCAGCAATTTCGCCCAGTGGGTCTCGTCCGCCCGTACGATCAGGGCGGCGCCGTCATAGGTGTTGTTGAAATGAAAGCGCACGCGGGCGGCGAAAACGAAGTCGCCCGTGACCGATGTGGTCACGACGGGCGCCGTCAGATTGGCGCCGGCGCCGACACCGTAATAGTCGCTGCCCTTGGGCGCGACGAGATGGAGACGGTCGGGCAGGGCGGCGAGGTCGGCGCCGGCTGCGGCAAGCGCCAGGGTCATGATCGGCAGCATGGGGACACCTTTTGTCGGTCGGGGTCAGGCTGTGGCCTTAAGCCGCTGGCCGGGCGAAAACAACCAGACCAATTTTATTTAGATCGGTGGCGCCTGCGTCGTGGACGCCGCCTGCGGAAAGCTTCGCCGCCGCGGCCTTTCCATGTGCCTGGCCCGCCGCACGCCCTCTTCGACCCGGCGCGCCAGGTCGTGCATCTGCGCGATTTCGCTATCGCTGATATCGGCCAGGCAAAGATGGCGGAGATCCGCCAGGGCTTCGGCGACCCCGGCGACGTCGGCGCGCCCTCTTTCGGTGAGGACGAGGTGGCGCAGGCGTCCGTCCGTTCCGCGCGCCAGGCGCATCACCCACTGCTGGTCCTCGACCAGTTGTTCCACGGCCCGCGATATGGCGACCTTGTGGGTATGGCACAGCGTGGCTAGGCGCGATTGCGGCAGCATGCCGTGGCGATGGAGCGCGGCTGCGACCCGCCAGGGCACGACGGTCAAGCCGCACAGGCCCTCGACGGTTTGCGCCGACAACAAAGCCCAGGCGCGTGCCGCCGCTTCCAGCGGCACTAGGCGATCTTCGGTTGCTCCGTCCATTCTAGTCGAGCCGGCGCCATACCGATACGGGGACGTCGCCGTTCGGCCGGGGCGCCACGCGATAGGTTAGTTCATTGTCCTTGAGTTCATAGACGCGCTTTTGCTGGGTATGGTCCCAGTTGGGGTATGAGGCGGCGTCGATACTGAAGACCAGGGCGTGGGCCGACGGATCGACTGTGAGCGTTCCGAAATGCGAACTGATGCCGACGACCGCGGCCCTGTATTCGGCTTCGGTGCCGGTCGTCTTGTCGCCGGAAGTAAATTTCAGCCGCGCATCTCCCATGATTTGCAAGGAATAGTGGCCCTGTGCGTCGACAAGAAGCAAGCCGCGGGGCGCGGTGCCATAGTCGTGGCCTCGCGTGCCGTCCGCATGAACGACATCGGCGGCAACCAGGGTCCACGCGCCGGCGAAGGTGGCCGCTTGGTCGTGATCCTGGGCATGGGCCACGGTGCCGGTCAGGACGGCAATGAGGCCGATTGCGGTCATGGCACGGACAAGGGCGGATTTTGGGGGCGTTTTCATAAGCATTGTCCTTGGTGAATGGGGGCTATTTCGACGGCTTGCGGAAGCGCAGGAGGAATTGATCGGTCTTGCCGCGGATCGACGGGTCGAAGACAATCGCCGTATGCGGATCGGCGGGGTTGCGCAGGACGTTTGTCTCACCGTCGGGCGCGAAGCCGGCCGCTTCGACCTCACGGATGACCGTGGCCTCGTCGATCCGGTGCAGTTTTTTGATGCCGGCCTCGTCGAGTCCGGCCGGTCCGGCATGATCGAGGATGACATAGAGGCCGCCAGGCTTCAGCGCCTGGAACACGGCCTTGTTCAATTGCGCGGCAGCGTCCGGACCGCCCCAGACATGGACGTCGTGGTAGTTCTGCGAGGTCCAGACCAGGTCGGCCTGGACGGGCAGGCCCAGGGTGCCGTTGGCGGCGACAATGTCGTGGACGTTGGCGTGACCGTTTTCACCGGCGATCGACGGCAGGGTCGCGCCCTTGTGGCTATCGACAAAGAGCTGGGGCGTCACCGCGTAGACCTGACCCGACGCGCCAACCGCGGTGCTGAAGAGGCGCGTGAAATAGCCCTTGCCGGGCAGGAAATCGACGACCGCCTCGCCGGTTTTTACCCGGGCAAAAACCAGCATCTTGGCGGGCTTGCGGTCGGCGTCGCGGCCCTGGTCGGCCGCCGGGCGAGTGGTGTCGGCAACCGCGGACCGGTTCATGGGACTGTCTTCGCTGGCGCAGGCGCCAAGCGCGATGGAAACACAGCACAAGGTGGTCAGGTGACGCAGGCGAAAGAGGTGAGGCATGATGGCTCCGGTCAAGGGTTCAGGCCCCTGACAAAGCGCGGACGGGATCGCCGCGCCACGGCCTTTCGACGAACGGCCGATGGCCGTCGACCAACGTCAGGCCGCCGGCTTCACAGCCGCTGCGCCACGGGTTAGAGTCTGCCATGACCCTTGCGTTGGAAAATCGCGCCCTGCTGTCGCTGCGACCCCGAACGGCTGCTCTCTCCATCGCCGGCTTCTGGGTCTTCTACTTCCTGATCGCCACGATCCGCTCGGCGGTGATCGGCCAGGCGCGTCCGTGGGCCTTGTTGGAGGGACGCGTCGCCGTTGTCCTGGTCAGCATGGCGGTGAGCGCCGTGGTGTACGCCATCCTCGGCCGTATCCCGACCCGTTCCCTGTCGCATGGCGTGCTGGCCATCGCCCTGCTGGCCGTGCCGTCGGCCGTCGTCTACACCGTCGCCAACAACGTGGCGTTTGATGCCGCCAGCGCGCCGGCGGCGCAGATGGTGCAGGTGGGCGTGCCGGTTCGGCCCGATAGCGCCGCGCGTATGAGCGCGACCAAGATGACGGTCGACAGCGCCATCAACAGCTATTTCTTCTTTTCGGCCTGGGGCGCGCTCTACCTGGCGCTTTGTTATGCGGCCGAAGTCGGGGCGCTGGAACGGCACAACGCCCGGTTTCGCGCCGCCGCCCAGGCCGCCGAGCTGAAGGCCCTGCGTTATCAGATCAATCCGCACTTCCTGTTCAACACCTTAAACGCCTTGTCGTCCCTGGTCATGAGCGGCAAGCCCGAGGCCGCGGAGCGGATGATCCTCAATCTCTCGCATTTCTTCCGGACCAGCCTGAACGAGGACCCCACTCACGACGTCCGGCTGAGCGAGGAAATCCGGCTGCAGCGCCTGTACCTGGCGATCGAGCAGGTGCGTTTCGTCGACCGCCTGAAGATCGATTTTGCCGTGCCGCCGGCGCTGGAGGATGCGTGCGTGCCGGGGTTGATCCTCCAGCCGCTGATCGAAAATGCCGTCAAGCACGGGGTGTCGCGCGCCCGCCGACCGGTGACGATAAGCCTTCGCGTCGAAGAGGCGCTGCACCGGCTGAGCGTGATCGTCGAAAACGACGGCGAGGCTGGGGACGATGCAGTGGCGGAAGCGGGGGCGGGCGTTGGCCTGCGCAATGTGCGCGATCGCCTGGCGGCCCGGTATGGCGCGGCGGCGGCGTGCCGGGCGGAGCCGCTGCCTGGTGGCGGTTTCCGGGTTACCCTTTCACTGCCCCTGGTGCGCGATGGTTGTTGAAGTGCTGCGTGTCCTGATCGTCGATGACGAACCTCTGGCCATCGACCGGCTGCGCCTCTTGTGCGCCCAGATCCCTGGCGTCACCGTTGTCGGCGTGGCCGGCGACGGGCCAGACGCCATCGAGCGCGTCGCGGCACTGGCGCCGGACGTACTGCTGCTCGATATCGCGATGCCTGGGTTGGACGGCATTGGCGTCGCTAAGGCCCTGGCGTGCCTGAACAGCCCGGCCAGGGTGATCTATTGCACGGCCTTCGACCGCTTCGCGGTGGCGGCGTTCGGTGTCGCTGCGATCGATTATCTGCTAAAGCCCATTGAACTCGACGCCCTGGCGCGGGCGTTGTCCCGCGCCGCCGAAAGGCGCGAGGCCGTCCAGAGTATGCCGGCGGCCTTCATCGACACTTTCTGGGTGCCGCGTGGCCCGGAGATGGTACGGGTAGCCGCCGGCGCGATCGAGCGGATCGACGCTGAGCGTGACTATATGGCGCTCCAGGTCGGGGCGAAACGCTTCCTGTTGCACATGACCTTTGCCGAACTTGAACGCCGCCTCGATCCGGGGCGGTTCATCCGGCTGCACCGCTCGACCATGGTGCGGCGGGACGAGATCGTCCGCTTGCGCCATGACGGGCTCGGCACCTGGTACGCCGGCCTTAGGGACGACAGCGAGGTGCGCATCGGCCGCACCTACCTGCCGGGCGTCAAGGCGATGTTGACGGCGTGATCAACGGCCTCATCGCAGGTCGATCACGACCTTCCCAAACGGTCCGCGATCGAGATGATCGAGCGCTGCTGACAGTTCGCCCAACCCATAGCGCCGGTCGATGACCGGTTTGAGACCGGTCCGGTCGACGGCCGAAACAAGGTCTTCCAGAGCCCGGCGATGGCCGACTGATATGCCCTGGATGGTGGGCGTCTTCAGCAATAGGGCGCCGGCCGGGCCGGAAAATTCGAACCCCCCCAGCACGCCGATCATCGAAATGCGCCCGCCTACGGCCACCGCCTGCAGCGCTTTGCCTAGGTGTGCGCCGCCGACGATTTCGAGAATATGATCGGCGCCGCGCTCGCCGGTCAGCCGCCAAACCGCCTCAACCCAGTCTTCGTTGTGACGATCGATCACATGGTCGGCGCCGAGTGCCTGGGCGCGTTGGCCTTTTTCAGCGCCACCGGTGACAACGAGCACTCGTGCGCCGTGCGCCTTGGCGATCTGCAGGCCGAACAAGGCGACGCCACCAGTGCCCTCGACCAGAACCGTTTGACCGGCGTGGATGCGTCCGGTTTCGACGAGCGCAAACCAGGCGGTCAGGCCGGCACAGGGCAGGGTGCAGGCGTCCATGTCGTCCAGGGAGGCTGGCGCCCGGACGAACCAGTCCTCGGGAAAGGCGACATATTCTGCCAGAACGCCTGAATAGGCACCGCCAAGGGTGCGATAGGGCGGGACGCGCGCATTGCCTGCCGGGTCGCCTTCGAACCAGCCTGGGGCGAAGGTCGATATCACCCGGTCGCCGACTCGAAATCGCTGGACGCCGGCGCCCGTGGCAACGACGGACCCTGCCAGGTCCGAGGCCGGCGTGAAGGGAAAGCCGAGCTCGAGGCCCATGCCGCTCTCGATCACCAGCTTGTCTCGATAGTTGAGGGCCACGGCCGAGACCTTGACCAGGATGTCGCCGGGGGCAGGTTCGGGGCGCTGGACGTCCACCAGTTGCAGGTGGGTCCGGCCGGTCGCCGTCATCTGCCAGCGTTTCATTGTCTGTGTCATGTTTGGCTCCGCTTGAGACAGAGCACTCTATCGTTGCGCCAGGAGAAACGGTTGCGATACAATTTCCCACAATTGGCGCCTGAAATTCGACAATGGTGGATAATGACTCTGAACGGGATCGATGTCTTCGTGGCGGCCGCCGAAACCGCCAGCTTTTCTACGGCGGCGACGCGGCTGAACCTGACGCGGTCGGCCGTCGCCAAGACCGTGGCGCGGATCGAGGCGCGGCTGGGGGCGCGGCTCTTTCACCGCACGACGCGCAGCCTCGCCCTGACCGACGACGGGCAGGTCTATTACGAGCGCTGCTTGCGGGCGCTGGAGGAATTGCGCGACGGCGCCGCTATTATCGATTCCGGCCGCCGCGAGGTGGCCGGGCGGCTGCGGGTCTCCATGCCCGTGCTTTTCGGCCGGAGGTGCGTGGCACCTGTCCTTGTGCGCCTGGCGGCTGAACATCCCCATCTCGAGCTTGACCTGTCGTTCAGCGACCGCCTGGTCGATCTGGTCGAGGACGGCTTCGACTTGGCCATTCGCAACGGTGCGGTCGGCGATGCGCCCGGCCTGATGATCCGCCGCATAGGTATCCAGCGCATGGCGGTGTGCGCCGCGCCGAGCTATCTCGCCGCGCATGGGACGCCCCGGACGCTTGATGATCTCGGCCGCCATCACGGTATCACCTATGGCCGGGCGGGGCGGATCTATCCCTGGCAATTTCCGTTGGCAAACAACCTGATTCGCGATGTCGTGCCGTCCAGCCGGATGCGGCTCGACGATCTGGAGGCCATCGCGGAGGCCGCGGCAGCGGGCCACGGCCTGGCCTGGTTGCCGTGCTGGCTCATTCGCGATCGTGTGCGCCAGGGGATGCTGGTCGGTCTGCTGGAAGATACCCCGCGCCTGCGCCTGGAATCCCACGCCTTATGGCCGCAAACCCTGCACTTACCTCTGCGAGTGCGTTTGGCCATCGATGCCCTGGCCGCTGAATTGCCGGGCCAAACCGAGCTGTGACGGATGTCCGAACCGTGCTTAGGCCGAGCGCGCCGAGGGGCCGGCGTCGGCGCCGTCTTCGGCATTAAGCACCTTGTCGACCAGGGCCGTCAGGCTGTGCGGGCTGAACGGTTTGACGAGCTGGGCGTCGGCGCCGACCTGGCGCGTTGCCTGTAGCGCGTCATGTTCGCGGATCTGTTGCGGGATGCCGCCCGACATGGCGACGATCTTGACGCTGGGCCAGGTCGACTTGATCTGGCTCATGCCCATCAGCCCGCCCATGCCGGGCATGAAGACGTCGCACAGGACCAGGTCGACGTGGGCGATATCGATATTGTCGAACGCCGCTTCCATGGAGGGCGCTTCCGAAACGCGATAACCGGCGTCGCTCAGCCCGCGGTAGGCGATGGTACGCACGGTCTGGCTATCGTCGATGACGAGGACGTGCTTGCGCTTTTCCCCGGCCTCGGCATCCTGGCCGATGGCTTGGAGCACGTTCTCGACCGCCGTTTCGTTGAAGGGCTTGCGCAGCACGTGATCGGCGCCGCTTTTGCGGGCTGTGTCCAGCGTCAGCTCGACGCTTTCGCTTTGCGTGCCGGCGGTCATCAGGACCATTGGCGTCAGCGGCGCGGCCGCGCGGAATTCGTCGATATGGCTCAGCGTGTTGCCCGAGCCGATAAAGATGTCGAGGAACATGGCGTCCACGGTCATGGTCTTGAGGCATTCGCCGGCCGAAGCGATGTCTTCACAATGGACGGGGTGCCAGCCCAGCCGTTCAAGCATGCGTGCGATGAAGCGGGCCTGCGTCGTGCTGTCTTCGAGAATCAATGCGGTACGCGACATGGGGGCTCCACAAAAAGGCGCGAGTGCAATCGATTGCTATCGTATGGGTGGAGGGTTAACAAATTACCCTTTCCGTCTGGTTGTGTCCTAGCTGTAACAATCGTGGGCCAGATCCGCCTTGCCGACCCATAGGCGCGCCGGATGCAGGTAAAAGGCATCGGCGGCGATGTGGTGGGTATCGCCATAAACCTCGGCCAAGGCGGCATAGAGCTGCGGGTCGTGCGCCTTGAGATCATCGGACGTCGCCACCAGAAGGTTGTCAGTCTTGTAGGCCATGTTCGAGTTGAACCAGAACTGCGTCCCTTCCGCCCAGTATTCCTCGACGTCGAGCGCCATATAGGCGCTGCGCCACAGCCCCTTGGCCTTGGCATTGGCGTAGGCGGCGTGGATGCGCGTCATCAGGGCCGGATCGGCCGTGCGCACGGCCGACATGATGTTGTGCGAAAACTCATGGACGAAGATGTTTTCGCCGTAATAGCGCGTGGCGGGCACCGCCATCAGGTTCTCGGCCGCCGCGGTCGTGAAGGTGCCGCCCATGCCGCGGGCACGTGCCGCCCAGTAGTCGCGGTCCGTCATCTTGCCGATCGTCGTTGCGTAATCGCGGACGTCGCACTTCGACAGGCGCGGGTCATCGATCGCCGGCTTCTTCCAATCCCGCTGCTCCGGCAGGTCGGTCGTGGTCTCGGAGATCGCCATGATGCCGACGCGCGAGCCATGCCGGATCAGTTCGTCGCGCAGGTCGGGGCGGTGCGCCAGCATTGTCACGACGATATCGCGCGCCAACAGGATCGCGGTCGGCGGTACCTTGGCCGAGGCGACGACGGGGATGCCTTCGGCATCGGTGTACTGGGCATAAAACGGGTCGAGCCCGAGCGTCGCTGGCGGCGTGCCCAGGATGCGCGCATCGAAGCTAGGTACTTCGGCGTTTGCCATCGGATAATGGACGGCTGGCGGGGGCGAGGGAGCCTCGGCGCAGGCGCCAAGCGTGAGCGCAGCGGCGAAGACAAGAGCGGCGCGTGAGATCATGCAGTGATCCGATGCAGGCTGAAACGGTGGGGGCCGGGGCCGGCCGGAATCGTCAGGTTGAGGTCGGGCCCCCCCGCCCCGGCCAGGGCGTAGGATGCGGCCTTGTCCCCACTCAGCGCAAGTCGCGTGTCGTGCAGCATCGGATTGTCGCTCTCGATCTCGAAATCGATGCGCGACAGGTCGGGCGCAAAGCGGATCGGGACGTCCGCGGCGAAGCGATCGTGGTCGAGGACCAGGCTGAGCCGGTGCGCCTTCAGGACGAGATGCAACCGCCGTCGTACGCCGTCGCGTGGAATGACCGACCGGCCGTCGGAGTCCAGCTCGCCAAGATAGGCGATGCGGCCGAACAACGGATCGTCGGCCACGCCGCACGCCGCGGCGCGCAGGTAGCCGCAATAGCCGAGGTCGCTTTCGCAGGCATAGTACCACGAGCCGCGCCGGTGGGGTTGCTCCAGCCAAGTCTCGCCGTAGGCTGCCGGCTCGAACCCGCCGCCCGAACCGCCGTCATTGGCCTCACCGGGGAACCAGTAGCCGTAGCCGCTGGCCGCATCGCCGCTGTTCAACAACGCCCAGGCCGACAGGCAAGATGCAAAGCCCAGGCGCAGATAAGCGTGCGGATCGGCAGTGTCGCGCAGGCCGTAGTCGAGCACGGCGGCGCCGCCCATCATCGACATATAGGTCAGGGTAAATCCATCGCCACCGCCGGCGCGGTAATCGCTGCCGAGATAATAATAGGCCGGCTCGATCACGCCGCGGCAGAACAGGTTGGCCGCCATCTGTGTCCGGGAAAACCGCTGTGCCGCGGCCGGGCTTACGCCCTCGACCCTGTGGTCGAGCGCGTAACGCGCCAGGGCCTGCGTCGATTCGAAACCGGTAGAATCAAAGGCGTATTCCGAACCGAACAGGTCGGGTGCGCCGGTTGTGAAGAAGCGGACCTTTGTCTCCCAATGAGCGCGCAGGGTTTGGGCGTCGTCGTGACGACCTTCGGCGTCGAGCGTCGCGATCAGCTCGGGAATGACGATCTCGTTGTAGAAGCCGGTCTCGTAGGCCGACCAGTCGCCGGTCTTTAAGGGCACGGTGAACATGGCCAGCGCCGTGCCGGTAGCGCGGTCGAGATAGCCACCGGCGCCGAGCCGCGTCGTCATCTGCGGATGGTGGCGCGCCAGCCGGTACATGGCGAAGTACATAGCAATAACATGCGGATAGTCGTAGGCCCGCCAGATATGCAACTGCCCCTTGGGACCGAGGTCGGCACTGTCGCGATTGTGCTTCCAGTCGGGGATGCCATAGATGCCGTACGGATAGGTCTCGGCGGTCGTGCGCTGCAGCCCGCCCCAAACGAAATGCTCGATATAGGCGTCGATGGCATCGATCTCGGCCTGGACCGGGCGTTCGGCCTGTTTTGAAGCCAAAAAGGCGGGCTTGCTAAGACCTGGATCGTCGCAGGTTACCTCGTAGATGCGCCAGCCCTTGATGCGGTCATAATTGTCGGGCGTCAGTTCGACACCGGTCTGCATGTTCCATTCGCACAACAGGCCATTGTACCACCTGGTGTCGTCGTGGACCTGGTGGCCGGCAATGAAGCCGGCACGCTTGTCGATTAGGGTCTCGAGCGGTTCGGTAACGAAGAATTCCAGCCAGGTGACGCGCCCGCCGGCCTGGTGCACCGCCAGGCGGTTTTCGCCAAGGCGGGTGAAGCGCAGGCGGTAGAGGTGACGGCCGGCCGCTGTGGCCAACGGAATAATCTGCGTTGTTTCCGGAAATTCGGATTCTATGGCTTCGACCGGCACGCTCGAGCGCAGGGCGATATCGGCGGTCAGGTCGCGCGGCAGGGTCATGCCGGGGACGATCGTCACGTCTAGCCCACCCGTCGCGGCAAGGGTGTCGCGAACGGTCTGGTAGTCCTTCGGCCAGGTGAAGCTAAAGCCGTAGGTCGTGGTCTCGCCGGGCGCCAGGCGGCGCGAACTGTGCGGCAAGCGCCAGCGGCCGCCCTTGGCCGTGACCTCTTCGGCGACGTGCGCCGAGTGGACATAGGCGCACCATGCTTCCGCCTTGCCGGGGCGATGGTCCCAGAATTCCAGCGCCGTGCCGGCATGCGGCGTCAGCATCAGGAAGGGGCCCGCGCTGTTCGACCGCATCCAGAACACGAACGACCCGTGGCCGGAGACAAAGCTGTGCTTCAGGGCGGCGGCGGTCGCCGGCTGGCCCGACTTGAACTCGGTATGCATCGGCAGGGGCAGGCCCAGGTCGCCGATTTCGATCGTGCTGTTGCCGGGATTGGTGAGCGTGATCGTCCAGTCCAGGCTTTGCGGTCCCGGTTTGAACTGCGTTTCCAGCCGCAGGCCGTCGAAATCGTGGCTGGGCGCCGGCGGCAGGGTATGCGTCTCGGCGGTTTGCCAGTCGCCGCCATCGCGCCGCCAGGCCAGGCGGACATCGCCCAGCCGTTGACCGGGAGCGATATAGTTGGTGTCGAACCGATCGTGGCGATAGCGCAGGCTGGTGATCCGTCCCTGGTCGAAAACCAAGGCGAAGTTGCCGCTTTCGGCCGCCAACGTGGGTGTGGCCAAGCCAAGCGCCACCGGCGCCGTCAGAAGACTGCGGCGGGAGAGGTTCATCGATAGAACTCCGTTTTAGTTCTTGCTGTCGGCGTAGGGGCTCTTGCCGCCACCGGCGATAAAGGCGTCGATATGGGCGTCGAGCACCGGCAGGGGCACTGAGCCGGTCTCCAGCACCGAGTCGTGGAAGGCGCGGATATCGAATTTTTCACCCAGCGCCTTTTCCGCCCGGGCGCGGTTGGCCCAGATATCCATCTCGCCGAGATAATAGGACAGGGCTTGACCCGGCCAGGCGATATAGCGATCGACCTCGGTCGTTACCTCGTGGGTCGACAGGGCTGTGTTGTCGAGCAGGTACTGTTGCGCCTGCTCGCGCGTCCAGCCCTCGCTGTGGATGCCGGTATCGACGACCAGGCGGGCGGCGCGCCACATCTGGTAGCTCAGCATGCCGAACTTATCGTAGGGCGTCTGGTAGATACCCATCTCGTCGCCCAGGCGTTCGCAATACAGCGCCCAGCCTTCGCCATAAGCCGAGATGTAGCCGTCGCGGCGGAACTGTGGCAGGGCGGTGTTCTCGGACGCCAACGGCATCTGCATGGCGTGGCCAGGCGCCGATTCATGCAGGGTCAGGGCGGGAATGCTGTACAGCGGCCGGGACGGCAGGTTGTACGTATTGACATAATAGACGCCGGGGCCGCCGCGGCCGCCGGTGTAAAAGGGCGCAAGATCGGGGGCGACGGGATAGATACCGAAGCGCTGGCGCGGCAGTCGGCCGAAATAGTCGGCGGCCTTGCCGTCGAAGGTCTTGGCGACCCAGGCGGCGCGGTCGAGCAACTCTTGCGGCGTCTTGGCGTAGAATTGCGGATCGGTGCGCAGGAAGGTGTTGAAACTCTTCAGGTCACCCTTGAAGCCGACGCTGTCCATCACCGCCTGCATCTGCGCCTTGATCTTGGCGACCTCGTCGAGACCCAGTTGGTGGATCTTTTCCGGTGGCATGTCCAGCGTGGTGTATTCGATGATCTGCGAGCGATAAAACGCCTGGCCGTCGGGCAGGTCGTAGGCGGCCAGCGAGGTCACGGCGCCCGGGACATACGCTTTGCGCATGAAATCGAGCAGGGTCTTGTGCGCCGGGATGACCTTGTCGCGGATCACGGCTACAGCCTCGGCGCGCAGCTTCGCCTGGACGTCGGCCGGGATGGTGGCCGGCATCGTCTTAAAGGGCGCGTAGTAGGGATTGCTTTCCGGTGTGTCGGTGATGACGCTGACGATGGTTGCGTCGCGGCCCTGCAGCACGACCTTGGGCAGGGTGAAGCCGCGCTTCAAGCCCGCGCGCATATTGTCGGTATTTTCCTGGAAGTAACGCGGCAGGTCCGCCAGTTGCGACAGGTAGCCGCGATAGTCGGCCTCGGTATGGAATGTGCCCTTGGCCATGTCCGACAGGTCGCCCCAGAACGAGGTGTCGCCGCTCAGCGGTCGCTGGTAGGTCTTGTAGACCTGGTCGGCGATCAGGGTCTCGATCTGGAAGCGATAGACGGCATAATCCTCGGCGTGCGCCGGGGTCAGGGTCTTCGGTTCGATGGCCTTGAGCTTCGTTTCGACGTCGCGCCAATAGGCCAGCTTTGTTTGCTGGGTCGCTTCGTCGACGTGCGGCAGGTGGGCGGCGGTGGCGTTTTTTGGGGTGTCTTCGTCCGGCGGCGTCTGTTCGTTGCGCCAGGCATATTCGGCCGTGTAGAGGGCGACGAAGCGGGTATCTGGTGACGCCCCATCCGCGTGGGCCGCCAACGGCAGGGGGGGCAGCGATATGATCACAACCATGGCCGAGGCGCGCAGGAGAGCTTTCATCGGAGACGGGCCTTTCCTAAAGCTTGTATCAAAATCGTATACGGTATATTAAAAAAGGGCAAGCCCCCTTCCGGAGTGAGTCCGTCATGTCGCTGCTCGATCGTCGCGCCCTTCTGCAGACCGTTGCCCTGGGGGGAGGACTAGGTTTGGCGCCCGCTTTGGCTCGCGCCGCAAGTCCGGCCTTTCCGACGACCGCAATGGCTGTGCCGCTCAGTGACGTGCGCCTGACGCCATCACCATGGCGCGATGCCCAGGACGCCAATTTCAAATACCTGATGTTTCTGCAGCCGGATCGTTTCCTGCACAATTACCACAAGTTCGCCGGCCTGCCTGTGCGCGGCGCCCTTTATGGCGGCTGGGAATCCGACACCATCGCCGGCGAAGGCGCCGGTCATTACCTCTCGGCCCTCGCCCTGATGCACGCCCAGACAGGCGACGCCGAATGCGTCAGACGCATCACCTATATCGTCGCGGAGATGGCGCGGGTCCAGGCGGCGCACAGCGACGGCTATTGCGCCGGTTTCCTGCGCCGGCGCAAGGACGGCACGATCGTCGACGGCAAGGAAATCTTCCCGGAACTGATGGCTGGCGACATCCGCTCGTCGGGTTTTGACCTCAATGGCGCCTGGTCGCCCTATTACAACATCCACAAAGTGTTTGCAGGCCTGCTCGACGCCCACGAACTGACCGGCAATGCCCAAGCGCTGACGGTCGCGGTGAATTTCGGCGGCTTTATCGACAAGGTCTTCGCCGCGCTAAGCGACGACCAGGTCCAGTCGATGTTGAGCTGCGAATATGGCGGGCTGAACGAAAGCTTCGCCGAGCTCTATGCCCGCACGAAGGATCCGCGTTGGCTTAAGCTGTCGCAGCGCATCTACGACCACAAGACGCTGGATCCGGTCATGGCCGGCAAGGACGAGCTGTCCAACCTGCACGCCAATACAAATATCCCGAAGATCATCGGCCTGGCGCGCCTGCACGCGGTGACGGGCGATCCCGGCGACGCCGGCGCGGCC
>FTKT01000851.1_pt2 | contig 13790 bp, 13 predicted proteins | sample 1658271 | NCBI WGS metagenome assembly FTKT01 (sample SAMEA3914811, study PRJEB12502) | metagenome | biome: forest; material: soil | place: Canada | collected 2011-08-04 | depth 0.3 m | reverse complement strand
GAAAAGCGACGATACACGTCTCGTCGACCTGAAGGGCAAACGGTTGATCCCCGGGTTGAACGACAGCCATACCCACCTGATCCGCGGCGGGCTGAATTATCTGCTGGAACTACGCTGGGACGGCGTCACCTCGGTGGCGGACGCGATGGACATGCTGCGCGCCCAGGTCGCCATTACGCCGCCACCGCAATGGGTACGTGTCGTCGGCGGCTTCATCGAGCACCAGTTCGCCGAAAAGCGGCTGCCGACGCTGGATGAAATCAATGCCATCGCCCCGGATACGCCGGTCTTCATCCTGCATCTCTACGACCGCGCCCTGATGAACCGGGCGGCGCTGCGCGCCTGCGGCTACGATCGCGACACGCCCAATCCGCCAGGTGGCGAGATCCAGAAGGACGCCGCGGGCCATCCGACCGGGCTGTTGCTGGCCAGGCCCAATGCCCAGATCCTGTATGCGACGCTGGCCAAGGGCCCCAAGCTGTCGCCGGCCGACCAGCTTGTGTCGACCTGCCACTACATGCGTGAGCTGAACCGCCTGGGCATCACCTCGGTGATCGATGCGGGCGGGGGTTTCCAGAACTATCCGGACGACTACCAGATCATCGATACCCTGGCGCGGACCGGCGCGTTGTCGGTACGCATCGCCTACAACCTGTTCACCCAGAACAAGGGGCGTGAGCTCGACGATTTCCAGGCCTGGACCAGGCTGGTCAAGCCGGGGCAGGGCGACAGCATGTACCGGCATAACGGCGCCGGCGAGATGCTGGTCTTCTCGGCGGCCGATTTCGAAGATTTTCGCCAGCCACGACCCGACTTGCCCGACGAGATGGAGGATGCGCTGTTCGGCGTCGTCCGCCACCTAGTCGAAAACCGCTGGCCGTTTCGTATCCACGGCACCTATGACGAGTCGATTTCGCGCTTCCTCGATGTGTTCGAGCGGGTCGATCGCGAAATCGCCTTCGACGGGCTGCATTGGATCATCGACCACGCCGAGACGGTCAGCCCGCGCAATATCGACCGTATCCTGGCGCTGGGCGGCGGCATCGCCATCCAGCACCGCATGGCCTTCCAGGGCGAAGCCTTCGCCGAACGCTATGGTCACACGGCCCTGGCCCAGACGCCTCCGCTCCGCTGCATGCTCGATGCCGGCTTGCCGGTCGGCATGGGCACCGATGCGACCCGCGTCGCCACCTACAATCCGTGGATCGGCATCTATTGGCTGGTCACCGGCAAGACGGTCGGGGGCTTGCGCATGTATACGCCGCAGAACCGGCTGGATCGCGAGACGGCGTTGCGCCTCTACACCGAAGGCTCGGCATGGTTCTCAAGAGAAAACGGCAAGAAGGGCGCGCTCAGGGTCGGCCAATATGCCGATGTCGTCGTGCCCAATTCGGATATGTTCGCCGTCCCCGAAGACGAACTGAAACACCTGCGTTCCATCTTGACGATCGTCGGCGGACGGATCGTCCATGCCGAAGACGACTTTGCCGCCCTGGCGCCAGCGGCGGTGCCGGTGAGCCCGGACTGGTCGCCCGTGCGACGGTTTGGCGGCTATCAGCGGCCGCGCCGGGAGGCGAAGCTAGATCAAATATCCCAGACGGCCTGCGGCTGCGGAACGCGCTGTGGCGTGCACGGCCATGGCCACGGCCTGGCTTGGGCGTCGACTGCGCCGGTTGGCTCCCTGCGCGACTTCTGGGGCGTGCTTGGCTGTTCGTGCTGGGCCTGATCATGGACAAGTTGACGCGCATTTTGCTGACCGGCCTGGCGGGCTATTGCGACACGGTGACCTTCGTCCACATGAAGGGCGTGTTTTCGGCCCACGTCACGGGCAACTTCGTCCTGTTCGCCGCGGCCCTGGTCCGCGGGGTGCGGCCGGAAGACTATCTGAAGCTTTTGACCTTGCCCGTTTTCGTCCTGGCGGTTGCCATGGGCACCGTCCTGCTTGTCCTGGCGTCGCGGCGCCAGGCCGCAGTGGGGCCGGGCGGCATCCTGTGCCTGATGGCGCTGCTGTTCGCGGCGGGCGCGGCCCTGGCGGGGTGTGCCCTTCCTTGGCGCGATGAGACGATCACCCTGCTGGTGGTGTTCGCGCTGGGCCTGCAGAACGCGCTTCATCCGTTCATTCCCGGGCCGATGACCACGGTGATGACCGGGACGGTCACCAATGCCGTCTCGAACGCGACGCGGCGGTTGATGGGCGATGCCGCGCCGGCGGGGCACGCCGCCAATGTGAACGCCTTGTGGCTGATGGCGGTATTCGCGGTGGGCTGCCTGGGCGCCGCCTGGGCACTCTGGTTGTTCGGCTTTTTCAGCCTGGCCTTGCCGGCGGTGGTGGCGGCCGTCCTGGCCGGGCTTGGATCTCGCAAAACAGGGGAGGCGCCGCATGCCTAAACCGCAGACGATCAAGATTATCATCGGCCTGGCGCTGGGCTTCGCCATCGGCCTGATCTGCCATCTGGCCGGCATTCCGAGTCCGGCGCCGCCGGTACTGCCCGGGGCGTTGCTGGTGCTGTCGATGACCATCGGCTGGTCGCTGACCGACCGCTGGTTCGCCCATCGCCCCAAGCTCAATGAAGCCAACTGCGCCGGCCCCGTCGGCATCTTGCCAAAGAAGGATCTGCCCAAATGATCGCCGTTGTCCTGGGTATCGCGCTCGGCCTCTTTATTGGGTTTGTGTGCCGCTATTTCGACCTGCCCTTGCCGGCGCCGCCCAAGCTGGTCGGGGCGCTTTTGGTCGTCGCCATGACTCTGGGCTTCATGTCGGGCGGGCTGATCCATGTTTAAGCCGGCTTTGGATCGGGCCTTGCGCTGGCTGGATGGCCTCGACCGCACGCCCTGGCCTTTGCGGCTGCTGATTGCGGCGATGTTTCTGGAGAGCGGCATCGACAAACTGATCAACCGGTCGACCTATCTCGCCGATGTCGCGCAGCACCACATACCTCTGCCGGCCGTGTCGCTGACATTGGTCACCGCGGTCGAGCTGGCCGGCGGGGCGGCGGTTCTGTGCGGGGTCGCGGTGGTGCCGGCGCTGGTTGCGCTTGGCCTCTACACGCTCGTCGTCAATTTTATCTATTTTGACTTCTGGGCCCAGCCGATGCCCGGCGCGATCATGGCGCGCAAGGAATGCCTGAAGAACCTGGCCGTGGTCGGTGGCTTGTGGATCTGGGCGCTGACCGTGTGGAAAGCGAGGCGGGTTTGATTGCATCAGTTTATGAATAAAATCCCTCGGTGCTTGGCGCCGCGGGATTTTTGCGTGGTAGATTGTCGTAAAGTAAAAAGCCCTCTCCCCGAGCAACGGGGAGAGGACAATGAGTGGCTTAGGATCGAAGCGGTCACTCCATTTTAGTGCGTGATCGAGATGCCGCCGTCGACCAGGGTGGCGGTGCCGGTGACGAAGCTCGAATCCTCCGAGGCGAAGAACAGGACGGTCCTGGCCAGTTCCTCGGTATTGCCCACCCGCTTGAGGGCATGGGCGTTTTCCAGGAAGGCGACGGCTTCGGGCGTATTGTTCATCGTGCGGTACATGTCGGTGTCGACGGCGCCGGGCAGGATCGAATTGACGCGCACGCCCTGCGGGCCGAATTCGGCGGCCAGGACCTGGGTCAGGCCGATCAGGCCGGACTTGGAGGCGGCATAGGCGGCGACCTGCGGAAAGCCGATCGTGTGACCGACGAAGGTCGAGGTGAAGATCACCGAACCGCCGCCGGTCTTGACCATCTCGGCGATCTGGTGCTTGGCGCCCAGGAAAGATCCGGTCAGGTTGACCGCGAGCGTATCGGCAAAACCGTCTTTCGACACGCCGGTCGACGGCCCGGCTTCGCCCAGGATGCCGGCATTGTTGAAGGCGATGTCCAGCCGGCCGTAGGCCTCGACCGCGCGGGCGACCAGGGCCGCGGCATAGGCTTCCTCGCGGACGTCACCGGCCAGGCCGGTCGCCTGGCCGCCGGCGGCTTCGATTTCGGCGACCAGGCTATCGAGCTCGGCCTGGCGGCGGGCGCCGACGACGACCTTGGCGCCTTCGCGGGCGAACAACAGCGCCGTGGCGCGGCCGATGCCGGCGCTGGCGCCGGTGATGAGGGCAACTTTTCCATTCAAACGCGACATCAGATTTCTCCATTCAAAAAGGGCGGCCTGAAAGGGAATGGCGGCCGTCGGTTGCGGTAATCAGGGGTTTACGCTTTTGCTTTTGTGTGAAACAGTGGCAAAGAATTGAGTATTCATTCAGCTTTTATGAATGACGGATCATGGACAAGCTCAGGGCCTATGAGATTTTCGTCGCGGTAGTCGACCGCGGCAGCTTCGCACGCGCCGCGGAGGCGCTGGACACGTCGCCGGCCAATGTGACGCGCTATGTCAACGACTTGGAGGCCGAGCTCAGCACCCGGTTGTTGCACCGGACGTCACGGCGGCTGTCCCTGACCGACAGCGGGCGGGGGCTGGCCGATCGCGCCCGGCTGTTCCTCGAGGACGTGGCCGATGCCGAAGCCTTCGTGACGGACAATGGCGGCCAACCGAAAGGGCGGTTGCGCATCAATGCGCCGCTGAGCTTCGGTATCCTGCATTTGGCGCACCTGTGGCCGGACTTCATGGCCCGCTATCCCGAGATCGACCTGGAGGTCGCCCTGTCGGATCGCGTGGTCGACCTGGTCGACGAGGGCTACGACCTGGCCATCCGGATCTCGCGCGCCGGCGCCCCGTCCTATGTGGCGCGCAAGCTGTGCGTCTCGCGCAACCTGCTTTGTGCCTCGCCGGCTTATCTGAAGGCGCACGGTCTTCCGCTTGAACCACAAGACCTGGCGGGGCATCGCGCCATCCTGAACCTGCATTCGCCGGCGCCGGAGCAATGGGTCTTTACCGCCGGCGACGGCCGCGAGACCGCGGTCAGGCCCCAGCCCGTCATGCGCGTCAACAACGGCGAGACGGCGCGGGCGGCGATGCTGGCCGGGGTGGGGCTGAACTGGCAGCCCGCCTTCCTGATCGGCCCGGATGTCGCTGCCGGGCGGCTGGTCCACCTCATGCCCGAGTATCGGCTGCCCGATATCGACGTGCTGGCGGTCTATCCCAGCCGCCGCCACTTGAGCGCCAAGGTGCGGGTGATGATCGACTTCTTGTCGGCCGCGTTTCATGGCACGCCTCCGTGGGACAGGCCGTCAAAAGCGGGCGGTTAGCCACGAGCCGAAATAATCGCTGTCACCGCCATGGGCGCGGCGGATCACCTGGCCGACGGCGAAATGCACATAGGTTGGGCAATATCTTCTGTCGATTGCTTTCAACCTGGTGACGCCTTGGGCGACGGTCGCCTTTCCCGTATTGTCGGGCGCCATAATGGTCCAAAAAGGCGTGAAGCTGCCCGATGCCTTGCTTTACGCCGGGATCGCCGCCATCGCGCCGATCCTTGGGATGCTTGTCGGGGCGCTTCGGATCGATGCCTGGGGCCGCCGCCCGGTCATGTGGGTGAGCGGATCGACCATGATCCTCTGCGCCCTGGCCTTCGTTTTCGGTAACGGCGCCGTTGTCCTGATCGTGGCGGGGTTCGTCTTTCAGATCGCGGCGAGCGTGTTTATCCCGACGTCAAGCATCTATTTTGCCGAGCAATTCCCGACATCGACCCGCGCGCGCGCCACGGCGGCCTTGTGGGCGATCAACCGGTTCGGCGCGGTCATCGCGCCACTGGCGCTTTTGCCCCTGCTGCAAAGTCATGGGCCTTTCCCGCTGGCGGTCCTGATCGGGGCGACGCTGCTTTCGGGCATGGGGCTGCTTTGGATCATGCCGCCGGGACGGCACGGAGGTTGTCATTACCGCGCTGAAGCGCGAGACGACCTTGCACGCGACGCCCCTGTCTGTCAGCGCCGTGTCGGGCGAGGCGCTGCGCCGGGGTGACATCCAGGATATTTCACAGTTGCACGGCATACCGGGCCTGAGCTTTGTCGATGGCGGAACGTCGTATACCCGCATCGTGATTCGCGGCATCCAGACGGTGGGAGAGCCGACGGTCGGCCTGTATTACGATGAGACCCCCGTCACCGGCCTGGTCAGCTCGTCGGGCGACGCCGGCGGCAGCATGCCGGAAATCAAACTCTTCGACGTCAATCATGTCGAGGTCCTGCGCGATCCCCAGGGGACGCTGTATGGCTCGGGCGCCATGGGCGGCGCTGAAAATCCTCTTCAACAAGCCGGCGCCGACCGATTCGGCCATGATCGACGCCTCGGCCAGCGAGACCGCGCATGGCGGCAGCGGCCATGTCGTGCAGGGCATGGTCAATCTGCCGATCATCCCTGACAAGCTGGCGGTCCGGGCGGTCGGCTTTGTTGAGACCAGCGCCGGCTATATCGACAATACGGTCCTCAATCTGAAGGACGTCAACGAGACACGGTCCAAGGGCGGCCGCCTGCTGGCCCGGCTGACCCCGATCGAAAACCTGACGATCGATGCCGGCGCCATCTATCAGGAAACGCACGGCGACCGGCCGATGTGGAACCTCGAGGCGGGCCCCTACAAGGCGACCAACCAGGTGCGGCTGCCGACCGACGAGATCATGTCGTTGTACAATGTGACGGCGAAATGGGTCGACCACGGCCTGACTTGGGTGGGGACGGCGTCCGCGACCAATCGCAAGAACGACTCGGCCATTGGCGACCCCAGCTATTACTTCCAGACCGACCTCAACAACCCGGGTATGTGCGCCCCGATAAGCGGCGCGGCGTGTTCGCCGCCGACGTGGCGGCCTTCAACACCTATGTCCAGAACTACGTCTACGGCGTCGTCGAGGCGGTGCAAAAGGCCCACACGACCAACGCGGAATTGCGCGTATCGTCGGATGCGACGCGCCGGCTGACCTGGACGGCCGGGGGCTTCTATTCCGATCGCAAGGCGCGCGACAGCAATAACCAGTTCAAGGTCGATCCCGCGACGGGTCTGCCCTATCTCCCGTGGATCGTGCAGACGAACCGGCTGATCGACGATGAGCTCAAACAGAGCGCGCTGTTCGGTGAAGCGTCCTACAGGATCACGCCCCGGCTGGTACTTACCGGCGGTATGCGCTTTGTCGACTATCAGCGCAGCGTGGCCGGCAACCAGGTTGTGCCGCTGGACCTGATCGGCGCCAAGGTGTCCAGCTACACCGTCGTCAAGTCCAGCGAGCACAAGTGGCTGTCAAAGCTGAACCTGGCCTATACCTACAGCGACAATGTCCTGCTCTACACCCAGGCGGCGCAGGGTTTTCGCCCGGGCGGCGACAACCAGGTGCTGGGGCTTCCCGCAGCGTTGGCCGCCTATCGGTCGGACAGCTTGTGGGACTATGAGGCGGGGATAAAGACGCGCGCCTTCAGCAATCGCCTCACCGTCGACGCCGACGTCTACAAGATCGACTGGAGCGACATGCAGGTCTCAGGGGCCAATCCGCAGATCGGCCCCTTCAGCTTCGTCGCCAATGCCGGCGCGGCGCGCATCGTCGGCGAAGAGGTTGAGGCGGCCCTGCATCTGGGGGCGCTGCGGCTGTCGGCGAATGCCGGCTATACCGATGCGCGGCTCAGCGAGGACCAGACGAACAGCAATATTACGGCGAACGGCCATCGCGACAATCGCATTCCCTATGTGCCGAAGGTTTCGGGCGGTGTCGGCGGTGACTATGACTACACGCTGAGCCACGGTTGGCGCGGCTCGGCCAGCCTCAATGCCGTCTTTGTCGGCGAATCGTTCTCGGAGTTCCGCCCGAACAATATCTATTACCGCCGCCTGCCGGCCTATACGGCCGTCAATTTGCGCGTCGGCGCCCAATCGGACAGCCGTGGCTGGGGTGTCTATGCCTTTGTCGACAACCTGTTCGATCGCGTCGGCATCATGTCGGAGACGGCGACCGCCATCTCGGTGGGCCACACCCTGGTCACCAGCATCGCGCCACGCACGGTAGGGGTGAACGTCCGCAAGAGCTTCTGATCCTGTCGGGCGGGTTTCGCCAAATGCGGGAGAATCCGCCAAGAAAGAAAACGCCTGGGCGGGCAGGATGAGGGCGAAACCCTCATCCTGGAGCTCGATCATGTACCGTCCGATGCAGACCGCCCTTTTCACCATGGCCGCGGTCTTCGCCGCGAACGGCGCCCACGCCGCGCCGGCCGACCTGTCCGGCAAGACCGTCGTCCTGGTCCAGGGCGCCTTCGCCGATGGGTCGAGCTGGTCGAAAGTGATCCCCTTGCTCGAAGCCAGGGGGCTGAAGGTCGTCGCCGTGCAGAACCCGTTGTCGTCCCTTGCTGACGATGCCGCGTCGGCGCGGCGCGCCATCGACGCCCAGGCCGGCCCGGTCATACTGGTCGGCCATTCCTGGGGTGGGGCGGTCATTACCGAGGCCGGCAACGACGACAAGGTCAAGGCCCTGGTCTACGTCGCCGCCTTCGCGCCGGACGACGGCCAGTCGATCAATATCATGACCAAGCCGTTCCCACCGGTGCCGTGGGCGGCGGTGCTGAAGGTCGACAGCGGCGGCTTTTTGACCTTGCCGCAGGCCAATATCCTGAGCGACTTCGCCCAGGACCTACCGCCGGACGAAGCCAGGGTCGTCGCCGCGACGCAAGGCCCGTGGGCGGCGCGCTGCCTCGATGACACGGTCACGACCGCGGCGTGGAAGACCAAGCCCAGCTGGTACGTGTTGAGCAGCCAGGACCATATGATCGACCCGCGCTTCCAGACGGCGATGTCGGCCCATATCAAGGCGAAGGTCACGACCGTCAATGCCAGCCACGTCGTCATGCTGAGCCATCCGAAAGAGGTCGCCGACACCATCATCGCCGCCGCCGAAGCGGTGAAATAGCCTGGCTATGCCCAGTGGACGACGGTCGTGGCGGGTTCGCCCGACCGGCCATCGGCGCCACAGGGCACGAGCTGTAGCGTCGTCGCCGGCTCATTGGCGTGCCGCGCCAGCCGGTCGATGAAATAGACATCGCTGCTGATGCGGCCCAGCCATTGGCGGCTGCCGTCGCCGTGCAGGCTCAGGATATCGTAGTGGCGGACCTTCGGGTCGGCGCGCCACGACAGGCGCAGGGCGGCGCTTTGCCGGTCGTCGGATGGCACTGCTTTTTCGACCGCGAAGCCCTGGGGGCGTGCCGGAAGCGGCGCTGAACGGCTGGACGCCAGCCAGAGCTTGCCGATATTCACTAAGGCGGGCGTGGCCGAGGCCGCACTTTCGAAGCCAAGGGATAAGGCGGCCAGGCGGCGTCCCGCAAAAGCGGAGAGCGCGTGTTTCCAGGTCGTCCAGTCGTTGGACGGGGCGAGCGAAATCCATACGGTCTTGTCGGGCGCGTCGGCGAAGATCAGCCCCAGGCTCAGCTTGCCCGTGCCGGTAAGAACGAGGCCGATTTCCGTGTCCGCCGCGAGCAAAAGGTCGGTTTTGAAGAGGCGGATCTCGGTGGCGGCCCTGATGCCGGGCTGTGCGGTGATTTTCAGCGAGGTGCCGCCGTCGAAGGCGCGGGTATAGTCGTAGTCGACGATAACCGCTTCGTCCCCCGCATCGTCGAGCGGTTGGGTCCACCAGGCCCAGGTCGGCAGGACGTCTTGGGCGCCCAGGTTGAACCAGCCGGTATCGGACAGCGGGACGCCGTCCTTCCAGAAGCGGTCGCCTTCACCGGAATTGAAGCTGGTGACGAAGGGCAGGGCGCCGATGACCGAACGTTCGGCAATGAAATTGGCGACACCATAGGTGACAGGCAGGCGCATCTGGTCCGTCGGGCGCGCGTTCGGCCCTTCGTAGTCGGTGTAGATTTTGCGGGCCTGGGCCGAGCCGTAGATTGCCAGTTGATCCAGCGTCGGCACATTGTCCCGGGCCGGATTGCCCGTCTGGCCCGACCAGAAGTGGCGGTGCAGGTTGTACCAGGCGGTGCGCCGGCTGTCGGACTGGGTGAAGGCGGCGACTTCGGCGTGTTCGATGGGTGACAGGTCGGGTTTTCCGCGCAGGCTATCGAGGCGGGCATTGCGCATTTTGCGCAGGCCGTCGTCGGAGCTGTAGATCTGCAGGCTGCCATTGGCGATGCCGCTGTTCGGCGTCACCACCGTCGGCGCGATCAGGCCGAGATAGCCCGGGCCGGGATATAGTTGCATGCCGTAATAGACCGAAGCGATGCCCGGGAAGGCGGCGGTATTGGCCGGCGACGGCAGGGTCGTCAGGGCGGGACCCGAGCAGCAACCGTGGGTCAGGCCGTAATTGCCCCAACCCTGGTCCAGCATCATCGAGTCGGCGCGTGGCTCGGAACGGCCGCGCGGCCGGCCGTCGGCGTGCGGCGGTCCGGGCCAGACGGCGGCGATGTCGGTATAGCCGTTATAATACTGAATGTAGAAGTCGTCGAAGCCCTGATGCTTGGCATCCTGCTTCATAGCGGCGATCAGGTCGTGGACGGCCTGGGCGTCGGTCTCGGTGAACGACTCGAAATTGACGAAGTAGCCGTCGAAGCCGAAATAAAGCGCCAGCTTGACCAGCCGCGCGGCCACGGCTTCGCGGCTCAGGTCGGAGCCGTCGAACATCCGCTTGTCCGGTTGGAACAGCGTCCCCAGGCACAAGCCGCCATTGCGGTGCACGGCGTCGATCAGCGCGGCATTGGGGATCAGGCCGGTGCTGTTCCAGCCAACGACCACATCGAGATATTGCCAGCTGCGCTCGACATGGACGAAGCGCGGTGTCTGGCTGGCGTAACGCGTGCGGTTGGGATCGTCCTCGCCGTCGAGCCCCAGATAGGCCGCGACCAGGGCGCCGCCACCGACCTCGGGCGACAGGCCGGGATGGGCCTGGGTGGCGGCCATGGGCGCGATGCGCTTTGCCCGGCGGACCGTCGAACGAAAGAAGCGGGCGTCCGGATCGGCGGCGGGATCGTAGGTCTTGAAGCCTTCCCAGGCGTCGGCGAACCCGGTCAAAGGATAGACGGGCCTGTCCATGCGGGCGGCCGTCTGGGTGGCCGTTTGGGCGAAAGCCGGCGCTATAGCGAAGGGCGCGAGCGCGGCGGCAGTCGCGGCCGTACCAAGACGGAGAAAACGGCGGCGGTCGAAGGCGGGGGGCGTATGGGACATCGAAACCACGTGACGAAGGGGAGGTCGAACGCATGGATGGATGACTTCGGGAACCAAAGCATAACCAATCGGCCGCAGGTCATGTCGACTTGGCCGAGGTATCCATCCACTATGAGGTACTTGAGGGCAGGATATTTGTTTTATTGACGAAGTCTAGATTTTATAGGTACAAAATATTTTACAGGCGCTTGAATTGGGCTTTCTTTGGTATCGAATGGGCGGCCCAGAAAGTCGCCTGTCGACTGCGCCACAAGGGTGAAAACAATGTCACGCCAGCCGATCGAAAATCGCAAAAAATCCTCCGCCCCACGCGGTTGGTCACGCCGGGCCTGGATGCTGGGCGCCGTGAGCTTGGCGGCCCTGTCCCGTCCCGCCCTGGCAGCTGAAAAGCCGGCCGCCGATACGCGCACACCGGTCGAGCTCGATCGAGACTGGCTGCGTGCGACCGCCACCTATGCGCCCGAGCGCCGGCGCTTGCTGGATGTGGCCGCCAAGGGCAGTGCTACGGGCCCGTTCCGCCCCGACTGGCAGGCCCTGGAAGCTTACAAGGTGCCGCAATGGTATGCCGACGCCAAGCTCGGCATCTTCATCCATTGGGGCGTCTTTTCGGTGCCGGCCTTCGGCAGCGAATGGTATTCGCGTAATATGTACGTCGAGGGTAGTCCGGAATTCGCCCACCACGTCAAGACTTACGGCCCGCAGACGCAGTTCGGCTACAAGGATTTCATTCCCAAGTTTACCGCCGACCATTTCGATCCCGCCGCCTGGATGGACCTGCTGGCCGCGGCCGGCGCGCGCTACGTCGTGCCGGTGGCTGAACACCATGACGGTTTCTCGCTCTATGACAGCCATCTGTCGGACTATACGGCGGTCAAGATGGGGCCGCGCCGCGACCTGATCGGCGAGATCGCCAAAAGCGCTCGCGCCAAGGGCCTGCATTTCGCCCTTTCGTCGCACCGGGCCGAGCACGATTGGTTTTTCGACGAGGGTCGTAAGTTCCCGTCCGACGTCTCCGATCCGAAGAATGCCGGTCTTTACGGTCCGGCTCAGGCGCGCCTGGCGGGGACGGACGACACTGACCTGTTCGGCGACTATACCTACGTCTCCCAAGCCTGGCTCGACGATTGGCTGGCGCGCCAGGTTGAACTGGTCGAGCGCTACGACCCCGACCTCGTCTATTTCGACTGGTGGATCGGTCAGCCGAATTTCCGCAACACCCTGCCGACCTTCCTGGCCTGGTATTATAACCGCGCGGCGCGCACCGGCGGCTCGGCCATCGTCAATTACAAGCTGGGCGAATTTGCCCCCGGCGCTGGCGTGCTCGACATCGAGCGCGGCCAGGCGCCCGGCATCCGGCCGGACGTCTGGCAGACCTGTACCTCGATCAGCGATACGTCGTGGGGCTATATCGAAAACGACACCTACAAGAGCCCGGAACAGATCGTCCACCTGCTGATCGACGTGGTGTCGAAGAACGGCAATTTGTTGCTGAACGTCGGTCCGCGCGCTGACGGACACATGCCGGACGGTGCCCGCGACACCTTGCTGCGCATGGGCGCGTGGCTGAAGATCAATGGCGAGGCGATATACGGATCGCGGCCGTGGCATGTCTTCGGCGAGGGGCCGACCGAGACGGCGAACGGCACCTTCGCCGAAAGCCACGCGAAGCCCTATACGGCGCAGGACTTCCGCTTCACGGTCAATAATGGCCACCTCTATGCCCTGCAAATGGCCTGGCCCGACAGCGGTTCGGCGACCATCACTTCGATCCGACCGGAAACCGTGGTCAAGGCCGTGCATATGCTTGGTAGCGATGCCCCGGTTGCCTTCCATCAGGACGCCAATGGGCTTAGGCTGACGCCGCCAGCCGGTGCGTCCCGTGCCCTGGCCAATGTTTATCGCATCGAAATCTGAGGCGCGCATGACGACGCCGGTCCAATCGATAGCCATCGTTGGTGGCGGCACCGCGGGATGGATGGCGGCCGCGGCACTGGTGAAACAACTACCCAAGACCATTGGGATTACCCTGGTCGAATCCGACGCCATCGGAACGATTGGCGTCGGCGAGGCGACGATTCCGGCCATCCGGCGGTTCAACCAGATCGTCGGCCTCGACGAGGCTGAGTTTCTGAAGGCGACGGGCGGCACCTTCAAGTTGGGTATTGAATTCGTCGACTGGGGCGCGCTGGGCCAAAACTACATCCACGCCTTCGGTATGACGGGCGGGCGTCCTGAGCTGCGGCCGACCCACCAGTACTGGCTGAGGATGAAGGCCTTGGGCGTGGACGTGCCCGGTTTCGACCAATACTCGCTGGCGGCCACGGCGGCGCAGACCAACCGCTTCCTGCATCCACGCGATGGCCGCGCCGATCCGCGCGCGCCGGAACTGACCTATGCCTACCATTTCGACGCCAGCCTCTACGCGCGCTACCTGAGAACGATTGCGGAACGCGCCGGCGTGACGCGCATCGAAGGCCGGATCGCCTCGGTCGAGCTGGAGCCGCAGACGGGCGATATCGCTGGCGTGCGGCTCGACGACGGCCGGACCGTCGAGGCAGATCTGTTCATCGATTGCTCGGGCATGCGGGCGCTGCTGTTGGGCGACGCTCTGGGCGAGCCCTACGAAGACTGGTCGCAATACCTGATCTGCGACCGCGCCGTAGCCATGCCCTGCGCCAATGGTCCGGTGCTCTACAACTATACCCGCGCCAAGGCCTGCGCGGCGGGCTGGCAATGGCGCATCCCG
>FTKT01003195.1_pt2 | contig 13794 bp, 17 predicted proteins | sample 1658271 | NCBI WGS metagenome assembly FTKT01 (sample SAMEA3914811, study PRJEB12502) | metagenome | biome: forest; material: soil | place: Canada | collected 2011-08-04 | depth 0.3 m | reverse complement strand
CGCGGACGCGGACGCGGACGCCGACGCCGAGGCCGCGGTCGGCGACGACGCCGCGGCCGCCGAGGCCGTGGTGCTCGCGGCGGTGGCGGCGGGCCCGGCGGGCGAACCGTTCCTGGACGCGCTGGCCGAGAAGGTCGCGCTGGGAGCCTCGGCGATCTGCGTGATCCTCGACCCCGGCTTCCTGGTGCTCGGCGGAGAGGTGGGCCGGGCCGGCGGGTCGGCCCTGGCGGACCGGGTGGCCGCCCGGCTGGCGGCCCTCTCCCCGCTGCGCACCGAGGTCCGGGCGGGGACGGCCGGCGGCTCGGCGGTGCTGGGCGGCGCGGTGCTGACGGCCTCCGACGCGGTCTGCCGCGACCTGTTCGGCGCCACCGCCGAGTCCTGAACGGACCGGGCACGCGCGGCGCCGCGAACCGTCGTGGTGTCGGGCCCGCCGCGCGCGGCGGGCGGGCCCGACGTGCCGCGACGCGCGCCGGGTGCGAGAGGATGACCCCACCAGCACCAGTGCACCAGCACGAGTTCTCAAGCCCGATCCTCAAAGGAGCGTCATGGGTCAGCCGGACCGGTCGGTCAATCACTACCGCATCGGCGAGGCCGCGGCCATGCTCGGGGTCAGTACCGACACGATGCGCCGCTGGGTCGACGCGGGCCGGGTCGCGGCCGAACGCGATGACCACGGCCACCGGATCATCCCCGGCGTGCAGCTGGCGGCCTTCGCACGCGAGCTGGCCAAGCCGGGCACGGCCGAGGCCGAGGGCCGTCCCTCCTCGGCCCGCAACCGGTTCCCCGGCATCGTCACGCAGGTGGTGCTCGGCGACGTCGCGGCGCAGGTGGAGGTGCAGGCCGGCCCGTTCCGGGTGGTCTCGCTGATCAGCCGTGAGTCGGCCGAGGAGCTCGGCCTGGTGCCGGGGGCGGCCGCGACCGCGGTGATCAAGTCGACGAATGTGATGATCGAACGGGGCTGACGTTCCTCGGGGGCTGACGTCTCGCCCGCGCGGTACTGACGCCCCCTCACCACGCGGAGCCGACGCCGCCTCGCCGAGCGAGGCCGGTGTCCAGCACCGCGCGGAGCCGACGTCCCGTACCGAGTCGCACCGATGCCCCGCACCGCGCGGAGCCGACGTCCCGTACCGAGTCGCACCGATGCCCCGCATCGAGCCGAGCCGAACCAACGTCAGTACCGAGCCAAGCCCACGCCCCACACCGGAGGAAGAGCCGTGCCCCGACCCGTCCCGTCCACCAGCCAGGCCGCGGCGGGCGCCGGTACCCCGGACCCGCGGTCCACCGGCGGCCACCCGGCGGACGCGGTCCGCCCGCTCGCGGTGGCCCACCGCGGCGACCCGTACCGCCACCGGGAGAACACCCTGCCCGCCATCGCCTCCGCGCTGGCCGCAGGCGCGGACGCCGTGGAGGTGGACGTCCAGCTGACCCGTGATCAGGTCCCGGTCCTGCTGCACGACCGGACCCTCAAGCGGCTCTGGGAACTGGACCGCCCGGTGCGCGCCCTGACGGCCGACCAGCTCGACCGGCAGCGGTTCGCCGACGGCCTGCGGGTGCCGACGCTGGCCGAGGCGCTCAAGCTGGTGGCCGAGACCCCGGCCGCGCGGCTGATGATCGACCTGGACGATCCCGGCCCGGCCGCCGCGAGCTGGCAGGCCGTCAGCGCGCTGGGGGCGGAGGACCGGGTGCTCTTCTGCGGCCCCGCCGCCGCCCTGTTCGCGGTGCGGGAGCTGGCGCCGCGCGCCGAACTCTCGCTGACCTGGAAGACCCCCGCCCTGCCGGTGCGCCCGCTGCTGGACGACCTGCGCCCGCGCTACCTCAACCCGCCCTTCGGCCTGGTCGACCAGCGGCTGGTGGAGCGGGCCGGCGAGCAGGGGCTGCTGGTGAGCACCTGGACGGTGGACCTGCGCCGCACCATGCGCCGGGTGCTGCGCGCCGGGGCCGCCTCGGTGACCTCCAACCGGATCGGGCTGCTGCGCTCCGTCATCGACTCCGCCGCGCCGGGCGGGCGCGGCTGATGCCCGAGGTTCTCGGCAACCGGGCCCTCGGCCGCGCCCTGCTGGCCCGTCAGCACCTGCTGGAGCCGGCCGAGCTGACGCCCGAGCAGCTGATCGGGCACCTGGTCGGCCTCCAGGCCCAGGCCGCCGACCCGCCCTACTACGGCCTCTGGTCGCGGTTGCGCGCGTTCGCCCCCGAGCAGCTCAGCGCGCTGGTCGAGCAGCGCGCGGTGGTCCGGATCGGGCTGCAGCGCGGCACCATCCACCTGGTCGGCGCCGAGGACTGCCTGACGCTCCGTCCGCTGCTGCAGCCCGTGCTGGACCAGGCGCTGCGCAACACCTTCGGCAAGCGGCTGACCGGGCTCGACCTGGACGCGCTGGCCGAGCGGGGCCGCGAGCTGGTGGAGGCCGAGCCGCGGACCTTCCAGGAACTCGGCGCCCTGCTGGGCGCCGAGCACCCGGACCGCGACCCCGCCGCACTGGCCCAGGCGATCCGCGCCCGGCTCGCGCTGGTCCAGGTGCCGCCGCGCGGACTGTGGCGCACCAGCGGCTCCGCCGCGCACACCACCGCCGAGCACTGGCTCGGCCGCCCGCTCGCCGCCGGTTCGCTGGACCGCACGGTGCTGCGCTACCTGGCCGCCTTCGGTCCCGCGACCGTCGCCGACGTGCAGAAGTGGTCCGGCCTCACCCGGCTGGCACCGGTGCTCGCGGCGCTGCGCCCGCAGCTGGTGGAGTTCCGCGACGAGCACGGCCGCACCCTCTACGACCTGCCCGAGGCCCCTCGCCCCGACCCGTCGACCCCGGCCCCCGTCCGCCTGGTCGCCCCGTTCGACAACCTGCTGCTCTCGCACGCCGACCGCACCCGCGTGCTGTCCGAGGAGTACCGGCCGCTGGTGATGACGCAGAACGGCATCGTGCTCGGCTCGCTGCTGGTCGACGGACTGGTCGCCGGCGCCTGGCAGTTGACCCGGGCGCGTGGGGCGGTCCGGCTGCGGCTGCGTCCGTTCACCGCGCTCGGCGCCCGGGTGCTGCGCGAGGCGGAGGCCGAGGGCGAGCGGGTGCTCGCCTTCGCGGCGGGGGAGGGCGAGAGCGGGGAGCTGGTGGTGGAGGCGGACTGAGGGAGCGGATGTCGTATTCCTTCCATTATGTCCCTTCTGTTACTGTCCGATCATGATCAACGGGGGGAACGAAAGCGCTCGGCGCGTCCTGCGGTACAGCCGCCTGAGCACCGCGCTGGGCGCGGCCTATCTGGCCCTCGCGGCCGTGGGGTTCGCCACCGAGGTACTGCTCGGACTGCGCTGGCTCATCGTCAGTTTCGTGGTCGCCGCGATGCTCCCGGTCATGCTCGGCGGCTACTTCGCGGTGCGCGCCAACTCGGCCGCCGAGGACCTGGCCAGGAGTTCGGGCGTGGCCGCCCGCACCGAGGCCTGGTTCCCGATGACCTTCGTCTGCGGGCTGATCACGATCGGCGGACTGGCCGGAGTCGGCGCCCTGGTGCGCAACGATGTGGTGATGACCTCGACCACGGTCGCGGTGATCGACACGTGCAACGGCTCGGGGAAGGGCGCCAGTTGCGCCTATCACTGGACCGTCGACGGCCGTACCCACAGCGCGAGCAACAACCGGATCAAGAACCGGCCCACCGGCGACCAGGTCCCGCTGCGCTACGCCCCGAGCGACCCGTCCTACGCCCTGCCCGTCCACGGAGGCGTCACCCCGGACTGGATCGCCAGCGGCGGCGCCCTGCTCGCCGGTACGCTCGGCCTGGCCACCAACGGCCGCCGCGAACGCCGCGCGCACCGGGAGTACCTGGCGGCGATCAGCGCCCTGAGCACATAAGACGGAGGAGCCGTCGATGACATCGCGACCCCCACGCGGGATCGACGTCGACGGGGTCGGCTACCGCTGGTCCGTACGGTTCCTCGACTCCGGCCACGTGATGCTCCGCGCCTGGCTCGACGGCCCGCACCGCCGGCGCCAACTCGCCGTCTCGATAGCGTTCGACGACTACTGGCTGAACTTCGGAGAGATCATCGCCACCCCACCGGAGCAGGCCGCCGACCGCTTCAACACGGCCCCACTCACCCCCGCCCTGGTGGCCCACCTCATCCACGCCGCCCTCGCATCCGACTGGCACCCGGAAACCACCGGCGCGCCCGCCCACTTCACCCTGGGCCGCGACCGATCCACGCTGACTGCCTGCCCTGCCCCCTCGACCCAGCCCGACCCCTCCGGCCCCGAGCGCACGCGGTTGACCTCACTGGCCCCGTAGGCACCGGGACCACAGACCATGAGAGCCCGGTCACCGGCCACGCCCCCCGGTATGCTCACCCCAGGGCCCGCCCGGTTCACGGACCAGACCTCCCGCACCGTGGCGCCCTGAGCGGCGGCTGTACAGCTGAGAACGAGCTCCGCGCAGGGGTCACCGGTGAGGTGGTAGGCGTTCACGGCCCTGGTGATCCGGCCATCGTGGTTGCGGGCCGCAGCGGCCAGCTGTGGATTTCGCGAAGTGTGGTGCTGGCTGAGCCTGTTCTTCAGCCTCCGGCCCGTTGGCCTTCTGGATTGGGTCCGCAGTGGCTCCACACGGCGTGGGATCATCTCGGCATGCGTCTGATTGCTGACGGGGCCACGCCGACCTCGCGGTTGGTGCTGGTGGAGGATTTCGAGACTGACAACGGCTACGCCTTCGAGCTGGCGAGCCCGCTCTTCCTGGCCGTCGGTGATCGGATCAGCTTCGAGGACGGCCGGCTTGTCGTCGTGCGGGCGAGCGGGGAGCGACTGCTGCCCGCCGGCGACTGGTCCACCCGCTGCGGAGTCAGGGCCGGCCGCCGCAGCTGACAGCGCCGCCAACGCCTGTCTTCGGGTTGCTTGTTGAGACAGCCAAGACGGGATTGGCCGTTCGTCGGACAGTCGTACGGCCTTGGCGTGATCATGTGCGTTGCGAAGCGCCCATGATCACTAACCAAGGCAGTACGAACGATTGTGCTGGAAGACGCTGTCCGGGTCGACTCCCTGTCCGTGCAGGTCAGGAACCTCCGCATGAAGGCCCCATCACCAGCGCGTGCACCGAAACCCGGCCGCCCCGGCCCGGGGCGGCCGCCCGGCTCGAAGAACCAGCATCCAGTCGCCCGCTACGAGGTGGGCAGAGTCCTGGCCCCGGCGACGCCTACGCCCGGCCCGCCCACCACAAGAAGGGCACCAAGCTCCGCCAATCAAGCTGACAGAGAGACCCCAGGCCCGCCAGACTGCCGACGTGCGAATCGACGAGACAGCCAAACGGGCCGCGACCAGGGTGTTGGTCTACACCGGGATCATCATCGCTTCGCCCGTCCTGCTGCTGGCCGGGGCCCCGATCCGCACCCGATACCTCCAGCACGTCTACCGAGAAGACGCACCGCCAGTCGTTGACAAGCCCAACGGCGAAGTCAGCGTCCACTACTACGTGGTGACGAACCCGCTCTTGCATCGGCTTTGCCGGCCGTCACAGACCGTGATCTACCTCGCCCGGCGAAGTCGTTAGACGACAAGGTGAGTGCCTGTCGGATGGTCACGACGGTCAACCTCGCCGTGGTTGGTCGCGGTGGCACTGGCGGGACCCCAGTTGAGAGCGCCGAGGAGCAACGGCGTACAGTGAGCCGTCATCATTTTGAACGCGTTCGAAATTTGGGGCTCCGGTGAACTGCGAGTTTGACAGTCATTCCTGCACGGCTGCCAGCAGCCGCTGGTGTCATGGTCTCGGCGGTCCGGATGCTGCTCGCAGCCTCGGCCGGCGGCGATGACGGTGGGAATGGATCACACTGCGGCTACCGACGGGCGCAAGGACGAGGGCCGTCCCATGCCTCCAGGCTGCGGAGGCGCCTTTCTCATCTTGATCGCCGCGGCCGGGGTTCTGGTCTGGACGCTGGTCGCGTGGGGCGCCACCCACGTCTCCGCTACCAGCGCGTCCCGCTTTCCGCAGCAACTCGGTTGGGACTACTACGTGCTGGTGTCGGCACTGTGGGGCGTCGCAATCGGCGTCACCGGCATCGTCCTGGCTCTTCGGTCGCAGCGGACAGGGTCGGGCGACCCTGTCGTGCTACTGCTCTTCTGGGACCTTGGTGTCCTGCTCGCTATAGCCTGGCCCGCCCAGGCCATGGCCCTGGCAGCGGTCTACGCTGCGCGCGCCGGGAGGCATCGCCCGCGGCATCGCCTCGGCGCCCTCGTTGCGGGAGCACTCTTGCTGACCGGCGGTTGCCAGTGGGGTTCTAACGTCCACGCGGGTCAGGAGCTGCACACTCCGGGCCAGGTGTCCGTCGCCGCTCTCCGTGGCAACTGGCACAACGTGACGGGTGAGGGTCTGCTGGAGCTGGGCAGCGACGGCCGGTTCACGGCTCGTGATGTCCCGGCCGCTCTGGGGTGGGGCAACCTGGGTTCCGCACGAGTGAACGCTGTCGGCACATGGATCCTCGTAACCGATGAGGCCAGCCCCACCGTCGCTCTGACGATCGCGTCGGACGCGTCAACCCCCGGGTTGAGCGCAATCGCACACCTCGACGTCCGGGCCTTTGGCTCTTCCCTCGTCCTGTGCAGTTGGCGCGACGACCCGGATGACGCCTGCGACTCCGGGTTTCACCGCTGACAGTGTCAGGGCTCTGGTCAAGCCGCACGTCGCCCAGTCCGGGGAGGGATGCTCATCGGCCCTGGACTGGTCCGGGCCGGGCGCGTGCGAGTCGGCGGGTCATCAGGGCGATGGCTGCCCAGGTCAGGTGGCATTCGCTGTGCTGCGGCAGGCTTTCGTAGTCTCGGACGTTGCGCCGGGGCCGGGTCAGCCAGGACAGGGAGCGTTCAACGACCCGCCTTCGTGGCAGGACGACGAAGCCCTTCGCTCCCCTGGGACGACTGACGGTACTGACGGTCAGGGCGCGGACCTGTTTGTGGGAGTGGCTGTCCGGCGAATGGCAAAGCTCGCCGCCGGCTCGGCACAGGCAATGTTCGACCTATGCCTCGGAAGTCGGCTCAAATCGCAGATATCGGTCCCAGATCAGGGCCTTGCGATAGGGACCGTCCCCGCCACTGTCGAACTGCGGCTCATCGAAGCGGACCCAGTACGCCAGCTCCCCGGGGTGTGCTTGAGCATGCAGCACGGGCGCCGGAGCAGCCAGATCATCGATCGTGCCGAGGAACTCGCGCTGCCACGGCCCGTCCCATGCGGCATCACGCAGTACTCTCACACGGCTCCCTGGCCCGGGCGCACCCGTCGGCCACTCCTGCTCCAGCGAACGGCCGAGGATGTGTTCGAGGGCCTCGCGGTCCCGTGTGCTCGCCGGGTCGGGGGCGGAGTCAGACGTCATGCCCTCATCCTCCCGGCAGATCCTTCAGAGCCCCACAGGTTAAGGGTCGGCGGCTGGCTCCGGCCAGGAGGAGCCGCTTGCGCAGCACCGGCGGTGTCGTTCTGCGAACATGCTGCGCTTGAGGGCTCTCAGGTCACGTGGTCCTCGACCGGCCCGGAGGGCCAGTCGGTGTGCATGCCCTGGACAACAGGGTCAGGGCCCGCTGATCAGCCCGTTCGGCGGCGGAGGCGGGGGGCCAGGATCGCGCGGACGATCTTGGTTACGCTGCGGGTGGTGGGTCCGTCGTCTTCTGCGGGGTCGGGGTCCAGTACGTGCTGGATCTGCTGGAGCAGCTGGTTGGTCGACCGCCAGAGTGGGACGAACAGGCCGGCGACCGGTCCGGCTGCGTGGATCGGGCCGTTGGACAGCTCGGTGACCTTCTTGGCGATCGTGACCGTTGTCGGGTCGCGCAGGATCAGGTGGACCTCGTCGCCGACCAGCCGGATTTCCATCGTGCGTGCGGCGGTCTCCTCCGGGTTGGCGTCCGTGGTCGTCTCCGGATCCAGTTCGTCGATCTTGGCGGCCACCGCGTCCGGGTCGACCCCGAGTTCGCGCAGGACCCTGGCCGCCATGCTGTTCTCCGCCCGGAGCAGGGCTTCGAGCAGGTGATGGCTGCCGACCGGTCCGCCGCCGGCCAGCGCGCCGGCGGCGGACAGGGTGTCCTCGGTGGCGGCTGTGCCGGCCGGCCAGGGGCCGGCCTCGGCGTCCGGCGATCCCTCCGGTGAGCCCTCCAGCGATGCCAGCACCGCGGCACGGATCCTGCTGAGCGGATTGATCCGCTCGGCAAGTACCTTTGCGCCGACGCTGTCACCTTCCCCGGCGAGGGCAAGCAGGATGTGTTCCGTGCCGATGTGGGTGTGGTGCAACTGCAGCGCCTCGCGGAGCGCGAGGTCCAGCGTCTTCTTCGCGCTCGGCGCGAACGGGATATGGCCGCTCAGCTTCTTCGTGCCGGGCTTGACCGCCGCGGCGACATCGACCTGCGCCGTCTCCTTGTCGTAGCCGAGCTGGTGCAGAACTCGCGCCGCCACACTGTCCGGCGCGTCGAGCAGTCCCAACAGCAGGTGCTCCGTGCCGATGTAGTCGTGCTTGAGCAGCCTCGCCTCCTCCTGAGCCGTGACGACCACCTTGCGGGCTTCGACCGTGAACCTCTCGAATGTCATGCTTTCATCGTCGCAACCCTGTCAATACACTGCTACTGACAGGGTCACCGTGCTGAAGGGAGGGTGTGATGGAGTCACCGTCGGACTGGGAGGGCCGGCTCGCCCGCTGGCAGAGCGAGCTGGAGCTGTTCGAGCAGCTGGACGAGAAACCCTGGGTCACGCTGGGCAAGGCGGAGACCGAGAGCGGCGTTTCCCGCTCGGCCCTGCGGTCCTGGTACCGCAACGGCGAGATCGAGTCCCGGCTGGTGGACGGCCCGAACGGGCCGCAGCGACTGGTCCGGCTGGACGCGGTGATCGAGCGCGCCGCCGCGTCACCGCGCATTCAACGCAGGGCGGAACGGGAGGTCAGCCTGGAAGCCCAGGTCACCCTGCTGCGGCACCGGGTCGACCAACTCGAGCTGCGGCTGGCCGCGCTGGAGCGGAAGTGACCGAGGCGAGCGGCACCGTGCGATCGGCCCGGCTCGGCCCGGCTCGCCCCGGGGCCGGACCCTGGGCGCCGCACTCTGGGGCCGTTTGCCTTGTTCGTGCGGTGAGTCCCGCGTAACTGGCGGGCTGTATTTTGGCGCCATGGACTACCTGGTTGATCTTCGGCGAGAGCTGGACGCGTTCGGTGCCGTGCTGGACGGCGATCTGTCGGCCCCGGTCGAGCACTGCGGCGGTTGGAGGTTGGTGGATCTGGCCGTGCACATGGGGGCGGGGAACCTGTGGGTCGTCGCGGCGGTGCGGGAGGGGCACGGCGACAGCTATGACGAGGGCGCCGCTCCCCGGGACCGGGCCAGCCTCAAGGCCTGGTACGCCGAGACAGCAGACGCGCTCGTGCAGGCCCTGTCGGTTGATCCCTCGACCGAGGCGTGGACGTTCTTCCCGCCGCACACGGTCGGGTTCTGGCGTCGGCGCCGCAGCCAGGAGACGCTGATGCACCGGTGGGACGCCGAGCACGCGCTCGGCTCGGCGCGGCCGATGGACGCGGCGCTGGCCGCCGACGGTGTCGCCGAGGTCTTCGACACCATGGCGCACCGCATGATCTCCAAGGGCGCCGCCATCCATCCCGAGCAGGCCGTGCGGATCACCGCCACCGACGCCGGCCGCTCCTGGACCTACGGGCCCGGCGAGCCGATCGCGGAGGTCTCGGGCGCTGCCGAGGACCTGCTGCTGATGTTGTGGGGGCGCAAGCCCCGGGACACTGGGTCGGTGACCTGGGCCGGGAACCGTGCGGCGGGGTTGGGTGTGCTGGCCGGGCCGCTGGTTCCCTGACGTGAGGTCAGACGACGTTCGCCCCGCGTAGGGCGGTTCGGTAGGGCAGGCCCCCGTGGGGTGCGGGTCCACGGGGGCGTGGGGGCAGGTTGGCTGACCATTCGTCACCTGTAGCTGGGGGCAGTCGGGGTGGCGGATCACCGTGTCCGGGGGGTTTCATGAGGTTCATCAGTCAGGAAAGTTTCCTAACGGATGTCGGCCGTGTCAACCCCGCAATGCCGCCGCTGACGCCTCGGCAGGCTCGAAGCGGGCCCGGTGTCGACTCCGCGCGGGATCGGCAACCCAACCCCTTGACGCGCTCGCAGCAAGGGCAGTAGCTTCCCAGTCAATTCCCAGCGAACTGTCAGGAAACTTTCCTGACAGACCACTTCGACGCTTCGATCCTCACCCCGGTTCGCCGAGCCAGACCACGCCCGGACTCTGTCCGCACGTGTGAACTCCCTTGCCCGAACGAGACATTGCCGCCCCCTGCTACCCGGCTGTCTCGCTCACCCCACCCCGTCGGAGAGCCGATGCCTGCGCCCGACCGTGCCCCCGCACGCCCAAGAGCGCCCCCGCGCTCTGGCCGAACCCTCGAGCCGTGCCCGCCGTTCGGGCTCCGGTCTGTTCCGCATCCTCCCAACTTCCCTGGCAGAAAAGGAAAGATCCATGCGCATTCGATCGCACACCGCACGGCCGCGCAGCCACCGGGCCGCCGCCACCGTCGTGCTCGTTGGCCTGCTGGTCACCCTCCCCGCCTCCGCCGCGCTCGCCTCGACGGCCGGTGCCACGGCGCAGGCCGTGACGGCTCAGCCGGCGAGCGTCCGGGCCGACTCGGTCGGGCTGGACGACCCGCAGAAGAAGGAGATCGCGATGGAGCTCGTCTCCAGCGCGGAGAACTCCTCGCTGGACTGGAAGGCCCAGTACAAGTACATCGAGGACATCGCCGACGGCCGTGGCTACACCGCGGGCATCATCGGCTTCTGTTCCGGAACCGGCGACATGCTGGACCTGGTGCAGGCCTACACCAACGCCGAACCCGACAACCCGCTCGCCAAGTTCCTGCCGGCCCTGCGCGCGGTCAACGGCAGCGCCTCGCACGAGGGGCTCGACCCCGACTTCACCGGCGCCTGGGCGACCGCCGCCGCGGACCCGGTGTTCCAGCAGGCCCAGGACTCCGAGCGGGACCGGGTCTACTTCAACCCGGCGGTCGGCCAGGCGAAGCAGGACGGGCTGAGCACGCTCGGCCAGTTCATCTACTACGACGCCGCCGTGATGCACGGCCCCGACGGCCTCAACTCGATCCGGGCCACGGCCGTCGGCCAGGTCTCCCCGCCCTCCCAGGGCGGCAACGAGACCGACTTCCTGAACGCGTTCCTCGCGGCGCGCCGCGTCGAGATGAAGAAGGAGGCCGCGCACAGCGACACCAGCCGGATCGACACCGCCCAGCAGGTGTTCCTCAACAACGGCAACTTCGACCTCAACACCCCGCTCAACTGGCAGGTCTACGGCCAGAGCTACTCGATCGGCGGCTGACCGGCCGAACCGTCGGTCGGCCGGCTGGCCCGTCGGCCGGCTGACGGGTAGCACCTGATCGCTCAACCGGAGGCGACGGGGCTGTGAGGGGACTCGCCGCCTCCGGTTGAGTACGGACGTCCTGAGTACGGACGTCCTACCGGCGGCCGGTGGCTTCCGACTGCGCCCGGTAGCCACCGGCCTCGATTGCGGCCTCGATCGAGGCCCGGACCGGACGCGCCGGGGCCGGGAGCAGCGCCGCCAGATCGGACGAACGCGCCTCGGCCCGGCCCGCGATCACGTTGGAGAAGAGCGAGATCGCGTGCGCGATCCGGTACGGCTCCAGGCCGCTGCCGTTCAGCGCGGCCCGGGTCTCGGCGAGCGAGGCCGGCTGGTAGCCGACCGGTCGGCCGAGCGCCGCCGTCAGGGCCTCGGCGATCTCCGCGCCGCCGACGGCGCTGTCGCCTTCGAGCTCGTAGACCCGGCCCGCGTGGCGGCTCGCGGCCGCCGCCCTCAGGTCGGACTGCGACTCGGCCGCGACCCGCACCGCCACGTCCGCCAGGTCCTCCCTGGCCACCACCGAGACCCTGCCGTCGCCGAACGGTGCCTTGAACACCCCGGTGGCCAGCGCCTCGGCCGCACCGGCCGTCGCCAGTCCGAGGGGGATGCCGGTGTACAGGCCGTTGCGCAGGATGGTGGTGCTGAACGGTCCGGCGGCCAGGCGGTCCTCGGTCCAGCGGTGCGGCACGGCGATGGTCATCGACTCGCCGGAGGAGGCCAGACTCGTGTAGACGACGTGCCGCACGCCCGCCTCCGCCGCCGCGTCGGCCACCGCGCCGTGGCGGGCGAAGACCACGTCGTCCTCGGCGTACCCCGCCGAGACGAGCACCAGGACGTCCACGCCGTCGAACGCCCCGGGCAGCGAGCCAGGGTCGTCGAAGTCGACGCGGCGGGCGGTCCGCCCGTCACCGGAGCGGGTACCCCCCACGACGTCCAGCCCCTCGATGCCGGACAGGCCGCGCAGGATCAGTCCGCCCAGGCCGCCGGACACGCCGGTCACGAGAATCATCGGAACTCCCTTGTTATTGGTCGGTGTTCGGTGTTCGTTGTTCGGTGGAGACGCCACCGAGCATCCGCCGCGACCGGTGCGCTCCGTAAGGGGGCACTCTCGGGTCAGTCACGCACACCGGGGTAACCCAGCAGGTCGGCCCCGGTTCCCGGCAGCCGAGTCGACCGGCGTCGCCCTGCCGTCGGCGGGTCGGGAATCACGGTCCACGGCCGGGCGTTGGGCCGATGGGCCGATGGGGACGACGAACGTGCGAGGGAGCAGGATGAGGACCGCCGAGGTGAGGACCGCCGACGTTCGGGCTGTGGACGTTCAGGCTGCGGACGTTCGGACTGTGGACGTGAGCAGCGCGGAGGTGAGGACCGCCGACCCCCGCACGGCTTCCGGCACCCCCGCGGCGGACCCCCACGGCCCGTGCGAGGACGACTGCGGAATCCGCGACGTCCTGGACCGCCTCGGCGACCGCTGGTCGGTCCTGGTGGTCGTCGAGCTGACGAAAGGCACCCGCCGCTTCCGCGAACTGCACCACGCGATCCCCGGCATCTCGCAACGCATGCTGACCGTCACCACCAAGCGCCTGGTCCGCGACGGCCTCGCCGTGCGAACCGTCTACCCGACCATCCCCCCACGCACCGACTACCACCTCACCCCGATGGGCCGCAGCCTCTCCGCAGCCATCGCCTCCCTGGCCGACTGGTCCCGCGAACACCAGGCCGCCATCACCGACTCGCGCGAACGCTGGGACATCGAGCACCCGGGCGCGCTCTGACGACCTGTCGGGCGATGGCGGCCGGCGTCGGCAGTTCCGCCGGCACCCTGAACCCGACGGCGTCAGAGGGACGTTGTCGACCGGGTCGGCATTCCTCCGTGGGGGCTGTTGACCACGAGCGGCACGGACCCTTCCATGAGGTAGGCGTGCTCGGGGAAGTAGTCGATGTGGAGATGGCCACCGTCCTCGGCGGCGGCCATGCCCTGGAGGCCGGCCGCGAGGATCGCCCTGCCACCGGGATCCCCACTGATCACCAGCACCTGCCGCGAGGCATCCACCTCGATCCGAACCCCGGGCCCGGCGGCCGCCCTGACCTCGATCCCCACCAGGGCCCCGCTGCCGGCGGGCGAGGCGGCGCCGATGAACCCGCCGCCCGCAGCCACCGCGCTTGCCAGGGCAGTCAGTTCTTCCGCAGGGGCAGTGATGTCCACCTCATCGAAGGTGGGATCGGAGAGCAGTATCACGGGCGGCACTCCTTCAGAAGGTCGGACCTCACGTCAGGGCCGTCCGGCTGCCGGTGGGTCAGGACGGGTCGAACTCGCCGCGGCCTGCCGCTGCGGTGAACGCGGTCCAGCCGTCGTTGGAGAAGACGAGGGCGGGGCCCTCAGGATCCTTGGAGTCCCGGACGGGGACGACGCCGAGGGAGATGAAGTCGGGGGCGAACTCGATGCAGTTGCCCTGATTGGCG
>FTKT01208896.1_pt1 | contig 13802 bp, 13 predicted proteins | sample 1658271 | NCBI WGS metagenome assembly FTKT01 (sample SAMEA3914811, study PRJEB12502) | metagenome | biome: forest; material: soil | place: Canada | collected 2011-08-04 | depth 0.3 m | reverse complement strand
GGCGACGCGCTGTTCTCGGATGCGCTCAACCACGCCTGCCTGATCGACGGCGCCCGCTTGTCCAAGGCCGACATCCACCGCTACGCGCACGCCGACCTGGCGCAGCTCGACGCGCTGCTGGGCGCCTGCGGCGCACGTCGCAAGCTGGTCATCAGCGACGCTGTTTTCAGCATGGACGGCGATGTCGTCGACGTCCCCGGGCTGATCGCCCTATGCGAGCACCACGACGCGTTGCTACTGCTGGACGACGCGCACGGCTTCGGTGTCTGTGGCCCGCAAGGACGCGGCTCGCTGGCCGCAGTTGGCTCCGTCAACGCCCACGCGAGCCGACGCGTGCTCTATATGGCCACGCTAGGCAAGGCCGCAGGCGTGGCGGGCGCCTTCGTCGCCGGCAACAACATGTTGATCGAGTGGCTGCTGCAGAAGACGCGCAGCTACACCTTCGCCACCGCTGCGCCCGCCCTCCTCGCCCAGAGCGTCCGTGCCGCTCTGGGCGTCATGCAGGACGAACCTGAGCGGCTCGCGCGACTGCATTGCAACATCGCTGCCTTCAGCGCAGGACTGCCGGCAGCGATCGCCGGCACGAACTGGAGGCTTCTGCCATCGAGCACCGCCGTACAAGCACTTGTCATCGGTGCGAACGACGAAGCGCTGCGGGTCATGAAGACGCTCGCCGACGCAGGCCTGTGGGTGCCGGCAATACGACCACCGACCGTCGCAAAGGGAACGGCGCGGTTAAGAATTGCACTCTCCGCAGCGCATGAAGCCGACGACATCGATCTGCTCCTCGCGGCACTCGCAAGAGCTGCGTCAGCGGCCCAACTCCCGCGCCAGGCACCCGTCGCGGTACCCATGTCGGCGTGAAGACCCACAGCGGATGACGGAAGCCCGGTTGAGCGTTCGCGTAGATGCCTGAAACGATTGTCGATGCGCTCGTCGAACAACCCCGCTGAAGCGAATCTGGCTCGACCGCCGGAACCGATCACAGCCCAGGCAGCATCCTTTCCCATCGATATCCGACCATCAGCAAAGAGTCTGGCGCAATGTCATGCCGGCCCTCCAATTGACCGAAGCGAACCTCTCGCGGATCTCCCGACAGTCTTAAAGTTATTTGGTCACGTGACCATTTATCAGTCTTCAGGGTCTGCACAGAACTTGCGGAGCTGAATCCGGGACGTGACGGTCGCTTGCACTGTCGACTCAGCGCAAGCTGTCGCGAAACAGACCGATCCACGCGATCGCGGGGGTAATCATGCAAGTCGAGACAACCGCCCTTCGGGAATGCCACTTCGAGCTTCGCTTCGAATCACTCTTCAACGCTGCACCTGACTACGCATTTCCGTGCGACGCGCGCGGCCAGGTCGACATGGATGCGCTCACTGACCGCGCTTTGGTGAACTACCTCTTCGTGCGAGGAGCTGTCGGGCACGAATTCCTGACCCCGTTGGTTGAGAGCCGGCCCAACAATTGAAGCCACTGACGTCCGAACTTCGGCGAGGCAGATTCCACTGTCATCACAGCAATCAATGGCTTGGCAGCTCAAATCGCCGCTGGAGCAGGGTTCCCGTCGGAGCTCAGGCCTTCAAACCTCGCTCGCTGAGGTGCTCTTGACCAGGGGATCAAGCTGCGTATTGCGGCCGCTCATGTCGACCAGGAATGCATCACGACCATTCGGGCCCGCAAGCCATGCCCGCACGCGTCCGAAGCCGTACCGCGGGTCGTTTGCAACCTGTGCCTTCGCTCCGGTTACCGCTTAGCCGCCTTTGACCGAACAAAAAGTTGCATACCGCGGCATTGATCACTTCCGGATGTCGAGCACGTCAGAGCAACTGTCAGGCGCCGCTGTGCTGTCGTTGGCCCAGCGACCGCCCTGCTCTATTTTCGGGAGCGCCAGCTTCAGCGATCAATGCGGCTATAGCGATATGAATAGCTGTCAATCCGCATGCCTGCAGTCCCGATCCTCTTGATCGACTGGTTGGAGAAGTCGAACATCGAGAGGCACTCTGCCCACCGCATCGTCGAGGCGACGCGCCCCGAGGCCAGATGGAGAATCTGTCAATCCAAGTCACCAAGATCGTCGACTCGAAGTTGCCGCGCCTGCCTCGCCAAATCGAATTCTCCGATGGTGACCACGTTGCCCGCGCGATCGGTGATGCCACACAATCCGACGCCGCGCGCCTTGAACCCGAGCTGCGCCCACTGCATCGAGTAGTCGATTCGGTCATGGTGATGGCCATGAAACGCTTCAGTGACCCCCATCGATCGTGCCAGTTCGTCGATGGCGGCGAATCCATGCGGATGGCAGCTCGGCGCCTCATGTGTCACCAGGATATCGGCACGCTGCTTGACAAGGACATCTACGTCGGTCTTGCAGATGGAAGACCAGTGCCTCAACGACGGCCCGTCGCGCCAACGGTCATACGGTGAGGTCGCGTACGCGAGGTGCTCCGCGGTCAAGAACTTCGGCTCATTCGGTGGCATCCACACCCGCTCACGGAAGACACCGCCAAGCCCCGCGAGGCGCGTGCCATCTGGAAGGGTGACGACGCGGCCATGCACGTTGCGATGCGCAAGTTCGCTTTCGAAGACGTTGACGAAGTCCTGTTCAGAGTCGGTATCGTGGTTGCCGTGAACGAACCACACCTTTTCGCTGATCTCGGCGAGCTCGACGTGCAACGGCCGTTGCGGCTGCAGGTCGCCAAGCAGCACAACAGCCATCGGATCGAGCCGTCGCGCGGCTTCGATGATGTGGTCGAACGATCCATGCGGGTCTCCACAGAACAGGATGTTGTTCGGAACGGTCAAGCTCGGCCCCCTTTCATCATGGTGTCCAGTTTTCTCTTCAAGGTCTGAAGGGTCGCCGGCGACGACAGGCCGAGAGATCCGTCGCAAGGAACCAGGCGGTCGAGATACTCTATTGGCCACCCATCGACGTCGTCGTCGATCGCCAGCCAGTCTTTCGGTTTTCGTCGGCTGACGTCGGCCAAGATCTGCAGCGCACGCGTTGTCTCTGCGAACGTTTGTCGCTCCCACTGATCAGCACCATGAACGCGCCTGTGAAACGTTCCCCCGATGACACGCTCACGCAGCGGGAAGGGTAGCCGCTGCTTGGCTCTGGAGTAGCCTGGCTGGCGGCACCAACTCGTGCTCAGCACGATACGCACTTCAGGATGCGGATCGAGTGCCTCGATGAGCAACGGAGCCCACTCAAACAGCATGGCCCCAGGTGCGACCTTGGGATCGATATAGATCCCGCGCTTCGGCGAGACGTAGACGGCCTCGTGATGCAAGACGCCATCGAAGTCAAGGTACAGAACATAGGTTGAAGAGTGAGCTATCGGCCCTCGAGTCATGTCGTGCAAGTTCTCTCCTTTCGTAGTCCGGTAGGTTCTTCGGGATGCTGTCAGTGCGTTCGCGAATGGCCGTCCGAGTCCACCTCGGCCCAGATGTCCGCCTCAGTGATCCGGTCGCGTTCCTCGCGCACGGCCGCAGCGACGAGCCTCTCCGCCGTGCGGCGCATCAGGCGCGGGCTCATCTGACCCATGACGTAGAACGTCTTGCGGTCGAATGTCACATGCCCATGCAGCTCGAGCTTCCTCAGAAGATCACGCGAGATCTGCTTCGCGATTCGAACTGATTCATCCCGATCCGGCGGCGGGATCTGGAAGATCTCGAAGCGACTGAGCAACGGCACGCCGATGCCATGGATCGAGTTGGCAGTCGCGACGTACCCAACGAGACTCGCATCGAATTCGAATTCCGTGGACGCGTCCTGCATGCAACGCGCCGTCTGAGGCTCGAGCGCGCCATGAAGTTGCGCCAGCGGGTCGATCGCATTCGAATACGTCCCGGAGGCACTCTTGTCGAGCTCATCGAGGAGGATCAAGGGATTCGCGAACTGGCCGAGACAGAGCAGTTTGAAGAGCAGGCCGCTTTCAGTGTTTCCCCAGTGCTTGTCGCTACCCCGCAGAGTATCGCCAGCCATGGGTTGATCGAAGGCGACGGAAGCGTGCGGGGCGCCGAGCATGTCGGCGACGCGTTGGCTGAAATAGGTCTTGCCGACGCCCGGCGGGCCCAGCAGCAGGAGCGGCGGAATTCGCAACGGCTTGCCCGACGTCTCTGCGAGCGCGAGCGTGTTCGCGATGATCCGGATCGGCTCGCGGAAGTTGGGCAAGTCCCGCTCCAGAGCTTCGGTGTGGATGCGCCAGCTCGACGGCGTTGCCACGCAGCGATCCGGCCCGAGCTTGGCCAGGCGACGCACCAGGGCCACCTTGCGTGCTCGAACGTCCGAGTCGGGACTGCCGAGCTTCTGGTCCTCCGCATCTTTCGGAGCCAGCATTTCGGCAAAGCGCGGCAGCACGCGATAGAAGCCGGCCGGTGCAGGCCTCGCAAGCGCAACAACCCCGACGCGAAAGGCGGCCTCTTCCTCGCCGGATTCGCTGACTCGAGCTGCAACGACCGCCTGGGATCGACGCTCCTGCTCGGCAATCCTTTGTTCCTCGTCCTGAGCGGCTTCCTGTCGGCGCCGGTCGTTCATCACGGCGTCGAAGACCTGCGTGGGCAGCAGCAACAGCTTATGGGCGGGGGTTCGATAGAGGTCAAAACCTGCTGGCACTTCCATGCTCATCGCGCCACCCCGCTCGGCAGGCACTGAAGGGCACTCAGCAACTTCTCTTTGTGCTCGGGCAAGAGACCGACGTACTCCTGGCACAGCACGACCCGTCCGTAGAACGGGTGCATCGCCTCCGCGAACAGCGCTGGCTTCAGTGACGGACCGGAATACGTGTCGTCCAGGATGACGAACGGTTCGCCCTGGTGGAACGCCGCCAGCCAAATGCGGATGTCCTTCGCGCGGTCGCCGCGCTCGAAGTGGATCGGCGTGTGCCAGGCCTCATGAAGGGCGTCGGCCACGAATCCGAGCCCGGTGCGACGAAACACCTCGCTCAGTTGCTCCAGGGTGAACGCCTCCCGCCAAGTCGACGAGATCACGTAGCGCAACTGGCCGTCAAGAGCCATGTGCACGTCCTTGAGCACTGCACAGGCTTGCGCATCGAACACCTCTCGGTAGACCGCGTCGGGCGCCGGATGTTCGCCGCGCACGGCACGGATGACGTCGTAGCCGCCATACGTCTTGTTCAGGCAGAGGACGTCGTCGATGTCGAGGAAGATAATGGGCTTCGAGTTGCTGTCGGTTGTTTTGGGCATCGGAGTCTCCTGCCCGCGCGCTCGCGCGGGCGTGGGTCATGAGGAAGTGGTCGTCGCTGGTTAGCTGCGGGAGCCCGGGTCGATACCAGCAAACGAGCGTTCGACGGCGCTGCGAACGGATTGCGCCAGGCGGGCAGCTTCCGGCGGGCCCCCGATCGCCGAACCCGGATTCGCCTCGAGCACGCTTCGCAGCAAGGCGGCCGGCCCGGGTTGGACGGCATCGGCAACCTCGTAAGCCCGTTCGAGGCGCATGCGCGTTTGCCTGTGGGGCAACAGCACGCTCCGCAGGCGATCGCGGTCATCGCACAGTTGCCCATCGAACACCTTGCCGATATCGAACAGCAGAGCCGCCATCACGGCGACGCCCCGCTCGGAGTCGCTGGCCTGGGGCTGCTCGGATGCGATTTCGGCGGCATGGACGGACTGATCGAACAGGCCACCGGGGTAGCAGTGGTGGTCGCCGGCCGCAACGCGCCAGAAGAACCGGCGCTGAACCTGGGCGTCCGTCATCGCCGCCATGAAGAAGGCCTGCATGGCGGGCTCGAGCTCGGCGAGCAGCCGGCGCAGCCGACCCATGTGCGCCGTACGGTGGCAGAGCGCCGAGGGTAGCCAGGCGACGCGGCAGTCCGGGCTCGTCGGCATCACGCTCATGACGCGCAGCGAGGTCGCACCCTCACGATGCGTGCGCAGAACGCGCAGGCGCACCCAGTCGCCCTCGGTCAGCGAGAGCGGAATGTTGTCCCGATTCCCATGGATCGTCAGCTCACCGACGGACAGTTTCAGCCGGCAGCGGACGAGTCCGGCGAAGCCCAGTTCGATGCGCACGATTTGCGCAAGCACCGCGGAGACGGTGCCCTTGCGAAAAACGCACAGCACGCCGTGGTCCTCGTCGGCCAGGGTCTTGAACGGAAAGGTTGACGGGTTCGTGGTCACGCTTGGCTCCCTTCGTAGGTCGTGTTCGTGTCGATGAGGTCGGATTCATCGAGCCCCTGGCAGGCGAGCAATTGCCAGTTCCAGAGGCCGTAGGGCGTCTCGCGGCGCAGTCGCAGCAGGACGACCTGCAAGGGGCGGCCCTGCCGGAGCTCAGGCAAGTGAATCACTGCGGCGTCGCTGAGGGCGCGCAGGCGTCCCGCGGGCGTGTCGAAGACGCAGGCCGCGTGGCCATCGGGAGTGAGGGTCGTCGTCCGCACGCGCCCGGTCAGCGTTCGTAGAGTCTGGGTATCTCGCGGGCGACGAGCGCCGTGGCGGTTGGTCTGGGAAGAGATTTCGGTCATCAGCAACTCCTGGATTCGGTTCGCAGGCCGAGCGGCACCCTGCCGGGCCGCTGGGCGGCGCCTGCATCGGATTCGGACATGGCTCCGCCTGTGAGGCCGCTGATGGCGGCCTCAAGTCTGGTCAGGCGGGTTGGAGGATTCGGCTCAGCGCATCAGCGCCGGTTGCCACTTCATCGCTGGCGGAGGCATCGCCGGCGGGCAGACGCCGGTGTCGCCGTCACCGCGGTTCGGCCCCTGCGACGACTTGGTCGCGGCGCCCGCAATCGCGATCTGGCCGCTGCCGAAGCGCGAGTTCAGCAGGCGGTCAATGGCCGAGCCGTCCTGGCGCGTCAAATTCGGGACGTATCGGCTGTAGACGCGAAACAGCATCTCGGTGCTCGAGTGCCCGAGCTGGCGGGCAATCCACTCCGGCGCCTCACCCGAAGCGAGCCACAGCGTCGCCGCTGTATGCCGCATCTGGTAGGGCTTGCGCGGCTTCAGGCCAAGGTGGCGCAGCAACGGATACCAGACGCGGTCGGTGAAGTTCTTGTTGTCCAGCGGCTTGCCCTCGCGATTGCAGAAAACGTACTCGGACAGCTTCGACGTCGCTGCGTGCTGACGCTGAAGAGCATCGAAGACGACCTGGTTCATGCGAATCTCGCGCTGACTGCCGTCGGTCTTCGTGTACTCGTCTTCGCCGAGCACGAAGGTCTCGCGCACGAGGATGAGGCGATTGGCGAAGTCGACGTACTCCCACTTGAGGCCATGAATCTCGCCCGTACGCATGCCGGTGAAGAAGCGCACGGTGAAGTAATCGCGATAGTCGGGACGAGCGTTAGTCAAAATGATCTGCACTTCGTCGAGCGTGAACGGCTCGACGTCGGTCTTGCGCACCTTCAGCGGCTTCAGCGTGGTCACCTGCGACACGAAACCGTGCTGCTCCGCGGCCTCCGCCAGCATCTGCTTCAGTGGCTGAAGGATGCCGTTGATGCGCTTGCTGGACATCGACGCTGCCCCACGGCCCGGGAGCTTGCTCAGGTGAGTGCGGAACATCAGGATGTCTGCCTTCGTGACCTGGCCAACCGGCTTGTCGCCGAAGTACGGTTTCAGATGGCCATCGACCGTGGAGCGCAGTACCTTGATGTGCGAGCGGCGCCATTCGACTTCGTGGCTTGTGAACCAGGTCTCGACGAACTCGCGGAACAACGGGGTCGCACGAAACGCACCGAGGTTCGACGTCGCGACGTCACGCGCAACAGCAAGGCTGGCATGTTCATAGACGTCGGTCGCCGGCTGCGATGCGAACCGCGCGGCAAGTGCACTGCCGGGAAAGAACTCAGCGTACGAAAACGTACCGTCCGCAATCGCGGCCTTGAGTTTCACGACCACCAGGCCGACACGCTTTCGGTTCTGCACGGTGTCCGCGAGCGCCGTCTGCTCGCGGCAGCGTACGTTGCGGTAGGTGAAGTCGATGACGAGCTTGCCCGTCTCCTTGCGCGAGGTGACCTTAGCCATGCGCCATGCCCCCATTGGCCATCGGGATCGCCAGACGGTCGACGCTTGCACGCATGTCACGCTCGATAGCTTCCCAGACGTAGAGGATCTTGCGACCACCGAACGGTCGAACGTAGTGAATTCCCTCCAGCAGTACGCTGTCCTTAAGCCGCTCACGGATCGTCCGAGGGTCGTACTTGATTCGCGCCGACAGCTCTTCTGTCGTGAGGTAAGTCTGAGTCATGCTACCCTTCGCCGTTGATTACAAAAAGCATCAAACGCTGCGTATCCGTTGCGTCTGATGCTCATTGTACGCAGCTGTCGAAGCTTTGCAAGATCATTTGATCATTTTTATTATCAAACGTTGTTTAGAGGTCGCACGTGATCCGGTTCAAGCTCGCTGAGCAGATGGAGAAGAAGCAGTTCCAGGAGGGGCGACGCATCACGGTGCAGGAGGTGGCAGAAGCGACGGGTGTGAACCGGATGACCCTGTCGAAAATCCTGAACACGAAGGGATACAGCACTGGCACGGATATCCTCGATCGACTGTGCGCCTACTTCAATTGCCCGGTGCAAGATCTCGTTGAACACATGGCGGAGTAAGCAATGGCAAGGTCAACTACAGCCTTTACCTCCCTTGACTCTCACCCACAGCAGCCAAGTCACATGCGATGCGTCATCGCGCAACAGCAGTAAGTCGGAAGTTCGCAATGTCGCAAGCAGATCTTCTTGTCAGTCTTCTCCGCAGCGGCACGAGCGGCGACCAACTCAGCTTTCGAAAGGCGGCTCAAGCCATCATCGAAGACGAGCGCTCGAAAGGGCATCGCTTGCTCGTCGACCGCCTCGTGAAGTCGATCGAGCCAACTCCTACATCGTCACTAACGTCCATCGCTCGCGTTGTAAGCGGCACTGGCCCAGTTCACCGAGATCTAGTCTTTGAGATCACCCCGGAGCGGACACTCGATAGCCTTGTCTTGGCGGACAACGTTCTAAATCAGTTGAAGGAGTTCATTGAGGAACAACACCGCTCCGAACTTCTTCATTCACACAATCTGCGTGCTCGGAATCGAGTACTGCTAGCAGGCCCGCCCGGAAACGGCAAAACTACGGTGGCTGAGGCCCTTGCCTCTGAGCTCATGTATCCGCTGCTCTCTGTCAGATACGACACGCTGGTTGGCAGCTTTCTTGGAGAGACATCGAGCCGTCTTCGTCACCTCATCGAATTCGCAAAGACACAACGGTGTGTGCTTTTTTTTGATGAGTTCGAGACACTGGGTAAGGAACGAGGGGATACGCACGAGACCGGTGAAATTAAGCGCGTTGTGAGTTCGTTGCTGATGCAAATCGACGAATTGCCGGACTACGTTGTCATCGTAGCGGCCAGCAATCACCCAGAACTCCTTGACCGCGCGGTCTGGCGTCGCTTTCAACTGAGACTGGAACTGCACTCGCCGACTCGGAATCAATTGGCAAACCAAATCAAGCGGATTTCGGAACGATCGAGCGTCAACTTTGGCCTGACGGCAGAGACCCTTGCTAAGCATTTGCTCGGACAAAATTTTGCGGAGGCGGAGGAATTTTGTCTCGGGGTCGTGCGCCGGGCCGTACTCGATCGTCAAGCTGACAACGCTCTATCCATTGTCAAAGCAAAGCTCGATGAGTGGCGAACGAGGCTGAAGCCCCGATCGCAGAGCACTCCAAACAGCGGCATTTGAGCGAAAGGGCGCAATGGCTGATCGACCACTTCTTGTCTTTCCAATTGCCCGCAGAGTCGCTCCACCGCCTGGGCGGCAAATCATCATCAAGAAGCCTCATGTGCCCGAGCGGGCTCGACAGGTCGAACGATTAATTCCGCAGTTGACGGCGTTTCAGGAAGATTTTCAGCGGTACAGCGCCACGATTCAAGGTTCAGTTCAAGGCTTGGAACCCGAGAGTGTGCTCGTAGTCGAGATCGCAGGAAACGTTGAGGATTTTCGCCAAGCCGTGGAGGCAACAGATGGCCTTGAATGGTTGGGCGAATGGGACTCTGAAGGTGCAGCAGACGATGAGTTCTACGAAGTAAACACTGCAAACGCCCGCACGGAGAAGCCCGTTGCTGGCCGCTTGTTTCTGTCGATGACAAATGAAGCAGGCATGCGCGAACTTCTCGGCCTCTGGGCGACATGGCAGCGCGGCGCCGCGTTGCCTCGTGGTCGAACAAAGTGGCGAGACGTCTTTTCTCAAACGCGCGTGCTGCGCCGCTGGGGGATCGAAGAGACGCTGCAAGAGACTGGCATGCTGGCGCGATGGCAGGCCCTACTCGACGAGGCGGTGCCCGCTGACCGCGTCACGTGCCAGATCGAGCTGTTCTATCGACAGAGTGAACCGCGACGGCGCGCCAACGAGGGCGCCCTGAATAGCCTTGTGACGGAGTTCGATGGACAATTTCTGGGGCCGTTTATTGACATGCCCGAGATTGCCTTTCATGCCGCAAAGGTCACGCTCCCGGCAGATCGAATTCGCCGACTCATAGAAGCTGTCACAGCCGGACAGCAATTTCGCGACGCGCGGCTTTTCAATTTTCAAGGGGTGATGTACTTTCGCCCCACTGGTCAAGCGATCGTTTCCGAGGGAGAGGAGCGCGGCGAGGCGACAGCGTTTCCGGACGGTGCAACCGACCTTCCTCCTGTCGTTGCGATCCTCGATGGCCTTCCCAACATGCAGCACGCAGCGCTGCGAGGTCGCCTCCTGCTTGACGATGTATTCGATGTCGCAAACTCATATCTAGTCGGTGAGCGTCGCCATGGTTCAGCGATGGCGTCCCTCGTGATCCACGGTGAACAACCCGACCCTGCAGCGACGTTGACACGCCCAGTCTTTGTAGTTCCCGTGCTCCAACCAGACCCTCAGGCGCGGATCTTCGAGCGGCATGCCGAGCATGTGCCCGATAGCACCTTTCTCGAGGATCGAATTCATCGGGCCATACGAAGAATGCGTGAGAACGCCGGTGGCGTTGCAGCTCAGGCTCCCGGTGTCAAGATTGTAAATATCTCAGTTGGCGACTCGGATCGCCCGTTGATCCATTCGGCCAGCCCGCTCGCAAGGCTGTTGGATTGGCTCGCCTGGAAGTACCGAATATTGTTCTGCGTTAGTGCTGGCAACTTTGAGGACGACATTGATCTCGGCATGCCTCACGCAGCTTTTGCCGCACTTCCCGCGAACTCTCGGACCATCACCTCTATCAGGTCCATCGCACGCCAGTTGAGCGGCCGCCGTTTACTTGCTCCTGCTGAGGCGATCAACGCCATCACTGTTGGGGCGCTCAACAGCGATGAGAGTGGCCCCTACGTAGCTGGTTTCCGCACCAGCCTCCTCGATCATCCGTTGCTCTTCAGTCCAATCAGCCGCTTCGGTCATGGAATTCGACGCTCCCTCAAACCAGAAATCTTCATGCCTGGCGGTCGACAGCTATACAACATACCCGTCGGCGCGGGACAGCACTATCGGTTGTTCCGCCAGCTGAACTCGCCAGGCCAACGGGTCGCGTTTGACAGCCCGCAAGCAGGCGAGTTGTCGCGGTGCGTTCATACCCGTGGAACTAGCAACGCGGCAGCACTCGCCACCCGGGCAGCGGCACGGATACACGAAGCCGTTGCAGAGCTCCGCACGCTGGACAACGAAACTATTCCGGATGAGTTCGTAAGCGTAGTCGTCAAGACGCTTCTAGTGCATGGCGCGCGACAAGACGCGGACGCCTCGACAATGTTGACAACGGCGCTTCGAACTCCGGAGAACGGACGGAAGTTCAAAGAGATTTCTGCTCGCTATCTCGGCTACGGATCCGTCGACGTGGAACGTGTCCTTGAGTGCACCGAACAGCGAGGCACCGTCATCGCTTTCGGAGCAATTGAGCAAGGTCAAATCCTCGAATACCGCCTGCCGCTGCCTTTGGAGCTCTCAGGTGGCGAGCTGTGGCGCCGAATGGTCATAACCCTTTCTTGGTTCTCGCCGATGAACTTTGCACACAGGCATCTTCGCGAGGCGAAACTTGAGCTTCAGCCAGTCGGGAAGTGGGGTGAACTTCCGCTACATCTCGGTCGAATCAACGCTGACCACAATCAAGTCCTGCGCGGTACCGTACAGCATGAGGTTCTCGAAGGCAACAATCAAATCGCAGTGTTCCTTGAGGGAAGGGAAATCGCATTTCAGGTGACATGCGGAGCGGACGCTACGAATCGCCTCGACGAGCAAATTCCCTATGCCTTGGCAATCACATTGGAAGTTGGTGACGGCGTCGGGATTCCGATCTACACGCGCCTGCGCGAAGGAATCCGCCAACAGGTTCGCGTCCCGGCGTAGCTCGGATGAGCGTAGCTATGTCATTGGGTCACCGGTCAAGTCGACGGGATGAAAGGCCGCTTCGGTGAATGAGATCGAACCGATCAAGCCTTGGATTCCAGGCAAGACGGACAGCGCGAAGATGCTATGGCTGAGCGACTCCTTCGCTGAAGCCGCGTCTGTCTTGTGTGAGGCGATGGTGGAAGACACCTATGAACGTCAGTACACGAACACCCGCGTCATCCTGCATTTGTGCAGACATGCACTTGAGTTGTATTTCAAGGGTGCGATAGCTGCAAAAACCAGAAAAAATCCTCCAAAGACTCATCGACTAAATGTCCTGCACAGCCAGTATCGCGACTGCTACCCGAGCGAGAGACATGCAGTAGACGCTCCTTTTCCCGATCAGGTGTTTGAAGACGCATTGCTAGGGCTGTTTCCGGGCTCTCTGGAGGACTACCAACGCTCACATGACCAGCGATATCGATATCCTACTGACGCCATCGGCCAGCCGTTCGAGGAGCGCGAGCCCTTCGACCCACTTACTCACCGGGACGCGATCGCGAATTTCAGGTCGCAGATCAATTTAATGGTCTTCCGAATCGATCGGGACTACTGGGCTTGATGCGAAGACGCCAGCGACCAGCGCTCTCGTTCGAGAAGCCGAGCCTACCCGCAAGTCCTATCCGTCGATCGAGAGTGCAAGGCAGTGGTCGGCCCGTCACACGACCAATGGTCGTAACAGACGCCCGAAGGCTGATGGGCCACATCGGACCGTCACGGGCATCGTCACAAACCTCGTCACAGTGACGAGTTGCGCGCCAGAATGCAAAACGGCGCTCACTGGGAGCGCCGCTTGTTTCCTACGTATTCTGTGGTTGCGGGGGCAGGATTTGAACCTACGACCTTTGGGTTATGAGCCCAACGAGCTACCAGACTGCTCCACCCCGCGACTGAGAAAGCTATTATGGCATGAAATGGATGCGCCTGTCACGCGGCGTGCCGTGAATCTGCGTAAAGGCGTTCAGCTCGAACGCGGCAGCAGCTCGTCGATGAGCGTCAGGGTCTCGGTGAGGCGGATCGGCTTGGCGAGGTAGGCGCGCGCGCCGGCCACGGTGGCGGCGTCGCGCTGGGCCTGCGTGCTGTCGGCCGACACCACCACCACCGGCACGCGCGCAAGCCCGGGCATCGTGCGCATCCATTCGGCCACCTCCAGGCCCGAACCGTCGGGCAGGTGCAGGTCCACCAGCACGAGGTCGGGGCGCAGGTGGGTGACCATGTCGATGCCGTCGCGCACGCTCACCGCGAGGTGCAGCGTGCAGTCGGGGCGCTGCGCGATCACCTCCTGCATCAGCAGCGCGTTGATCGGGTTGTCCTCCACGTAGACGATGTGGCCGCCGGCGCCGCCCGGCAGCGCGGCATGCGCCGGCGCGCTGCCGGGGACGAGCGGCACGCCTCGCGAGCGTTCCAGCGTGAGCGTGACGCGCGTGCCCACGTCGGGGCGGCTGTCGATGGCGATGGCGCCGCCCATGC
>FTKT01003194.1_pt2 | contig 13811 bp, 14 predicted proteins | sample 1658271 | NCBI WGS metagenome assembly FTKT01 (sample SAMEA3914811, study PRJEB12502) | metagenome | biome: forest; material: soil | place: Canada | collected 2011-08-04 | depth 0.3 m | reverse complement strand
AAGATCGACCGCTCGTTCATCGGTGGCATCCCCACCGATTCGGACGACGCCGCCATCGTCGAGACCATCATCGTGATGACCCACAAGCTGGGCCTGCGCGTGATCGCCGAAGGCGTGGAGACGCTGGAGCAGCGGCTGCAGCTGGTGAGCCAGGGCTGCGACGAGATGCAGGGCTTCCTGCTGGCGCATCCGGTGCCGGCGGAGGACCTGCCGGCGCTGCTGAAGCGCCTGAAGGACGCCGCCGCGGCCGCGCGTTCGGCCGGCCAGGCGTGACGGGGATGCGAAGCGCGGAGGCGGCGCGCGTGGCCTTCGCGGCGTCGCTGGTCGCCGTCGGCGGGCATGCGCTCGTCACGCAGCACATCGTCGGGATCTGGGGCCCGGTGCCGCGCTTCGTGCCTTTGCAGGCGGTGTTGCCGTGGCTGATCGGCGTCCTCGTCATCGCCTGCGGCCTCGGACTGCCTTGGCGGCGCACGGCGCCCGTCGCGGCGCGCGTGCTGCTGGGATGGCTGCTGCTGTGGCTGGTCGCAAGGCTCGCCGAGGCTGCGATGGCGCCCGCGGTCGAAGGCTACTGGTCGGGCTGCGGCGAGACGCTGGTGCCGGCCGCCGCCGCCTGGGCGCTGCAGTCGCGCGCCGGCGCGCGCGGCCGCGTCGTCGCGCGGGTAATGTTCGGACTCGCGCTGATCCCGTTCGGGCTCGCGCACTTCATCTACCTGAAGGAGACGTCGTCGCTGGTGCCCGCCTGGCTGCCGGCGCCGCGCGCGTGGGCGATGTTGACGGGCGGCGCCTACCTCGCGGCGGCGATCGCGCTGCTCACGGGCGTGCTCGCGCGGCTGGCCGCGGTGCTCGTGGCATTGCAGATCGCCGGCTTCACGGCGCTCGTGTGGCTGCCCATCGTGGCCTCGGGGCATGCCGACGCATCGAGCTGGAGCGAGACCGTCATCTCGCTGATGCTGACCGCGGCGGCCTGGGTGATCGCGGAGGCGTTGCGGCCCGGGCCCGCGCCACACTGAATCCGTCCGGATGCCATGGCGGCGTCGACTGCCGAGCTGACACAATGGAAGGCTACCGGAGTGGGAGTCAAGAACATGTCCATCGCGAGTCCGTTGCGCCTGGCTATCGTCGCGGCCCTGATCATGATGCTGCTGGCCGGCTGCGCGAGCGTCGAGCGACCGCCAGCCGGTGACGACAGGCTGGCTGCGAACTTTCTCGCGCCCGCATCCGGCGCCTTGATCGTGCTGGCGCCCGGCGCGCCGATCTCCGGGGCCGAGTCCGCCGGCGCCCACCTGACGCTCGTCCAGCTCGATGCGCAGCTGCGGGCCGCCGGCTATCGCGTCCTGGCCTTGGATGACGCCAACTTCGTGGACTTGTGGAATTCCGAGGTGCAGGCCGAGGGCGCGCTGTACGACCCTCAGACCGGCCGACCGCGGCCCGAGGTGATGGCACGCATCTGGATCTCGCTGGCGCGGCGCATCGGCGAGCAGACGCATTGCGCCCTCGTGCTCGACTACCAGCTGGTTGCGCGCACTGCGGTGATGTCGGGACGCAAGGCCGGTTGGGATGGCGTCGTGCGCGACATCTCGTTCGAGCGCGGCCACGAGCGCTACAGCATGACCGGCAGTGCATCGGCGCTATCCGTCGAATTGCTGGGCTTCTCGGCGAGCGGCGAACTGCTGCTGCGGCAATTTGGTGGCACGTCGCTGTTCTACCGCATCAACACCCTCGACGAGCGCGCGGAGATCCGGCCCGATCTTTTCCTGGACGACACGGAGATCGCCGAAGGCGTGCGTGTCGCATTGAAGCCGTTGACGCGACGCTGAGGTCGACGCGAAGCTCAATGCGATTCGGCGTCGTCCTCGTCGACGCCGGTCGGATGATGCGAAGCCGACGCGCCGCCGAGGCCGCCGGCCGTCCCGCCGCCAAATCCGCCGCCGCCGTCCGCGCCGCCCTTGCCGCCACCGGCTGACGCGCCAGCGCCGGCGCCAGTCTTCTCACGCGCGCCCAGCGAGCGCAACGGCCCCTGCTTCGGGATCGCGACCGACGCCGGGATCGGCTCGAGCTCCAGCACGTCGCGGATGAAGTTGCGCAGCGAGCCGACCAGCGCCGCCGTCTCGACCGGCCGGCCGGCGGCCATCTCGGTGGCCGCGTGCGCGGCGAGCCGCACCTGCTCGTCGGTGCCCAGCAGGATCACGTCGGACAGCGCCGCCTCGACCGCGTCGCGCACGCGGCGCGCGCGATCCGAGCCGCCGGCCGGGTTCGTCGCGTCGGACGGCAGCTGGCGCAGCTCGCGCAGGTGCCGCGGATCGACGGCCAGCGTGCCGGTGAACGATCCGCCCAGCGTCTTGTACGCGGCGATCAGCGTCTTCAGGCGCTCGTTGATCTGCCGGTTCGCGCGCTCGCGCCGTTGCTGCACGGTGTGCATCACGAGCAGCCGAACGCCGACGGCCACCACCGAGACCAGCACGAGGCCGAGCAGGGTGGAGATCAGGGTCTGCCAGGAACTGAAGTCGAGGGCGCTGCGCATGGTGTCTCCTGCGCAGCGCCGGGCAAGCGAAGTTCCCGGCGGCGGCCGGGGCCTCGCTCAGCGAGGCAGGCCCTCGGCCGCGTCCTGCGGCGGCTTGCGCGCCAGCGTCCGGGCGGCGGGCGCCGCGGGCGGCAGCGTGGCCTTGCCGTCGTCGACGTAGAAGTTGACGCGTGGCAGGATGCGCGCCGACACGGTGCCGCCGGCGAGGTTGTGGAAGTCCTCGTTCTCGAACACGAAGTGGGCCTTGCCGTAGTTGGCGATCGGCACCCAGGTGCGCACGTAGAAGTAGGACGCCAGGTTGTTGCTGCGCGTGAGCACGAGGTTCGCGCCGCTGTCGGCCCAGGTGGCCGGCACCGACAGCAGCACGTTGCCGCTGCTGTCCTTTTCCTCGAACACGCCGGCGTTGTTCGCATAGAGCTGGTAGTCGGTGGGCGAGTCGGACTGCAGGAACATGCCGGAATTCCAGACGTGCGCCTGCGCGTTGTGGCCGCCGAAGCCGGCCGCGGCATCGGGCACGACCATCATGGTCTGGAACACGGACGTCGGCCGGCCGCCGCTCCAGGCGGCGCCCAGCCAGGTCTCCGCGTGCGTGTGCGGATCGACCGAGAGGCGCGTGTAGCCGCGCTGGAAGGTGCCGAAGTCCAGCACGAACCAGCCGTCGACGACATCGCGCGGCACCGTGGTGCCCGTGTCGGCGAACGTGACGCCGTGGTGCGCGAACGTGGTCAGGCGCGCGACCAGCTGCGTCGGGTCGACGACGCCGGCCGGGTCGGTGTCGCTCATGCCCGCCAGCGTGGCGCCGTGCGCGAGGTCGTCCATGCTCGGGCGATCGGCCATGTCGGCGTAGCCGGTGGTGGTGCCGGGATCGCTCGTCGAGCCGTAGGGCGCGACAAGGCCCGGCGTGCAGCCGCCGATGTCGGTGGTGGTGCCGATCTCGATCACCTGCGCGCTGCCCTTGTGCGCGCCGCCCGAGACGTGGCGCACCGCGACCTGCAGCAGGTCGACGATCTGGGTCATCGGCAGGCCGTTGCAGTCGAAGGTGTCCTGCGTCGTCTCGATCGGGGCCGACAGCGTCAGGACGCGCAGCGTGCCGTCGTCGGTCCAGGTTCCGTCGCCGTTGCCGACGAAGTCCGCCAGGTGCGCGCGGTGGGTGGCGGCGTCCCAGTCGATGAGATAGGCCGTGTCGAAGGACGGGTCGCTGACGTAGCTGAGGCTGGTGTGCGGGGCGGCGTGCGCGGCCGCGGCGCAGGCCAGCGTGAGCGCGCCGAGCGCGAATCTGCTGCGGATCATTCGTTGTTCTCCCTGTGGACGCATTCGCCCGCGAGGCGCGGGCGCGATGCCTCGGCGGCGATTCTGGGATGGCGGCGGCGCCCCATGGCTCAGTGGAAGCCCGGGCTCGTGGGGCCATCGCCTGCTGCGTGTAGGGATGGCGGTCGGATACGGCAGGTGGTATGCGAACCAGCGAGATCGTCGTCACGACGACCTCGACACCCATATTCTAGGTGGTGCCGGTGACCGCGATGTTGCCGGGTGCGCGGACCCGACGGCGCCGCGAAATTCGGCCCGGCGACGTCGCGGCGAAATCAGAATCCGTCCCGCGCGCGGTCGTTCGAGCCGTGCTGGAGCCAACGATGACCGCAGACACCGATTCCCCCGCCGACCAGATCCTCGCGCGCGCGCTCGCGGCCGCGGGCGGCGCCGACGCGTGGGCGCGCGTGCGCACGCTGCGATTCGAGGGCCGCGTGCAGGCCGGCGGACTGACGGGGCCCTACGAACAATGGATCGAGCTCGAGAGCGGACGCCACGCGATGCGGCTCTCGCTCGGCCCGGCGGCGATGGCCGGCGGCCACGACGGCACGCAGGCGTGGCAGCGCAGCGCCAACGGCGAGGTGGTGGTGCAGGACGCCGAGGCCGGCCGCCGCGCCGCGGCCACCGACGCGTGGATCAACGCCCGCGGTTGGTGGTTCGCGCGGCGCCACGCGGCGGCGATCGAGTCGCTGGGCCGGCGCGAGGCCGAGGGCGCCGCGTTCGACGTGCTGCGCTGCGTGCCCGAGGGCGGCCAATGGGTCGAGCTGTGGTTCGACGCGTCCTCGCACCGGCTCGCGCGGCTGGTGCAGGAGCAGCTCGGCAAACCGTCGACGCGGCGCTTCGAGGACGATCGCGAGGCCGGCGGACTGCGCCTGCCGTTCCGCATCGCGAGCGGCAACGGCGATCCGCGCTTCGACCGCGTCACCGAGATCGCGGCGGTCGCGATCGACGAGGCGCCGCCCGCCGGAGTGTTCGACGTTCCTTCGCAGGCGTTCACCGACGTCGCGTTCCTGCCCGGCGCCCCGCAGGCGCGTGTGCCCATCGAGCTCCTGAACAACCACGTCTTCGTGGCCGTGGAGATCGCCGGCCACGCGCTGCGCTGCCTGCTGGACACCGGCGGCGTCAACCTGCTCGCCGCGGCCACCGCGCAGCGCATCGGCCTCGCCAGCGTGGGCGCGGTCGAGGCGCGCGGCCCGGGCGAGAAATCGGTGGCCAGCGGCTTCGCGCGCGTGGATCGCCTGGTGATCGGCGGCGCGGTCGTGCTCGAACGCCAGTTGCTGCGCGTGCTGGACATGCCCGGCTTCGACGACGTCGAGGGCGTGCCCGTGGATGGCGTGCTGGGCGTCGAGCTGTTCAAGCGGCTCGTGGTGCAGGTCGACTACGCGTCGCGCGAGTTGCTGCTGGCGGATTCGGCGACGTTCGTCGCGCCCGTGGCCGCGGCATCGCTGCCAATCACGTTCTTCGGCCACTTCCCGGGCATCGCGGCCCAGATCGACGGCGTGGCCGGCCAGTTCTGGCTCGACACCGGCAACCGCGGCGGCCTGGTGCTGCTGACGCCGTTCGTGGAGGAACACGGCCTCGCGGAGCGCTACGCCACGAGCCCGCTGACGACCATCGGCTGGGGTGTCGGCGGGCGTGCCGAAGGCCGGCTGGCGCGCGGCGGCCGCCTCGTGCTGGGCGACGTCGTCGTCGATTCACCGGTGCTGCGCCTGCCCGTCGACAACGGCGGCGCGCTGGCGATCCGCCACGTGGCCGGCAACATCGGCGGCGAGATCCTGCGCCGCTTCGTCGTCACGTTCGACTACGCGCGCCGGGTCGTGCACCTGGTGGCCAACGAGACCGCGGCGCGGCCGTTCGACGTCGACCGCTCCGGCCTGTGGATCAACCGCCACGCGCAGGGGGTGGTCGTGGGCGCGGTGATGGCCGGCAGCCCGGCGGACGAAGCGGGCTTGCGGGTCGACGACGTCATCGTTGCCATCGATCGCCAAGCGGTGGCGGCGATCGGGCTGGACGCGCTGCGGCGGCGCCTGGCCGAGTCCCTGCCCGGGACGCGCGTCGTGGTCGACGCGCTGCGCGGGGATGCGAAGACCCAGGCCGCGCTGGTGTTGCGCGACCTGGTCTGAAGCGGACGGCTCAGCGCGCGGTGTAGCCGCGTCCGTCCATGCACGCGAACGTGGCGCGCTGGAAGATGCTGGCGTCGTTCATCGCGTTGTTCTGCGTCGTCGCCCAGCTGTTGCAGGCGCGGCGATCGGCCTCGGTCTGCGCGGCGTTCTGGCCGTTGCGCGGATAGAAGATAGGCTCGGCCGCCGACGGAGCGGGCGCCGCGGCGGGCGCCGGCATCGCGTAGACGGGCGCGGGCGGATAGTAGGCCGGCGGGGTGGTGTACACGACCGTTGGGCCGTCGTAGTAATACGGCGAGGCCAGGGCGGCCACGCCCAGGCCCAGGCCGAAGCCCCACAGCGGGTCCCAGCCCCAGCCACGGTAGCCGGCGTGATAGCCGCCGTGCCAGCCGCCGCCGCCATGCCAGCCGCCGCCGCCATGCCAGCCACCCGGCGCGGCCTGGGCGACGCCGCCGCAGGCGAGCGCGAGGGCGCCGGCCGCGATGGCGAGGGAACGGCGCAGCGTGCGGCCGCGCGATGGCACCAACGCCGGGGTGTGAACGATGGTTGCACTCATGTCGAAATCTCCTTCGGGAACGCGCTTTTGGCGCATGTGCTGATTCTCTGCCTTCGAGCGTTCATGCAGAGCACAGGTTGGTTGCCTTTACAAGACTCTACGTGGTAGACCCCTTGCGCGGCCGTTGGTTCCCTGGGCGTCGTTGCCGGCCGCCAACAACGGAGTGCGTCAGCCTCGCGGAAGTGGGGTGAGAACGCGGATTGCTCCATGATCCTTCAATGACAGACTCGACTCGACAATTGCACTGGTCGCTCGCCGACATCGATTTCTCCGCCGTCGATCCCGGGCTCGTGCGCGACGACGATGCGATGTTCATGCTGGTCTGCAGCGCGTCCTTCGTCGAGAGCGGCAGCGACACCTACACCGGCAACCTGCTCGAACGCTTCGCCGACGACGACGAGGTCGGCGACTGGCTGCGCGATCACTGGGAGCCGGAGGAACTGCAGCACGGCCGCGCGCTGAAGGCCTACGTGCGGCACGTCTGGCCCGAATTCGACTGGGACGCCGCGTATGCCGAGTTCTTCGAGGACTACGCTCGCCTGTGCACGATGGAAGACCTCGAGCCCACCTGCGGCCAGGAACTCGCTGCGCGCTGCATCGTCGAGATGGGCACCACCACCTACTACCAGGCGCTGAGCGCGGCCTGCAGGGAGCCGGTGCTGCGGGATCTCACCTGGCGCATTCGCAGCGACGAGGTGCGCCACTACAAGCACTTCTACGGCTTCTTCCAGAAGTACGCGAGCTCGGAGCACCTCGGCCGGCGCCACATCCTGGCCGCGCTCGTGCGCCGCGCGCTGGAACTGCGGCGCGAGGACACGACCATCGCGTCGCGCCACGTCGCGGCCTGGCATCGGCGCAGCCGGCCGTCGCGCGTGTCGGGCGCGGCTTTGGCATCGAACAAGCAGCTGATCGAGCAGGCCTATCGGCTCGTCAGCGATCACCTGCCGATGGAGCTAGCGGTGCGCATGGCGATCAAGCCGTTGCGACTCAGCCCGGCGCTGCAACGCATCGTCATGTGGCCGCTGTCGGTGCTGGGCGCCGGGATCGTCCATCCCTGAGGCCGGCCGCCGCAGCGACACGCACCATGCCAAAGCTTCGCCTCGACGAGTGGCAGCAGCATCCCGGCGTCGTCAACCGCCTGACGGGACAGGACAACGGCCCGCACGCGACGCTCGCCCTCGGCGACCAGGCCGGCCTCGCGCAGTTCGGCGTGCATCTCGAACGGCTGCCGCCCGGCTCTCGCTCGTCGCATCGCCACTGGCACGAGACGGAGGACGAGTTCGTGGTTGTGCTGTCCGGCGAGCTCGTGCTCGTGGAGGACGTCGAGACCGTCCTGCGCGCGGGCGAGGCGGCGGCGTGGCGCGCGGGCGCGCCCGTGGCGCACTGCCTGGAGAACCGCAGCGCGGACATCGCCACCTTCCTGGTCGTCGGCGCCCGCGCCGCGGCGGGCACCGTGCACTACCCGGATCACGACCTCGTGATGCGGCACGACGAGGCGGGGCGGCGATTCTTCCGGGGCGACGGCTCGCCGGTCGAACCGGCGCCCGCGCCACCGGGCGACGATGGCCAACGGACAGCCAACGGATAGCGAATCGACAGCGCAGCCAGATACACCGTGAGGTACGGGGCGTCGCGCGACCGGCGGCGACGAATCCCCTGAAGGACACCGTGCCAAAGGCGCGGGACGCGCCGGCGACGCTGGCCGCAGCCGGCGCAGTCCTCAGCGCCAGTCGATCGCCGTCTCGATCTCGTACGGCCGCGCGGCGCCGTCGACGGCACGTGGCCCGAAGCTGCCGGCTCGAAGGTAGCGATCGAGCGCGGCGAGCAGCGGCTCCGAGGCCGTGACCTGCACGCCGTCGACCGTCGCGAGACGATCCGGCAGCTGCGCCGCACCGATGGCTGCCACGTCGACGAGCTTGCCGGCCGCATCGATCTTCAGCCGGGCCGTCGTCACGCCGCGCGCGCCGTTGCGAGCGAGGATCGCGGGCCGCCTGAACGGCGACCTGGGCGGCGTGAAACCCTGGATGTCGAGGGCGACGAACTGGTTGTCGACGCGCATCAGGCGACCCGAGAAATCCGCTTGCACGATGCTCTGGCGCAGCAGGCCGCTCGAGATGCCCTTGGGCACGTCCGACAGCTGGGTCGTCAGGATCGCGTTGGAGGTCACCCACTCGCGCTCGCACTGCTCCGGCGCGGAGACCTTGGCCGCACCGTACGCGAAGTTGTCGTACAGGCGCTTGCTGTCGTCCTCCGGCAGCGTCGCCATCGTCGCGCGCAGGGAGAGCTGGGCGACCTTGGCCATCGTGGCGTTGTCGTCGGGCCGCGACGGCGCCTTGCCGTCCTCGCGCTGCATCTCGCGCACCATCGCCTGCGTCATCGCCTTCACGATGGTGTCGCCCACCTTGGCCAGCGCCGCGCGCGCATTCTCGGCGCGCAGCCGGCGTATCTCGTCGGGCGTGTGCGACTGGCAGAAGGCGCGCGGCAGCGTCTTCGCCACGCCCGTGCCGCCCTCCACGATCCAGAGCATCGAGGTGCGCACGTCGGTCTGGAACTCGAAGCTTTTGTCGAAGACCTGGTGGTAGTGACGCTCCCACGCAGAGAGCAGTTCGTCGGACGAATCCGCGCCGGCGGCGTTGCCATCGAGCCAGGCATGCAGGTGGCTGCGGTAGTCGGGCTCCGCCCACAACGCATCGAGTGCCTGGTGGCCGACCTTCACGCTTTCGGGACCCGCCTCGAAAGGCGCGATCAGCCAGGGCATGGGGCCGTCGACATCGTGATGCAGCCAGGATTGGAACTGCTCGTCGGACGGGCGCGGCGCCGCGTGGACAGCGGCCGCCGAAACCGCAAGACAGGCGGCGATGCCGGCGGAGGTGAATGCGCGCAACAGAGGCATGGTGCGGGGCGATGGCGAGGCGGCCCGAAGGTCGCGGCAGCTCGACGGTGGATGAGCGCCGGATTCTAGGTGCCTTCGCTTTCGCGTCGGTGTCGGCGTCGACGTTCGCCTTGGCGCGTCGAATGTAGGATCGGGGGCGCGGTCGGCGTGCTGCCGTCCGCAAGCGACTTGTCCGCCAGCGGCCGCTGTCAGGCAGCATTGCGCGAGCACAAGGGACGGAGAGATTGCATGCAGAGCCGATCGGTGGTGGTCGATCTCCCGAGACTCGTGAATCGAGGAAGGACGAAGCCCGCACAGACGAGGCTTCGCCTCGCCGCGGCTTTGATGGGCGGTTGCGTTCTGGCCGCTCAGGTCACGCCGCCCCTCGCGGCCGAAGCCTCGAGCGCCAGGCCGGAATTGCGGCCGGGACAATCGGCGATCACGAACGATCTGGTCGTGCAGTGCCTGAGCGACCGGGTCAGAGTCGTTCCTTCGGATGCCGCCGTCGCAGGCAATTCGCAGAACCCGTCGGACAGTCGGCCCGGACTTCCCGTGTATGAAAGCCGTGGCCCTCTGCAGTCTTCGTACGCCGACTGCAGACTGGGCGATGGGACGACGGTGCGCGTGAAGTCCGGCCAGATCTCCGAGCCGATGGCCTACGGTCAGTGCGGTGCTGCGCCCGGAGAGAAACTGAGCGTGTGGGTCGATCGCCGAAAGGTGGCGTCATCGTTCGGCTACGCGAGCTTCTGCGAGGACATGACCATCACATCGCTCGTGATCCGGCGCTCGAGCGCGAAGGTCTGCATTCCGCCCTTGAGCAGCGAGAGTCTTCATGTCGATGGCTTTGGAGACCTCAGGGCGCGCGGACTCGACGACATGGGGTGTGCCGAGCTGCCGCTCGTTCATCCCGCCAAGATCGACACCCAAGAGTTTCCGGGCAACGGACACAAGCCGCCGGAGGTCGATGCCCTGACGCTGGAGGCGTTGCCGGCGATGCGCGCCATCTGCAGGCAGTTGCTCCCGAAGGAGTCGGGAGGAGATCCAGCCGTCCCAGAAATCCTGCCTCAGCCTTCATGGCAGACGCAACAGGTCGCCCTGAAGCAACCGAACACGGAGCATCTCGGCTTCAACGCGACCACGCTCTCGGCAAACGGCACCGTCGGCTCCGCCACCTTCGACCTCGAGAACACCGGGAACAGCCATCGCATCTACATGCTCGACTCCTCGAACCACTGGTTCGACGGAACCGCGCTGGCCATCGATGCCGGGGGCATCCTGACCGTCCCGTTCGACGCCCACGACGAGGCAGCCTCGATTCGCAAAGGCATCCACGTCTGGGTGTACGACCACGCCCAGGTCTTCTTCGGCCGCGGCCAGACCTACATCCTGCTCAATCCCGTGAACCATGAATACGATTCCCGTGTGCTGGCCTTGCATGGCGGCCGCGAAGAGCAGGTGTGCACATTCCGTCGAGTGCGCGAACGCTTTTGAGGAGGCGCCATGAAATTCCGGAACAGGACGACTGAGGCAGCCGCGCTTGCGTTCGCTTGCCTGGCCGTCGACGCCGCTTGCGGAGTGGCATTTCGGCTCTTCGACGGGCACTGGCCATCTCTGGGCTTTTGGCTCAGCGGTGTTGTTGTCTACATCGTGGTCGTCTTGCCGGCCCTTCGACGAAGTCGAAAGAAAGTCGGCGACGGCAGCGCAAACTGATCGAACGGAGTGGCGAAATGGCTCGCATCGGCCACGAGCTGACGATCCGCGACGACAGCTTTTGGGTACCCTGGCAAATCACTTGGCATGACCGGTTTTCGGAAGATGAAGTTGGCAGAGTTTGAACAGGATGGGTGGGAACTCGAAGACGGCGCCGAGCGCCACGCCGAGTACTCGAAATCGTTTTGGATCCCATCGGCCTGGCGCCGGTACTTCCTTCGCCGCGATCAGATCGTCAAGCTGATGTTCAGGATCGCTCTGCGGGATGAAGCCGGCAACGAATTTGAGAAGGTCGAGCGAATGTGGGTGATCGTGAAGAAGCGGTCGGGATGGGGTCGCTACGAGGGCGTTCTTGACAACGATCCATACTGCACCAAACACATCGTGTCAGGGCTGGAGCTTGCCTTCGAAGCCCGGCATGTGATTCAGATTTATCGAGACGCGCGTTGACCACTTCCGGCCAGTAGCAGTCCTTGGGGGTCGTCTGCAATGTGGCAGGCCAACTGACAAGGATGTCGGCTTCCCCGGGCGGAGAGCGCCATGATGCATGGAGCGGCATTTCTGGCTGCGTTCTTCGCCAAAGTCACTTCAGCGCTGGCCTGCAAGTGGCGGCGACGCGGATTTCCTGGTGAACAGCATGGGCGGCCGCGACGAGCCGCAGGCGTACGCCCGAAGTCCCGCAAACTCCGAGTGACCCGCCGCGATCGGCGGGTCGTTGAACGCACACCAACCGGAGATGGACATGAGCGACGCCCCCGCCCAGCAATCTGGCCCTGACCTGGCCCACGGCGTACCCATCGACGCGCTCGCCGATGGAAAGATGCTGCTGGGCCACGTGGGCGCGGATCCCGTGCTTCTCGCGCGCAGCGGCGGCGAGTATTTCGCGATCGGCGCCGAATGCACCCATTACCACGGCGCCCTCGCGGACGGCCTGATGGTGGGCGAGACGGTGCGCTGCCCCTTGCACCATGCGTGTTTCAGCCTGCGCACGGGCGAGGCCGTCAGCGCGCCGGCGTTCGACCCCGTTGCCTGCTGGTCGGTGGCGGTCCGAAGCAACAAGGTCTTCGTCCTCGGCAAGGTGGAGACCGCGGCGCGCGCGCCCGCGATCGTGGCTGGCGAATGGCCGCAACAGGTGGTCATTGTGGGCGGCGGTGCGGCCGGCTTCGCCGCGGCGGAGATGCTCAGGCGCCAGCATTACAAGGGCAGCGTGGTGATGCTCAGCGATGACGACGCGCCGCCCGTGGATCGCCCCAACCTGTCCAAGGACTATCTCGACGGCTCGGCACCCGAGGACTGGGTGCCGCTGCGTCCTCAGGAGTACTACGCCGAACAGGGCATCGACCTGCGGCTGAAGAGTCGCGTCGCGGCCATCGACACGCGGGCGCGCGAGCTCGAACTTGGCGACGGCAGCAAGGTCTCCTACGACCAGCTCCTGCTGGCCACCGGTGCCGAGCCGGTTCGCCTGGCGATTCCCGGCATGGACCTGCCCCACGTCCACACCCTGCGGTCGCTGGCGGATACACGCGCGATCATCGCGGCAACGCCGACGGCGCGCAGCGTCGTCGTGATGGGGGCCAGCTTCATCGGGCTCGAAGTCGCCGCCTCGCTGCGCAAGCGCGGCCTCGAGGTGCATGTCGTGGCGCCGGACAAGCGTCCCATGGAACGCGTCCTGGGTCCCGCGATGGGCGACTTCGTGCGCGGTCTCCACGAGGCGCACGGCGTCATCTTCCACCTCGAGGACTCCGCGTCGGCGATCGACGCGCACCAGGTCACGCTGGTCAGCGGCGCCGCCATCGCCGCGGACCTGGTCGTCGTCGGCGTCGGCGTGCGCCCTCGCCTGGCATTGGCCGAGAAAGCCGGCCTCACGCTCGATCGCGGCGTCCTGGTGGATGCCCGACTGGAAACCAGCGTGCCGGGCATCTACGCCGCCGGCGACATCGCACGCTGGCCCGACCCGCACACCGGCGAGTCGATGCGCGTCGAACACTGGGTCGTCGCGCAACGCCAGGGCCAGACCGCCGCCCTCAACATGCTGGGCGGCCAGGCGAAGTTCGACGCGGTGCCGTTTTTCTGGAGCCAGCACTACGACGTGGCCATCAACTATGCCGGACACGCACAGTCGTGGGACGAGCTCACGATCGAGGGCAATATCGCAGGCCGTGATTGCGCGGTGCGATACAAGTCCAAGGGGCGCCTGCTGGCGATCGCGACGATCAATCGCGATGCTGAGAACCTGATGGCCGAGGTGACGATGGAGGGCGAGGCGGCCTAGGAGATTGGACGGCAGCAGCTCTTGATGCGACTGCGATGCGAGGATGAAGGCCGCCGCGCGTCGGCGATGTCGGCCGATGGATCTGTCTGGTTCTGCGGCCTTCGATGTAGCGCGCTACACGGCGGCTGACCTGGCGGCGACCGCGTCAGCCTCTGCCCAACGGCAGGCGCTTCGCAACTGCCTTGCTGCGCGCACGCATGGCTCCTGGGATACCAGGTCGGCTGGCCGCCACCGTCGCTTCATTTGCAGCACTCCTGCCTCCTGCGCGGTGGTGGGTGTGTTGCATCGACCGGTCGAATCCGCCGTCGGAAGCTACCCTCCATCGCACGCGCCAGCGCTACGCCTCGCTCCACAACCCGCCCATCGCCGCCGCGAATCCCGCGCTGATGCGTTCGACTTGCGCGTGATGGTGGCGCCGCAGCGCCCAGCGCCCGGCCACCATCACGTCGCGC
>FTKT01001795.1_pt2 | contig 13826 bp, 13 predicted proteins | sample 1658271 | NCBI WGS metagenome assembly FTKT01 (sample SAMEA3914811, study PRJEB12502) | metagenome | biome: forest; material: soil | place: Canada | collected 2011-08-04 | depth 0.3 m | reverse complement strand
CGAGCTGGGCCTGGGCCTGCTGGGCCTGATCAACGATCTCGACGGCCGCAAGCTGACCGACCAGATCAAGGCGCTGCGCCGGACCCTGGCCCAGGAATACGGCTTCGTCATGCCGTCCGTGCGTATCCTCGACAATATGCGCCTGGCCCACCAGGGCTATTGCGTGCGTATCAAGGAAATGGAAGCCGGCACCGGCGAGGTCCGCATCGGCTCGCTGATGGCCATGGATCCGACCGGGCGCCAGGTCGAGCTGCCCGGCGAGCACATGAAGGAGCCGGCGTTCGGCCTGCCGGCGACGTGGATCGACGGCGCGCTGCGCGAAGAGGCGATGTTCCTGGGGTATACCATCGTCGATCCGGCGACCGTGATCACCACGCACCTGACCGAGATCCTCAAGGACAACATGTCGGACCTGTTGTCCTATGCCGAACTGACCAAGCTGCTGCGCGAACTGCCGGCCGACCAGAAGAAGCTGGCCGACGACCTGATCCCGGTGGTTATCTCGACGGCGACCCTGCAGCGCGTGCTGCAAGCCCTGTTGAAGGAGCGCGTATCGATCCGCGACCTGCCGGCGATCCTGGAAGCGCTGGGCGAAGCGGCCGGCCACACCAAGTCGATCACCCAGATGGTCGAGCACGTGCGCGGTCGCCTGGCGCGCCAGCTGTGCTGGCAGAACCGCGCCGACGACGGTTCGCTGCCGATCGTCACCCTGTCGCACGACTGGGAAAACGCCTTTGCCGCGTCGCTGGTCGGCATCGGCGAAGAGCGCCAACTGACCATGGCGCCGTCGGCCCTGCAGGACTTCATCCGTGCCGTGCGCGACGTCTTCGAGCGTGTGTCGATGAACGGTGACGTGGCGGTTCTGTTGACCTCGCCGAATATCCGTCCGTTCGTGCGTTCGATCATCGAACGCTTCCGCGCCTCGACCGTGGTGATGAGCCAGAACGAGATCCATCCCAAGGTCAAGTTGAAGACCGTGGGAACGGTTTAGAACTCGTCTCCCCATTTCAAGAAAATAGGGAGACGGGCGTTCAAGCGTCCGCGCCTTCCCCTTGACAATTGCATGACAACGCCCCTTTTAGGGGTAAATTGGCGAGTGGATATTCGCGTTATCTAGGTGTGTGACTGATGAACCGGATCATCCGGCAGGCGTTCGGCAATACGCGGCCGAAAGATGTGTTTTTCAACCTGCTGACCTTCGACCGCATGGTGACCCGGCCGATCGTGCATATCGTCTACTGGATCGGCCTGGGCCTGCTGGTCATCGCCGCCTTTGCCATCGCCGGCACCGCCATCGGCGAAGGCATCAAGGAAGGTCCGCAAGGCTGGTTGTTGGCTACGGGTTTCCTGATCGTCGGCTGGCTGATGACCTTGATCGGCGTGCTGCTGTGGCGGTCGATGTGCGAATTCTACATGGCCGTGCTGAGCATCGCCGAAGACCTGCGCTACCTGCGCCAGTTCCAGGAAAAGCTGCCGGTCGAGCCCGCGCCGGTCCAGCCGGTCGCCGCGCAACCGGTGCCCGTCCAACCGGTCGTATCGCGTCCGGTAGCGCCGGTCGCCGCGCCGCAGGTCGTGGAAACCGCCGCCCCCGCGTCCGACACCGGCGATATTACCGAGACGCCCTTCTTCCAGCCGCGCTTCGGCAAGCGGCCGGAATAGGTCTAACGCTCAAGCTGCTGCGCCAGTTCGTACGCCACGGGCTTTGGCCGTCCGTAGCGGTCGAACAGGAGCGGTTCGTCGAAGATCGGCCGCGGATGCGGACCGGCATTCTGCCAGCTGTCGCTGTCGCGGACGCCCCAGAAGGTCATGCCGGCGCGCTGGGCTTCCGGCACCTCGTGATAGGCCTCGACGATCTCGTCCAGCACGCGCAGCTGGTCGGCGCGCGGTTCCACCGCATTGACCGGACGATCCTCGTGCAGGGTGATGTCGATTTCCGACACGTGGACCTTTAGCCCCAGCGAGACGATGTCGCGGATCGCGGCGCGGATGGCGCCCGGCGGGACGTCGCCACCGATATGGGTCTGGGTGCCGATGCCGTGCAGCGGCGCGCCGGCCTTCAAGGCCCGTTCGGCGGCGCGCAGCAGGGTGGCGCGTTTCTTCGGCGTGTATTCGAGATTGTACTCGTTCATCAGCAGCACGGCCTGCGGATCGGCCTGGTGCGCCGCGGTGAAGGCCAGGCCGATATAGTCTTCGCCCAGCTTTTGCGACCACAGGCAGTCACGCAGGGTCGAACCTTCGTCGGTCACCGGTTCGTTGACCACGTCCCAGGTCCGGATGAAGCCGGCATAGCGGCCCATGACATTGCGAATATAATCGACATAGGCATTGAGGAAGGCGTCACCGGAAAGCTCGCGGAAACGGCCGCCGTCCTCGGCGTACCAGATCAGGCAGTGGCCGTGCACCGCCATGCCATGCGCCTTGGCGAAGGCGACGATACGGTCGGGCCGTTCGAAACGCAGGGAACCGTCCTCTTGCAGGACGGTTTCCATCTTCATTTCGAATTCGGGGGTCAGCCGGTTGAAATGGCTGGTGGCCAGCTGCACCCATTGCGGGTCGTCGAGCTGGGGCGTCTGGACGCAGGTACCCAGGGGCCAGGGCGCCAGGGATTTCAGCGGGGGCAGGGCGATTTGCTGCGCGCCGGCGGGGGCGCTTTTCAGCACGGTCGACGCGCCCAGTGTGCCGATCAGGCCGGCGGCGCCGGCAAGCCAGGCGCGGCGATCCATTAGGCCTGCTTTTTACGCAGCGAAACTTCGTCGAGCATGGCGTCTTCGATCTTCTTTTCCGCGGCGATGCGGTTGAGCTTGGTCACCTCGGCGACGTGCTCGAATTTCTTGAGGTCTTCGAAGGCCTGGCTCAGGCTGTCGCGCACGCCGTCTTCCTCGCGCACGATCAGGTCCAGCTCGGCGGCCATCGTGTCGCGGCGCAGCTTGTGACCATGCCTGTAGGCCGGCAGGTGGCGGGCCAGGTGCGGGTCGCTGGAGGCCTTGACGCACTCGATTTCATATTCGGTGTCGACCGTGGCGATCTTCATTTCGATGTGCGTGCGGCGCGTCACCACCTCGGCGAGGCGCTTCTGCAGGGTTTCCACCTCGAAAGTCGAAAGGCGGATGAGCGACTTGGCCCATTTCGTCATGATGAAATATCCTGCAGAGATGAATGTCGCCGCCACCCGTTACCGGAGGCGCGTTGCTTTGGCGGTAACGGCGCGAACGCCTGTCAAGCCTGGCTCAATATTGCCGCCAAATTCGTAAACGACTCGTCAAGAGGCGTGTATTCGTCCTTGCCCTGGCGCAGAAAGTTTTCGATTTCCGGGTTCAGGATGATCGAGCGGTCGACGTCGGGATCGGAGCCCTTGCGATAGGCGCCGATGCGGATCAATTCTTCCATGTTCGAATAGGAGGACAGCACCTTGCGCGCCTGGCGGACGATCTCGCGTTCCGGGATGGTCTGGCACTCCGGCATGGTCCGCGAAATCGATTTGAGCACGTCGATCGCCGGAAAGCGGCCGCGCTCGGCGATGCCGCGGCTCATGACGATGTGGCCGTCGAGGATACCGCGCACGGCGTCGGCGATCGGTTCGTTATGGTCGTCGCCGTCGACCAGGACGGTGAAGATCGCCGTGACCGGCCCCGTCACCGTACCGTCGGGCTTGATCGGACCGGGACCGGCCCGCTCCAGCAGCTTGGGCAGTTCGGCGAAGCAGGTGGGGGTATAGCCCTTGGTCGTCGGCGGTTCGCCCGTCGCCAGGCCGATTTCGCGCTGGGCCATGGCGAAACGCGTGACCGAGTCCATCATGCACAGCACTTCCAGCCCCTGGTCGCGCAGGAATTCCGCCAGGGCCATGGTCATGTAGGCGGCCTGGCGCCGCTTCAGCGCCGGCTCGTCCGAGGTGGCGACGACGACGATGGCGCGGCGCAGGCCTTCGGGCCCGAGCGTCTCTTCGACGAATTCGCGCACTTCGCGGCCGCGTTCGCCGATCAGGCCGACGACGACCGCATCGCAGGTGGCTTCGCGCGCCAGCATCGACAACAGGACGGATTTACCGACGCCGGAGCCGGCGAACACGCCCAGGCGTTGCCCGCGGCAGCAGGTGGTAAAGACGTCCATGGCGCGTACGCCGAGATTCAGCCGTTCGCCGACACGTTGCCGGGTGTGGGCCGACGGCGGCGCGGCCTTCAGCAAATAACCTTCCGGGCCCTTCGGCAGGGCGCCGTGACCGTCGATCGGATCGCCGAAACTGTCGACGATGCGGCCCAGCCACGCGGTGGTCGGATAGACCTTGGCGCCCTCGGCCGAGATGCGGATTTCGGCGCCCGGCGTCACACCTTCGACCGGGCCGAAGGGCATCATCAGGGCGCGGTCCTCGCGGAAGCCGACGACTTCGACGGGCAGGGGCGTATCGTGGCGCCGGATGATCTCGCAGCGCGCGCCGACCTGCATATAGCTGAGCCCGCCCTTGGCCTCGATCAGCAGGCCGTTGACCACGGCGACGCGGCCGTAGACGCGCAGGCTTTCGACATTCTGGGCGATGTGGACGAGATCTTCCATGGCCGCCCAGTTTAAGCGCATCGCCGTTAAGAAGGGTTAACGGCGGGTAAGAAAGATTAAGAAACGATGATTCGCCACGGCCGGGGCCGGGTCGACGAGGGGCGCGCATAGGGGCTCGTCTGGGGGTTGTTTTTGCGTCGCGAGAAAAATTCAGTGTGACATCAGTCGTATAAGGCGCGGGCTTGAGGTCTTCGGTGAAGCGTGACGCTTTTAAAACCATTGCTCATAAAGGGGATTAACCCTTTTCATTTGACAGGTTTCGCCCATGGGCATACGCTTCGCACATGCAATAAAATATAGGTGCGAGCGTGGTCGAGTTTATCCTCATACTGGGCGCCATGGTGATCTATTTCACACCGGTTCTCGTGGCCGCGTGGGTACGTCACCCCAAGCTGGCCTATATCGGCGGCATCAATGCCGCGCTGGGTGTCACGGTGGCCGGCTGGGCCGGGGCCTTGATGTGGGCGCTGCGCCGGCGCAAGGTCGTGGCGCTCAGCTATCACGGCGACATGGAAGTGCCGCGGTCGTTCAATGTCAGCCTGCTGGCGATGTGCGGGCTTTTGGTCGGCGGCGCCGTCGTCGCCACGATCGCCGTCAACCGCTTGCAGTTCCACAGTGCCGTGCAGGCTGCCGCGCCGATCTATGCCGTCAGCGCCGTCACCAGTGCGCCGGTGCAATGGCATTATGCGGATGCGGACGGCAGCCGCCTCGCCAGCCTGCAAAGCAGCAACAGTCCCAGCGTACCGGCGGCCTACAAGGGTGGTCCGGTGACGCTTAGCGTCGGGCACGGGGCCGCGGGCGCGGTCGTCAAGCTGGACGCCGATTCCCAGCTGGCGTGCAGCTATGCGCCCACCGCCAGCAGCGTGGAAGTCAGCTTCGACGGTGGCCCGGGCCAGGTCTTCGCCTGTGCGCCCGCGCCGGCCGGCGCCCGCAAGCTCCTGTTCGACGGCGATCATTCGACGGCCTACCTGGCCGACCCGACGGCGTTCCTGGCGCGATTGAAAGGGGCGCGGCACATCAGCCTGGCGATCAGCTTCGCCGGCGTGACCGAGCCTCAATCGCTGGAATACGACGTACCGGCGCAAGCGCCGGATGCCCCCGCCATAGCCGCTGGCGCCAAGGCGCTGCCGGCGGTGGCCCTGGCTGCGGCCGCGACGGCGCCGGCCGTTGCGGGCCAGGCCTCTGCCGCGGACGATGAGGATGCGGCGGACGACCATCATGGCCGCCGTCACCACCATCACCGCCATCACCATCGCGCCCATCATGGTGATGAGACCTATGTCGATGGCGTGCCCGAAAAGACCTCGGTGCACGGCCGTCGCCGCCATCGCGCGCGCGCCTGACGCCGCGTCGAAAATAGGCTACGGTCCCCGCGAATGTGACCGGATGGGCCTATGTGCGTGGACCTGATGTCCCTGATTGCGGCGATCGTCGATGGCGATGTGGCCGCGTTCGATGCCCGGCTGGCGGCTATGCCTGTCTTGGCGCGCCAGGCCCTGGCCGACGGCGCCACACGTCAGCGCGCCGGTGATTTTTTCCTGGCCTCGCTCGGGCGTTACCTGATGGCCGGTGATACGGCGTTGCATATCGCGGCCGGCGCCTGTCGCATCGACATGACGCAAAACCTGTTGGCGGCCGGTGCCGATCCCCGTGCGCGCAATCGGCGCGGCGCGGAACCGTTGCACGACGCGGCCTGTGGTGCGCCGGGGGCGGCGGCATGGAACCCCGATGCCCAGGCGCAGGTCATTTCCGCCCTGGTCGCCGCCGGCGCCGATCCGAATACGCGGGACAAAAGCGGCGCCACGCCCTTGCATAAAGCCGTGCGCACGCGTTGCGCCGGCGCCGTCGAGGCCTTGCTGGCCGCCGGCGCCGATCCGGCGTTGAGGACCAGGAACGGTTCGACACCCTTGGACCTGGCCAGTCTGACGACCGGGCGCAGCGGTTCGGGATCGGTGGAGGCGCGGGAACAGCAGGGACTTATCAAACATATTCTGAATGGTGAAAACCTGATATGACGCGCGTCCTGGGGGATGGATGCGCGCCTATTATTCAGCCGATCGCGAGCGGTTCCTTGCCGATAGTGACAGCCACATCCTGGGCGAACTGACGCGCCGGCATCATTTCGACGTCGAAGCCGGGCAGAAACAGGCCTGGTTGAAACAGGTCGCGCTGTTGCGGACCGCCCTGGCCGAGATCGCTGCCTTTACCCTCTATTTCGAATTCGCCATTCCGCGCATGGGCAAGCGCGCCGATGCCGTCGTGGTCATCGGCAAGGCCATCTTCGTCATCGCGTTCAAGGACGGCCAGTCCCGGTTCGAAGCCGCCGCAATAGAGCAGGTCGAGGACTATGCGCTGGACCTGAAGAATTTCCACGAAGGCAGCCACGACCTGTCGATCTTTCCGGTCCTGGTGCCGACCCAGGCGGTGGACTCGCGCGACGTCCAGTTCGAACTGGCCTTCGACCACGTGGCGCGGCCTTTTCTCCTGTGCCCGCAGGACCTGGGTCCGGTCATGCAGATGATCGGCGCCAGCTATCGGGCGCCTGGCTTCGATCCGGCCGCCTGGGAGGCCAGCGGCTATCGGCCGACCCCCACCATCATCCAGGCGGCGACAGCCCTCTATGCCCGGCATAATGTCGAGGATATCACCCGCAGCGACGCGGGCGCCATCAACCTGACGCGCACCGAAGCCGCGGTCAGCCGGGCGATCGAAGCCTGCCGGGCGAACGGGGAAAAGGCGATCTGCTTCATTACCGGCGTGCCGGGCGCCGGCAAGACCCTGGCCGGGTTGAACATCGCCACGCAACGCAGCGCGCGCGGCGATGACGAGCACGCGACCTTCCTGTCGGGCAACGGTCCGCTTGTTGATGTATTACGTGAAGCGCTGGTCCGCGACCATCGCCAACGCACGGGCGGACAAAGGTCTGCGGCGGAGCGCCACGTCCAGGCCTTCATCCAGAACATTCACCATTTCCGCGACGAATACGTCCATTCCGGCGCGGCGCCGTCCGACCATGTGGTCATCTTCGACGAGGCGCAGCGGGCGTGGAACCGGCGCAAGGCGGCGGCCTTCATGCGCCAGAAGCGCGGCCTGGCCGATTTCGACATGTCCGAACCGGAATTCCTGTTGGGCGTCATGGATCGCCACCCGGCCTGGTGCACCATTATATGCCTGGTTGGCGGCGGCCAGGAGATCAATGACGGCGAGGCAGGCCTGAGTGAATGGATGGCGGCGCTGAAAAGCCGCTTTCCGCATTGGCGGGTCCATACCTCCGACCGTATCGACCATCCCGATTACGACCTGAACCAGGATGCGCGTGCCTTTTTGGCCGGCCCGCGGGTTACGCTTAGCCCGGATCTGCATCTGGGTGTGTCGATGCGTTCGTTCCGCGCTGAAACCTTGTCCGCCTTCATATCGCACATGGTTGACGGCGACGCCGAAGCGGCGCGGGCGGCCCAGGCCGGGCTGGAACACTATCCGATCGTCCTCACCCGCGACCTGTCCGAGGCGCGAGCGTGGCTGAAAGCGAATGCGCGCGGCTCGGAGCGCTACGGCCTGGTCGCATCGTCCGGCGCATTGCGGTTGAAAGCCGAAGGGCTGAACGTCAAGGCGGCGATCGAGCCGGCCAACTGGTTCCTCAATGGCCGGGAGGATGTTCGCTCGTCCTATTATATGGAGGATGTCGCCAGCGAGTTCGACGTCCAGGGACTGGAGCTGGATTGGACCGGTGTCTGCTGGGACGCCGACCTGCGCCATGACGGCGTCGACTGGCGGTCGTTCAAGTTCAAGGGGACGGGCTGGCAATCGGTCAATGACCGTTTCTGGCGGCTGTATCTGAAAAACGCCTATCGGGTCATCCTGACCCGGGCGCGGCAGGGTATGATCATCTTTGTGCCCCGTGGCGACGCCGCCGACCCGACCCGGCCGCCGGCCTTTTACGACCGCACGTGGCAATTCCTGATCAGCTGCGGACTGCCCGAATTAACGCGCGAAAATTGAAAAATTTACATGTTGTCAGTCATTTTTTTCAATTGGTTGGGCGAAAAGATGACCTTCATTCGCGGTAAAATACGCCTGTAGCGTGCGTTAAAAGCCATCGAAAATCTGTGGGTATGTCAGCCGTGACACCTGTGATCGATTCACGCAACTGTGTGATTCAAAAGACTCATTTGCCGCAAAAGGGTCGAATTTCCTGTGAATAACAATAAAGGTTGACTCTCGACTCTTGCCCCCGATTCGCAAATCACCCTACGTGATAGGGTCTGCGATTAAGCTTAACGAATCTTAAGGGATTTCCTGTTTAGCTGACACTATTAACGGGTATGAGGCATCGTGCCGTCCCGCTACTCGTGACCTCAAGCCGGGAGGGGCTTATATGCGCGTACTGCTGATTGAAGACGACAGCGCCACTGCTCAAAGCATCGAACTGATGCTGAAATCGGAAGGCTTCAACGTCTATACGACCGACCTCGGTGAGGAAGGCGTCGACCTGGGCAAGATCTACGATTACGATCTTATCCTGCTCGACCTCTCGCTGCCGGACATGTCTGGGCTTGAAGTGCTTCGCCAACTGCGCGTCGGCAAGGTCAACACGCCGGTGATGATCCTGTCGGGTACGTCGGAAATCGACACCAAGGTCAAGACGCTCGGCGGCGGCGCCGACGACTATATGACCAAGCCTTTCCACAAGGACGAACTGATCGCGCGTATCCACGCCGTGGTCCGTCGTTCCAAGGGTCACGCCCAGTCCGTCATCCGCACCGGCGACATCGTCGTTAACCTGGATGCCAAGACCGTCGAAGTCTCGGGCAACCGCGTGCACCTGACCGGCAAGGAATACGAAATGCTGGAACTGCTTTCCTTGCGCAAGGGCACGACCCTGACGAAGGAAATGTTCCTGAACCACCTGTACGGTGGCATGGACGAGCCGGAACTGAAGATCATCGACGTCTTCATCTGCAAGCTTCGCAAGAAGCTGGCCGTCGCCGCCGATGGCAACCACTACATCGAAACCGTCTGGGGCCGCGGCTATGTCCTGCGCGACCCGCACGATCAATCGGGCATCGTCGCCGCCTAAGCCGCGGACAAGACGCTTCCTGATTTTTTGTAAAGCCTAAATCTTTTTCCAAAGAACGCCTGCCGTCCTCTCGCGGCAGGCGTTTTGCGTATTATATTGTATCATATGGCGCGGCGATTCGTGGGTGTGCTTAAAATCCGCTAACGCTTGTTACATAACGAAAAGTTCATGGGGATAGGTGATGGGTTGCCTTTATATTTCCATGATTTCGTAATAATACTCTCTTAAGGTTTGAGTTAGTTCCGGTAAGGCTGAAATATGACGAGCGACGACGCGGTAGTAAATCTCTTTGCTCTGGCGCACCCGGGACGGCTCAACGTCTTCCAGACGATCGTCCGCGCCGGTCCCGACGGCATGGCCGCGGGCAAGATCGCCACAAGCGTGGGCATCCCCGCCAATACGGCCTCGACCCACCTCAGCATCCTGACGGGCGCCGGCCTGCTGACCGCCTATCGTGACGGCCGCTCGATCATCTATCGCGCCAACTTCACGCACTTCTCCGAGTTGATGGGCTTCATGCTCAACGACCTGACGCTGAACCATCCGGACGCCGGCCTGTCCCTGCGCGACTATTTCAAAGCGCATCCGGGCGAAGACGCGCCCGTGCGCGCCGCCAAGAGCAAGTAACAGGCAAGCTGAACCATCCGTAACTTGCCTGTGCCCGGACGCCCCGGCATAAAAGGCAAAACGGAGGATCCGCGTGACCATCCATCGCCGCTATTTCCTGGCCGCGTCGGCCGCTGCTCTGGCGGTTGGTCGCGTCTCGCCGGCGTTCGCCGCCGATTGGGACGCCGATTTCGCAACCTTTATGCGCGAAGGCATGGCCAGGACCCGGACGCCGGGCATGGCGGTCGCCGTTGTGCGCGATGGCCGCACCGTCCTGGCCCGCGGCTTCGGGTTGGCCGATATGGCCGCCGACCGTCCGGTCACGGCCGACACCGCCTTTCATATCGCCTCGGTCAGCAAGACGGTCACCGCCACGGCGATGATGATGCAGCAACAGGCCGGCGCGTTTCAGCTCGACGACCCGGTCGATCATTACCTCGATTTCAAGGTGGTCCATCCGGCGGCGCCGGATACGCCGATCACCTTTCGCCACCTTATGACCCATACCTCGGGTATTTCCGACAAACTCTATTACCAGGTGCCGGCCTTTTCGAACGCCGGCGATCCGACGATTTCCCTGCGCGACTTCCTGGTGGGTTACCTGACGCCGCAGGGGCAATGGTACAAGAAGGGGGAATGCTTTGGCGCGGCGCCGGGCATGGCTTGGGATTACAGCAATGTCGCCGTGGCGCTGCTGGGCTATCTGTCCGGCCGTGTCGGCCGTGATCTAAAGGACCTGACGCAAGACGCGCTGTTTACGCCGCTTGGCATGACGCACACGTCGTGGACCTATGCCGGCTTGCGGGCGGACGACGTGGCGGTGGCCTACGATGTCGGCGCCGGCGCGCCCAGGGCCCTGCCGCCAACCGGATATCCCGATTGGCCGGCCGGACTGTTGCGCACCTCGGCCAATGACTTTGCCCGCTTCCTGGCCATCTACACCCAGGGCGGGACCGTGGGCGGCCATGCCTATCTCAAGTCCGAAACTCTCGGGGCGATGCTGACGCCACAGCCCCTGCCGACGAAGCTCGGCGACGGGACGATCGGGCAGGGGCTGATCTGGCAATTGCGCACGCTGGGCAACCGGCATCTGGCGACGCATTCCGGGGGCGATCCCGGCGCCTCGACCGTTGTGGCGATCGATCCGGACCGCAAGGTCGCGGTGCTGGCCTTCGCCAATGCCGCCGGCAATGATGATTTCCGGCCGTTCCAGAAAGACGTCGTCCAGCGCCTCCTGGCCCTGCCGGCCGGGTAGGGCCTTGCCGTAATCCCGCCCGATTCCAGGCCGGATTCCCCGCCGTTTGATCCGCTCCTTATGCGACCTGATCGCAATAATCATCGGATTCTCATCTTCACGGCCCATTCACGCCGCGTCCTTTCGCTAGCCTGTGCGTCTTGCAGGCCCACTCGAAAGGACAATATCCATGAAAGCGTACGCCCCCTACAAGATCACCACCGCGGTTGCCGCCCTGGCCGCGGCCTTTGCCCTGAACGCCAACGCCCAGACGACCGTCGCCCATCCGGCGGCCGATCCGCAGGCCCAGCAATCGGCCGCCGTGGCCGCTCAGGCGACGACGCCTACGGCGGTGCAAGGCACTGCCGATCTGCAGCCCGGCAGCGTCGACGCCGCCGCGGCGTCCAGCGCCGAACCCAAGGACTTTATCCGCAAGGCCTTCCTGGCCAATGAATTCGGCATTGCCGCGTCGCAGGTGGCCTTGGCCGAGTCCAAGAGCCCCGCGACCAAGGATGCCGCCAAGAAGATCCTGAGCGACGGTATGAAGGAACGCCAGGACATGATCGCCGCGATCCAGAAGGCGACCTCCGACATGCACTTCGACCAGACCTGGGATGACAAGTACAAGCAGATGTTGGCCGACCTGAAGTCGGCGCCGGAAGGCAAGGCCTTCGACGCCAAGTACGTCGAGTTGCAGGGCACGGTCAGTGACCAGTCGGCGTCCTTGTTCAGCCAATATGCCCAGAACGGCACCGACACGGCGGTCAAGACCTTTGCCGCCGCCACCCTGCCGACTATCCAGACCGATGGCAGCCAGCTTAAGGCCGTCGGCGGCTAAGTCTTCAAAATTGCTGCGCAAAAAAAGCCTCCCCGGTTCGTTCGGGGAGGCTTTTTCCTATGTAGATAAGGGATTTAGATATTGACCATGGCCAGGCTGGCTTCGCCATAGCGTTCGCCGGCAAAGCCCGTGCGGGCGATGGCTTCCTCGATGGCACGGATATCGGAGGCGTCGAGTTCGACATAGGCGGCCGCCAGGTTTTCTTTCAGGCGATCGAGGTGACGGGTGCCCGGGATCGGCACGATCCACGGCTTCTGCGCCAGCAGCCAGGCCAGGGCCAGCTGCGCCGGCGTGACGCCCTTGGCCTTGGCGACCTCGGTCAGCGCATCGACGGCGCGGACGTTCTGCGCGCGGGCCTCGCCGGTGAAGCGCGGCTGGGTGCGCTTGCGGAAATCATCGTCAGTCAGGCTCGTCTCGTCCTTGTATGCGCCGGTGAGGAAGCCGCGGCCCAACGGGCTATAAGGTACGAAGCCGATCTTCAGCGCTTCGAGGGTCGGCAGGATCTGGTCCTCCGGATCGCGGGTCCACAAGGAATATTCGCTTTGCAGGGCGGTGACCGGCTGTACGGCATAGGCCTTGCGGATGGTCGCCGCGGAGGCTTCCGACAGGCCGAAATGCTTGACCTTGCCGGCGGCAATCAGGTCCTTGACCGTGCCGGCGACGTCCTCGATGGCGACATCGGGATCGACGCGGTGTTGGTACAGCAGGTCGATATGGTCGATGCCCAGGCGCTTCAGCGAGGCATCGACGACCTCGCGGATGTGTTCGGGGCGCGAATCCGTGCCGTGCAGGGCCCCGGCTTCGGCGATCTTGAAGCCGAACTTGGTGGCGATGACGACCTGGTCGCGCACGGGGGCCAGCGCCTCGCCGACCAGCTCTTCGTTGACGAACGGCCCATAGACCTCGGCTGTGTCGAAGAAGGTGACCCCCAGATCGACGGCCTCGCGCAGCAATTTCAGGCATTGGTCGCGGTCGGAAGGGCCATAAGCCCAGCTCATGCCCATGCAGCCGAGGCCCAGCGCCGAAACTTCCAGATTTTGACCGAGTTTACGCGTTTTCATGACTTGGCTCCCTTGCCGCGAATGACCGCGCTTAAATGGGCACGGGGCCGGCGCTCGAAAAGGTCCGGCGCGGTATTTTTATGAGGGAGGCGTCACGTTTCTGTGACGCGGATGGGCACATACGAAAAAGCCCCGCCGCGGCGGATCGGGCGAGGCTTTCAAAGGCGTTATGAAGTGTTTCCAAGTCCACTATGGACTTGGCAAGGGCGACCGCCCACCGCGCACGTTTGCGCGTTCTTCTTCTTAAGCGGCGCCCAGGCGCAGTTTGCCCACGCTGGCGGCCGCGTTGTTCTTGATATACAGGCCGCGCATGCCCTGCATCGGCTTGAAGGCGTCGGTAATGCCCAGCACGGTTTCGGCGGCGCCCAGGAACAGGAAGCCGTCGTCCGGCAGGATCGTCGCCATCTGTTCCAGCACCTTGCGCTTGGTTTCCAGGTCGAAATAGATCAGCACGTTGCGGCA
>FTKT01007855.1_pt1 | contig 13901 bp, 12 predicted proteins | sample 1658271 | NCBI WGS metagenome assembly FTKT01 (sample SAMEA3914811, study PRJEB12502) | metagenome | biome: forest; material: soil | place: Canada | collected 2011-08-04 | depth 0.3 m | reverse complement strand
TACCACCGCATCATCATCATGACGGACGCGGACGTCGACGGCGCCCACATCCGCACGCTGCTGCTCACGTTCTTCTATCGCCAGATGCCCGACCTGGTCGAGCGCGGCCACATCTACATCGCGCAACCGCCGCTGTACAAGGTCAAGCAAGGCAAGCACGAGCAGTACCTGAAGGACGGCGACGAGCTCAACGCGTTCCTGCTGAAGGTCGCCCTCGACGGCGCGTCCATCGAGCCCGGCGAAGGCCGCCCGGCGCTCAGCGGCTCGACGTTGGAAGAACTTGCCCGCAAGTACCTGCTCGCGACCAGCGTCATGGATCGATTGTCCAACTGGATGGACGTCGAAGCCCTGCGCACCATCGCCGACGGCCTCACGCTGAACCTGGACGACGCCACGCAAGCCGAAGCCAGTGCCATCGCGCTCGCCGGCGCGCTGCACGACGCCGAAGTCACCGCGCAGTTCGACGAACGCACGGACAAGCACATCCTGCGCATCGGCCGCCAGCACCACGGCAACACCAAGGCCAGCGTCATCACGCAAGACTTCCTGCACGGCGCCGACTACGAAGCGCTGATCAGCGCCGGCATCACCTTCAAGGGCCTGCTGAGCGGCGAGGCCGTCGTCAAGCGGGGCGAAGGCGAACGCGCGAAGGAAAGCAAGGTCGCCGACTTCCGCGCCGCGATGGCCTGGTTGATGACGCAGGCCGAGAACGCCGTCGCGCGCCAGCGCTACAAGGGTCTGGGCGAGATGAACCCCGAGCAGTTGTGGGAGACCACGATGGACCCGACCGTTCGCCGCCTGTTGAAGGTGGAGATCGAGGACGCGATCGAGGCGGACCACGTGTTCACGATGTTGATGGGGGATGAGGTGGAGCCGCGTCGGCAGTTCATCGAACTCAATGCGTTGCGGGCGGCGAATATCGACGTTTGAGCTGTAGGTTCGCCGCGGCCGCTGAAGCGCTTGGAGGCCAAGGAGCCGCTGAACGAGTCGCTGCCGACCTTAGGATTGCGTTGAATTCCAAAGAGGTGCTCACGGTAAGTGACGATGCTCGAATGGCAGCGTGGCCTTTGATCTCGAGCTTCGACGGAGCAAGTGATGGGATGACGCGAGCAGCGGCTCAGGCCGCGTGCTTGGCGTTCCTGACGCTTCAGTCATCTACCTTGCGAACCGGCGCCAATTCCATCGAAGACGTCGCGACCGTCCTGCGCGGCGCTGCGCGCTCGATGCGTCGATGGGTGTGGGAGAGCAAGCCTCGTACACCGCGTTCGGCCGTCACCCGGTGGGGAATCGAGAACGAATACCACGTCCAAGATTTTCTCTGGGTGATCCTGGCGCCGATCTTCCCGGACTTGGACGATGAGGAGTGGCTCAAGTCGCTCGGACAACACCATCCGCGTGCCGATCTCGCGATCCCGTCGCTGAAGGTGATCATCGAGGTCAAGTTCGCAAGGAAGGAGGGCAAGTCGTTCAGCGACCTGATTCAGGAGGTGGCCGCGGACGCCAGCACTTACCTTCAGGAAGGTAGCGGCTACGAGCGTGTGATCGCGTTCATCTGGGACGATGCTGCCCGCACCGAGGAGCATGCGGAACTCTCTCAAGGACTTCTGCGCATCCGCGGCGTTGCCGATGCAGTCGTCCTTTCACGTCCATCGAAAATGGATCGTTCGCAACCGATTTCTGGCTAGATAGGACTCAATACCTTGTCTGCCGAGAGAACCTATGCAGGCGTTGGGTCAAGCTCGCGCTTCTCTGCCACTTATGTTCTACACCATCGGTGGCCGCGCGTTGATGAATCTGGGTGCAGTGCGCGAAGTAGGCATTTGGCCTGCACCTCGCGCTGTCGGCGATTGAGTCGCCCATAGGGTGCGCCAAGGGCGCGGGGTGAACGCGTTGGGGTATAGGGAAGGGCGGCTGTACCAACTCGACGCTCTACCCACGATCGATGGATTGGTTTGCGACGCCTTGGGCGCGTTGGCTGAGCAATTTGGCCTTGGCCAGTTCATCGACGTGAGTTCAGAGGTTTGGGAGAAATTCCTTGCGGCTGCTCAATAACGACCCGTGTGGTCGCACCGCCCCGTCGTCTGGGGCAGCGAGCCCCCTGAAATGCTGACAAAAGGTCCTGGATCTGGTGCCTGAGGGCCCCCCGCAGGTTGGCCGAAGACTCTCCATGCCTTCATCGTAAAACAGCTCAACGTCAGATCGGACGGACTAGAACGGCCGATAAACTAGTTGATTCGTTCGAAGAGTTCGACTTGGGGTTGAGGATGATTGCCAGAGCACCCATTTTTCCCAGCAATCGATTGCAGGCACTTGCTGTCGAGCTGTTCGAGCGACTTGGATACCCTGAGGTTGAGACAGACCTTCACTTCGAGGGGGCGCTTTGGCACGACTACGAAATCAACATACTGTTCGGTCTCAAGGGCGACGTCGGCATAGCGGAGATCAAGTACTACCGGTTTTCCTCGCCGCCATCCCGAGATGCATTCGTTCAAGCACTTCGCCAGGCAAGCACGATCCAGCACGAGACCGGCGCGGATCGAACTTTGCTAGTCATCTCGTGCCCGATCGAGGGAGACCTGTTGGCGGCAGCAGAGGAACACCCAAACATCGAGATTTGGGATGCCACCGAACTGTTTAGGCGGGCTCGGCCATTTCCGGATCTCGTCGCCAAGTTTGAAGATCTGTTCGAGGTGTCGGCGCCGTCATGGACTGACGTTGCGGCCCAAGAGTCGGCTATCGGATCGGAAGGCAAGCGGTTGGCTAAGAAGCTGCGCAGTGTGCCACCGGGGAAGGGGAGTTCTACCGACTTCGAGGACGCTTGCATTGATGCAGTTCGGCACCTATTCGCTGGCGACTCGCACGGTTGGCACGTGCAAGACACGACTGAGGATGGCCTGCATCGTAGAGATCTGATCTGTCGCGTCCTTCCGAAAGCCGAAGTCTGGAAATTCATGCTCGCCGACTTGGGAAGTCGATATGTTGTCTTTGAGTTCAAGAACTACTCCGCGGCGATCACGCAGAACGAAATTGTCTCAACTGAGAAGTATCTCTACCCGGCGGCTCTCAGGAAGATTGCTATTGTCTTGTCGCCCTTGGGATCGTCGGAGTCCGCCGACAAGGTGATCCAGGGTGCCATGCGAGAGCATGGCAAATTGATTCTGTCCCTCAGCGTTGGGGAAGTTTGCGGGCTTCTCGAAGCAAAGGACAACTTGGCCGATCCGAACCTCTATCTGTTTGAGCGGGTCGATCGGTTCATGATGTCGTTGACCCGCTAGCTTCGCGCGACTCCCTCGAGCGGTCGACTACCGTATTTGATGGTGTCGCCTGTTGCAGTGCTGATGTGCGCCATCGTCGGCCCTCTCCGTGCGTTTCGAGGTAATGATCTTCCGGGGTGGGCCACATCGCTGCGCAATCCGGCGGGGCGCGCAACGAGCCAACCGCTCAACACCGGATATGCTCTGCGACCTTGCCTCGCCACAAGGAAGAGATCATGCCCCCGCGCAAAGACACCGGCCCAATCAATGCTGTCTTTGACATGCCCGGCCCACACGAGAAAGGCGTCCTGACAACGAGGCTTGGGCGCTTCGTCGAACGGGCTGCCTACCTCGATCTCTTGCTCGCTGCCGCCATCGTACTTCTATTGGGTGCGCTCTATTACTGCTCGGCACCTAAGGGCAACGGATTGATATGCAACGGTGAGGCTGTATCCCCGGGCTTCTTCGAATCGCTCTATTTCTGCATCATCACATTCACAACGCTCGGATATGGTGATCTCTCGCCGGTCGGTTTCGGAAGGCTCGCTGCGACGCTGATCGTGATGTCGGGGCTGGTGTTGACGGCGCTGCTGATCGGGAAATTTGCCTCAGAGCGACAGCAATCGACGCTGCTGCTGCTGTATACGAGCGACGCCCAACGACGTCTAGATGGCTTCAGAAGCCAAATTGAAGGCTTGCGCACTCAGCTTGAACGGTTTGTTTTGCGCGGCCACGGCACGCGACGGCTAGTTCCGGTACTGCAGTCGCTCGAAAATGCGGTAGAGGCGACCTTCAGCTACGTCATATTCAACGCAAATCAAGCTCGCCTCGTAGAGTTCGGCAACACGAGTGCATTGAATGCGCTCTATCGGGAGCTATCTTCCGTACAGGAGGCGTGCGCATCAATCCGGAAACTCGCCATAGACGACATCTCGGCAAGCGATAGGGCCATGGAACTCGCGCGACGACTTGCCGACTTGATGAAGGTAATGACGGGATTTCACCGAAAGACATACGGCTCTCATATCGAGAAGGTCGTGGCGAAGATGAAAATTGCGGCTTTGCACTTCTGCCACCGAAATGTCGCGAGCATTGATGCAAGGACAAGGCGCCTCAGAGCACCAGACAGCAGGAGCCTCGCGCGAAAAATAAAGAGGACGATCCGGCAACTGCTGACCTACCTCGATAGGAATCTGCGAATCGCCGACGCAACAAAAGGCGTGCATGTCGACATCCTTCGAAAGATGAGCGCTGTAGTAGAGGATCTAAACGACTGGGTGCAACGCAGCGAGACCCCTGAAATGCTGACCAAAGTCCTGGTTTTGGTGCCTGCGGGGCCCCCCGCAGGCTGGCCGAAGACTCTTAATGCCTTGATCGGAGAACAGCTCAATGTCAAACCCTCTCTTGTAGGCCAATGCATCACGAGCCTCCGGCGACAGGGTCGGCTTCCGAAGCTGTAGCGTGAACAGTCGAGACCGACGCGTAAGAGGCAAAGAAGCAAGTTCATCTCCGGTGCAGAACCGCAGAAGGAGCGGCCAATGCCACAAGCAACCTTTGCGTCGCGCATTGATCGATGAATTCATCCAGCAGCCGACAGTCAGACCAGTTCACGTCACGTGCTCCGGAAACGGGGACATGCCGTGCCACCCCGCCGCACCATGTCGTCGGGCAACCGTTGCTGACGGGGCGCTCGCAGCAACTTTGGCGCGGACAAAGGCCAGTCGCACGTACTTGTGCATGGGCCCGATAGGGCCTGTGGCGGCGGACCCGCCAAGTCGTTGATCTACGGTGCGCGCCAGAGCAACTAATATGGCGCCCCACGTCTCGCGTAGGGCGCCGAATCGAGTGCGACCGGCGCCGCTCCTGCATCAACGCGAGCGGATCAAGGCCTGAACTCGATCCAGATCTCGTAGCCCGAATCGACACCACGCAGTTCGGCCGGGGGCGCCGGGTACTCGGCACTCGTCACGGCCTGCAGCGCCGCCTTGTCGACCAGCCCCATGCCGCTGCCGACCAGCACGTGCGCGCCGCCCGGATGCCCGTCCATCAGATGGAAGGCGACGCGGGTGCGGCCGCTGAACTCCAGCGCCTTGGCCGCCGGCGGGTAGACGAAAGCTGCCTGGACGGCCGCCCGCACCTTGGCGATGTACTCGCTCGACGGCCCGATCGGTCCCTTGGGTGGCGGCAGGGCCGGCGGCGGTGCGACGGGCGGCGCGCTCACGGTCTGCGTGGCGGGCGCGGGCGTGGCGGCGACGGGTTGCTCGCTTGGCGTCGGCGCCACCGGCGCCGGGGTCGGTGCGGGAGCCGGTTTCGGCGGCGCCACATGCGCCGGCGCCATCGGCGCGGGCTTGGGCGGCGGCGGGGCTTCCTTCGGTGGCGGTGGCAACGGTTCGGGCGGCGGCGCGGCCACGGGCGGGGCCTCGATGGCGATCGGCAGCGCGGTCAGCGGTGGCGGTGCCGGTGGATGCGCGGCGACCCAGGCGAGGCCGGCGCCCAGGCCGAGGCCCTCCAGCGTCAGGGCGATGCCGAGCGCCGACCAGCGCGAACGCTGCAGCGGTGGCTGGGTGGACGAGGTCACGAGGTGCCCGTCCTGGCCGCCAGGCCGATCTGCACGGCGCCGCCCGTGCGCACGGCGTCGATCGCGCCCATGAGCTGTTGCAGGGTGACGCCCTGGTCGCCGGCGAGGGTGACCGCCAGCCTGGTCGGATCGCGTCCGTGCACCAGCGCACTGAGTTGCGCCGACGTCAGGGTCTGGCCGTCGACGACGAAGCCGCCGTCCAGGCGGATCTCCACCAGCAGCTTGGGCGCAGGGATCGTCGTCGCCGTGCTGCTGGTAGGCAGCTTGCTGAGGTGGCCGGAGGTCGGGATCATGCGCAGCGTCATCATCGCGAAGAACACCAGCAGGAACAGCATGATGTCGATCATCGGAATGATCTCGATGCGCGCCTTGCGCGTCTCAAAGTAACGCATGACGGTTCCTCAGGCGTGCGTGGCGCGGCGCGCGTTGCTGCCGACGTCCTCGCGCCGGTTCAGCAGCATCACCTTGACGGTTTCCATCTGGTGCACGATCACGCGCACCCGCGTGCTCAACCAGTTGAAGAAGACCAGGCCCAGCATCGCGACGAACAAGCCGCAGGCGGTGGAGACCAGGGCCTCGGCGATGCCGCCCGTCACCTGCGAGGCGCCGTTCTGCACGTCGCCCAGCACGGAGAACGCGTGGAACATGCCGACGATGGTGCCGAACAGGCCCACCAGCGGCGCCAGGGTGATGACGGTGTCGAGCATCCACAGCGAACGATCGAGCAGCGGCACCTCGTGCATCAGCGCTTCTTCCAGATGGCCGGCGGCCGTCTCGCGGCTCGCGTCCGCCGGCTCCAGCTCGATGGCGCGCAGCACGCGCACGTGCGGCAGCTCGGCGAGCTTTTCCAGTTCGGCACGCGCGTCCGCGCCGGCCAGTTCGGGTTCGCGGCGCAGCAGCGCCATCAGGCGGTCGCCGTTCTTCTGCATGTTCAGCAGGTAGCGGCTGCGGTCGATGATGACCGTCAACGCGATCAGCAGCAGGAGGCTCATGAAGTAGAGCGTGCCGCCGGAGCCGTTGGCCAGTTCGATGAGCTTGGAGAGGGTCATGGGAATGCCGTTGGAGAAAGTGAAACGGGCCGGCAAAAGCCGGCCTCGGGAAAGGGACGGCCGCGAACGGCCGTCGTCGTCTCGTCAGATCAGAAGTCGGCCTTGGCGCTGACCATGAAGCTGCGCGGCGCTTCCCACTGGCTCTGGGACGTGGCGAGCGGGGCGTCCGCTTCGATCTGGGTGCGCTTGTTGGTCAGGTTGAACACGCTCAGCTGCAGCTTCAGGCGCTTGAGATAAGGCATGGGCAGCGCGGTGAAGGTGTAGCTGGCGTTCAGGTCGATGTTGTCGACCGCCGGCAAGTTGGTCGTCGAACCGCACAAGCCCGTGGTGCCCAGCTTGGGGGCGCACTGGATGCCGACGTGCTTGTACATCAGCGATTCGTTCCAGTTGCCCTGGCTGAACAGTTCACCCAGCGAGTAGGTGTACTTCGGTGCGAAGGGGACTTCGCCGACATAGCCCGCGCCCAAGGCGTCCGGCTTGTTCGCATTGCTGCCAAGGTAGTTCGCGTCGTTGATGCCGGCGTTGGCATACGCCGCGAAGCCGTGGCCGATCACGTAGGTCGCCGCCGCTTCGACGCCCTTGTAGATCGCGCCGCCCACGTTCATGTAGTTGGGGAGCTGGGTGGTGCCGGTGTTCTCCTCCAGGTTGTTCACCGTGATGAGGTACACGTCGGCGTCGAGCGTGAGGTTGTCGGACTTGTGCACCGTACCCACCTGGAAGTTGGTGGTGGTCTCCGGCGCGGATTTCTTGCTGTCCTGTGTGCCCGCGCCCAGGAAGATCAGCTGCATGCCCTTGGCGAATTGCGCGTAGACGGAATCCTGCGCGCCCAGCTTCTGGTTCACCGTCAGGAACGGCAGCGACGCGTGGTAGGTCCAGTCGTAGTGCTGGGCGGTCAGCGCCTTCTGGTTCATGGCCGAATCCAGATGGAAGTCGTAGACCATGTACTTGTAGCCAGGCGTCACCGTCAGGCCGGGTGCGGCAGCCCACTCGAACTCCACGAAGGGCTGGTATTGGTGCCAGCCGGACCTCTGGTGAGCGAAGTTGCTCTTGGTCACCACGCCGTTCGCCGTATCGCCGGTGGCCGTGTCGGTGACGCCAGGCAGGATGTCGCCGGTGGTGAGATCCTTCTCGTAGTTGTGGCGCGAAGTGTCCGCACGCTCGAACCAGAGGCCGGTGCGCAGCAGGCCGAGACTGCCGAACTGCCTGGTCGCCTTGAGGGTGTCGCCCCAGACGCGGTATGCGTTGAGCTTGTCGTAGCCCGGCACGTCGCCGTTGGCCAGTGTGTACTTCTTCTTGTTCATGTCGGCGTACTGCAGCGACGCGTCCGCGGTGCCGTTCCATTGCGACGGGTCCTGGCCGGCGATGGTCTGGTTGGTGTACGCGTACGAGTAGAGGTTGTTGTCGGTCTCCCAGCCGTAGCCCCAGCTGCTCTGGACGCGGACGTAGTCCATGTCCGTGCGCTTGCCCTCGGTGTTGTAGCCCCAGTAGCCCTGGCTGCCCGGATCGTTGTTCAGCGAGTAGTTCTTGCCGAGTGCGTTCACCTGGGCCAACGTGGTGCCGTCGACGTTGTCCGGCGTGTCCGTGCGGATGTAGTTGATGGTGGTGAACAGCGTCAGCACGGAGGAATCGCCGAGCGGGCGCTGGTACTTCATCGTCAGGTTCTTGCTGGCGATCGCGTTGTGTGTCAGGTAGCCGTCGCTGTCCATGCGCTGCGCATTGATCTGCAAGGTGGCATCGCTGCCCTCCATGCGGCCGCTCTCGAAGGCGACGCCTTCCAGGTTCGTGCCCCAGGAACCCAGCGAGGTGTAGACGCTGGTCAGGCGCGTCGCCGACGGCGTCTTCGAGAACATGTTGATGCTGCCGCCGTAGGTCGAGTAACCCAGGTTGCTGGCGTTGCCCGGACCGCGCTCGACCACCATGCCGCCGATCACCGAGGCCGGGAAATACGCGGTCGAATGGTGGGTGGGGCCGTTGGCGTCGCCGAACGGGATGCCGTCGAAGGTGACGTTGTATTCGCCGTCCTGGAAGCCACGCAGCGTCATCTTCTGGTCGGACAGGCCCGGGCCGTTGGTGGCGGGCGTGGATGCCACGCTGGGCGCGATCGCCAGGATGGTGTTGAAGTTGCCGGTGGGCGGCGTCGAGTTCTCGATGAACGCGCGCGAGATGACGGACTGCGGCTGGGTGGCGCTCAGGTTGGCCTGCGTCGGTGCCACGGCGGCCGCGGTGCCGGCGTTGGCGTTGACGGACGTCTGCGCCGCGGCGCCTCCGCTGCCGCCGACGGTGCCCAGGTCCACCGTGTCGGCGTGCGCGATTTGTGGCCCGACCGCCGCCATCGTCGCGATGGAGAGCAGCACCTTGTTCAAGGTGAACGGGCATTTGCGGATCATGATGAAAGTCCTTTTGCGCGGGTGTCGCGCGATGGTTGAAACGGGGAATGGGAAAGGATTCGGCGCGTTCAGTGCGGCAGCGGCGCGAACGCGATGCCGCGCAGGACCGTGTCCGGCGCCGACGTCGCCAGCACCTGGAAAGTTGCGTCGGCGGGCAGGCGGGTGGCCGACAGGCTGTCGGCGATGCCGACCACGAAGGTCTGGCCGATTTCGTCGAGCGACGCGGTGGTGGCGAACAGCTCGACGCGGCCGTCGACGACGCGACCGGTCAGGCCGATCAGGCCGGAGGTGCCGGCGTGCGCCGTGTTCGGCTGCAGGTCCAAGCCCTTGGACAACGTGTAGTCCAGCTGCCAGGTACCGCCGACCAGCGACCACTTCTGCAGGCCACCGTCGCCCAGGCCGTGCCGCTTGGGCTGCCCGCCGTCGGCGACGTACAAGGTCGAGGCGTTGGCGAAGAAGAAGTTCTCGGGGCTGAGATTGGCCTGGCCGGTCGTGTTGATGCCGTTGCCGCGGCCGTCCGCCAGCGTCACCTGGTCGGCGATGCCAGGCAGGATCGCGGGCGTGACCGCGGCGGTGGGCAGTCCATCGCCATAGACAGCGATGTTGGCCGTGCCCGGTGCCTCGGGCGTGCCGCCTTGCTTGGTGTCGGTGGACACGACCAGCTTGCCGTCGGCGATCGTCGCGGTGCGCACGTCCGTGCCGTGATAGAGCACGGCGCCCGACGACGCCCCGGCGCGCACGTATTGCACGCCCTGGGTGGTGTCGCGCTTGTGGCCCTGGCCGGCGACGTAGAACGCCGAGCCGTCGACTGTCGCGACGCTGCGCGGGTTGTTGGTGTCGGCGAAGTCGAACAGAGCGGTGCGCGTGTCCACCTCGCCTTGGGCGTTGATGGTGGCGACGACGCGCGGCACGGCGACGACCGCCCCGCTCTTGAGGCTGCCCGTTTGCGCCAGCGCCTGCGTGCCGTAGGCGTTCTTCTTCTCGACGGTGGCGTCGTTGAACACCGTGGCAGGGATGCCGTAGCCCATGATCACGAGCAGACGGCCGTCGGCCGAGAGCTGCAGCGTGCCTTCCGACGAGGAGCCGTACTCGCCCGAGATCGGGAAGTTCGCCTCGCCCGCGGCGTTCTTGAAGCCGCTCTGCGGCAGCATGATCTGGCCCACGAACGCGCCCGTGGGGGTGATCTCGCGCAGCACGATGGGCGCCGCCCGGTTGTGGTCGTAGTGGCCGGTGTTGGCGCCATTGCCGTAGACGCTCAGCACCAGGTCGCCGGCGTGGAACACGTCGGCGGCATGGGCCGGCACTCCGGTTGCGAAAGGGGCGGCGATCAGCGCCGCGCGCAGGATGTGGGAGAGAGGTGAGTGCATGGGAGAGTCGATCAAGGAAAGGTGATATCGGGCAAGGCCGGCGTGCGTTCGGCCTTCACGGCCTGCAGCAGCATCGGATCCAGCTTCAAGGCGGTGAGGATCGTCGGCGCGACCTGCGTGGTAGCGACCGGCGCGGCTTCCACCCGTCCCGCCCAGGACGGCAGCGAGACGATCAGCGCGGCTTGTCTTGCAATTCGGCGACGATGCGGCCGAGCGCGGTGTCGACGTAGCGCAGCGCCGCCGCCGCCTGCAAGCCGGGCGTGAAGGCGGCGTCCACGTAGCCGCCGCCGTTCGCATGGATCGCCTTCTGCGCGACGCTCAGGGTCTGGAAGTTGGTGCCGAACACCGTGGGCACGGCGGCATCGGCGCCCGTCGAGGTCTTGCCGTCGATCTGGTTCAGCACGATGCGCACGTGCAGGTCGTCGAAGACCTCGGTGTGTGTGTAGACGTCCTCGTAGTTGTGGCCCGTGGCCGGATCGATGGAGCTGATCTCGGTGCGGGCGAGGTCGTCCACGCCGTGGCCCGACGGTCCGTTGACCCAGTCGTCGGCCCAGGCGTGCTTGTCGGCCCAGGCCGTGCGCGCGCCAGGCCGGCCCGCCTTGACGACCTCGAACAAGGTATTCGTCTGCAGGTAGTCGTGCGGATAGACCGGCACGCAGCGGCCGTTCACCAGCGCGTGCGGGATCGCCTGCGGATTGAAGTCGCCACCGCCGTCGAGATGGATCGCACCGCCGCCATTGAAGGCGTCGATGCCGACGGTCTCGTCGAGCACCATGTTCCATCCCGTCGCGCCGGTGCAATGCACGTCGCCCGGCGCGTACAGCGTGCGGTCGTAGGACACGTCGTAGAACAAGCCGGCGCTCCTGGGCGTGCCGCCGGTGAGCAGTGCGGCGAGGCCCGGGAAAGAATCGGACAGGCCTGGCGTCGCCGCGCTCGTGTACCGCACGCCGGTGGCTGCGAGCGCGGCGATGTGCGGGCACGTCGATGCCGCGATGCAGCGCGCCACGTCCTCTTCGTGCAGGCCGTCCACGCTGACGAGAAGGACGCGCGCGACGGCGCCGGCATCACGCGCCGGAGCCGCGGGAATCGAATGGCCACCCGAGCTTAGCGCGCACGCGGTCAGCGAAGCGACCGCCGCGAAGGCAGTAACGAGCAAAGTGAAGCGGCCGGGGGTCATGCGTCATCTCATCCGTATTCGAGGGAAGGCTCGCACGGTAGAAATTGCGCATGACGTCGCCGTGACTTCGCGCGGTACCTTGCGCGAGTCTGTGCGGACTGTTGCGAGGATGAATCTTCCTGTCGCGAATCGACGGTGCACTAATCTCTGTCTAAGAATTCGTGAGGCACGCTCCGGGTGCGAGGCGCTAAATGCCCGATGATCGCCATCTTGGGGCTGATCTTCGTGACGCTGAGAGCGCTCCATTCGGCGGCGCTCGCGCTTTCCGTGAGACCGCTCGCAGCGGTTCCGGATCGGCAACTGGCCATGCTGAAGGTGGCGGCCACGAGCAGGGCGGGAGAGCCTCGAACGGTGTTCATGCCGGATCCTTGAGTCGGAAGCGTCGTCCGCCCAGGAAAATTCCGGCGCGTGTGGATAGCCGAGGCCATCGCTCGGGTAACGGGAATAAAACGCCGCCTCTCGCGGTCTGGTGACCAAGAGAGGATCCTCCATGAGCGATGAAGCCGATTGGCGCCGCTTCGAACAGTTGGCGCTGCCGCACCTGGACGCCGCCTACAACCTGGCGCGGTGGCTGACCCGCAACGACCACGATGCGCAGGACGTCGTGCAGGACGCGATGATGCGGGCGATGCGCTACATCGGCGGCCTGCGCGCCGACGGCGCGCGCGGCTGGTTGCTGCAGATCGTGAGGAATACCTGCTACACGTGGCTGAAGACGAATCGGCCGGCGGAGCGGGTCATCCTCGACGACGGCGACGACGCCTGGCAGGACTTTCCCGCGCCGGCCGCCGACGAGCCCCACGTCGTCGCCCTTCGCAATGCCGATCGCGAGCAGCTGAATGCGGCCATCGCGGCGCTGCCGGTGGCCTATCGCGAAGTGCTGGTGCTGCGCGAGATGGAGGACTTCTCGTACAGCGACATCGCCCGCATCGCGGAGATCCCGATCGGCACGGTGATGTCCCGACTCGCCCGTGCGCGCGGCCTGCTGCGCATCGCCCTGGCCCCCAAGGCCCGACCGCTGCTGCACACGGTGCCGACAAGCACCCAAGGGAGTGCCCGACCATGAGCCGGCTCATCGCACACGAACGCATCACCGCCTTCATCGACGGCGAGCTCGAACTCTCCGACCAGCTCGAGATGGAACGCCGCTACGAAACCGAACTCGCGCTGCGTCGGCAGATCGACGAGCTGCGCGGGCTGCGGGCCGCCGTCAAGCAGGCGACCTACCATGCCGCGCCACCGGCGCTGCGCCAGCGATTGGCATCGCAGGCGATGCGAGCGCAAGCGCCTGCCGTGAAAGTGAAATCCCGCCGGCCGACCGCATTGGCGCTGGACCGCTGGTTCAACTGGCGGCCGATGACGGCCTCGCTGGGCATCGCCGCCGTGGCGACGATCCTCGTCAACACGACGTGGACGCAGGCGAACCGCGACCAGCGGCTCGAGGACGACGTGGTGGCCAGCCACGTGCGCTCGACGCTGGGCCAGCACCTCGTCGACGTGTCGTCCTCCGATCACCACCAGGTCAAGCCGTTCCTGTCCGCGCGGCTGGGCTTCTCGCCGCCGGTCAGCGAGCTGCAGATCCCGGGTTCGGAATTCCTCGGCGGCCGCGTCGACTACGTCGATGGCCGCCCCGTCGCCGCGCTGGTCTACAAGCAAGGGCCGCACATCGTCAACTCGTTCGTCTGGCCGAGCCCCGCCTCCGACGGACGGCCGGACTTCTCGCAGGAGAAAGGCTTTCGAACCGCGCACTGGGCCCATGGCGGCATGGCGCACTGGGTGATCTCCGACGTCAATGCCGAGGAGTTCCAGGCGGTGGTGCAGGCGGTGCAGCACGGCGACGAGCAACCATAGGCGTCGCACTTGCGAATCTTGCGGGAATAAATCGGCCGCGATCTCGGTATGACGAAGTACGGCGTCGAATTCCGGCGCTCTTTGTTGGAGTCATTCGCATGAGCAACCAGATCGAACGTCGTGACTTTCTCAAACTTGCCGGACTGGGCGGGGCCGTCCTGGCGTCCAGCCTGGGCCCGTGGGGCCGCGCCCTGGCCGCGGCCGGGCAGGACTTCTCCTTCGTGCAGATGACCGATAC
>FTKT01002251.1_pt2 | contig 13927 bp, 10 predicted proteins | sample 1658271 | NCBI WGS metagenome assembly FTKT01 (sample SAMEA3914811, study PRJEB12502) | metagenome | biome: forest; material: soil | place: Canada | collected 2011-08-04 | depth 0.3 m | reverse complement strand
TTGTGGGAACACTTCGAGGGCGAGCCGATTCGCATGCTGCTGTGCGTACGCCACGGACGCGTCCTTCGCCCCGGAGAGCTTCAAGAGCTCGAGGGAGGTCACGCCCTCACGATCGGCTATCTGGCAGCAGGCTTCGAGCTTTCGCAGGACTATCTTGGGGCGCCTCCCAGGAGCCGCCGAGGCATCGGCGTGGTCGACCATTCGCATCCGACCGCCCTGCCTGGTCTGGACGCATTCCTCGTCGCGAATGGCATTCCACAGGAGCTGAACGTGCCGCTGCTTGTCGGCGCCGTAGCCGTAGGCTCGCTCCTGGTCTTCCAGCGGGCGGACAAAGACGTCCCGGAGAAATGGCGCAGACTTGCCGAAATCGTGGCGACGCAGCTGGCGGGCGCGCTGCCGCTGGGACGCATCGCCTCCCGGACACGCGTGGCCACCGTGGAGCGCGAGCGTCTGGCGGCGATCAACCGCGCGAACGTCGCTTTGCGGCACACCGCGGAGAAGTTGGCGGAGGCCTCGGAACTGCGAGTGTTTCTCGAGCAGGTGCTTCGACTCCTGATCGATACGTTTCACGGGATTGGCGGCTCGATGTGGTGGGGCGACGATGCCGGCGAGAGAATGTCCATCGAGCTCGACGACGGCGACACGGGAACGCCCGCCTCCGCGTTGCACTCGAACGGCGCGAGACTCGACCAGTTGCTGGCCCAGGTGCCAGGGGCCACGCAGCAGATGCTCGAGGGCCGGATCTCGATGATCGACCTGGCCGGTCTCGACTGGCGCGCGCATCTTCACAGCCGGAGCGACCTCCATGCCATCCTGGTCGTTCCGCTGATGCTAGGAGGGCGTCACTTCGGCTGCATGTCGGTGCAATTTACACTGGCACGCGTATTGGAAGATGAGGATGTCGAGCTCGCGCGCGCCCTGTCGACGCAAGCGGCGCTCGCGATGGAGCTCACGCGCTTGACCGAGGATGCCAGGTTGAAGGCGACTGCCGAGGCGCGCGCCGCGGAACTGGTGAAGGCCAACGAGGCATTGCGCAGAACCTTGGATGTCCTGGCGACCGCCAACGACGCTGACAACGCGCTGGGCTACGCGTTGAGCGCGATCACGGAGCATCTGTGCGGAGCCGGTGGCATTGCGGGCTTGTGGCTCGTGGATGGGGACGACTCCGCGGCGCGCTTGCGCATGGCACTGGACTCGGGTGTCCTGGTCTCGCCGGCAGCCGCTCGCTTCGGTGACGCTCCGGGATCGGACGCGTTGGCCGAGTCATGGCGTGCGGCTGCCAGGATGCATGCAGGTCAGTCCTCATTCTTGCCGGTTGCCGAGATGTCGCCGATCGCTGCGCAGACGCTGAAGGCACTGGACGCAAGAGGCGCCATCGTCTTGCCTATGACGTTGCTGCAGCACACGCTGGGCTGTTTCGTCGTGCTGGTTCCCGAGGGCAAGCCCGATCCGAGTTGCGATCTGATGGAGCTCGGCCTGGCGCTGACGCACCAGGCCACGCTCGTGTTGCAGCTCAGTCGGCTGTCGGAACAGGCTCAGCGAGCCGCCGTCGCCGCCGAGCAACGGTCAGCCGAACTCGTCCACGCGGCCAAGCTGACCGAAGCGAACGCGGCTCTCAAGCGTTCGCTCGACCTGCTCGCCTCCGACTCCGCGCTCGATCGCTTCCTGGGTGGCGTGCTGCAGGAGATCAGCAAGCGGCTCGCGGCAGAGCGCGTCGTGCTGTTCATGGCCAGTGACCTGGGCCAGACCCTGGAACCGCGCATCGGATGGATCAGGTCGTCCGGAGGCCCGCGCAGCGCCACCGAGGCGACAGGGCAACTGACGAACGACGTGCTAACGCAGATCGCGAGCGAACAACGCACCCGCCGCCTGCCCTTTCTGCTGCGCGTTGAAGCGTCCCAGGAGATCAGTCGGGAACAGGCCGAGGTGCTTCAGTCCGCTAGCGTCCGCGCCGTCTTGCTACTTCCGCTCGTGCTGGGTGATCGCATCCTCGGGTCTGTGGCGGCGCTCCTGGAATCGCCCGAATCCCCGCCCATCGAGGACCTGGAATTGGCTCACGCGTTCGCACACCAGGCCACGCTCGCCCTACACCTCGCCAAGCTGTCGGCGGCATCCCGCACGGTGGCCGTTCTGCAGGAACGCGTTCGGTTGGCGCGCGAGGTCCACGACGGCATCATGCAGTCGTTCATCGGAATCGCCATGCAGATCAACGGGCTGCGCGGCGTGCAAGCCTCTCCCCGGCTGGATCGGGCTATCGAACTCACCGAACACGGCCTCGCAGAAGCCCGGCGGGCCGTGCGGTCACTCAGATCGCTGCATCTCGACGGCAAGACCTTCCATGAAGCGGTAGACGACATGGCACGCGCGGCGGTTGGCGAGGGCACGCGCGTCACCGTTACAAGTTCCGGAATCTGGGATGGCCTCCCGGCCGACGAGGAGAGCCATCTGTTTCGTATCGTGCAAGAAGCGGTGAACAACGTTGTGAAGCACGCACAGGCGAGCGAGCTCTCCATCGAGATGTCGGCGAACGGCTCGGAAAGATCCGTGCTCATCAGCGACAACGGCGTGGGTTTCAACTCCAAGGCCGCGCCGAGAGAGGCCGAGTCCGGATTCGGGCTCCTGAGCATGCGTCAGCGTGCGGACGATATCGGCGCCGCGGTTTCGATCGTCAGTCGCCCGGGACACGGCACCCAGGTCTTCGCGAGCATAGACTTGGCCTCACGTGCAGGGCTGCCGCCCACAGCGGTAGGAACGGCAGACTGATCTTTCGACCAGTGACAGCGTCGCTCGTGGCAGTTACCGTCGCGCGCGTAAGCATGCACAACACAACAAAGGGGTGCAACGATGACATCCGACCGACAGATTCGGCTGATGGTGGTCGACGATCATCCCGTCGTCCGCCGAGGATTGATCGAGATACTGCGCGCCGACGAACGTCTCGAGGTCATCGGCCATGCGGCTGGCGGCCGTGAGGCCGTCGAGCGGTTTCAGACCCTGCGTCCCGACATCGTCCTGATGGATCTGCGCATGCCCGACATGGGCGGCGTCGAGGCCATCGAAGCCATTCGCACGGTCGATTCGAACGCCAAGGTCATCATCGTGACCGCGGTCGACGGCGAGGAAGACATCTACCGCGGCCTGCGCGCTGGAGCGAAGGGCTACATCCTGAAGGATGCGCCCGACCACGAGGTCATCAATGCCGTGCTGACCACGAGCGAAGGACGCCGCTACCTGGCGCAGTCGGTCGCGGCAAAGCTGGCCGATCACATCAACTCGAACCAGCTGTCCGACCGCGAACTCGAGATCCTCAGGCTCATGGCGACGGGCCTGAGCAACAAGCGCATCGCGCGCGAGGCGGCCATCACTGAGGGCACGGTCAAATTCCACGTCAACAGCATCCTCAGCAAACTTGATTGCGCCTCCCGAACCGAGGCAGTCGCCTCGGCTCTGCGACGCGGCCTGATCCAGCTCGCATGAGCAGAGTGGCCGAAGACACAGGCTCGCAAGGCCGGGCTACAAGACGGCGACCGCCACAGGCAGCCAAGCACGCAGGCAATCGCGGCACGTCAAAGTATTCGCAAGGCGTCTACGTGTCGAATGACATCGAAAACACAAGGCCTGACATACTCAGGAATCTAAGATTGCGTCCAATTGCCGCTGATGCCACGCACTCAAGCCGCCATAGCGCATGGAGAACCACGCCGTACACCGCAAAGTACTCGTGATTGAACCGGACGATCTGCTCCGCCAGCTCCTCTACCTTTGGTTGACCGAAGCTGGATACGCGGTGGAGCTGCGATCGTCAGTTCAAGGGGAAAGCGTCACTCAGCCAGACCTCGTGGTCGTCAACGTACCTCGAGCGACGGACCTCCCGGCAGCTTTGAATCTCATGAGGACTCGCTATCGGGTGCCGATGCTGGCGGTTTCCGCTCGCTTCCGCAGAGGATTGGGGGGCTCGGAAGACGCAGCGCGGCGACTGGGGGTACGTCGCGTGTTGCCAACCCCGTTCTCCCGCGAAGAACTGCTGCAATCGATCGAAGACAGCCTGCACACCTAAACAACCTGTTGAGTTAGGCAGAGTCAGGTTGCGCCGTCCGAGCTTCCTCACGCAGCACTCGCGCGAGCATTTGTGCCAGTTCGAAGCAAAGGATTGGTTTGCCGAGGAAACCGTTGACTCCTGCCTCGCGTAGTCGCACCGCTAGCTCCGGGCTCAAATTGCCGCTGACCACAATAATAGGAACTTCAGGGCGAATTCGCTTTACTTCTTCCACGAGCCTGAGCCCCGACATATCGGGCATGCGCTCGTCGGTCACCAAGAGATCGATGTCGGTCGGTTTTGCCCGAATGGTTCGCAGAGCTGCCGTGCTCGATGAGAAGACATCGACGCAGTAGCCGAGTTCGGTCAGATTCTCGCCGACGAGTTCCGCCAGAGCTGGCTCATCGTCAACGACGAACACTCGCTGGCCGAGCCCTGTAGGAAGTTCCGGCTCGTCGGCCTTGGATTGCTCACTCGCGAATCCGGAATGAGGCAGGTAGGCAACGAACTCGCTGCCGGCTCCAGGGGCAGTCCTGACATCGACGGCGCCTCGGATTTGCGTCACCGTACCGTGGACAAGCGAGAGCCCCAGCCCTGTGCCGACGCCTACTTCCTTCGTCGTGAAGAAGGGGTCGAATATGCGATCCAATATCTCGGGTTGGATGCCACAGCCGGTGTCGGAGACAGAAAGCGCGATGTACGCCCCTGCGCTCAGTGTTCCAGTCGTGAGCCGCCGCGGCGTCTCAAGGCGCACGAGGTCGAGGCGGATCTTGAGTCGGCCACTCCCTGGCATGGCCTGGATCGCGTTGGCCGCCAGGTTCATGAGTACCTGGTGCACCTGCGTTGGATCACCGATGGTGGCAGCATTGCCACCATTCAGAGTGGACTCCACCACGATGCTCTTGGGCGCCTGAGCGTTGATGAGTTCAATCGCCTCGCGCACAACGTTCTGGACGTGTACGGCAACACGTTCTCCAACCGCGCTACGGCTAAACGCAAGGATGCGCTCTACAAGCGCTCGCCCCCGCTCGCCCGCCGCCATGATGCTGTCGACATCCCGTTTGATCCGCGATCCTGGGAGCAGATCGCGCGAGGCCATCTCGCCATACCCTAGGATTGCCCCCAGGATGTTGTTGAAGTCATGCGCTATGCCACCAGCCAAGGTCCCCATGGCCTCCAGCCGCTGCGCCTGGCGAAGCTGAGATTCCAGGCGCTGAAGTTCCGTTTCGGCCTCGTGCCGCTCAGTCACGTCGAGCATGAAGCCGACCATGCGGATTGGAACGTTGTCCTGACCAAAAAAGAATTTGCCTTTTGCTTGGAGCCATCGCACAGCACCGTCGGCATGCACTACTCGATACTCGTAGGCCAATTCGCCCGTTGTACGGGCTCTGCGCAGCGCTTGGCGAACGCCGTCCCAGTCGTCGGGATAGACGAGCCGCTTCCAGCCGTCCTTGGTGCCGTCGAACGTGCCCGGCGCAAGGCCATGCAGCACCTCCAGCACAGTAGGCCAACGTTGGGCTTGACCGGGTGTGATGTCGAGGTCGAACGCCGCAGCGCGTGCCACTCTCTGCGCCAGATCGAGCACTTCCTGACGGCGCCGAAGGTCGTCCTCGAAGCGACGGCGGTCCGTGATATCGCTGATGACACCGTCCACAAGGACTCGCCCGTCGCTAGAACGCGCAGCACGCACGCTGTCACGCAGCCAGCGAATCGTGCGATCCGGACGCAGGATGCGGTATTCGATGTCCTCGCTCGAAGATCCACCTGTAGCAATTGCACGAAGTCGCCTCACCAGTGCGTCCCGATCATCCGGATGAACGATGGACAACCAATTCCGAGGCTCCTCGAGAAAGCATGAGGCCGGTGACCCCGATATGCGCTCGATCACCGGCGAGAAGTATCGGTAGTGAAGCTCACCCTCCGCATCGACGTCAGCGCTCCAGATCGCATCGGAGACCGATGCTAGGATGCGCTGCAAGTCTCCCTTGCGCAAGCGCGTACGAATAGTTTCAGCGAGCAATGCAATCTCGTCGCGCGCCTGCTCCGGCGGCAACATCAACTGCTCACCGGCGGCAAGTTCCTCCGCAACGGCCGTCAGGCTGCGCATCGGACCGACGATGCGTCGAATCGCGATCGCCGCCAACAGGAAGGCCAGCAAGACAGCGACGGCGCTACCGATCAGGGCGACGACGCGCGAGGCCACCAGACGTTGGTCGATGGAGTCCACTTCGGTCTGCAGAAGTTCGCGCTGGTGCTTGGTTAAGGCTGCCAGGATCCGCATCATGCTTTCGGCCTGAGGCTCTACTTCCGTCCTGTACAGGTAGCGATCCTCGTACGCGCGCTCGCCGTTGACCTGGCTCGTGATTTCGAGCGCAAGGTCAATGATCTCCTTGCGCGCTTGGTCGATCCTGTCAAGGTTCAACCGCTGATGACCGGTCATCTTGCCGCGTTGAGACAAGAGCGCCAGCCACAGCGCTGCATTCGTCGACAGCTTTGGCCCGTACGCCAACCTGAAATTGAGTTCACCGGAAGATGCATAGGCGAGCAGATCCGTGGTGAACGAGTCGAATGACGCCTGGTATGCGACGATGTCCGACAGCAAGACTCGTGACGACGGGGACTCCACCTGCCCTCGTTGTTCGTAGAGCAGTGCATCCAGCTGCTTCTTGATCTCCACGCGCAGAGGCTGCAACTTGACGCGCGCAACTCGCAGTGCCGGCTGATTCACCAGGGGATTGTCGTGCAGCTCGAATAGCCGCCGCGGGAGCTTCTCCCATCGGGCGTATATGTCGGACAGACGCCGCACGTCCGAAGCATCGGCCTCGTTCCAGGTCGCCGCCAACGACTGAAGCGTTGCAAGGTTCGTCTCAAAGGCAAGACGTGCCTGCGCATATTTCGCAATATCGGAGGGGTCGCCCAGCACGAGGTATCCACGTACCCCCAACTGCATGTTCATAAGGTACCCCTGCGCCTGCTCCGCTGTCAAAGATGCGGGCAGGCGCACGGTCTGCGCAGAGTGGATCTCGCGCATGACCTCCCGCGACGAGGCCAGTCCAGCCAGAACGACCAGGCACGTGACGCCTGCCATAGTCGCGAACGCGATCGCCAGGCGAGGCCCAATGCCAGTGAAGCGAAACACTACGGTGCCTTGCCGGACTCGCTGCCTCCCAAACCTAGGGAGGCAACGTAGGAGCGCCTCTGCTTCTCACGTCCGAGTTGGAGCGTGATCTCGTCGAAATCAACCGCAGTCTCGCGCAACGCCGCTTCGGGGGTCAACTGACCGCTTGCCGCTTCGGCCAGATGCGCGTCCAGCGATTGCCAGTAGCTGAAAGCACCCGGAATACGCAGGTAGGGCAGCTGCAATTGATTCGAAAAGTTTTGCGCGTAGGCGTTAAGGTATTGCCGAATATCCGACGGATCCCAGCCGAGCCGCAAGTACCCATCGATGGGTGCTGTCCCGTAAGGGGGCAGCATCTGGCTGGTTCGCCCTGGATCGACACCGTCCCAACCTCGTGCGGCGTAGACCATGCTCTTGTCGTGCGTGGCCATCAGTGAAAGCAGGTAGTAAGCGGCTTCAGGCACCTTCGAAGTGCTGGAGATCACTCCTGACCAGGATCCGCCGACCGTGTTGCCCACGACGTTCGGCGCCACGGTGTCAATCCAGCGACGATCGACCGGGCTGTAGTAGCGCGTCGTACCCGGTATGGGGGCCACACCCAGGCGCCCCTTGACCTTGCTGCCCTCTTCCTCGGAGAGGCCGCCGAGATCGCCCCAGGTGAATGTCATCGCCGCGTGGCCGGCGAGAAAGCAATCCCAGCTCTTGCCCAGATCCCAACCCAGCATCTCGCGCGGGCCATACTGCACCATGCCGACGAAGTCCTTGAGCGCCTGCACGTGGCCCGGACTACTGACCAGGGGAGCCATCGTCTTCGGGTCGAACCAGTACGACTTCCTGTTCTGCGGTCCGATCACGTACGCCGCGGAGAATGACATGAAGTGGAACATGCCCTGGGCCCCGACGCGCAGTGCGAGGGTGAGGCCGTAGCCAGGCTTGCCGCTCCCGTCCAGATCCTTACCGGTGAAGTACTCGGCGATATCGTGGAACTGCTTCATGGTCTGTGGCACATCGAGGGCATAGCCGTACCTTGCCTTGAAGGCTGCCTTGTGCCGCGGATCCGCGAATAGATCCCGCCTGTAGTACATCACCTGTCCATCGTGGTCATTCGCTACCATGTACTTGTGGCCGTTGTAGCTCAGCAAGCTGCGCGGCGCCGACAGGACATCGTCGAAGCTCCAAGGGGGAAAGCGCCGGTCGCCGTAGTACTTGTCGTACGAGCGGATGTAGCCAGACTCTACGAGTTCGCCGAGCCACCACGCACCGGCCATCGCGACGTCGTACTTGCCGGAGCGCGTGCTGGCGTCCGAAATGAAGCTTGTGTAGAGTTCGTCGATGGTCTTCTCGACGATGACGAGCTTCGCCCCCGTTGCAGCTTGAAACTCGTCCTGCAACTCATGGATGGGGCCTGCAATCGGCTTGCCCCCCGTCACGGCCACGGTGACGGTCTGCCCGACGAATGGACAACCTCCAGGCTTGCAGGGCGAGACGACGCGAGGTGGCACCACGTCACTGGGCTTGACGACCGTGGAGTCCGAGCCATTGACGCTCGGCGGCGTCTGCGCCACTGCGCCGATCACGGTCGCGAACAGCACAAGTACGAGCCCGCCTCGCGCGACGATCCGTCGTTGTAGTAGGTCTTGGATCAAGACGCGCGTCCTTGAGTCGTTGTCGTGTGACCTTGTATCACCGGTAACTGACCCGCCATACGATGGTAGGTTGGCTCGCGCCCCTATCGAAAGATCAGTGCGCTTCTCACACTCTGGGTGCGATCCTCGCTGCCGTACACCGTGACATGTCCAAATGGACATGCATCAGTTCGGAACGAGGAGCCCTTGGGTCAACAACAAATCGAAGTCAGTAAAGCCCAGGGAGGCTTGCGGGACTCTGCGGCTCCGTTGTCAATGCCTGCAATACGTCGACCTCTCGCCTCTTGTAGTCGTGTGTCGAGCACGGCACTATTTGATGCTGTAATTCTCATCGCGACCAGAAATCGTTCGGCAAGCCGAAGCGTCTTCGCGTACACTCTTTCGCTTCATCGCCATGTAGACCTGCGTACCGTTGCCCGGAGCGCTGCGGATCTCGAGCGAGGTACGACAGGAGGCCGCGCGCTGCCGCATGCTCGCCAGTCCGAAGCCAACCTCGCGATGCGTCTCGACGTCGAAGCCTCGACCGTTGTCGCAGATCAGCGCAACAGCCTCACTGCTCGTGCACGACAGATCGATCTCGAGACAAGAAGCGCGCGAATGGCGCACGGCGTTGTTGACTGCTTCCTGAATCATCCGGAAGAGTTCACAGGCCTGCTCCGGCGCAAATCCCTGCCAATCTCCTGCACCATGGACGCGCAGCCCCATGCTCGCAGGGACGGTCGCCTCGGCCATCCTACGAACGGCTTGGTCCAGAGCCCCTGTCATCAGCGCGCTCGGAACCAATTCATGGATTGTGCGCCGAGACTCGTCCAAACCGACTTGAGCCAATTGCTGCGCCCGACGAACGGCGTCCGCAGCTTCCACGCTTGGGCACGAAAGGAGCATGTTGATGCCGATGAAGGCCTGCGTGATTCCATCGTGTACTTCGCGAGCCAAGCGTGCCCGCTCCTGGGCGACAGCAGCATTGCATGCATGATCCAACACGACGGCAAGCAGCGCCTTCACCCGACTCGGAATGCGCTGCTGTTCGCACAAGGAGGCCAGTTGAGCCGGCCAATCCCGGTCTTCGATGCCCCAATTGGCATAGCCCGGCGCCCGTGGAACGGAGCGGCGATCTCTGAGTGGAAAGTGCGCGCTATTCGCGGCGTGCGATCTCGCTGCGTAAACCTGCATCTCAGCCTCGCTGAGGACCTGCGCTTGCATTGTTGCCTCCATTCGAGATTTGAAGCATCGTCCTTTACGCAGATGTCCGCGCCTTGTCCGCTGACGCGCGTTGCATGTCACCTGTCACACGGCGCGTGTCGCTGGAGACGGTGCTACAGCGCATTGCAAGCGCAATGACAGCAGTGCCGAACATCTCCTCTGCTCACGTGGTTGCAGTCGATGATGATTCGTCGATTCGTTCGATGATCTCTGACTTCCTGGGCGATTACGACTACAGAGTTACTGCGGTTAGCTCGGGCGCTGAGATGACGGAAGTACTACATCGAGAGCCAGTGGACCTTCTCATACTGGACCTGCGCTTGCCAGGAGAAGACGGCCTGCAGATAGCGCGCAAGCTGCGCGAAGAGTCCGATCTGGCCATCATCGTTGTGACGGGACGCCTGGAGGAAGCAGACCGCGTCATGGCCCTCGAGCTTGGAGCAGATGACTACCTCACCAAGCCGTTCTCGCCGCGCGAACTGCTGGCGCGCGTGCGTGCCTTGCTGCGCCGATCACATTTGCGCAATGCGGCGGAGCGTCCAAAGCCAGGCGTGAGGCTGTATCGCTTCGCAGGCTGGCAACTCAACGTCCCCCTGCGTCAACTAACGGCACCCGGCGGTGAAGTCGTACCGCTGTCAAACGGCGAATTCAATCTATTGGCGGCGTTCCTGGCAATGCCTCAACAGATCCTCACCCGCACGGAACTGCTGTCGCTGTCCCGACTGCACGACGACGAGGTCTACGACCGGTCGATCGATGTCCAGGTGGGTCGAATACGTCGCAAGCTCGCCCAGATTGGCGATCGTCGTCCGTTGATCGATACAGAACGAGGGGTCGGCTACATCTTTACAGCGCCGGTCGAGATTGTCAGGGGTTAGGTCGCCAAGAGTCGGCTGAAGTACCCCAACGGGTCGATAACTGGCCAGGCAGCGCACTGCAAGCGGCGATTCGGCGTGCCGCGCCGGCGAGAAGGTGTTCGAAGTGTGTTGAACCTACGTCTCGAAGACTTGTTTCGGGCGATCACCTGTTTCGCTCAACATGACGAGCCTTGGCGAGCCCTGGATCCAGGGCCACCATCTCATCGGACGTGAGGATGTCGATCTCCGTGAGATGTCTCGGCAGAGCCCCGGGCTGACCACCGCGGCGGCCATCGTCGCGGCCGCCCAGGCAGATGCGCTCGTCGAGTGCGAAGCGGGCATCGTTTCGGGCGTCCAGCGCAAAGTACTCGCCGAACACGCATTCCACCTGCTTCATGCCAGCCGAAGTCGTCACGAAAAGGGGCGAGAGGCCGTCGCAGTCCGTGAAGGATTGCGTCGACTCGTCGCGCCGTTGGTAGCTGTATCGAGTGCACAAATGGTCGACCGAGGTGGCAAAGAGTACCTTGCGAAGCTCGCCAGCGGGCTGGTACGCGTCTTGTGAGAACATGCTCTTCTGGCGCCAGAGAAGTTCTCCTCCGGTCGGGCTCAGAGAACCGGCGATTTGCCACTGGGTGGGTTTGAAGACGGCGCGGGTGCCGTCGTTCCAGTGAAGGAGCCAAGCCGATTGAGACGATGCTGGCGTCGCTTCGCTGGAAACTTCGATGTCAGTCCCCGTAAACTCTGACAGCCGTGCCATCAGGTCGGTTTGAGCGATCGCCGTCTTGATCGCGTCGACGTTCAGCACAACAGAGGCGCGATCGCCTGGGGTGGCCATCCAGGATGGATCGTTCGGCTTGGTAAAGCGACTGAGGCAAGGCTCGGTAATGACTCCTTGGTTCACGTCATGCACATTCTGGTGCGCCTTCGCCGCGTCCGCGCTGCTGCATTCGAATCTCGTGACAATACGGCGTACCGGGGTGTCGATCAGGTCATTGGGGTCGCGGCGGTATTTGTACTCGAAGTTCCGATATAGCGGCTGGATTTGATGCCCATCGGCACTGACCACCAGCAGTTCCATCACCGGCAATCGCTTGGACGTTGAGGCGGGGATCGGAGAGCTCGTGATGGCGCGAATGACGAATCGGTCGGCCAGGACGTCGTAGGCCAGGTAGACGAAGCGCTTGCCGTCACCCTCAGGAGCGATGTGATACGAGTAGTCGACTTCGTCCGCAGCTGTCGACGCATCAGGCGGGGCAGGCGCCGACGGCGGCGCAGCATGACAGCTCATGTGGCCGATGATTGCGGTCAGCGCCAAAGCGATGCAAATGCCTTGTCTCACGATTGCTCCTTTGTTGACTCGTATCGCGACGGCGGCCTATCCGCCCCGATTCATCAGGACAATGCAGACGCACGTAGAACTGCTGACCCTACCCAGCGCGCCTACGGTGTCCACCGCCGACGCGAGTGCCGCAGCTGCGTCAGCAAATTGAGCTGACAGGCACTTCTGCCTGATCGTTGGCTCGAATGGGGAGGTAGACAAGTTGGGGGCTCCCTGCCTGCGCGAGCTCTACCTGGGCGTGCGTATCTGGCTAGTTGTCAGCGATTCGCTGCAGCGCTGGCACGAATCCCGTGACTGCTTCGGAGCCCCTGAAGCTGCCGCCTACTTGCAGGGTGTACGGCAGTTGGATCTGGTACTGCACCTTGCTCCCGTCGTGGTACGCATAGATCTTGGTGAACAGGGGCAATTGCTTGCCGTTGACGGTGTAGACGAAAACGCCTGTACTGGCTGCGCCAGACGAGGCCGACGGCCCGGTCGGCACGCCCACGCTCATGTGTCCGAGCATGCGATCGAGGTTGGCAAGCACCACATCGGGCTTGTATTTCGACTCGATCTCGCCCTGAGCCGGGGTGGTCATCGGCAGTTCCGGACCGTGCAGCGCCGTGGCGATTCGCTGATAGTCTGCAGTGATGTCCTCACTGTCCCAGAGCTTGGGCGTCGGGATCAGCACCTCGGACTTGACCTCGTCCTGCGCCTTCGTGGGGAACGCCAGGACGATGTGGGTCTTGTCGTCAGACTGCGTCAACGTGTAGCCGAGCTGAAGGTGCGCGTCGTTCCGATGGAGTTGTCATGGCCGTCGCGTCGAAGCGACCCGTACTGCAGGATCAGCAGGTGCTTGGACGTGTCGACCTCCACGCGGAGTCCCTTGACGTAGTGGAATTGCCCCTTGTGCTCCTTCCTTGCAGGGTACCGCGTCTGCGCTTCGGCGACGCGCTGAAGCGCTCCGATCAATGCGCGCTCGCCGATCAAGGTGTGCGTCGGATCGAACGCCGAATACGTCATCTCGGCAGGGTCGACGGCAGGCACATCAATCTGAGTCAGATCATCTGCACGACTGACCAGCGCGGCACCGGCAAGCGCGACGGTCAAGAAGGTCTTGAGTGAACGGCGCAGGCCGAGGCACGCACATACCACGGCCGAACCCGTAGAGGGCATGAAAGCATCGGCAAGGGAAGCGAATTTCACTTGATCTCCTACTGGCAGGTGGGTCCGCACCGTTAATGTACGAATTAGTGTGTGTATGAATGAGTGTACAAGACAGACCATTCGTGCGTGCCGCGCAACGTCTGTCAACAATTTGGGGATCGCATCAAGGAGCTGAGGTTGGCGCGCGGCGTGACGCAAGACGAGCTGTCGGAGCGTGTGGGCGTCTTTCGTACCTATATGAGCCGGATCGAGACCGGTGTAGCCAACCCTACATTGACGTTGCTCGAGGCGCTTGCCGATGCGCTGGACGTGACCTTGCCCGAGCTCGTCGAGTTTCCAGCGGCGCAGAGCGCCTCCCGCAAGCGGGCGCGCTCGCAGGCGGCGACGTCGCGAGGCAGGGTCACCAAGTAGCGCCGCCATCCGAGCCTCGCTCGGTTCCCGGTAGCGGAACGGTGTGCTCCGAGACCACCTGCACGGTGACGCGCAGGCGGCGGCGTCGCGCCGTCACCCAGATCACCTGCCAACCGCCCGCGCCGGGAACGCGGATGGGTATGCGCCGGACGACGGTGCCGTCGGGCAGCG
>FTKT01000481.1_pt3 | contig 13932 bp, 16 predicted proteins | sample 1658271 | NCBI WGS metagenome assembly FTKT01 (sample SAMEA3914811, study PRJEB12502) | metagenome | biome: forest; material: soil | place: Canada | collected 2011-08-04 | depth 0.3 m | reverse complement strand
ACCGGAACGGAAGACCGGACATGACCCCCAGCACCCGATCCGGCCTGCGGATCCCGTTCTTCCCGCCCGACCTCTTCGAGGACGACCGCGCGGTGCTGCTGCGGCTGCTCCGCGAGTGCGGCGCGAACCCCGCCCAGCGCTTCATCCTGGGCGAGCAGACCGCCCGCCTGGAGCGGGAGTTGACCGAGCAGCTCGGCGCGGCGGACGTGGTGGCCTGCTCCAGCGGCACCTCCGCGCTGACCCTGGTGCTGGCCGCCATGGAGATCGGCCCGGGCGACGAGGTGGTGGTCCCGGCCTTCGGCTGCGCGCCGCTGGCCTCCTGCGTGATCGAGGTCGGCGCGCGGCCGGTCTTCGCCGACATCGACCCGTGGACCATGGTGGCCGACCCGGCGTCGGTGGAGAGCCGGATCACCGGGCGGACCAAGGCGCTGATGCCGGCTCACATGTTCTCCGTGATGGCCGACATGCCGGCCTTCACGGCCCTCGCCGAGCGGTACGGCCTGCGGCTGCTGGAGGACTCGGCGGTGGCCCAGGGTGCGGTGCTGGCCGGGCGGCCGGCCGGGCTCTGGGGCGAGGCGGGCGTCTACTCCTTCGTCCAGGTGAAGAGCTTCGGGATGCCCGGCGAGGGCGGCGTGGTGGTCACCCGGGACGCCGAACTGGGCCGCACGCTGCGGATGCTGCGCAACCACGGCCAGGACGGCCGGCAGCGCTTCACCCACCACCGGATCGGCTGGAACAGCCGCTTCGACGAGCTGCAGGCCGCCTTCCAACTGCACCGGCTGCCCGGCCTGCCGGCCCGGCTGGAGCGACGGGCCCAAATCGCGGAGTACTACGGCTCCCGGTTCGCCGCGCTCGCGGACCGCGGTGTGCTCGCGCCGCCGCCCGGCACCGAGGGCCGCTGTTACTACGTGTATACGGTGCTCGCCGAGCGGCGTGCAGCGCTCCGTGACCATCTGGCGGCCCGCGGCATCGCTTCGCACGCCTACTACCCGCAGGCACTGCCACGTCAGCCCGCGTTCGCGCCGTTCGCCCGCGAGGGTGACAGCTGGCCGGCTGCCGACCGGGCGGCCGAGCGGGCGCTCTCCCTGCCGGTCTACCCCCATCTGAGTGATGCGGAGGTCGAGCTGATCGCCGACGCGGTCTGTGATTTCGCTTTCAACTGATGCCAGTTGGCCGGGGCGCGCCGCCCGGCCGGCCGGCCCCCGGGCCCGGTCCGCCCCGCCGACGGCGGGCGGCCGGGCCCGCCGTCCGAGTGAAGATCTCTCCCCATCCGGGTGACCTCCGTGTCCGCCCGAACGGCGGTAGCGGACGGCTCGTCGGCTTCAAGATCCCTTGGCACGCAAGGGCGCCCGCCGTGGCGTTCCGATCGACCCGCCGTGACACGGAGAGTGATCGACGTAGGGCTCGCTGTGATCAACTTGCGCCGAAGTTCGGGCACCCCGCCCGACGTGTCCTAGGAGGACCCATGCAACGAGTCGTCACGGTCAAGCGCTCCATCGCCCTCGCGGTCGCCGGTCTGGTGGTCGGCACGGTCGGTGCGCTGAGCGTGCCCGCGCTGGCCAGCAACCACTCGGTGAAGTCGGCTCCCGTGCAGGCCCTGACCCTGGACTTCTCCGGCAGCAACAGCGAGGCCAACGCGGCCCAGTCGGTTGGTGCTTCGTTCGGTGGCACCGCCCGGATCAAGGACACCAACGGCAATGTGATCGGCACCGCCTACGACCTCTGCGACAAGGACGCCATCGCCGCGGCCGCCGACTCGGTGTTCTGCACCGGCCTGCTCAAGTTCAACAGCGGCGACCAGATCTCGTTCAGCTCGGAGCTGCCGATCACCAACACCGGCATGGCCGGCGGCGACACCTTCAACGGCGTCGTCAACGGCGGCACCGGCGCCTACGAGGGCATCACCGGCCAGGCCGCCTTCACGCCGCGCGCGCCCGGCGTCTACGACCTGAACTTCAGCTGATCCAGGCGTAGTTCCTAGGGAGCCGTCGATCCGTCGACGGCTCCCTGTCTCGTGCCCCGCCCCTCCCTGTCTCGTGCCCCGCCCCTCCCCGAGGAGTCCCATGAGCCCGGTCCTCGATGCCGAGCCCGTCCGCGGCTATGTCTTCGACAGTGCGAGCGACCTCGCGACCACCCAGCTGCGTCATGTCGCCGCGGCCTACGACCCGTTCACCGTGGAGCGGTTGGCGGCCACCGGGGTCGGCGCGGGCTGGCGCTGCCTGGAGATCGGCGCCGGCAACGGCAGCATCGCCGAGTGGCTCACCGAGCGGGTCGCGCCGACCGGCTCGGTGCTGGCCACCGAACTCGACACCAGTCGGCTGGCCGCCCGCCCCGGCCTCACCGTCCAGCGCCACGACATCGTCCACGACCCTCTGCCCGAGGGCGAGTTCGACCTGATCCACGCCCGGCTGGTGCTGCAGCACCTGCCCGAGCGGCGCGCCGTCCTGCGGCGGCTGCACGCGGCCCTGCGGCCCGGCGGCTGGCTGCAGGTCGACGAGTTCGACGTCTCCTATGCGCCGGTCCTGCTGGCCCCCGACGCGCGCTCGGCCGAGCTGTACGAGACCTTCCTGGCGGCCAAGAACCGGGCGATCGGCTCCGGCGGCGGCCGGGTGGTCTGGGGTCGCGAGTGCGCCGCCGACCTGCGCGAGGCCGGTTTCGGCGAACTCGACCCGCAGCCCCGGGTGGTGCCCTGGCGGGCCGGCCACCCGGGCCTTGAGCTGCTGGTCAGCCACACCCACAGCCTGCGCGACCGGCTGCTCGCCCAGGGCATGACGGACCGTCAGTTGGAGGAGGTGCGAGCGGTGATGCGCCACCCGGAGTTCCGGGCGCTCTCGCCGGTCGTCTACTCCGTCCAGGGCCGCCGCCCGCACTGAGGCCCGTCCCCGCACCCAGTGCGCGCGCCGGTCGGCGCGCGGAGAGGAACCGAACTCCCTTGGACATCGCAGCCCCTGGCCGCCTCCACGACCCGGTCCGGCCCGTCCTGGCGCCCGACTGGCGGGTCTACGCCCGCCTCGCCAAGCTGGACATCTACGATTACTACCTGGCCACCCCGCTGCTGCTCGCGATGCTGCTCCCGGCGGGCGCGGCGGGCCCGGCCGGCCTCGCGGTGCTGGCCCTGTTCCTGTTCGGCGGCGTCGCGATGTTCGCCGGGCTGTGCGCCTTCGACGACGTGACCGGCTACCGGGACGGCAGCGACGCGGCCAACTACGGTCCCGACGCCCCCGCCAGGCGGCTGGCCCGCAAGCCGCTGATCGCCGGCGCGCTCGGCGAGCCGCAGGCCGTCCGGTTCGGCTGGCTGGCCACCGCGCTCTGCCTCGGCGCCTGGACGCTGGCCGTGCTGATCGCCCCGGCCCGCCCCTGGTGGGCCCTGCTCGCCACGCTGGCCTGCGCGTTCTGCGGCTTCCAGTACTCCTGGTGGCTGCGGCTGAGCTACCGCGGCTGGCAGGAGTTCCTGCTCGCCGCCTACGGCTGGGTCTTCGTGCTCGCGCCGTACGGCCTGATCACCGGCCGGGCGGACGGCTTCGCCGTGGTGCTGGGCCTGCTCTTCGGCCTCGGCCCGCTGCTCTTCGGCGTCTACTCCAACGTCAACGACATCGCCGGTGACCGCGCGGTCGGCCGCAAGACCGTCGCGGTGCTGGCCACCGAGCGCGGCAACACCGCCTTCATCGGCGCGATCTCGCTGCTGGAGGCGCTGCTGATCCTGCTGCCCTCGGTCACCGGGCTGGCGCCCTGGTGGTTCGCCGCCCTGATGGCACCGGTGATCGCGCTGCGGGCCGGCCAGTTCACCCTCGGCCTGGTCTGCGGCGAGATCCTGCGCGCCCGCCGGCTCGGCATCCACACCCACCGGATCGCGTTCGCCCTGATGCTGCTCGCCTGCCTGCTCAACGGCGGTGCGGCGTGAGGCTGCTGACCCGGCCCAAGCCGCTGGACCTCGGCCCGCTCTTCGAGACCCTGGCCGAACGCGGCTCGCCCACCGTCGTCCGGCTCAGCCGCTCGCTCGACCTCGCCCCCGAGGCCGGCACCGAGTGGACCATCCCGCAACTGGCCGAACTGGTCCGGGAGACCTCCGCGATGCTGGCCGCGGCCGGCGTCGGCCCCGGCGACCGGGTCGCGGTGCACAAGCGCAACCACTGGGACTACTGCCTGCTGGCCAGCGCGGCCGCCCGGATCGGCGCGGTGCCCGCGCTGATCTCCGGCCACCTCGCACCGGCCGCGCTGACCGCGCTGCTGCGCCGCCTGGACCCGGTCCTGGTGGTCTCCGACCGGTACACCCTCGCGCTCGGCTCCACCGCGCACGGCGTACGGACCGTCAGCCTGGACGGCCCCGCGCCCGGCGCCATCGACGCCGACTCGCTGCGCGGCGGCGCCGTCCCGTCCGTGCACCGGCGGCCGGACGACGACCCGCTGGTGATCAACCACACCTCCGGTACCACCGGCCTGCCCAAGCTGGTCATCCACTCCACCACCAGCCTGATCCGCAAGCTGACCGCCTTCGAGACCCGCCCCTGGCCGGTACTGGCGGGCCGCCGCGACGACACCGTGGCCAGCGCCATCGCCTTCGCGCACGGCCGCGCCGTCTCCTGGACGGTCTCCGCCCTGTGGCGCCAGCCGCGTACCGCCGTCCTGCTCGCCGACTCCGACCCCGGGCGCGCCGCCGAACTGCTGCGCGCCCACCGGCCGACCGTGCTGGAGGCGCTGCCCTCCACCTACGCGCGCTGGGAGGGCATCGCGGCCGAACCCGACAGCCCGTTCAAGGACGTCCGGCTCTACATCTCCACCTTCGACGCGGTGCACCCGCCGACCGTGCGGACCTTCCTGGCCGCCTCCCGGCGGCGGGTCCCGATCTGGATGCAGGGCTGGGGCCAGACCGAGACCGGACCGCTCACCTTCCGCTTCCTCACCCGGCGCGCGCTGGTCCGGCGCGAGGAGCGCCACCCCACCACCCGCGACCTGGGCCGCCCGGTGCCGGGCTGGGTCCGGCTGCGGGTGGTCGACCCCGCGACCTTCCGCCCGGTGCGCCGCGGCGAGGCCGGCGTGGTGCTGGCCCGCACCCCGGCGCGGTGCCTCGGCTACGCGGGCGAGCAGGACCGCTGGACGGCGAAGGTCACCGGCCGCTGGTTCAACACCGGCGACCTCGGCGTGCGGACCCGCACCGGCAGCCTGCGCCTGCTGGACCGCGAGGTGGACATGATCCCGGGCCTGAGCTGCGTCGAGCTGGAGGACGTGCTGCACGACCGGCTGCCCGACGTCGAGGAGGCCGTGGTGCTGGCCGCCGGCCGGCAGGGCCCGCCGCTGCCGGTCCTGGTCACCCGGGACGGCACCCTCGCCCCCGAGCACTGGCGGCGCGCGGTGCGCGACCTGCCGCCGCTGGCCGAACCGCTGCTGCTCGGCTGGGACGAGGTGCCGCGCACCGGCACCGGCAAGGTCCGCCGCCATGAACTGCGCGACCGCCACCTGGCCGGCACCGCCGCCTTCGGCACCGGGCGGTGGACGTGACCTCACCCGACCTCGACGTGGCCGTGGTCGGCGCGGGCCTGGCCGGGCTCGCCACCGCGCACCGGCTGGCCCGGGCCGGCCGCTCGGTCCAGGTCTTCGAGGCCGCCGGGCGGGTCGGCGGCCGGATGGCCTGCAGCGCGCACGAGGGCTACCGGATCGACGAGGGCGCCGAGACCATCGCCGCCCGCGGCTACCCCGCGACCTGGGAGCTGATCCGCTCCTGCGGCCTGCCGGCCTCGCAGATCCTGCCGATCGCCGGCTCGCTCGCGCTCTGGCGCGGCGGCCGCGCGCACCCGAGGCTCGGCCACCCCGCCGGGCTGCTCACCGGCGCCGGGATGTCGCTGCGCGGCCGGCTGGCCTGGCTGCGCTTCGGCGCCGAACTGGCCCGCCCGATCGACCTCGACCACCCCGAGGCCACCGTCTTCGGCGACCTGACGATCAGCCAGTTCGCCCAGGGCCGCCACCGCGACCTGCACGACGCCCTGCTGCAACCGCTGGCCGGCTGCTTCCTCGGCTGGCGCCCGGAGCGCTCCGCCGTCGGCCCGATGGCCGCCATGCTCGCCGCCACCGGCGGCATCGGCGCCCGCTGGCTCACCTACCGCGACGGCATGGACACCCTGGCCCGCCGCCTGGCCGACGGCCTCCCGGTCACCACCGGCGCACCGCTGCACGACCTGACCGAGCAGGACGACCGGGTCCGCCTGCGCTTCGCGGACGGCCGCACCCTGACGGCCCGTCAGGCCGTCCTCGCGGTGCCCGCCCCGCAGGCCCTCGCGCTGCACCCCGGCCTGCCCGCCGAGGAGCGGCCCTACCTGGCCGCCAGCACCTTCACCCCGATGCTCAAGGTGGTCTGCCTGCTGGACCGCCCGCTGCCCTCGCCGACCCGCACCCCGAGCTTCGGCCTGCTCGTCCCCGGCACCGAGAGCCGGCTGCTCGCCGGCGCGATCCTCGACCACCTCAAGGACCCCGCCCGGGTCCCGCCCGGCCGCGGCATGGTCAGCCTGCTGCTCGCCCCCTGGGCCGTCCCCGACCTGCTCACTGCCACCGACGCCGAGATCACCGCCCTGGCCACCACCGAGGCCGCCCGCTACCTCCCCGGCCTCGACACCGCCCTGCGCGCCACCCACGTCTTCCGCCACCCCCACGGCCTCCCCGAAGCCACCCCCGCCGCCCTCCGCCTACGCCCCGCCTTCCTCACCCGCCCCCCACGCCGCATCGACTACGCCGGCGACTGGCTCGCCCTACGCCCCAACAGCGAAGCCGCCGCCGCCTCGGCCGCCCTCACCTGCTCCCGCCTCCTCGCGGGCGCCACCTCCGCCGCCCGGTCGCGCTCCCTGGCCGTGCGCGGATGACGGGCCTGCAACAACACTCCGTGAGAGTCGGCAGCGCTGGTCACACCACCACGTAGAGATGGCTGGCCGTACAGGGCTCACAGGGTGCGGCGTGCATGCGACAGCCCCCGGGGGTGGCCGGGGGCTGTCGTGGTCGGAGCGGCTCAGCAGTCGGCGGGGAAGTCCCCAACGCGCACGCCGTCCACGAACGCCCGCCACGCGTCAGCGGCGAAGATCAGGGCGGGCCCGTGCGGGTCCTTGGAGTCACGGACCGGGATGACAGCGGCGAAACCGTCCGCGACCTCGATGCAATTCGTTTCGGTCCCGCTGAAGGAACTCTTGAACCAACGGGCCCGGGACAGGTCGGGGGTGGGCATCACGTAACTCACTTCTCCTCACGCCGAGTTGTCGCGGAGTACTCCTTGCAGGAACTCCTGGGATTGCTGGGGTGCGAGGGCGGCCGCTCGGATGTGATTGAACGCGAACTTGTAGCGGCTGACCTGCTGTTCAGTCTCCAGGTAGAGCATACTCGTCATCGCCTCCATCAGGATCACGTCCTGTTGGTCCTGTTCGGGAAAAGAGAGAACGACGAAGGCACCTTCAACTCCCGGATGGGCTCCAACCTCGAACGGGAGTACCTGCAAGGTCACATTGGGCTGATCGCAGGCCAGCACCAGCCGCTGAAGCTGCTCCCGCATCACTGCTGTCCCGCCGACCCGATTGCGCAGGGCCGCCTCGCCGATCACGACCCAGAGATGCTGCGGCGCCTCGGTCGTGAAACGGGCCTGACGCTCCATCCGCAATCGCACCCGCTTCTCGATGTCCTCGGTCGGTGATCCAACTCGCCCGCCCCGCATGAGGCCACGCACGTAGTCCTCGGTCTGGAGCAGGCCGGGAATCAGTATCGGCTCGTAGCTCCTGACCTGGCTCGCCGCTGCCTCCAGGCTGATGTACTCAGCCGTGGTCGGCGCCAGCACATCGCTGTAGACGTGCCACCAACCGCGCTTCTTGCCCTCCTTGGCAAGGTCGGCCAGCTGGTCACGGGCCTTCTGGTTGGCGACGCCGTAGAGGTCGAACATCGCCTTCAGATCGAGCGGGCGCACGCCACTTCGACCGTTCTCGATCCGCCCGATCTTGGAAGCGTGGCACGACAGATGGACTCCCACCTGTTCGGCGGTGAGCTCGGCTTCCTCCCGGAGTCGACGCAGTTCCGCGCCAAGTCGCCGCCGGCGGACGGTCGGACTCTGGTCTGCAGGCATGGGCCGCACCTCCCCTGACGATCGTGAACAGTCTGCCCGGCCGAGCCCGCGAGGTCACGCATCGTCACAGCCGACAGTCGCCGGGGCTGGCCCGGCGACTGCTGGCTAGCCTGCTGGCCGAAGTGGAGGGAGGTCACCGCTTCCTCGACACGGGACTGTTGCTGGTCTCCGAGCTCGTGACCAACGCGGTTGTTCACGGCACACCCCGAGAGCACCTGGTGTGGCTCTCGCTCGACGTCAACGAGTACCGACTCCGCATCGAGGTCCACGACGCCCGCGCTGACCGTGAGCCCGTCCTGCGCGCAGTGCTCGGCGACGACGAGTCGGGCCGCGGCCTCTTCCTGGTCAAGTTGCTCTCTCAACGCTGGGGTTGCTGCCCCCGCTCCCACGTCGGCAAGATCGTTTGGTCGGAGGCCGGCCCGGCGGTGGCGAGTTGAGCGCGCGTGAGCCGTTGGCGCCCCGCTTGCGTCTGGCAGCCATGGTCGGGCGATGCCTGTACTGCCTGGGCCTGGTCACTCGCGAGTCAGCGCGTGAGGTCATCGGCACGCCGCGGGCGGTCCACCTCCTCCACCCGGTATACCCAGGCGAACTCCCGACGCCTGCCGACCTGGAGGGCTTCACCACATGAAGAGTGATCTTCCGAGCGTCCTGCAGCAGGGCCGGGCGGATGGCTACCCCTTCTTCGCCACGTCCTCCTGCCAGGCGCGATATCGCCAGGCCAGGGCCTCACGATGCGGGTAGTTAGGCAGACCTTCCAGTCGAGGCTGCACGATGCCCAACTGCTTCAGAGTTGGACCCTGTGGACGCAGCTCGACTTCCAGAGTGTCGGGGTGGATGGCGAAGAGATGCAGGTCGAAGGCCCGATGGAGAGCGGCGTTCATGGGCAGACCATTGCGCGGGTCGGCACTGCCATTGTCGGCGTCACCACGCAGGTGGGCGGCCTCCAGCATTGCCGCTACCTCAACGCCGGAGAGCGGGCAACGAGGGCCGTAGCGCTGGATCACCTTGAACTTGAAGCGCGCCTGGTCTGGCCGGGTTCGTACGTTCCGGAGCTGGCGGCGGCTGCGATTACCTTCCAAAACAAACGGCTCGTCATCGGAGCGGTCTGCGTCGAGCACCACCTTGGGTGGCGTATCGCCGTATCTGACGAGGAACATCTTGGCCGCGTCATCCCACCCATCGACCCAGCCGAGACGGACCGAACGTCGGTCTCCATGTTGGCTAATGGCAAAGAGCGGAAGATTAAGTCGTGCAGCCGCTTTGGTAGCCTTCACCTCCGCCAAATCGTGCCCACCGCGCTTGGTGACTGGGTAGTGATAGAGCATGCCGTCTTCGCTGACGTCATCCGGGTAGTCCACACCGGTGTGCTTCAACGCGACAGTAACCCCGATGTCGGGGTGGACACGCTCCGTCCGGACTTTGTTGACCCAGATGCCCTGCTGGCCGCCGTACGCGCCGACAGCCCGGATGTCGCGGGCCGAGAGCAGACCATCCTCGCCGCGCCGGGCTTGCAGGTTGTCCCAGACGGCATGTCGCCATGCGAGCTCATCGATGGCCGTCGTGGTGTGGTCATCCAGCACGATGAAGTCAAGGCCGCGAAGCAGTGGGCTGATGCTGTCGCCCTGGGGGTTAGTAGGCACCTGGCCAGGCGAGAGCGGCCCACCCTCGGGGTGCTGGTAGCCGTATGCGGCGGCCGCGATGGCTTCGGCGTCGTAGAGCCGGTCCCCGTGATGGACGTAGTACCGAGCGGTCTCCTCAAGGCCATGCTTCTCCAGGAAGGAGTCTCGACCCTGAGCGTCGAACTGCTCCATAGCCCGCAATACAGCCTCACGGCTGGTTAGTCCCTCAACGCCCATGGCTCCCCGCCCTCTCGCTCGTACTACAAGCATCTTTAATACGAGCGTGGGTATGGAGAGGTTCCATGGCGAGATGTGAACCGCAACGCAGGTGGTAGCGGTGGGACTCGAATCCACGGTGAAGTTGCCACCCGTACGCGCTCTCGAGGCCTGCATCGGTCGGGACGGTTCTCCATGGGCCGTGATCGTTTGCGGGGCTTCCTCGGTGCAGGTTGGTGCTGGTGTGTCCACGGTCGACGTCAGCGGCGAACCCGGACGGATCACGGCGGATGAGGTCAAAGATGAGACTGGCGGGTGCGGTCAGGATGACTGACTGAACTGCTGGGTCCCTTGACCGCCGCTGTCGGTGGCCTCCTACGACGGCATCTCGACAGAGAGGCCAGCGGCCGCGGCTGCATCTGCCAGTCGTTTGTCGTAGGTCACGAAGGACGTCAGCCGTGGCCTGAGGCTGAGGGCGGTGCCCAGGTGGATGGCATCCAGGCTTCGCACCGTCGCCGGCTTCAGAGTCTGAGCCAGGATGCGAATGCTGGAGTCCAGGTTCACCAGTTCAATCAGGTCCAGGACCGGATGGAGTCGGGTGACGGCTTCTGGTGCATAGCGGGCCAGTGCTCTGAACGACTCGACTTCCACGAGGGTGGAACTCGTCCACCCGATGTCCGCCCGCTCGTCCAGCCAGTCGCGCAATGCCTGTGACTCCGACTCGGCATGGACGAGTTTGACCACGGCGGCCGAGTCCAGATAGATCATCGGCGTTCGTCCCCCCGGTCCTTGGCGATCTCATCGGCGACATTGACACCGTCCGGTTCGCCGAGCGGCATGCTCAGTACTGCGCGCCGCATCGCGGTGGCGCGTTCTTTGCGCATCGCGCTCTCCAGGACGGCTTGCCTGATCGCCGCGGAACGCGAACTGCCGTCGTGGGTAAGGATGTCGAGGGCGTGTTCAGTCTCTATGTCGCTGCGAATCGTAATCGTGTCAGCCATACTGTCAGCGTAAGACGAAGTGTCTTACGTGGCAAGGTGGAGGGTGGCACGTCGAGGCCCCGCTCAAGTTGGCGGTGCGCGGTCCCGTGGGTTGCCGGCTGATGTTCTCGGCGCACCCTGGTCAGCTGCTGCCCGTTGAGCCTGGTGTGACGGAAGAGCGTGGACAGGTCCCGTCAGTAGCTGATGAGCCGGGAATGCGTGAGGCCCCGACCGGCGATGGTCGGGGCCTCACGTCTGTCCTGCTCTGGCGGTAGCGGTGGGATTCGAACCCACGGTGAAGTTGCCCCCACACACGCTTTCGAGGCGTGCTCCTTTGGCCGCTCGGACACGCTACCGAGGGAGACTCTACCGGACGGGTCGGTTGGGGAGGAAATCCGTTCAGCGTTGCTGGTCGAAGAAGGTGCGCAGTTGGGTGGCGCAGTCGGCGGCGAGGACGCCGGGGATGACCTCGGGGCGGTGGTTGAGGCGGCGGTCGCGGAGGATGTCGAAGAGGGAGCCGGCGGCGCCGGCCTTCTCGTCGAGGGCGCCGTAGACGACGCGGTCGATGCGGGCGAGGACGATGGCGCCCGCGCACATGGTGCAGGGTTCCAGGGTGACGACCAGGGTGCAGCCGGTCAGGCGCCACTCGCCGACGGCGAGGGCGGCCTCGCGGATGGCCTGGACCTCGGCGTGGGCGGTGGGGTCGCCGATCGCCTCGCGTTCGTTGTGGCCGCGGCCGAGGACGGTGCCGTCCGGGCCGAACAGCAGGGCGCCGACCGGGACGTCGCCGGTGGACGGCGCCAGGGCGGCCTCGGCGATGGCGAGGCGCATCTGGGCCGTCCACCGGTCGCGGACCGGGTCGGGGCGCGCGGGGGCCGGCAGTGGCGCGAGGTCGGGGCGGGGCTGCATGGCACCAGTGTCGGGTACCGGCGGCCCCGCCCGGGGCATCGGCCCGGGCGGGCCGGTCAGCGCACGGTCTCCAGGATCTCGGCGCAGCCGAGGGCGTCGGCGATCTCGCTGAGGGCGTCGCTGGGTTCGGCGCCCTCTCCGCTGAGGTCGAGGAGGTCCTTGGCGGTGAGCCCGAAGTCGGTCAGCAGCTCGGCGTCGCCGAGCGGTCCGACCGGGACCCCGCCGGGGCCGGTCAGCGGGCCGTCGTCGTCCTCGGCGCCGGGCAGGCCGTCGCCGTCGGAGAGGGCGTCGGGGTCGATCGGGTCGCCGTCCTCGCTCTCCTCCAGCTCGGTCACCAGGTTGTCGAGGTCGTCGAACTCACTGTCGCCGGCCCGTCCGATCAGCTCCTCGGTGAGGATGACCTCGCCGTAGGAGCTGCGGGCGGCCGCGGCCGCGTCCGACACGAAGATCCGCGGGTCCTCCTCGCCGTCCACCCGGACGACAGCGAACCAGGAGTCCTCCTGCTCGATGAATACCAGGACTGTGTCGTCGTCCTCTGCCGCTTCGCGTGCCAGGTCGGCAAGGTCGGCAAGGGTTTCGACATTGTCCAGCTCGGTCTCGCTCACATCCCACCCGTCCTCGGTGCGAGCAAGCACTGCAGCGAAGTACGCCACCAGGGACACTCCCAAATGGTCTCGGCCGTAGGCGATCTCGGGCGAACGCGGTCTGGCCGCCCCCGTACCCGAGGCGGTCCGCTGTTCGGACCGTCCCTTCGGCATCGTGACAGATACCCGGCCCTCGCGGGGAGTGTTCGGCAGCGCGTCTTCGCAGGTCGTGTGGGAATCGGGTGAATGGCACCGGACGGCGGGGGTGGGGTGGCGTACGGGAGTGGCGCGGGGGGCGGTTCGGTGAACGGTTCGCGGGGCCGGTCAGATCCGGAAGGTCCGCATGCGCAGCGCCTCGCGCATCCTGCGCTCCTTGGTCCGCCGGGGCTGCACCCGGGCGCGCAGTTCGCGGGCCTCGGCCAGCTCGCGCAGGAAGACGGCCCGCCGGCGCCGGCGCTCGGCCTCCGTCTCGCGGGGCGCTTCACGCGGTTCCTCGGCAGGCTCCTCGGGGGGTCCGTCGACCGGGCCCGGGCTCCTCCTCATACCGTCCGACTCTCCCAGAACCGCCGGACAAATACCACAGGAGTGCAGCAGTCGGCTCAGCGACACGATGCCGCCGGGCCATGCCGGAGGCTCTAAGGTCGGGAGTATGCGGATCCACGTCGTCGACCACCCCCTGGTGGCCCACAAGCTCTCCACACTGCGCGACGAGCGCACCGACTCCCCGACCTTCCGTCGCCTCACCGACGAGCTGGTCACCTTGCTGGCGTACGAGGCCACCCGGGACGTGCGGACCGACGAGGTCGAGATCACCACGCCGGTCGCGGTCACCACCGGGACCAAGCTCAGCTACCCGCGCCCGCTGGTGGTGCCGATCCTGCGGGCCGGTCTCGGCATGCTGGACGGCATGACCCGGCTGTTGCCCACCGCCGAGGTCGGTTTCCTCGGAATGGTGCGCAATGAGGAAACCCTGGAGGCGTCTACCTACGCCACCCGGATGCCGGACGACCTCTCGGGCCGTCAGGTGTACGTGCTGGACCCGATGCTGGCCACCGGCGGCACGCTGGTCGCCGCGATCCGGCTGCTGATCGAGCGGGGCGCCACCGATGTCACCGCCGTGGTGCTGCTGGCCGCGCCGGAGGGCATCGCGGTGATGGAGCGCGAGCTGGCCGGCCTGCCGGTCACCGTGGTCACCGCCGCGCTGGACGAGCGCCTCAACGAGAACGGCTACATCGTCCCCGGCCTCGGTGACGCCGGCGACCGGCTGTACGGCACCGCGGGCTGACGGCTCGCGGACGCGAGAACGCCCCCCTACGGAGAGGTGGATTCTTGGGGTCCTCGCAACACCTGATGGCTTATGTGGTCGTCAGTAGATCACGCAGGCGCTCGGCTGGGGTTTTCCAGCCGAGCGTTTTGCGTGGCCGGCCGTTGAGTTGCTGGGCGACGTGTTCGAGGTCTTCGGGGCTGTGGACGGACAGGTCGGTGCTCTTGGGGAAGTACTGCCGCAGCAGGCCGTTGGTGTTCTCGTTCGATCCGCG
>FTKT01000929.1_pt5 | contig 13968 bp, 11 predicted proteins | sample 1658271 | NCBI WGS metagenome assembly FTKT01 (sample SAMEA3914811, study PRJEB12502) | metagenome | biome: forest; material: soil | place: Canada | collected 2011-08-04 | depth 0.3 m | reverse complement strand
CCATGGTCAGGAAGGTGGTGAAGCCGGCGGCGATCTCGGTGCGAACCGAAGTGTTACGCGCGCTCAGACCAAAGAAACGATCCATACAGGGCCCTCCGGCATGGATCGACGCTAACGCGGCTTTTGCCGCGCCGCAATTGGAATCAACGCTTTACCTGCGCAACGGGTTCGGCCGCCGGATCGAAGGTAAAGGTCGAGCAGCTTTTGCACGAATTGCATCCGCCCGAACCGCAGCCCGTGTCGCCGGCGTCCTTGGGCGTCAGCCACACGCCGACGTGGCGCAGCATGGGCGGCGACGCTTCGCGACGAAGCCTGGCCGCCAATCCACCCGCCCAGGCGCGCGCCGTATTCGGCAACAAGGTGCGGAACAGCTGGACCACGCTGAAAGCGACGATGACGGCAATGACGAGGGTTTCGAAAATGGCGTACATCAGAGCATCCTTACGGCGATCTGGTAGGTGGCGAAGGACGCCGCATAGGCCAGGACGAACAGATAGCCGGCGGTAATGGCGACGTACTTCCAGCCATTGGTCTCGCGGCGGATGACCGCCAGGGTCGACAGGCATTGCGGCGCGAAGACATACCAAGCCAGCAGCGACAGGGCCGTCGGCAGGGTCCATTGCGCGGCGATCAGATGGCCCAGCTGGTCGCGCACGGCGTCTTCCGAGCCCTGCACCGAATAGACGGTGCCGAGCGCGGCGACGGCGACTTCACGCGCCGCCATGCCGGGGATCAGCGCGACGCAGATCTGCCAGTTGAAACCGATGGCGGCAAAGGCCGGCTGCAGGGCATGACCGATCATGCCGGCAACCGAATAGTCGATCGGCGCGCCGGTCGCCCCCGCCGGCGGGCGCGGAAAGGTCGTCAGCACCCACAGCACGGCATTGGCGGTGAAGATGACGCCGGTGATGCGGCGCATGAAGATCTTGGCGCGCTCGAACAGGCCGATGGCCAGGTTGCGCACATTGGGCATGCGGTAGGACGGCAGTTCCATCATCAGCGGATGTTCGCTGCGATCCCTGCGCGTCAGCTTGATGATCCACGACACGACGAAGGCGCTGACGATACCGGCGATCAACAGGGCGAACAGGACCAGGCCCTGGAGATTGATAAAGCCCCAGAAGGTCTTTTGCGGGATAAGGGCGCCGACCAGAAGGGTGTAGACCGGCCAGCGCGCCGAACAGGTCATCAGGGGCGCCACCAGGATGGTGGTCAAGCGATCGCGCGTATCGTGGATGCTGCGCGTCGCCATGATGCCCGGAATGGCGCAGGCAAAGGACGACAGCAGCGGGATGAACGAGCGGCCGGTCAGGCCGGCGACCGACATCAGCTTGTCCAGCAGGAAGGCGGCACGCGGCAAATAGCCCGACTCTTCCAGCGACAGGATGAAGAAGAACAGGATCAGAATCTGCGGCAAGAACACGATGACGCTGCCCAGGCCGCCGAAGATAGCGTCGGTCAGGAAGCTCTTCAGCAGGCCGTCAGGCAAGGACTGGGTGGTGACCCCGCTCAGCCAGGTGACGCCGGCAGTGATGCCGTCCATCAGGGGCTGGGCCCAGGCGAAGACCGCCTGGAAGACCACGAACATGATCGCGAACAACAGGACGATGCCCAGCACCGGATGCAGCACGATCCGGTCGACCATATCGTCGATCTTCGAGGTCGCCTCGGGCATGACCACGGTATCGGCCAGCAGGCGGCGCGTTTCCAGGTGCAGATCGATACCCGGGATGGCCATCGGCGCCGGCGGCAGGACGCCGTCCAGCGCCGCAATCAATTGCGCCGCGCCATCGCCCTTGACGGCGACGGTTTCGACGACCGGCACACCCAGTTCGGCGCTCAGTTTTTTGGTGTCGATCGTAATGCCACGCGCCCGCGCGGCATCGATCAGGTTCAGCGCCAGGACCATCGGCCGGCCCAGCGCCCGCACTTCCAGCGCAAAGCGCAGATGCAAGCGCAGATTGGTGGCGTCGACGACGCAGACGATCAGGTCGGGGATCGGCTCGTCGGCGTGCTGGCCCAGGCAGACGTCGCGGGTGATGATCTCGTCCGGTCCCATGGCGTCGAAGCTGTAGGTGCCCGGCAGGTCCAGCACCTTGATCGTGCGCCCGGCGGGGGTCGTGAAGCTGCCTTGCTTGCGCTCGACGGTGACGCCGGCATAGTTGGCGACCTTTTGCCGCGAACCGGTCAGGCGATTGAACAGGGCCGTCTTGCCGCAGTTCGGATTGCCGACCAGGGCGATACGCAGATTGTCGGCGACAATAGTCTGGCTGATGGCGTTCATGCGTTCACCATCACGCGCTCGGCTTCGTTGCGGCGCAGGGCGAAGCGGGTAAATCCGACCTGGACCAGAAGCGGGTCGCGGCCGATCAGCCCCTGCCCGACCACCTTGACCGCCTCACCCGGCACGAACCCGATCTCACGCAGGCGGCGGCTGATGGGGTCTTGCTCCGACCGATCCTCGACCCCGGCAACGATGGCGGGGGTATGGGTCTTGAGCTGGTACAGGGTCATTCACGGATGTCCGTCAAACGGAAGAAAAAGGCGGCCCCGGTGTCCGGAGCCGCCTGTTGAGAATGATTATTATTTAAGAAGCTTGCCGTCAAGTTAAAGTGCGAAGCAGTCGCAAATCGTGACGGGCGTTATGCCGTCGTAACCCTATTTGAAAACGACATAAAGCGCGACCACGATGGCGATGGCGCCGATGGCCAGCACATTGAACACGGGCGTCGTCTTGAAGCTGACGCCTTCCAGCGTGAGCGTCGAGACCTCGCGCTTGTTCGGCACGATCAACGAAACCAGCACGCACAGCGCCAGCGAGATCCAGAACACCCAGCCGACGCGGTTCATGAACGGCATGTCCGGCACTTGCGTCGCCATGAAGCTGTTGCTGAAGCCGGCGAAGCTCGGATGGCTGTGCAGGTAGGACGCGACGTAGAAGAAGCACGAGAACAGGAAGCCTCCGGCCACGGCGGCAAAGGCCCCGGCGGTCGAGCAGCGCTTCCAGAACATGCCCAGCGCGAAGATGACGACGATCGCCGGCGTGAAGAAACCGGTGAAGTCCTGGATGAACTGGAAGGCCTGGTCCGTCTTGCCCAGCAGGGGTTCGGCGGTCAGGATGGCGATGATCACGGCGACGACGGCGGCGACGCGGCCGATATTGACCAGAGCCTTGTCGGCGACCTTGGGCGCCAGCGGGGCGACGATATCCAGCGTGAAGATGGTGGCGATCGAGTTGATCTTGGACGCGGTCGACGAGATCACGGCAAAGACCAGGGCGACGAAGACCAGGCCCAGCAGGCCCGACGGCAGAAGCGTCATCATCTGCGGATAGGCGTGGTCCGCCTTGGGCAGGTTGGGCGCCAGGATCAGCGCGGCCATGCCCGGCACGACGACGATCGCCGGGATGATCAGCTTGAGATAGGCGGCGAATGCCATGCCCTTTTGCGCTTCCGGGATGTCCTTGGCGGCCAGGGCGCGCTGGACGATGTACTGGTTGAAGCCCCAGTACGAGATGTTCATGATCCACAGGCCGCCGATCAGCACGGCAAAGCCCGGAAGGTCGTTATAGAACTTGCTCGATTTGTCGAGGATCATCTGGAAGTGATCCGGGTATCGGTGCATCAGCTCGGTAAAGCCGCCCAGGAACCCTGAGGCGCCGCCGATCTTGCTGAGGGTGATCGTCAGGATGATCAGGCCGCCCAGCACCAGCAGGCTGACCTGGACGATGTCGGTCAGGGCGACGGCCTTCAGGCCGCCCGAGATCTGGTAGGCCAGGGCGAAGACACCCAGGATGACCAGCACGGTCACCGGCGGCAGGCCGGTCACCGTCGTCACCGCCGTACCGCCCAGCCACAGGATCGAGGTCAGGTTGACGAAGACGTAAAGCAGCAGCCAGAAGATGGCCATCAGGAACTTCACGCTGGAGCCGAAACGCTGCTGCAGGAAGCCCGGCATGGTCGTCACGCCGTTGCGCAAAAACACCGGAATGAAATACTTGCCGACGATGATCAGGGTGATGGCCGCCATCCATTCGTAGGAGGCGATGGCCATGCCGATGCGGTACCCCGAACCGGACATGCCGATGATCTGTTCGGCGGAGATGTTGGCGGCGATCAGCGAGGCGCCGATGGCCCACCACGGCAGGGTGTTGCCGGCCAGGAAGTAGCCCTTGGAGGAGACTTCCTCGGACGCCTTGCGGCGCGAAACGAGTTGCGCCAGCACGAAGATGCAGATGGCGTAGACGATGACGATCCACAGGTCGATGTTCGACAGGAAGCTGGTCGCCGGTAGAAAATGGGCTAGATCAGGCATGAAGTCCCCTCAGTTTGCGTTCCCACGATGATTTTGGCGTCTCGTTCGGTGACATGCGCCAAATATCATACAATTACGCCAAGACAATCTCATAGCCGCCAGAAAAAGGCAACCAGGGGAATTTACCCGTGGTTAATACAGTTTCGCCCTCCCCGCGACGCGGGAAGGGCGAGAAAGCAGATGCGAAAAGCGCGTATTACTTCGCCGGGCAGACGGCATCACCTTCGTCCGAAGCCAGCTTGACCGACGAATAGCTGATCGACAGAGGCCCTTGGGTCGACAGGCCGAACGGCACGCCGATCGCCTTGGGATCCATGCCGGCGGCAACATAGCAATCGAGCTTGATCTTCAACGTCGCCCATTGGCCGACCGGCGCGCTCAGCGTCTTCGACACGTCGATGCGATGCTCGGAGGCCAGGTCCTTGCCGACGCCGATGAAGACCGGTCCGGCGACCGGCGCGTCCAGGCGATAGGTGACGGCGATCGCCATCTTGCCCAGGGTCTGGCGGCTGATGTCGACCGGATCGGCGACAAAGGCGGCTTCGCCGGCGCCGGTGAAGACCAGCGAGCGGCCGGCTTCCTGCTTGCCGGCATCGACCGGGCTTTGCGACACGACGCCCTTCGGGCTCTTGAACGCGTCGTGGTCACCGGCGGTCTTGCCACCGGCATCGATCAGGTCGAGCGCCCAGGGGGCCTTGACCCGACCGGCGTCGAAATAGTCGTCGACGCTGACGGCGACCTGGTTGCCCAGGCCCGATTCCTCGGACAGGGGCGCAAGATCGCCCTTGTCGAGATAGGTCAGGCCGTAGCCATAGGCGAATTGCGGGTTATAGCCCGGCGTGCCGACATTCAGCGGCCCCTGGACCGCCGTGCGCGGCCACGAGAAGGTCAGCTTGCCCTTGAAGTCGTGACGCACCTGACGCTTGTCGTCGCCGATCAGCACGTCGGCGATACCGGCGCCTTCCGTGCCGGGCAACCAGGCTTCGACAAAGGCGTCCGACGCGTTGATTTCGCGGTTGGTCCACAAGGGGCGGCCCGACAGGAAGACGGTGACCACGGGGATGCCTTGCGCCTTCAGCTTCTTGATCAGTTGCAGGTCGCTGTCGTCCCCTTGCTTATAGGCCAAGTTGGCGCGGTCGCCCTGGAATTCGGCATAGGGATCTTCACCGACGACGACGATGGCGACGTCCGGCTTTTGCGTGAAAGACCCGTCGACGCTGACGGTCGCCGAACCACCGAAGGCTTTGACGGCCTCGTTGATACCGGCATAGATCGACTGGCCGTTCGGGAAGTCGCTGTTGCTGTTGCCCGTGCCCTGCCAGGTGATGGTCCAACCGCCCGACTGCTTGCCGATATTGTCGGCGCCGTCCCCGGCGACCAGGATGTGAGCGTTACCGGCGAGCGGCAGAATATTGCCCTGGTTCTTGATCAGGACCAGCGACTCTTGCACCGCCTTGCGGGCGACGGCGCGGTGGTCGGCCGAACCCAGCTGCTCGAAATGACCGGCCAGGGGCCGTTGCGCCGGCGCCGGCTCGTCGAACAGGCCGCCCTTGACCTTGGCGCGCAGGATGCGGCGCACGGCGTCGTCGAGACGGGCCATCGGGATCTGGCCCGACTTCACCTCGGCCAGTTCGTGGACATACATGCCCTTCCAGCTGTCCGGCGCCATGAACATGTCGATGCCGGCGTTCATCGCCGCCGGGCAATCGTCGTTGGCACAGCCCGGCACCTGGCCCTGGCCGTTCCAGTCGGTGACGGTGAAACCGTCGAAATGCATGCGCTGCTTCAGCACGCCGGTCAGCAGTTCGGCGTTGCCGGCCATCTTGATGCCGTTCCACGACGAGAACGAGACCAGCACGCCGAGCGCGCCTTCCTTGATTGCCGGGACGTAACCGGCGCCGTGGATGCGCGCCATGTCGGCTTCGGAAATCTGGGCGTCGCCCTGGTCCTTGCCGTCCTTGGTCGCGCCGTCACCCAAAAAGTGCTTCGGCGAGGAGATGATGTGGCCCGGCTTGACACCGCTCCTGCCACCGTCAGGCCCTTGCAGGCCGTCGACCATCTCGCCAGAATAGGCCGCGACATCGGCCGGGTTTTCCGAATAGGACTCGTATGAACGGCCCCAGCGCTTGTCGCGGGCGACGGCCAGGGTCGGCGCGAAGGTCCAGTCGACGCCGACCAGCGACATTTCGTCGGCGGTGACCTCGCCGATCTGGCGGATCAGCGCCGGGTCGTGGGCGGCGCCCAGGCCGACATTGTGCGGGAAGATGACCGCGCCCACCAGGTTCGAATGGCCGTGCACCGCGTCGATACCGAACATCAGCGGAATCGGCGACTTGGTCGGCCGCGCGGCGGCGCCGCGATAATAGTCGTCGGCCAGTTGCAGCCATTCCTTGGCCGAGGCGCGTTCATTGCCGCCGGGCGAAGAATTGCCGCCCGCCAGGATCGAACCAAGCGGATAGGTCTTCAGGTCTTCCGGCTTGATAAAGTTGATGTCCGCCTGGATGGTCTGCCCGACCTTTTCCTCGAGCGTCATCTTCGACATGATTTCGGTGATGCGTGCCTCGGTCGCCGCATCGGCGATGCCGGCGGCGTCGAGCTTCGGCCAGGCCGGATCGATCTTGTAGGTCTTGCTCACCGGTGCCTTGGCGGCCTTGCTCGCCGCATGCTTGTGCACCGTGGCCGAAGCCACCGCCGGAATCAGTGCCACGACAGCAACCGCCGCATACAATTTCAGGCGCCGGGACGCGTTGCGCCCGTTATTCGTGGTGGCCATGTTTCTCCCTTTCAAGTCGCTTCTCTACATTTGTCGCCGCGGCATGTTCTCCCGTCCGCGATCCTTTATGGCGGCGATTATTGACAGCGCTATCATGCGGCGTCAAGCCGAAGATCGCGGCGAAACATGGCATGTTACCGCTCCCATAAGAGCTGTGGCTTCTACGTTCGAATAAGAAAAACGTATTTGTTTTCTTTATCTTAGCCTACACGCTTGACAGCGTTGTCAGCCAAAGCTATAAAGCGCCTACCCTGTTGCCCGGCGCGTGCGTCGGGTGTGTTTAAAGCCGTTGGACGTCTGGTTACTTTCCCTTTTTCAACGCCTTCGTCCGGCTGTTTTAAAGCGCCTTCTTAAATGTGGCATTGTTTGGAAGGCACTGGCCTTTAATCCCGATGAACTCCGGTTCATCGGGTTTTTTTTAATCCTCCCCCTGCAAGCGAAGCGCAGAGGGGGAGGTGAATTTTGAGCGCCATTGGCGCGCAAAAGACGGTGGGGGCCTTGCCGCCCACGACAAACCAACGCCCTTCCCTTCTGAAGAAGGCACGATGCGCTTGCCTCACGCTAGAGCGGCGTTTTGGTAGACTCAAAACGCCGCTCTAGTTTTTTGTTTTGCATCATGTTTTCTCAAAAAGTGGCGTCCACTTTTTGGCATGATGCTCCAGGCGTTCGGAAATTCAGGATTGGAATTCGAGTCGGTGGATTGAGCTACAGCGTCTTGACCGAGTCGCGCACGACCAATTCGAACGGCAGCAGGCGGCTGGAGGTGGCAAACGCCACGTCGCTGTCGTTATTGCGTGACAGCAGCATGTCGGCCGCGGCATAGGCCATGTCGCCGATCGGCTGGCGGATCGTCGTCAGGTGCGGCCAGATCAGTTCGCAGCCCGGCGTATCGTCGAAGCCGACGATCGAGACATCGTCAGGGATCTTCACCCCGACCTGCTGGGCATAGCCCATCATGCCGAACGCCATGTCGTCGTTCGAGCAGAAGATCGCCGTCGGCCGCGCCGCGCCGCGGGCGAAGTACGACTTGCCGGCCTCGACACCCGATTCGAAGGTGAAATAGCCCTGCTTGATCCATTCGGCGCGCGGCTCGATGCCGGCCTCGCGCATCGCCTTGACATAACCCTCATAGCGCAGATGCGAGCCGCCGTGTTCGGGGTGGCCCATGACGAAGCCGATGTCGCGATGCCCCTTGCCCAGCAGGTATTGCGTCATTTCATAGGCCGCCAGGGCCTCGTCCATGCGCACATAGGCCGAGCGGCCGGGATAGAGGAAGGGCGAGACCCGGACATAGGGCACGCCGGCCGCTTCCAGCGTCTGCAGCACCACCGCCATGTCGCACAAGGGCGGAGTCAGGATGACGCCGTCGAGGCGGATCGTCGACAAAAGCCCGGAAATATTGCGCTCGACCTCACCGGCATGAGTGTCCTGCGGTTCGGCCAGCAGGTGGTAGCCGCTTTCGCGGGCGCGGTTGATGACGCCGCGGTGCATGTAGCTGATATAGGTCGGCACCGGGTTGTTGTAGAGCAGGCCCAACAGGAAGCTGCGCGCCCCGGCCAGCGATCGCGCCAGCAGATTCGGGCGATAGTGCAACAGGTTGGCGGCTTCGCGCACCTTGACGCGCGTCTCTTCGCGCACATTAGGTTCATTGTTCATGACCCGCGACACGGTCTTGATCGACACACCGGCCAACCGCGCGACGTCGGTGATGGTCGAGACGGCCTGCGTACCGGTCGCGCCCCCAAAGGGCGAGGCGGCGGACGAAACAGAGCGGACGGCAGGCGTTTTGGTCTGGGTCAAGATATTGTCTTGTTGTCATTGGACCGCCGGAATGGCAGGCCCAATAACCTTCGGGCGGGTTGACACCTTTGTCAACCCGATGCCCGTTTTTACCGATTTCGGCGGCATTACGGCATCATGCCCAAAAGTGGGTGACACTTTTGGGCATGATAAGCCGAAACCTTGCGCCGAACGCGTTCCCGTCGAACGCTGTCGCTTGGGATATTATTTCTTGCCGAACGTGGCGACCGCTTCGGCGGACAGCCGGGCGATCTCGTCCCAACGGCCCTCGGCCATGGCGAAGGCCGGCGCGACCCACGAGCCACCGACGCACAGGACGTTGGGCTGCGACAGGAACTCGGCGGCGTTCTTCGGATCGACGCCGCCGGTCGGGCAGAACTTGGCCTGCGGCAGCGGACCGCCGATGCCCTTCAGGTAGGCCGTGCCGCCGGCGGGGACGGCGGGGAAGAACTTCAGGTGGGTAAAGCCCCACTCCAGCGCCTGCATCACTTCCGACGAGGTCGCCACGCCCGGCAGCAAGGGCGCGAAATCCTGCTTGGCCAGGGTTTCGGTCAGGCCGGGCGAGACCAGGAACTTGGCGCCCGCCTTGGCCGCCGCTTCGGCGTCGGCCGGGGTCAGAACGGTGCCGGCGCCGACAATGGCGTCCGGGAAGGCGTTGCTGATTTCACGGATGGCGTCCAGCGCACAGGCGGTGCGCAGGGTGATTTCCAGCACCTTGATGCCACCGCGCATCAACGCTTCGGCCAAGGGCACGGCTTGCGACAGTTCGGGGATGACCATGACCGGCAGCACCGGGCCCATGGACATATATTCGGGGATTACGGGAGCTGTGGACATGATTTCCTCTATATCTTTTGTCAAAGTCTCCGAACGCCATGGCGTTCGGCAAGGGCGCCAACCCTTCTAAGGATAATGCCCGCCGCGCACGTTTGCGCGTAGAGCCTGCGTGGCGCTTGAACGCCAAAGAAATATCAAATCCTCGCCTCAGGCGAGGATTTGCGCGTCCGTAAGGGCGTTGGCCGAGCCAAGCAGCGCCGCATACGGATGGATGATGATACGCGACGGGATCGCCGCCACCATGGCCGACAAGGGCTGCTTGGCCTCCATGCGGGCGCGGAAGCGGGTCTCGTCGATATGGGCGATCAGGCGCGGCGCGACGCCGCCGGCGATGAACATGCCCGACACCGCGCCGTGCGCCAGGGCAAGGTCGCCGCAGACACTGGCCAGGATGTCGAGGAAGGCCTCGACCGTATAGCGCGACCCCGTGGCGTCGTGACCGTCCAGATGCGTGATCTGGGCCGGCGTCAGATCTTCGGCCTTTTCGCCGCGGATCGCCGAAATCGCCTGGTACAGATTGACCAGGCCCGGGCCCGACAGGACCATTTCCACGGTGACGCGGCCGTACTTCTTGCGCAGGAAGCGCAGCATTTCCGCTTCGTAGTCGTTGACCGGCGCGAAGCTGATATGGCCGCTCTCGGTCGACAGGCAGTAGGGGCCGAATTCGCCGCCGACCAGCACCGAGGCACCGAAGCCGGTCCCCGCGCCCATCACGCCATGGACATTGCCCGAACCTTCGCGCACCGGCCCGACGGTGCGGGTATCCTCATGCGACAGGTGCGGCAAGGCGAAGGCCAGGCCGGCATAGTCGTTGATCAACCGCGCATGGCGTGCACCGGTCGTCTGGCCCAGCAGGTCCTCGCGCACCTCCCACGACAGGTTGGTGAACTTGATGCGGCCGTCCTTGACGGGACCGGCGACGGCAACGACCGTGTAGTCGAAATCGGCACTTTGGCCCGTCATGGTGAAATAACCACGCAGGGCGTCGTAAACGTCCTTGTACTCGGCACATTCCAGCGACTTGAAGTGGCTGAGCGTCGTCTTGCCGTCTTTGCGTTCAGCAACGGCGAAGCGGGCATTGGTGCCGCCGATATCGCCGACCAGGCCACGCAGGGGGCGTGTATTAAAGGGAGATGTCATAAATCCTTGTCACCAAAAAACCGCGCCGCCCGCGTCCGCCGGTCCGACCGAGCGGCGCATGTGCGCGAAAAGTTCCCGTCCCACGCCGTCGGCGTCTTCCGGCCGTTCAGCGTTTTGTCTTTGAGCGAACTCGGCGGCATCTCCGAGATAGTCCAGTGTGCCCTGTTCGCAGTCGACACGCAGCACGTCGCCGTTTCTTAGCTTGGCGATCGGGCCGCCATCGACGGCTTCAGGGGTAAGGTGGATGGCGCCGGCAACCTTGCCCGACGCGCCCGACATGCGGCCGTCCGACACCAGCGCGACCTTGCGGCCCGCATCGAGGATCGACGACAGCGACGGCGTCAGCGAATGCAGTTCGGGCATGCCGTTGGCCTTGGGGCCCTGGAAACGCACGACGCAGATGAAGTCGCCTTCCGGCAATTGCTTGGCCTTGAAGGCCTTCAGGAAATCGTCCTGGTCGTCGAACACGACGCATGGGCCTTCGATGACCTGGTGCTCGGCCTTGACGGCCGAGGTCTTGGCGACCGCCCGGCCGAGATTGCCCTTCAGTTCGCGCAAACCGCCTTCCGGCGAGAAGGGATTGGACGCCGGGCGCAGCACGCCCTCGTCCAGGCTGTTTTCAGGCGCCGGACGCCAGGTCAGCACGCCGTCGGACATCACCGGCTCCTGGGCATAGGCGTCGAGGCCCTGCCCCCAGATCGTCTGGACGTCGCCGTGCAGCAGGCCCGCCGACAAAAGCTCGCGGATGATGAAGCTCATGCCGCCGGCGGCGTGGAAATGGTTCACGTCGGCCGAGCCGTTGGGATAGACGCGCGCCAGCAGCGGCACGACGCGCGACAAATCGTCCATATCTTCCCAGGTCAGGATCACGCCGGCGGCGCGGGCCATGGCCGGCAGGTGCAGGGTATGGTTGGTCGAGCCGCCGGTCGCCAGGAGGCCGACGACACCGTTGACGAAGGCGCGGGCGTCCAGCACGTCGGCCAGGCGCTGCGGGTCCTTGCCGTTCTCGGCGGTCTTCGCGGCGCGCTCGACGGCGGCGGCCGTCAAGGCCTCGCGCAGCGCATTGCCCGGCTGGACGAAGGCGGCGCCCGGCACGTGCATGCCCATCATTTCCATCAGCATCTGGTTGGAATTGGCGGTGCCGTAGAAGGTGCAGGTGCCGGCGGCGTGGTAGGACGCCATTTCGGCTTCCAGAAGCTTGTCGCGGCCGACCTGGCCCAGCGCGTACATCGTGCGCACCTTGGCTTTTTCCGGATTGGGCAGGCCCGACGGCATCGGGCCCGACGGCACGAAGATGATCGGCAGGTGGGCAAACGACAGGGCCCCCATGACCAGGCCCGGCACGATCTTGTCGCAGATACCCAGCATCAGCGCCGCGTCGAAGGCATCGTGGCTCAGCGACACGGCGGTCGCCATGGCGATGACGTCGCGCGAGAACAGCGACAGTTCCATACCCGGACGGCCCTGGGTGACGCCGTCGCACATCGCCGGCACGCCGCCGGCGACCTGGGTCGTGGCGCCGACCTTGCGCGCCATGCCGCGCAGCTTTTCCGGATAGTCGTGGTACGGCTGGTGCGCCGACAGCATGTCGTTATAGCTGGTGACGATGCCGATATTGGCGACGCCGTCCAGCGCGGCCTGCAACTTGTCGTGTTCGGTCGAAGCCGCGACGACGTGGGCATAGTTCGCGCAGCTGAGCTTCTTGCGGCGCGGTTCGTCGGCCTTGTAGCGGTCGGCGCGGGCCATGAACTTGGCGCGCAGGTCTTTCGACCGTTCGATGATGCGCTGGGTGACTTCGGCCAGGACGGGGTGCAGTTCGCTCATGATCAGATCCTTATGCCGCCCAGACGAATTCGACCGGCACCGGACACTGCGCCAGGAAGGCGCCGATCGGCGAGGTGTAAGGGTCGGTCAGGTGGCCGTGCGTCTTCAACCGGTCCAGCTTTTCCTGGCCCGTGACGAAGAAGATGATACGGCGCGAACGGTTGATCGCCGGCGCGCTCAACGTGATGCGCGGCAAGACCGGTTCGGCGTCCGTGCCTGACGGGGCGACCGGCAGGACCAGCGCCTGGGTATCGTAGACGAACGCATTGATGGCGTGGTTCGGGAAGATCGAGGCATAATGCCCGTCCGGTCCCATGCCCAGCAGCGAAAAGTCGAAAGTCGGCGCCTGGCCGTCGCCAAGGTCGATCAGGGTCGCTTCGGCCAGGGCCGCGCAATTGTCCTGGTCGGTGATGTCCTCGATCAGCGACACCAGTTCCATACCCGGACCGTCATCTTCGCTGAGCACGGGCGCCAGCGCCTCGCGCATCATGCGGGTGTTGGAGCGGGTATCGTCGGTCGGCACGAAACGCTCGTCGACCTGGGCCAGTTGCACCCGGTCCCAGTCCAGCGTCGCTTCGCCGAGGCGTTCATAGACCGGCTTGGGCGTTGTGCCCCCACAGCCCAGCCACAGGGCCTTGCCGCGTTCGTTGATGGCGGCGTTCAGCGCCGCCAGGATTTCGGCGGCGACCCAGGCGCCCGCGGCCTGCTTGCTGTCGAAGGCGCGCACGTGGATGCCACCTTTACCGCCGGGAAGGACGGAAAGGTGACCTTGGTAGGGGGTGTCTTGGCTGGTCATCTTAGTCGTTCCAGAAGCGGCCGTCGCGCTCCAGCAGGAGCTGGGCATTGGTCGGCCCATTGGAACCGGCGGCATAGGGCTGCGGCTTCATGCCCGAGGTCTGCCAGGCGGCGACGATGCCGTCGACCCACATCCAGGCCGCTTCGACCTCGTCGCGGCGCACGAACTGGGCATTGTTCCCGTTCAGGGCATCGAGGATCAAACGCTCGTAGGCGATGCGGCGGCGCGGCTTTTTCGTGCCGTTGGCGTCGAACACGGCGTCCAGCGACAGCGACAGGTCGAGCTGCGTCAGGTGCATGCCGTCGGCGGTCAGGCCGGGCGACTTGTTCATCAGCGACAGGGCGATATCTTCCTCGGGCTGCAGGCGGATGACCAGGCGGTTGGCCTTGGCTTCGTTGCCGAAGATCGAGTGCGGCACGGCCTTGAACTGGATCGCGATTTCCGTCGTCCGGGTCGGCAGGCACTTGCCGGTGCGCAGGTAGAA